>Ga0306926_10008502_pt1 | contig 11232 bp, 8 predicted proteins | sample flu12Cox44000178_FD_203759 | JGI IMG/M metagenome (GOLD analysis project Ga0306926, IMG submission 203759) | Lab enrichment of tropical soil microbial communities from Luquillo Experimental Forest, Puerto Rico - flux8day.12C.oxic.44.000.178 (v2)... | ecosystem: Environmental > Terrestrial > Soil...
CGTGATCTGCCCGTCGAACCCGTTTATCAGCATCGACCCGATCCTCAGCCTCCCGGGGGTTTGCGAGGCGTTGCGCGCTTGCGCGGCGCCGGTCATCGCGGTTTCGCCGATCATCGGCGGCAAGGCGGTCAAAGGCCCGACCGCCAAGATGATGGCCGAGCTCGGCCTGCCCGTGGACGCGGCGGCCGTGGCAGGGCATTACGGCGACATCCTCGACCTCCATGTCGCCGACGAGACGGACGCCGAAGAGGTCGGCGATCTAGGTGTCCCGGTGATCTTTGCGCGGGCCTTGATGCAGTCGCTCGAGGATCGCGAGGCATTGGCGCGAGTGGTGTTGGAAGCGGCCGACCGAGGCTTCTGACATGGATTTGTGGGCGGTCGTGCCGGTCAAGAAGGTCGATCGCGCCAAGGAGCGCCTCGCTCCGATGCTGCGGCCCGAGACGCGGCGGGCGCTGGCGTTGGCAATGCTCGAGGATGTGCTGGCGGCGCTGACGGCGACCCCGGGCATCGCCGGGCTCATCGTCGTGACGGTCGATGTCGCGGCCCGCCGCTTGGCAGCGACCTACGGCGCGCGGCTGATCGAGGCGGGCGCCCGCGACGGGCATACCGGCGCCGTCACCGCAGCGGCGAGCGTGCTGGCCGCCGAGGGCCGCGCCGGCATGCTGACCCTGCCAGGCGACATCCCGCTCGTCACCCCGGCCGAGATCGCGGGCGTGCTCGCCTCTCACCCGCCGGCGCCGTCCTTCTCGATCGTCCCGTCGCATGACGAGCAGGGCTCGAACGCGATCGCCTGCTCGCCGCCGGACGCAGTGCCTTTGCGCTTTGGCGATAACAGTTTCTACCCACATATTCAGGCGGCCGAAGCGTCCGGCATCCGGCCGAATATCGTGCATCTGCCCGGGATCGCTCTCGACATCGACAATCCGGAGGATGTTGTATCCTTTATGCGGGTCGACTCAGCGACCCGGGCGCGCGCCGTGCTCGCCAAGGAGCGTATGCAGCTCGCAGGAGGTTTTCGCCGATGACCATGGACGACGTCCTGACACGCGCAGCGGCCGGACAACGCCTATCGGCGCCGGAGGCGCTGACGCTCGCCGACTGCACTGATCCGCGGCCATCGATGCGCGTTGCCGCAGCATTACGCGACGCGGCGCACGGTGGCCTCGTCTCCTACTCGCGCAAAGTCTTCATCCCGCTGACCCAGCTGTGCCGCGACGTCTGCCACTATTGCACCTTCGCCCATCCGCCGCGCCGCGGCGAGCCCGCCTACCTCGACACTGATCAGGTGCTGGCAATTGCGTCAGCCGGGGCGCGCGCCGGCTGCCACGAGGCGCTCTTCACTTTGGGCGACAAGCCCGAATTGCGCTACGGCGCGGCGCGCGAGGCGCTGGCCCGGCTCGGCCACGAGACCACCCTCTCCTATCTCGCCGCGATGGCGGAATTGGTGTGGCGCCAGACGGGCCTGCTGCCGCATCTGAACCCCGGCGTCATGACGCGGGCCGATATCGAGCGGCTGCGCCGGGTCTCGGTGTCACAGGGGATCATGTTAGAGAGCGCGGCCGAGCGCCTGCGCCGCCGCGGCGGTCCGCATTTCGGCTCGCCGGATAAGGATCCGGCATTGCGCCTCGAGACCATCGCTGCTGGCGGCGAGGCGTCGGTGCCGTTCACCTCGGGCATCCTGATCGGCATCGGCGAGACGCGGCGCGAACGCATCGAGTCGCTCTTGGCGTTGCGCGAGCTGCAGGAGCGCCACGGTCACCTGCAGGAGATCATCATCCAGAACTTCCGGGCTAAGCCCGGAACCCGCATGGCGCAGGCTCCCGAACCCGACCTCGACGACCATCTCTGGACGATCGCGGTGGCGAGGCTGATCTTCGGCCCCGAGATGAACATCCAGGCGCCGCCCAATCTGAACCCTGACGGGCTCGCCCAGATGATCGCGGCCGGCATCAACGATTGGGGCGGCGTCTCGCCGGTGACCCCCGACCATGTCAACCCCGAGGCGCCGTGGCCGGCTATCGACCTGTTGGCCGAGCGCACCGCCGCCGCCGGCAAGCTCCTGGTCGAGCGCCTGGCAATCTATCCGGCCTATACACGCGACCTCGAACGCTGGCTCGATCCTGCGTTGCGAACACCTGTGCTGCAAGCGATCGACGCGCAAGGGCTCGCCCGCAGCGATGATTGGGTTCCCGGCGCCGGTACCGCGCCGCCGGTTGCCCCTCACCCCAGCCCTCTCCCCGCAAGCGGGGAGAGGGGGAGACCCGCGCAGCGGGAGGGTGAGGGGCAATTCTACGCGATCCTCGACCGCGCCGCCGTCGGCGAGACTCTCGGCGAAGCCGACATCGTGCAGCTCTTCCAGGCGCGCGGCGCGGCCTTTACCGCGGTGTGCCGAGCGGCGGATCGGCTGCGGCAGCGGGTCAATGGCGACACGGTCAGCTATGTCGTGACCCGCAACATCAACTACACCAACATCTGCTATTTCCGCTGTCGGTTCTGCGCCTTCTCGAAGGGCAAGCTCAGCGAGAATTTGCGCGGCCGGCCCTACGACCTCGACCTTCCCGAGATCCGGCGCCGGGTCGAGGAGGCTTGGGAGCGCGGCGCCACCGAGGTGTGTATGCAAGGCGGCATCCACCCGGAATATACTGGGTCGACCTACCTCGCCATCTGCCATGCAATCAAAGAAGCGGTCCCGGGCATCCACATCCACGCCTTCTCGCCGCTCGAAGTCTGGCAGGGTGCGAAGACCCTCGGGCGGACCGTTCTCGACTTCTTGGCCGAGCTGAAGGCGGCCGGGCTCAGCTCCTTGCCCGGCACCGCGGCCGAGATCCTCGACGACGAGGTGCGCGCGGTGATTTGCCCCGACAAGATCAAAACCGCAGAGTGGCTCCACGTCATGGAGGCCGCCCACGCGACGGGCCTCAGGAGCACCGTCACGATCATGTACGGGCATGCCGACCGCTACGAGCATTGGGCGCGGCACCTGCTGCGCATCCGCGCGCTCCAGGCGAAGACCGGCGGCTTCACCGAGTTTGTGCCGCTGCCGTTCGTGCCGATGGAGACACCGATTTTTCTGAAGGGCCGGGCGCGCCGCGGCCCGACTTGGCGCGAGGCGGTGCTCATGCACGCGGTGTCCCGCCTCGTGCTGCACCCTCTGATCACCAACATCCAGACTTCCTGGGTCAAGATGGGCAGCGAGGGGGCAGCCTTCTGCCTCGCTTCCGGCGCCAACGATCTCGGCGGCACCTTGATGAACGAGAGCATCACTCGCGCCGCCGGCGCGGTGCACGGGCAAGAGATGCCGCCCGAAAGCATGGAGCAGGTAATCCGCGCGCTCGGGCGCGAGCCGCGCCAGCGCACGACGCTCTACGTCGACGCCCCGGCCGAGCGGCGGGCGACCTCGTTCGGCGCCGCCCCGTTAACCGACCCCATCAACACACCGGCGCGCCGCTGGGAACGCCATCCCGAGCGCGCCGCCGCGGCTGATTGAGGCGCTTGTCCCTCAGCTCAGGGAGACAATTTTCACCGCGCCTCCTACTCGCGCCGAAACGTCCTTGCCGGATTTGCTGTGGATCCGCTGAGAGAGCGCAGCAGGGAGCCGAAACATATTGCTGAGGGACGAAACAGGGAGGCACAACGGCCCTTCTCTCGTCCCTGCTGATCGAGCCAACATACTCTGCGATTGCGGCGATTCAATGTGAGGACCGAGGCATGACCATCACTCTGTACGATCTTGCCGGCGCCGAGGCGAACCGGCGCTTCAGCCCGTTCTGCTGGCGCGCCCGCATGGCGCTGGCACATAAGGGGCTCGCAGTCGAGACTGTGCCGTGGGGCTTTACCGAGAAAGACAGGCTGCCGCAGCCCAACGCCGGGCGGGTGCCGGTCATTGTCGACGACGGCACCGTCGTCCACGATTCGACCGCGATCGCCGATTACCTCGAGGAGCACTATGCCGACCGGCCGACCCTCTTTGGCGGCGAAACCGGGCGCGCGCTCGCGCGCTTTGTGCAGAACTGGACCGAGACGGTGCTGCAGGCGGGCATCGTCCCGCTCGTCGTCCTCGACATCCATCGCCACTCGCGCCCGCAGGATCAGGACTATTTCCGCCGGTCGCGTGAGGAACGATTTGGCAGGACTTTAGAGGAGGTCGTGCGCGACCGCGAGGCGCGGTTGCCGGCGTTTCGCGCCAGCCTCGATCCGCTGCGCCGCACGGTCGAGCGGCAGGATTTCATTTCCGGCACCGCACCCGCCTATGCCGATTACATTGTTTTCGGCGCATTCCAATGGGCGCGCGCGATCAGCGATTTCGAATTGCTGGCGGCCGATGATCCGGTCAAGGCCTGGCGCGGCCGCATGCTCGACCTTTATGGCGGCCTCGCCCGCGGCACCCCGGCCTACGGGAGCTGATGGAGAGCTCGCGCCTTGATGGATCAGACGTATCGACGACGACTTTAGGATCATTCACACTCCCGGAACCTACCCCGGTGATCACGCGCGCCTTGCTGCTGCTGTTGTCACTGTTTTCGATGCCGGCTCTGGCAGCAGACCCGGACCCCCTCGATGCCTGCCTGGCCAAGCCCGAGGGAGCGAGCACGCCGGGGATGGTCGACTGCACCGGCGAGGCGATCCGGGAGTGGGACAAGCGCCTGAATAAAGTCTATCAGCAGGTGATGGTCGGGCTGGACCCGAAGTCGCGGGAGCTTGTGCGCGCATCCCAGCGCCGTTGGCTGGCGTTCCGCGAAGCGGAGCATGAGGCTATGGGAGGGCTCTGGCGGCAGGACAAGGGCACGATCATCCGCGTGTTGATCGTGAACGCGGACCTTTCGGCGATCAAGGAGCGCGTGCGGGAGCTACAGCTCTACGCGTCGGACTGAGTATGCCGGCCGCGGCGAGCGAGCGCGGATGACTGCACGACCGATCGCCTAAAATCCGGCCATGAACAGACGGCGCTTTCTGTTGCACACGATCGGGGTGCTGAGCGTACCAGCCTACCGTGCATCGGCGATGCCGGTCGCGTCCGCGTGGCCCCGATTGCGGCTGATCGATGCTCACACGGGAGCCACCTTCGACGGCGCCTATCGCGACGCCAACGGCCCGATCGCGCGGGTGATGGATGAGTTGTGCGTCTTCTTGCGCGACCAACATTCGGGCCGGATGACCAGTATCGATGTCGGCGTCATCGACTTTCTCGTCAGTGTCATGGCTGCTACGGGCCAGACAAGTGCGGTCATGCTGTCGGCCTTTCGTACGCCCGAAACCAATACGATGCTGGCTCGGACGACCTTCGGAGTTGCCGAAAACAGTCAGCATCTTTACGGCCGTGCGGTTGACGTGCGGTTCGCCACCCGGCTTGCCGATGCGGTAACAGTCGCGCGCGCGATGCGGCGCGGCGGCGTCGGTTGGTACCCGCGTTCTGGCTTCATCCACTTCGACACCGGGCCCGTCCGTAACTGGGACCTCGACGAACGGGGGTTGCAGGACCTGCTGATCACCGGGCGATCGACCCCAGGGGGCCCGGCCGCCAAGGGCGAGATGTTGGTCAATGGTCCCGGCACTCTGATCGTCGGCGGCCACAAACCACCCGTGGTGCTCGCCAGTCGCGTGTCGCCGCTGCGCGCCGGTCTGGCCCACTGATTGGGCAAGGCGCAGTCGGCGCGCCGTGAAATATCGGTTCGGGAACGGTGGGTCATTTCCGGCGGGTAGCCCGCAGATCGTTGCCGAACCGAAGCCCGAATGCCCACGCGCCAAGCGTAAGAAACGCACCGAGCAGAGGCATGGTTCCAGGCTCGGGAACTCCAGTGGTGAGCACTAAATTGTCGATGGCGATCCCGGCGGGCCAGTCCGCAAAGGTCAACTCGGTGGTCCCGCCAGGAACAGATAGGTTGGCTGATCCAATTTCTTGCGGTGCAGCCTCGTCGAGGGTTACGCCGCTGTTCGGCGAGTGAACATAAGCCGGAGAAGTCGGGGTACCGGCCAAGTATGTGGCGATTAGCGTACTCCCCGCCAAGACCTTCAGGTCGGGCGTATCAGGATTGCCGTTGCCGCCACAGTTATTGCCGGTGAGCGAAGTGCAGGAGTCGTCCGGGAAGATCTCGAAATCGAATGCAATATTTCGGAGCGCATTCAATCCGGTGAAATCCGGACCGCTGAACGTCATCGTAATCTGGTTTGCTCCGCCGACGACAAAATCGCCCCCGGTACCGATGAACGACCCGCCATCCTTATTGGTAAGGGTATATGACGTGACAGTGTTGCCGCTGACCGGGCCGACGATATGACCATCTGCCTGATAGGGACGCCCGTTGCCGTTAGTGTAGCAGCTTCCCGCCGCACCGGTCACTAGCACCGAGTCACCCGAGGGCAGCAGGCCGTCGATGTAGGATTGCATATGAGTGTCAGTGGCGGTGCTGACGAGGGAACCGAAACCGAGAGTGATCGTGCCGGCGAAAGCTGGGCTGGCAACAGTCAAGGCCACCACGGCAGCCGCAGAGGATAGGAGCAAATGCTTCACCACATTCTCCTCCTGATGGTGTATATTGGAAATCACACCCCGAATATGGGATATATACTCGAAAATTTTCCTCAAATCAAATTAGATTATAGTTTAATACTTCCTGCTCGAGATCCTAAAATTATTAACCCTCATTCCGAGTTTTAAAGATGTCGGTCCTAGCCGCTCGATGGCCGCTAAGGAGGCCGGTTTCCTTCACGGCTGAAGGCCGGAAATAATTCCTCGGGGTCGTTGACCAAGACGAGGTATCCCGTACTCATCGGCTCAGTACAGGACGGGACCTAGAACCCTGCATCGGCGTTTCCGATGTAAATCAATTACGGATATAACCCGTTATCGCGATCGCCGCCCGCGGCGGGACGGCGAAGGAGCTTCAACTTGCCGCCTTGATCAACCGCAAGCAGCGGTTTGCCGGCTGTCGGTTGAAGGAGACGGTCACCACGCCGTAAATAAATGCGCCGAAGATGACGACCGTCGGGAGTCGCCAGAGGACTGGCATCGCCTGGGCCAGCATGGCGTTGGCGCCGAGTACCGCCGCATACATTATTCCCGCAGCGAGCATCGAAGGGAAAAACGCAGACAGCAATTGACCGTAGCCGGCATCGAGGAGCGCGAGGTTTCGCCGCAGGTTGATTGTCACCGCCACCACTACCCCGGCGACGGAAGCGACACAGAGCCCGATTAGGCCCCAATAGAGCCCCGCGAGCGCTGCGGCGGGAAGGATGAGACTGATCGTCAAAGTATTTTTGAGCCCGATGCCCGGTTGGCCCAGACCATCTACCAGAGGCTGCATAAACAGGCCGAGTGCTCGGTAAGGAACGCCAAGAGCGATGATCTGCAGTACCATGGCTGCCTCATGCCAAGTCGGACCAAGGACTACATCGACGAAATCGTTGGCCACGGCCGACATTCCCCAGCACAGGGGAAAAAATATGAAGGAAGCAATAGATGCGCCTTCTAAAAAGTATTGGCGAACCCTGATGCGATCATCTTGGAGGCGCGAATAGGCAGCAAACGCAATCTGATTGCTCAGGCCGAGGACCTTTGATGCGGGTAAGTAGGCGAGCGTATTGGCTACCGAATAAAAGCCTAAGGCCCGTTCACCAAGGATTTTGCCGATCAGGAGCCCATCGAAACTACTATTGAAATACCAGACGATGCGAGCCCCACTAATCTTCATACCGAACGCGAGGACCGTACGAAGCCCGGTAAAATCGAGGAGAGGTACAACACGGAATCGGGTGACCACCATCAGCCCGACGGCATTACCGGCTTCCTTAACCAAGCTGCCGAAAACCAGAGACCAAACGCCCCGACCGTCGAATGCGAGTGTTAGCGTCGCCACGACTCCGACCAAGGTGGCGGCAAAGTCGATCAGTGAGATCGTTTTGAACTTGAGATCGCGCTGAAGCAGCGCGTTGGGTAGCGCCGACAAGGCGCCGATGATAAGACTGAGCGCTAAAACGCGAATCACCGTTGCGAGGTACGCTTCGCCGAAGAGGGCCGCAAAATAGGGTGCTCCAGCAAAGGCTGCCACGTAGAGGCTGGCATTGGACACCAGGACCAAGCCGAATACTTTTCGAATCAGGCATTGTTCAACCTGTTGGCGCTGGATGATCGCGGGGATCGCGCCCAGTTCGTTGATCAACCCGAAAAATCCCAGGAGAATCGTGGCAAGGCCCATCAGCCCATAGTCCACCGGGCTCAGGAGACGCATGACGAAGATCGTAATGAGCCAGGTGCCGAGTTGCGCCGTGGTGCGCACCACGGCGTTCCAGCGAAGTGCGTGCAGGATCGTCGCTGGTGTCGTTACCAGCGGGTATCGTTCATGTCCATTCGGCATAAACAGGCACTGTCCTTGTCAATGTTTGAGCGAGACTATGCCGTGCGGCACCGCAAGAGAGCATTCGATATTGGCCGATTGTCGCAAGGATTCATTGTAATCCAGAAGCAGGTATGGATTTCGCGCCGGTCCAGATCACGGAACTGGATAATCGCCCATTCAAGCCCGGTTTGCGCGACCCTCCTCACAGACGTGATCCAGATGCCGGCGAGCGCTGTCACCCGACAGCCGCAGATCACCAGAAGTCGTGCGCCGAGGAGGGCGGTACGAAGGAAGGAGCTTGCAGCACGGGGCGCAACCACCGATCTAAAACATCGAACGCGCCGCGCGCGCGGTAAGCGAAAGACCTACGCGGACTCCAGGTCCACAGGATCCTGTATGGGGTTGGCTTCGGTATTCGAAAATCACGCGCGGCTCGCAACGCAGCCCGGGCGTTCGTTGGATTACGTGATCGCCGCGCCGATGGCCACACGCTGCACGCGAAGGTATGTTGCGAGCGTGAGGCCAATGGTCAGGCACGCGAGCGGGCTAAGAAAAGGCCCTGTTTTTGTACGTGACAACATCCGGGACATAAAGGGCAGGATCGTATGGTGTGTGCGCTATACAGGTTTCTTATCCAGCTCCGGATCAAAGTACCCACTGGTCCGGCCGTCTTATGGGTCACGGCTCTACCTTACCATCACCCGACCTTCAGCATTTGCTGCAAAAAAGAGCAACCAATCTTGAGCCGATCGAGCGACTAAACTCCCTGTAGCCTGAAAAACGGGCATCGACCATTGCGGCTCCGCGCTATATCCAACAAAAAGATCATGACCTACCCGTCTGATATAATGAGGCTGTAATCCGATTCCAGCAACCATGTAACGCTATCGTCATCGTTGGAGAGTACCGAGAAGGTAGTGGCGGTGCGGGTCGCGGATTGAACCACCAATTGGAACAAAGATCCGCATTGCGGTTGTCAGCCGATTTCCTCCCCTCTATACAACCTGCGTTAAAGAAATCTTATGATAAAACTGTTGATATGTAAATATTCTGGGATACCGCATGCTGGTGGGAGCTTGCCACGCTAGGAGGTTGTTCGAGGAATGGCTCAGAACGTCTGGATAAAAAGAGCCCTGTTGGTGGTTTTTGCAGGCATCGTTACCATTGTCGAAGTAAATTTTGTCGGAGATACAACGATATATTCCTTGAAAGTAGCGAATATTCGGGAAGAACTACACGATAGCATTGTCCATAATCATCCACCTGCAGGTGGATGGGTCGAGCGTGGCGCAAACGACGCCATGAATATTCGCGTTGTGATTCCCTATCTGGTCGAATTTCTGCACGACGAGACAGGCGCTCGCATTCTTCGCCTTTATAAAGCCGTTGATCTTATCTGTATTTGGCTTGCTTTCATTACATTTTTTGCATATTTGCGCCAACAGTTCACCGCATGGGAGAGCTCCTTAGCGTGCCTTTATTTTGCTGCCATCTTGCCGCTGACCTTTGCCTTGCATTTCTATCATCCCTATGATCGGGCTAGTCTTCTGGCATGGCTGCTGGCCATCTGGTGTGCCCGCGCCCGGCGCTTCTGGAAATTCTCCGCGGTTGCCATCGTCGCTGTGTTGATCAAATTTGATGCGATCGTGTTGCCCGGCCTATATTTTTTGGGCAATGCGACGTATCAGACCTGGCGTAAGTATTTATTTCAGTCTTCTGCCATCGCCATAATGTTATTCGTTATATTTGAAGGACTTTCTTTGTGGTTGGGTGGAGTCTGGGTGAGACCAGATTATGGGGCTCAGATATTGCGCAATTTCAAGATGATGATCGAGACAGCGATATTTTACCCACCGACTTTGGCTTTTGGCCTACCCATAGTGCTGGCTATCTTGGGATACAAGAGCAGCGACCAATTCATGCGTGCGAGCGTTTGGTTCGCCGGAATGATTGCGGTCATTTTGATTGCCGCGTCGAACTTTGAGGAAGTTCGAGCTGAGCAGATGCTGATCCCTTTGCTGGCGCCGGCAGCTCTTTATGGCCTCCGCCGAATACTGGGTGAACCCACCGCTTTGCAGAGACAACCCCAGCCTGCCGACAGCCTGCCCATTGCCGCCTCTCGGCCCGTCGCGCGGTCCTAGATCCGGAGCAGTCCTCGGCCGCCATAGTGCGCACACGGCATTTAGAGCGGTTCGACGTCGCTCACTGCGATACCGAGAACCCGGCCGGTCATCGCTTGCAGGACCACCGCGATCCGGTCGCAATTCCAGCGGACCGGCGCTGCGATCGCGCCCGCGGTGCCGCTGTACCGCGCGATCTCTTCGACGCCGCGCACGACATCAACATGAGAGAGGATCCGCCCGCCATTCTCGCCGCGCTTCACCGCGGTGACATGCCGGCGATCGAAGCCGATCAGCAACACCGAGGCCGCCGCAGCGTCACTACCCGGGCCTAGCTTGATCTGTGCTTGGTTGCGATCGAGAGCCAGCGTAACCAGCACTTCCTGGCGGTCACGTCGAGCGAGGTCGAGCGCATGTTCGACATCGGCACGATCCGAGCCTACCGCCTGCCAACCGCCGTCGACCACAATCTGGGGCGTGTAGACGGTGGCAAGATCGAGAAGTGCAGCATAACGGTTTTGGCGCTGGGTCGCCTCGCGGCTGGAAAACGGATCCTTCCAGCCGAGCCGATCCCAGTAGTCGACGTGGAACGACAGTGCCAGTACATCGGGACGGCTCGTGAGTTCGGCCAGCAGCGCGTCGGCCGGCGGACAGGACGAGCAACCCTCGGAGGTAAAAAGCTCGACCAAAATCGGCCGCTCACCCGCCCGGGCGGCCATGACGGCGACCGTCAGGCAGAGCGAAAGGAAAAGCACGAAAATCTTGAACATGCCATCAGG
>Ga0306926_10008503_pt1 | contig 11231 bp, 11 predicted proteins | sample flu12Cox44000178_FD_203759 | JGI IMG/M metagenome (GOLD analysis project Ga0306926, IMG submission 203759) | Lab enrichment of tropical soil microbial communities from Luquillo Experimental Forest, Puerto Rico - flux8day.12C.oxic.44.000.178 (v2)... | ecosystem: Environmental > Terrestrial >...
CGACGCCGCGCCGTATGACGGCATGGCTGCATCAGGAACGCTCGTCCGTACTGCCGTTTGGGGCTCCAGATCAACGAACGATGTTCACTCCGGAGCGCGTCGCCATCGAGAAGCTGGATGGCACAGTGGTAGCCGAACGATCCGCGCCCAAGGACTCATTCGCCGGCCATCAGATGAGTACGGCTTGGGATGCTCTTCATCGGGCCCATTTCGATGGCGAAGCGCTCTGGACTTACTTTACGACGCCCTTTCTTCTGGCGATGGATGGCGTACATGTCGAGGAAGTCGAACCGTGGCGAGAGGGTGCCGAAACGTGGCACGTACTGCGGGCACAATTTCCTGGCTCCATAGAGACGCACAGCCTCATTCAGGACTTCTTCTTCGATACCGATTTAAAGCTGCGTCGTCACGACTATAGCGTGAATATTGCGGGTGGCTTTCCAGCCGCCCAACTCACATCAGACTATATCGTCGCAAATGGAATTCATCTTCCGTCCAAGCGTCGCGCGTACACGCGCGGGCCTGACCGCAGGCCGATTACGGAAATGTATATGATTTCCATTGATATCAGTGAGGTTCGGTTCAAGCGTGTACAGGTGCCATCGACGGAGGAGACTATCGCGTTGTCGTCTCGCTGACCAGAACCGTGCTGTGGCTGCTCTGGATGACCTATTCAGGGAGACCCGGCCGGAATGCTAGTGGCAGAAGGCACACGTCTGAGGACTGAAGATCATGACAAATCAATTTCCAACTGTGGTAATCGTGGGCGGCGGTTTCGCAGGATTGGCCGCCGCCAAAGCTCTGAGGAAGACACCCGCGAAAGTAATCCTGATCGACCGTACCAATCACCACCTGTTTCAACCTTTGCTTTACCAGGTGGCAACCTCTGAACTGACGGCCGGTCAGATTGCGACGCCAATCCGCAGCATCCTTCGGAATCAGAAGAACACGACAGTAATCATGGGTGAGGTGACAGCGGTAGATAAGGATCGGAACTGTGTTATTTCTAGCGACGCCGACCGGCAGAACGTACCGATCGCCTACGACTACCTAATCCTGGCGACTGGCGCTAGTCACAGCTACTTTGGTCATAATGAATTTGCGGAGTACGCGCCGGGTTTGAAGAGTCTCGCGGATGCGGAGGCAGCCCGAAATAAGATCTTGCAGGCATTTGAATTGGCAGAAGCCGAGGAAGATCCGAGCCGCCATCGGGACCTGTTGACTTTCATTCTCGTTGGCGCTGGTCCCACCGGCGTGGAAATGGCCGCCGCTCTCGCTATTTTCGTCCGAAACACACTGAAATCAGACTTTCGGAGAATCGATCCGGCCTCCGCCAGAATTGTGCTCGTCGATATGGCATCAAGGGTCTTGCCCCCGTATTCGGTGAGTCTTTCCAAGGCCGCGAAGCAACGGCTCGAGAAGTTGGGCGTCGAAGTTCGGCTCGGACACAGCGTCGATCTGATCGACGCGGAAGGTGTCGTAATTGCGGGCGAGCGCATCGCCAGCAAAACCGTGATCTGGACTGCGGGCGTCGCACCCTCACCCGCTGGCAAGTGGCTAAACGCCGAAACAGATCGCGCCGGAAGGGTACGCATTCAGAAAGATCTTACTGTGCCAGGACACCCGGAGATTTTTGTGGTGGGCGATACGGCGTCGCTTGACCAAAATGGCAAACCTCTGCCAGGGGTTGCTCAGGTAGCGATACAGCAAGGACGTTATGCGGGAAAGCTAATTCACAACCGCATTGTTGGGAATCCCCCGCCGTCCCCATTCAACTACTTTGACAAGGGCAGCATGGCTGTAGTCGGCAAGGGCTTCGCTGTGCTGCAAAGCGGGAAGGTCAGAATAAGCGGTTTCGTGGCTTGGCTCGCTTGGGCCGCCGTGCACCTCCAATTCCTCGCCACATCGAGCCTCCGTTTGAGCGTCTTCCTGCAATGGAAGTGGACGTCTTTGACCGGGCAGAGAGGTGACCGGCTAATCGTCAGTCAACATGGTTCAGAGGCTGCGAAGCCAGGGTTGGATGCAACCGTCAAAGCAACATTCGTGGGCAGGTTGAACTCTGGGCCGGGACGAACGGAAGGCGTGCAGACACCGACCGGTGGGGCCATAGCTTTAAAGGAGGCGCTATGAACGCAATGTATAAAGCAATCCAAGTAACGAAACCGGGAGAGTTCGCAACCGTAATGAAACCGCTGGTCGATCCTGGCCCGGGTCAAGTGCGCATTCAGATGCAGGAGGCGGTCGTCTGCGGCCGCCCCGAAAGTTTCCAGGCACATCATATCGGAGGTCGCAACATGAACACCGTCGAGAATCGTTGGTTTGGGTTTGTGCTAGTCATCGCGTTGCTCTTTTTTTGCATTCTCGCGGGCTTGGTCGTATTGCTCGCTTGAGGTTCTTGCGACGGTCAGCAATCCGCAACCCTCGCCACCATGTTCTTTGATCACCGTGCGTTCATCCTTGTCTTCCCGTGGCCCCGCGAACGGCGCGTGATGTTCCTTTCCATGCGGCCAGAAGTCAACCCGCATAGGGCGCAACAGCAAGAGACCTCCGGAAGCATCGGAAACACAGCACAATTAGCGATCAGAGTGACACCGGTCCCCCCGAACAAATATGGCCGCAATCATGCCGCGACCTCGATCTGGAATTGCGTCCGGGGACTGCTATGTACAATTCGGGCCCCCGGCACCACGCTTTCAACGACTTACGAATCCGCCAATCGCTGTTTACGTTCCAAAACGTTCCATTAATCCAGGCGCGGCGGGAGCTTGTCTCAACACTCTTCTGCCCGTGAGCTAGTCGAGGGTTTTCGGTAGTGAATCGTGGCGTCGCATAAAAATGCCGACTCCGAAACCTAGGGAGACGCCGAAAAGGACTGCGCCTAGCCCCAGAATCGCGAGTTGCAGCAAATGCCGCCACATAACATCGTCGGTGGGCATGCGAAGTGCATAAACGCTGATGATGCCAGCAACCACGCCTGTCGCGACGAATGTCGTCCAGTACATTTCGCGGTCGAAACTCTTAGGTTTGCCTTTACGCGCAGCGTACCCAATTGTGGCCGCAATTGCTGGAGCCACTACAAAGAAACTGAAAACCACAAATACAAGTTCCACCCATACCGTCTGCATGTTGGAGAGAGTAATCGAGTCGTACGCATGCTATCAAGAAGTTGGAGGCCGAGTGCGTGATCAACGCGGTAACCGGACAACTGGCCACTAAGCTGTAAGTACATTTCGGCTTCGAAGACTGCCACAAGGTACAATTCCCTTCCCCACCTCTGCCGCGGAGAGCGGCAATGTCACACCTGAAGGGAACACGCGTCACTCATCGAGCAGCAAAAACGCCCGACAGGAAACTGACCATCCTTCCTTTTAACCCCTCGGCATGGGTATCAACGTCTTCCTGCGCTTCGGGCAAACGCGATGATGGCGCGATAGGGTCGAGAAGCAAGGTCCACTCGAACTTGAGTTGGCGCGCATGGCGAGCTTCGGACGAACTGTCGCTATAAGCTTCGGCAACTTTCTGGCAAAACACCGCCAGAATGTTCAGGTCCATCCTCTCAAGTTCTTCCTTCGTGCTCGGCATGCGGAGCATTCCGACCTCCGACGGAAAGCATGCGCCTCGTAGGTCAGATGTCAACCGAGCTACACAAAATTCACAAAAATGACGAGAATGACAAGAATGCACTACAGCCTACGCGGAATTCACAACGGCCGGGACGTTGCACGACCGGGCCGCATTAGAGGCGCGGTGATAAACTGGAATTGTGCTGCGACCTTAATCACATCGGCACCTGTCTGCGGATTGTATGCCGTCCATCCCACTCACTGAGGCCGGTTGGGTCAAATTGGGGGTTGGCGGCTCGTTCCATCCGTTCAGCTTTGCACTTTCCGCCTGATACCCGTCGCTGAGTCCACGGAGCTGGTTTGAAATGCTGCGCTCCAGTTCCGCGGCTTGGCGACGCAGGTCCGTATCGCCCCGGTACCATATGGCCACGGCCTTTCGGAGCTCTTCCTCGAACCGGTCAAGCGTGTAACCGACGACCTCAGGATGCAGCACTCTCTCCAATTGACGTTATTACGCAGCGGCGCTCAGGCGCCTCACGCTTCCCTGCAGTCCCGCGAGGAGCTGGCGCTCGAGATCCAGTCGGCGAACCAACAAACCATTCGCGCAAACCTTGTCTCCCCTCTGCGCATGCATGTTTTGAGACGCGGGCCGAGCAATAAAAAGCACCCAACAACAACCGTGCGATGTCGTTGGGTGCATCAGCAGGGGTTACTTCGCCGCAGGGAGAAAGACCCCATGCTGACCTTTTCGATCTAACTCTTTGCACGGCGACTGTCTGTGATGGCCGGGCGCCAACCTAATTAAAATGGGAGCCCCACCGAGACTGTTTGTGAGAGGCTCCCTACCTATCTGCGCTCAAGGATTAGATGTTAGGAATTGACAGTTGGCCGAGTCTAAGTCAGCGATTCGGCAGTCTGCTGTGACGCTGGACACATTGCGCTTGCTGGTGGCGGAGGGTGGGCGGTTGTTGCGATCTTCCGGTGCGCAACAAATCCTCCGTCAGTTTGCTGGAGATCGTACCACAGGATGGAGGCCAGTGGCCTTTACCGCCAAGATAACTCACTGTGGCGTTATCGGTTCCCGAAATGTAAAATAATCGATTCTGTACGACCGGGCCTGAGCATCACGGCGTCCTCCCTGATATGCAACTGAATCAGTCCTATTTGCGGCCAGAGCGAGGAGTTAACTCGCCGGGCGAAAAAGGTAAACAAATAGAGGCTTTACTTCAGGCCAGCGGGCATTTTCGGATCCGTGTTGCGGAGATTGTGCGTCAAAGAACTACGGCTTGGCCATATCTTCAATTTGGAATTCTAAGGAACTCTTTGCCGGCAAATTCTCGGGACCTCGGTGCCGTCGAAGGCCTGACGGGATCCGTTGGTCATAAGCGGCCTTTCTGTGGCCAACGCCACTGCGGTACGCGACGCTGGGCAAGAGCATATGTGTCGTAGGTCACAAGTAGTTGGGTTTTTTGACCCACTTTCTGCTGTTGCTGTGCTTTTCCACTCATAGCTACTGCCGCTCGCTGAAGTGCTATTCGTTTAAGTCTTTCATTTCACGCTCTTTCCCGAACACTTCGTCTGGCCCACGAACTGCCTTTACCGCCTCCAAGTTGGGGCCGTAGGTTCAACTCAGAAGTTTGTTGGGAAGGAAACACCAATGCATTTTAATCAAGGCTACTCAGATCCCATCTTGGGAAAAGTCGAGACTTTAGCCACTCGCGTCCACTCGCTGAAGGAGCGCATGGCCAAACAGAGTATCAATGTGAAACTTGAGCACTATTGGGAGCTGGCAAACCTCCGTAGCTGCTTTGGCGAATTCAAATGGCGCGTCGAGCAACTTGAAGAAGACGATGACTTGCAGCTGAAACGAGACCAAGACGTGATTGAGGCTAGCTGGAACGAATTGATGCGCGCCGTGGACATCCTTCTGGACGCACTCCCTGACACGATGAAGACCTGTGGTCGCCTGATGTAATCCTCGTCTTGATATGCCCAAATGGGCAAACCATGAGTTTCATTTTTGGCTTGAATAGCATGGGCTCGCCTTCAGCGCGATCACGGCCTGAGTGAGCCGCGAGTTGGCATCACTCCCGACCCGTGGCAGGCGCAACTGCAAGAGGCGCGGGCCGAATGGCGACGGCGGCAGCCAAAGGTAATGGACGGAAGCTAAACGTCGAGTTCCTTCTTCATCGCTGCGGCGGCTTTCTCGAACTTTACCTTGAAGTCTTGCCACGATTTGCCAAACGCGTCCTTGTCCATTTGTCCTGAATGCACTCTCGTCACGATGTCACTGCCCTGAAGGGCGACGTCCCTCAAGATTTGCGCTTCTGCGTCCCCGCATATCGGCTCGACGATCGATACCGCAGTGTTGAACTCGAATACGGCAGGCAGTAAAGATCTTGCTTGTAGTTGACGTTGAAACCGTCATGGACGAGCGATTCCCATAACTCCTTCCGCGTCCATCCTGACGCCAGAGTCAATTCGATCTGGGGTAGGAGTTTGTAGACCAGTGCCGTCTTCCTGCTGGGCAACGTTCAGGATTCTCTCCAAAGTTGCGGGGCAACGATTTTGAGATTGACATCATCATGTGCGGTGTACGTATATCGCAGTGGCGATTCGGAAATGCAACTGAATTCCGCGAAGTTCCGGCGAAGACACTTGGAGCCTGCGCCGGGGTTGCGATGCGAGGAACGAGGGCCGGGGACAAACATAGACCGATCCGGACAGAAGCGGACAGATGCGGACTGTACCGGACGGTAACGGACGTCAGCGGACCAGAGAGGACTAGAGCGGACTGGTTCGGACGATTACGGACACCATAGGACAGGAGAGAGGGGAAGCAACGTGTGGAGTGGGAGTTTCTGCTGGGTTTGCTGGGTATTGCCACGCACGCGCGTGGATCGATTGGCTCCTAATCGGAGGGGCTATCCTGATATTGGCTGCTCTTGGTGGCATGGCCAGCATTCCCGAAATGGAGATCCACTGGGCTGGCTCGCAGCGCTCACGTCAGCGATGCTGCTGGTCTTGGTGGCCGGAGGAGTTGCTCTTTGGCGTATCACACGGTTCAATTAGGTGTGCTCTTCGCAAGACGGAAAGCATATTTTAAGAGAATGTCAGTCCGACATTTTCAACATGCCCCGACCGCGCCACTCCAGGTCCTAGGCCATACAAAGCATTCGGGCGCTGGGCCATCCGTCGGGTATGCTGCTCGTGCGCGGTGCAATTTTTCTGCGAGGACGCTTTGGGGAGGAGCGAATTGAAGCCAAAGAGCATCTCGTTACGGCGTCACGTCACAATTCGGGACGTAGCGAAGGAAGCAGGAGCTTCCGTGTCCACAGTTTCGGCTGCGCTGAATAACACCGATTACGTCAGTCCGGAAATGCGGAACCGGATTGAAGAAGCTATCAAAGAACTCAAATATCGCCCTAACGACCTGGCGCGAGGACTACGGTTGCAAAAAACGCATTCAATCGCGATTGTCGTGCCCGACCTGTCGAACAATTTTTACATCGAGCTGGTGCGCGGGGCGAAAGATTACTCGGCCTTTGCCAACTACACGGTTCTGATTGGCGATTCGAGGGAGAGCTGGGAGGAAGAATGCAACTATCTGGAATCATTTCACCGGCGACGCGTTGACGGCATCGTGCGCGTTCCCGCCATTGATTCTTTCAAGGGAAAGAAGAAAACCGATCTGGGAAATCTCCCCGTTGTTTATGCGGACCGGTACCCGCTCACGCGCGACAATGCTGTTGGAAGAGTTGGGGTGGACAACCGCCGCGCGGCAGACAGTGCGACCCGGTATCTCCTCAGCTTAGGCCACCGAAAAATGTGCATCATCACGGGTGATGCTAACAGTAGAACCTCCATCGACAGGCTGGAGGGATTCCTCCAAGCGCTTCGAAATGCCGGGATCCGCCAGGATCGATCCATGATCCACCGGGGTCACAACGACATGGAAAGCGGCCACGTTCACACCATGCAACTTTTGACTAGGTCCGACCGGCCCACGGCGATTTTCTGCACGAACAACATGATGGCATTGGGAGCCTTGGCTGCTATACAAGAGATCGGCCTTGTTTGTCCGGAAGAAATCAGTTTGCTGGGGTTCGATGATTTTTACTGGGCGACGCTGCTGCGGCCTAGACTGACGGTGGTACGTCAGCCTGCGAGAGAACTCGGCATGATAGCGGCGCGGATGCTAATCGACCATTTCGAAGGTCGGCCGAGCTTGCCGAGCCCCACGTTGCTCGCGACTCAGCTGATGGTGCGAGATTCCTGTGCTCCCCCAAAATTATCGCCGCGGCGCTAAGCATCTGCGGAAGGCTTTCGACATCTGACAAAGCTTTGGGATGAAACCGCGGGAAGCAAAGGTGCGCTCAAATCGTAGGCTTATTCGGGGCTACCGCCGAGCTGGCCAGACTTGAGCACTCGAGCACGCAAGAAATACGCAACAAGACCGAGCAACAAAAGAATGACTGCGGTCCCGAGATACTGACTTTGATCGGGCGTGGCCGCCACGTAGATCCACCCGACGAGAGCAACAATCGCAGGCACGGGATAAAGCCACATTTCAAAAGGACGTTGAATTTCCTTGCGGTACAGGCGCATGGCGAAAATCGCAAAAACTTGAGGGATGAACTGGAACACAATTTGGATGATCATCAGCGCAGAGATCAGGCGCGTGAGCGAAAACCAGCAAAGGGGTATCGCGAGGGCATTAATCGCCAGAAGCGAAACGGTGGGGAAGCGTCCCTTGGAATGAACACGACCCAAAACGCTAAAGAAGCTTCCCTCGGCTCCGGCGGCGTAGAGAATTCTTGAATAGCCAAGACTCATGGTTAAGATGCCGCCAAGAGTCGCCGCCAGGATCAGGCCGGTCATGATGGAAGCCGCGCGGGTTCCATGGAGTTTTCCGATGAATTCGGAAACAACGGCGTGCGACGCAGCGGCGTCTCGCCACGGGATGACGCCGATAATCACCACGCTCATCAATAGATAGAGAACGGCAACGATCAGGACCGACAACACGATGGCGCGCGGGATGTTTTTCGTCGGATTCTTAACCTCTCCGCCCAGGTAGGTGATGTTGTTGTACCCGCCATAGTTATACATTGCGACCAAAGTGGCGCTGGCCAAGCCGTAGAAAAATCCTTTCGAAAGGTGAAAGCTGCCGGAAGGAAAATCGAAGGCCAATTTCACGTTTATGTGAATTAGTCCGGTACCGACTACCCAAAGCATCGCGGTCATAACAATCGCCAGCATGGCGACCGTGACCCTTCCCACGGTTTTAATGGGGCGATAGAGGAGAAAGGTGATCAGCACACAAACACTTGCCGCGACCCCTCCGACCGCGCTGCGGGTCAAACCCGGCAAAACGTAGTGCACGTAGTCTGCAAAACCCACGCAGGCAGCGGAAATCCCCAGGGGCGCGACAAAGACGGTTTCCCACAGGAATAGAAACGAGAGCAGGGGTCCCCAGGTGCGAGGATTGAACGCCTCACGAAAGTAGATGTACGCGCCGCCGGCGCCAGGCATGGCCGCGCCCAGTTCGGCATACACCATCCCGTCGCAGACGGAAAACAGCGCGCCAAGAAACCAGCCGAGTATGGCCTGGGGCCCACCCATCGCGGAAAGAATCACGCCGATGGTCATGAACGGGCCGATGCCAATCATGTCGAGCATATTGACGGCCGTGGACTGAAGCAGTCCCATGCCGCGAACTAGCTTTTCCGAAGCGTCGGCGATCTCAGACGGAAGTTGGGGTGAAGCGATGTCGGCCAAATTAGGCGTCCGGGAACAATTGGGAATTGGTACAACGAGGCCGCAATATAACAGTGTGTCCGGCCACCGGCAAGGAAAGAAGAGAGGGAAAATACTGAAACGTTTTCGGCATCTGAAAAATCGGCTCATTGGCACGGCCGAACAGACGTTTAGGCACACTTTGCCGCGGAGATGGCCGTGGACAAGCGCAGGATCGTTGCGCTAACCTGCCAGCGAAATTGCGCCGGGAGGGATATGGGACAAATTAGCAGGAGAAATGTTTTGCAAGCCGGCATTGGATTGCCTGGGATCGTCGTGGCGGCATTTCACGGTTCGTCCAATGGTGAAGGTGCCGAAAAGCCGAAACGATTTGAGGAGCTTGCTGGTTTTGCAGTGCCGGAAGCGGTCGCAAACTCCCCGCTGGCGATTCAGCCCCTGGGCAGCCTGGAATTCCACGGCCCGCACAATCCCCTGGGGACGGACTCCATTATCGTTTCTGGAATTGCGGAGAACGTTGCGTTTCGCACCAAGGGACTGCTCTTTCCCACGGTGAATTTCACGCAGTGTCCAGCGCAGACCGTAAACTTTTCGGGGACCATCTCGGTCCGTCCCGAAGTGATGACCACGTACTATGCGGACATCCTTCGAAACATTCTGCAACTCGGCTTTCGCAAGGTACTCATCTTGAATGGGCACGACGGTAACATCGGGCCCGCGCGCGGTGCAATCGCCGGAGTAGCGCACGACGTGAAGGATGCAGCGTTGTTATTCGTGAGCTGGTGGGAATTTCTACCAGGCGAGCTGATGAAGAGCTTAGGCTTATTTCATCAGGCCAATGGCGGGCACGGCCACGGCGGACCGCTTGAGACCTCTGCCGTCGCCGCTTTCCGGCCGGATCTGATTCATCTAGACAAGGCTCGAGATTTGCCAGAGCCGCCTGATTTGTCAGGAGGCCCGCCGTACTTCCTGCAGAAGTCCGCGGCCAAAGATTGGCCGGGCTATTCGGGCCGCGTGAGTGAGTCTAGCGCTGAAAAAGGCAAAAGGTTAGTTCGAATCAGCGAAGATGGCATCGTGAAACTGATTGAAAATTGGGTGAACAACAGCGACGCTCCGGGAAGCTGGTAAGTTGGGAGGTTGCATGCCCGAAGGCATCCTCCCCTGCTCGGCAAGAGATTAGCAGCACTGAACCGAGGAGCCATGTGAAGTGATCAAAGTAAGTGCGTATGAGCTCATTCGGCGACGGGCCATTTTTGTTGGAGTTTCCCTGCTCCTCTGGCTATGGCCATTGATTGGGAATGCGCAGAATCCTCCATCCACCCAGGGGAATCCGCAGTTGTCGTCCCGACCTTTGCGTGCCGCTCAGTCCGCTCTCGAACATGGGAACCCGCAGGAAGCGGTACGAATTCTTTCCAGCTATCTCCAAACCCACCCTGCTGACTCTAATGCGCGGACTGCGCTCGGCCAAGCTTATGCCATCGCGGGGCAGGATGGCCGGGCCGAGCAAGAATTTCGCACTGTCCTGCAAGCGATGCCAGACAACTACGTCGCCCTGGCTGCGCTGGGCGAGTTGTTTGATCGGGGAGGGCAGCCCGAAAAGGCCGAACCAATGCTGGCCCGGGCTGCAAAAACCAGCCATGGCGTTCCGCAGATTGTCATGGAATTGGCGGTGGTGCTGGTGCGGCTTCACAAGTACAAAGAAGCACAGAGCGCTTTGGCGACACTCTCGCCCCCCAGCGACCGAGAGCAACAAATCGAGTTCCACCGGCTGAAGGCTTCCGTTGCGCTGGCGCTCGGAAATGCATCGGCAGCCGCTTCGGAGATGGAGAAAGCGCTACTTCTGAAGCCGGACAACGTCAGGCTAATCCTGGCGACGGCGGTAGCACAATTGCAATCCAGCAACTGGCAACG
>Ga0306926_10008504_pt1 | contig 11230 bp, 8 predicted proteins | sample flu12Cox44000178_FD_203759 | JGI IMG/M metagenome (GOLD analysis project Ga0306926, IMG submission 203759) | Lab enrichment of tropical soil microbial communities from Luquillo Experimental Forest, Puerto Rico - flux8day.12C.oxic.44.000.178 (v2)... | ecosystem: Environmental > Terrestrial > Soil...
TTAATCGGGTAGCGCCGCCATTCCGGCGGGCGGAGGATCGGGTCCGCTTCCTTGAGAGCCTGCGCAAGGCAGGATTGCCGGAGTGACCCGACGGCGCCAAGCGTCTTGGCGGAACGTCGCGAGATAGCAATTCCGGTAGGCTGCGCGGAATGGTAAGAGGCCCGAACTGTCAGGCTCGGTTGATCAGCCTCGAGCACGCAACAGCGGTGGCAAGCAGCGCGAACGGTACTGAGTACGCATTCCAAATTCCTCCGTCTGATATGACGCCCCAGCCCTGGGGCAATGCGGAGGATGTTAGTACTATGCCGACTTCAGCGGAACTGCTGTCCGGGCTCGGCAATAAAACAAACAAACAAGAAATTTTGCGCGACGCGGTCGGTGACCCTAAGGCTGCCGCCCGAATTGAAGACGATGCCGTTAGCGCCTACACCCGCCGAGCCGCATAGCATCCCCCGATTGAAATGGCGCCCCCATTGGGAACTGGGGAGGATGTTAGAACTGAAAGAGTCGAGCGAAAAACAACGCGGATTTATTGACCATCACTTTTGTAAATGGCCGCTGGTGATACTTGCAAATGGCAGAGCGGCGATCTTCTGAGCCATAATTGCGCGGTCACGCATGGAGCGTGATGACCAAGCTCAGAGGGGCGCTACCATGAACTCACGTGCATTCTGCATAACGCTGCTTTCGACCATCGCCATCAGCATCGCTACCAGCCTGCCAGCACAAGCGCAGCGGGCGCGTCAATATTCCTTCCCAACTGATCGAGCATGATCTGCTCGATGAATACCGGATCGTGGTTCTGCCGATGTTTGCGGGGGAGGGGCCGCGGCTATTGAAAGGCGTTAGTTTGCCGGAGATACGAAAATTAAAGCTAGTCGATTCAAAGACCTTGGGCGCTTGGCCGATGTCCGCTTTTACCCCAAAAGCGACCGCAAAAGATGGGGTAATCGGCCGGCGTTCTTGTGGATAGCTGAAGATTTTGGGTGCTGCGCTTCAGGCTGATGGTGAAACGAGGTCACCGTGGTTACGGGCCTCAAGCATCAGAAGGAGAAGCGCAGCATGGACCATTTTGCGGGACTGGACGTATCGGTCAAGGACACGAGCGTCTGCGTTGTGGATGACACTGGCAGGATCGTGCGTGAAGTGAAGGTGGCTAGCGAGCCCGAGGCTCTGCTAGCTGCTCTGAGGAACCCTGCCTACCACTTCAAGCGTATCGGACTGGAAGCTGGGCCGCTGTCGCAGTGGCTGTTCAGCGCCATGGCCGAAGCAGAGTTACCGGTGATCTGTGTCGAGACGCGGCACATGCGGGCGGTATTGAAGGCGCAGATCAACAAGACGGACCGCAACGACGCCCGGGGCATCGCCCAGATGATACGGGTTGGGCTTTATCGCCCGGTGCATGTGAAGACCTTACGCAGTCAGAAGCTGCGGATGCTACTGACCCACCGCCAGCTGCTGCAGTCGAAGGCGATCGCGGTCGATAATGACCTGCGCGGCACGTTGCGCAACTTCGGCCTCAAGGTGGGCATGGTGGGAGCGACCAGGTTCGAGGCGCGCATCAGGGAGCTTGTCGAGGGCCTGCCTGATCTGGCGGTCCTGGTTGAGCCGCTGCTCGTTGTCCGGCGGGTACTGCGCGAGCAGATCGCTGTCCTGCATCGCCGCCTGTTAGCCGTGGTTCGGGACGACGAGGTGTGCCGGCGCCTGATGACGGCGCCCGGCGTTGGGCCGGTGGTGGCACTGACCTATCGGACCACCGTCGATGTGCCGGCCCGCTTCCGCAAATCCAAGTCGGTTGGGGCGGCGTTCGGACTGACGTGCGCCAGGGATCAATCCGGCGAACGCGACCGCGCAGGCGCTATATCGCGCTGCGGCGACAAAATGATGCGAGCCATGCTCTACGAGGCCGCTCAGAGCATGCTGGTCCGTTCCACGCGATGGTCCTGGCTAAAGGCTTGGGCGATGCAGATCGCCAGGCGCCGCGGGAAGAAGAAGGCCGTCGTCGCACTGGCACGCCGATTGGCCGTGATCCTGCACCGCATCTGGGTTGACGGCACCGAGTTCAGATGGACCCGAGAGGCCGTGCCTGCAGCATGACGGACGTACAGTATTAGTCGCGATAGGAGGAAACTCGAGAGCTCCACCCAGCGGTGGAATGGTGTCCCTCGCGGGACGATGGATGAGGTGAGTTCGTCATGTCGGCTGGACCTGCCGTTAGCTAACTCGGCAAGGCCGCGCAAAAGATTGTTCCGCCTCGTTCTCGAATCCCATCATGGAAGATGCTATGGGGCGGCGGCGGGGATACTGCATCCATCGTCGCTATGAACCGATGGAGCCGTCCATGCAGACCTTGAACGACTTAAGTCGATCCCCCTTCGCCCTCGAAGCAGCTAGCACATTGATTGCGGTCATCGAGATGAGCTTGTCGAGCTGGCTCGTTGCTGGTGTCGTGCCCGGCATTGAGCGCCAGCCGTTGAAGAAGCTCGCGGTCGACGAAAGCGCTCTACTGAGGCTGCTGCATCGATGGCGGGAGGAGGCGGAGAAAGCAGGATGCCGGATCGAACGCATTGTCGTTGCCTTCGAGGCCGGCCGTGACGGCTTCTGGTTAGCACGCTGGCTCAAGGCGCGTGATATTGAGGCCCACGTCATTCATGCCGCCAGTGTGGCGGTGTCGCGCGAGCATCGGCGAGCGAAGACCGACCGTCTCGACACCGAGCTGCTCAAACGCGCTTTTCTCGGCTGGCTGCGCGGCGAGCGTGATCACTGCAAGGTTGTCGCGATCCCCTCATTAAAGGAGGAGGATGCCAAGCGCCCCAACCGCGAGCGCGAGAGCCTCGTCTGCGAGCAAAGTCGGATTGTCAACCGAATGAAGGCGGCGCTGATTCGGCTGGGCATCCGTGGATTCAATCCCAAACTAAAAAGGGCCGCTGGACGTCTCGACAGTTTGCGAACGCCTGAGGGCGAGCCGATCCCGCCGAACACACTGGCGGAGCTGCGTCGCGACATGGAGCGCCGACGGTTTGTCAGTAATCAGATCCGCCAGATCGAAGATGCTCGGCTGGAGCGGCTCGAGCAAGCGCCCAGTGACGAACCACATGCCATGGTTCGCCTTTTAGCTCGCGTGATCGGGGTTGGCATTGAGACGGCCGACATGCTGGTGCACGAGGTGCTGTCGCGAAACATGCGCGACCGAAGAGCTATAGCCCGTTATGCCGGTCTCACCGGCTCACCCGACGAGAGCGGTAGGAAACGCCGGGAGAAAGGGCTGGCCCGTTCCGGCAATGGTCGAGTTCGGCGAGGCATGGTCCAATTGGCGTGGCGATTTTTAACGTACCAGAAGGAGAGCGCCCTAGCGCAGTGGTATCGAGCTCGCACGCAGAATGCCAACAGTGCTCGCAAGCCCCTGATCGTGGCTTTGGCGCGCAAGCTACTGATCGCCCTGTGGCGGTTCGTGCGGCAGGGTGTTGTACCGGACGGCGTTGTTTTGCGGCCGGCGCAATGAACGGAGGCGCCGAAGGCGCCCGACAGATTCAGACCAGGCCGCTGGTGACGGTCGCCGATGACAGTTCGAGGTAGCGGCATCCCGGTTTGCCCCTTGGCTTTAATGCCGATTGGAAGAATGGGGCCGCTGCTTCGGAGCTTCGCTGCCGATGCGCATGACTGCATCGTGGTTCGGGTCTCTGGACCTACCGCATACAAGGTTGTGGTGCGATTCAATCGCGCCCAAAAGCGGGCTCCCCTCTGATTGTCATCCGGCCGCACGATCGAACCGAGAAACCGACGATGGGAAAAATGCGTCGCCCTGCTTGACACAAAAAGCCCCATACAAGGGCCGATGTGCCGATTCCGGAGAGAAGCACGCGCCCGCGAGTGACCCAGACACTGCGACGATGGATGGCCTGAAAGCGCTTGACCCCAAACGGCCGATTAGAGAAGCGACCGCAAAAGCGACCAGCCGGGCGGCTATCGGGTCCTCTCGAAGCCTGGCAGGTTATGGCGCGGGCCCGCGGGCGCTCCAGCCCCGGGGAGGCTGCTCGGCGCTGCCGGCAGCCGACGCGGCTCTCGGCGAGCCAGCGCCATACCCCCTTGCCGGGCTCAGTCGACACGGGGCTTGTTCGCGATTGCCGACCCGGCACCAAACGCGGACGGGAACGCGCGCCAGAACACGAGCGGGAAATCTCATCCGTGGTTTTGTTGCTGCCGACGGGACCGAGCCCCCGCAAGCTGCAAGCGCGCTAGATCGCTCTCAGAGGCGCGCTCGCTGACGGCGCGCTTCGCCTTAGCTCCGCTCCCCCAGCTATAGAGAGTCGTACGGTTTTTTCACCTCCCCCTGTAGTTCGGGTTTTCCGTACCGGGGTGGCGGCACCATCAGTACGGCTTTTCCGTACCGAAACGTGAGGATTTTCCGTACCGGCTTTTTGCTTTTTCTGCCGCTTGCGCCAGCTTCTTTTGCCATGAGCGACGGCCGCAGGGTTCCTATTAGCGCGCGCCTCACGCGCGATCTGCTCTGCCTCGTCAATCGCTTCGATTCGGCGCCAATCGTGAGTAGGCGGCTGTGCCCGGCTATCGCGGCCGTGCGCATATGTTAGAAAAAAAAGATTTGGCGAACGGTGTTCGGCGTTACCGCCGCGTCCGCGTTGGGTCACGCGAATGAAGCCGAGAGCTTCGGCCTCGCGGATCGCTGGCGCCACCGAGGTACGGTGCATCCCGTATGCGACGAAATCATCGGTCGTGACCGGTAGTCGGCCATTGTCGTTCCCGCCGTGGTGTCCCAGCTCAATTTCGATGCGCGATATGACCTGATGAGCAGATCGCGAGAGCACACGGTAAGCGGGCGACTCCAGCATCTCGATCAGGCGAGCCGACCACTGCCCGCTGATCTGATTGCGCCGCTTGACTGAGTTCATGACGGGCGCTGACCCATTCCGGGCGAAGGGCGGGTTCCTGGTGCCTGCTGGCAGGCGCTCAAAACGGGCACGGCAGCTTTCTTCCGGGTCCAGGTACCCTCCCAGGAGAAAACGCGCACGGGTGAGCCTGCGCCATACCTTTCCGGCGATCTCTGTGGCAGGTGTGGGCCTTCCAAAGCGGCTGTCTGCTGAATGTCCCACCTCACCATCGCGCTAACTCCCAGCCGCCGCGAGGTTGCGCACGGCCGCGTCCCACCTGATCTTAGGATGCTGCTGGAGGTGTTCCCGGACCCGGCGTGCGAGGTTTCTCGGCACCTGAACGTCGGTGCCGCCGTCGAGCTCTTCCAGGATGCGTCGGACGCTCTGCTCGGCTCGAAGGCTGCGGGCAAACAGGCGGAAGGCTTTGGCCAAGTCGGCTTGGCCCGGCACGACCTTCTTGACACCGTGCCGCTTAAGCTTGCGCTCGACGAACGCCACCAGCTGATCGGACGTCATCGCGTTGAGCTCGACGCGGGCATCGAGCAGGAAATCGACCTCGTTCTCGGTCGCGCCGTTCTCCCTGAGGTTCCACGCCCTGCGGCTGCGGCTCCCCCTGTCGAAGGATGGCTCCGACTGCAGCCCGCCGACATCTTTCAAGCGTAGTCCGAGATCGATGACTTCGATCGCGTTCGTGAAGGTGTAGCGCCGGGTGTCGCGTCGCAGCGTTCCCACGATGCTGAACCCTGATTTGTCGAAGTCGTGGAGCACCAGGAGCGGGATCTTGTGCTCCCCGCATATTTCGTCGACCAGCTGCCGCGCCGCGGTGACCGACTGGCCCTTCGTCGACATCACGGCGATGTCGTAGCGTTCGGGGAGGTTCACCGCCTCGAAGAGCGGCATGAACCCTTCCTTTTCGACGAACAGCACGGCGCCGAAGCAGCCGTTGGGGCCGCGGGTGACGACGCTGCCCGACTCGAAGGACGGCTCCTGGAAGTCGATGTCGGTTATGTCGGCTTGATAATTCCGGACCTTGAGGGTACCGAGACCAATCTCGTGGTCGGTGTGCGGCTCGCGGAAATGACCCCGATCATCGAAGACGACGTCCCAATCGACACCTTGCTCCTCGATGTAGTCCGGCAGCAGCTGCTGGCAGAAATACTGATCGTCCAGCTTGCGGCCTGTGCGGTCCTGAATCTCCGGCCGGGCCGCGTACATCACCTGCCGGGCGGTTGCCGGCAGGGTGTCGTTGTTGCTCGCGGCCAGGTACGCCTTCTCCATGACCTCCCAAGCGACCTTCTTGACCGTCTCGATGCGGCGCCGGAACATGCGGTCGCTGCGACGCAATCTTGCGGACACCTGCCGCTCCTCTTGCTTGCGCTGCCTAGTCCAAGTTCTCGTGACGGCGCGCAGCGCACCGATGATGTCGTCGGCGACCGACGTGCCCTGGCCGCTCATCAGCCGACCTCCTGGTCGTCGTCGGGCTCGCCGACCTCGCCGCCCAGAGCCACCGCGCTCTTGCCGCGATCCGTGTAAGCGATCCGAGGCGAGGCGAGATGCACCACGAGGATGATCGGCTCGGCGCGGCCGGCGCGCTGCCTTTCCAGGAAAGTATCGAGGCTCTCGCCGTATTGTCCGAGCTGTCGAAACGGGTTGTTGATGCCAACCGACCAGTTGACGCCGGTGATGATGCGACGGGCCGGCAGCTCCTCCGGGCAATAGCCGAAGGCCACCTCGACCACCGCCGGGACGCCCTCGTCGGTGCGCAGCGTGCGCTTGTAGTTGAAGGTCCTGAGATCGGCGCCGACGGCGGCAAATCGGGTGGCGAGATGGTTCTTGCCGATGACCCCTAGGTCGACCGGCTTCACCGTCTTAGTGGCCTCCTTCATCGCCTGCAGGAGCTTGGCGATCCTGGTCCGGTCCGCCTTGCCGCCTATGAACAGGTCGACAAGCTCGGTGCGCGATGTGTTGGTCGCGTCGAGAACCTGCTTCTGCTTTGCGCTGCCGGACAATCCGCGGAACTCGGCGATGAACTCCCGGATGGTTCGGCCACGTTTTTGGTCCTGATCGTCGGCCACGTAGGCGGCGGCGAGGCGCTCGAGCCGCTCCGCGTCGTACCAATGGGCCGAGGTCGGATCAGACGGCTGCCACTTGCCCCACGCTTCGTCGGTCGCCTTGATCTCTTGGTGCTCGCCGTTCCAAGCAACCTTCAAGGAAAGGTGCGGGTTCAGCCAGGCGTAGTCCTGGGCGATTTGTAAAAAGCGCGGCTTTGATGACTCGAGGATTGAGCAAGCTGACTCGGGCCAGTGGATCGCAACGGACGTGCCGTTTTTTACATTGGACGGCTCCTCCGCGTGTTCGATCTTGGGCGTTTGCCGGACACCATCGACCACGAACCTGATCCGATGCCGGATGCCACATGCTTCGATAATGGTCTCACCCTGGCTGCCGTCGAGCGCATACGGCATGGCCACAAGGGTCTTCAGCGCGTTGCCCTGGGCACCCCGAGACGGACTGGCGTAGGCTTCCCGGCTGGACACGCGGACGCCGAAGTCCAACAGGTCCGTCACGGTGGCGGCCGGGATGCCGGAGGCGTTGTCCTTGACCGAGATCGACGCCGGCGGCGCCGTGCGCACCGTCACCTTCAAGGACGGCGCGATGCCCGCCTCCTCGGCGCTGTCGAGCCCGTTGTCCATTAGTTCCTTCAGGATCACCAGCGGCCACTGCTCGACCGGGTGCCCGGTCTGCAGCACCAGCTCTTTCTGCGAGCAGAACTCGAGAGACCGGCTCGTCTTGAAGGTGGTGCGGGCGAGCTTTGGAGCTACGTTCATTTCCCGCCCCTCTGATGAGCTGGACCCCGCCCGATTTGACGAACCCCTGGGGCAGCGCCACACCCCTGCTCCCGGTTTCGGCAGCGACGGAACCGTGGCCGGCCGTGACGGTCGTCTTCGACGGTGAGCCCTGCGCCCTCCCCGATGCTGCGCACCTTGAGTGCCAAGAAGGCGCCGCGGTAGACATGAAGCGGCCGCTTCGAATCGTGGCCGGCCGCGAGCAGGGCTCTGCAGAGTGCGAGTGCCGGGGCCGCGCTATTCGCCGTGATGCCCAACGCCGAGCAGCGATCCGATCCGAATAACTCCGCGCGAATTGCTTGTAATGATAGTGCGGGTGGGATAGCGGTGGCGCCGACGTGATCCGCACAAATCTCGTCGAGCGCCGGCGCCTCCGCACTGTTACCGCAGTGCTGGAGGTGCCCCGCTTTTTCACCGCTCAATTCGCCTAACAGCGCTGCGGCGCTTCTTGCGCGGGCTTTCCGTGCTTATCCGATCCGAGGTAGATCGGCGTGCATGTCCGCTCATCCAGGCGAGGCCAGCGTCGCGCGAATAGCGAACGCTTCGACCTACCTTTACATAAGGCGGGCCGTCGCCAGCCATGCGTTTTTTTGCGAGCGTCGATTCCGAAACGCCGATCAATCGAGCGAACTGCCGAGGGGGCATGTATTCAATTTCAGCATCCATGTTGGCCACCGTCCGCACTAGTCCCGGGCTCGTCCGGAACGACGAGCAACGAATAGTCGTTGTTAGTAGCCAGGCGCCACGGAAACTGCTTCCTCTTAATTGCTAGAAAAGAGTGATTAAGAGAAAGTTCCTCGGAGAACTGCGCGGCGAAAGCGCAACGGTGCCTCAGCCCCTAGGGCATAACCATTGGCGCGGCGTTCGGTGACAATACGTTCCGTCACCTTCGGCAATTCCGGCAGCCGTCTAGGATCCACGAAGCCGACTACTGCGTAAACGAACTGGGCGGCAGGTGAGACTGGAGTGCCCTTATGCCAGCCTTGGGTGAAGCGCTTGCCGGTCGCGCGTTCCCAGTAAGGCGCGAGCTTATCAACCAGCGCCAAGAGATCATTCGCCTTGGTTGGCTTCCCCTTGCCGCGCTTAGCTGGCGGCGGAGGCAGTCCACTGGCAATCTTGTTTAGGTCGTCTAGAAGATTTTCATACCGTGTTAGGGCTAACCGCACCGCTGTCTGGTCTTGGCTCATAGCCAGCGTATCCGGCGCACCCAACGCGACCAAAATGCTGTCGCAATTCGCTTCGTGCTTTAATATCGCAATGACGCGGGCGAGCGGAGCGGCAAGTTCGTGTAGGGTGGACCTTGACGCCAAATCAGCCGAAAACCTAAGGCCATCGTACAGCGCGATTGCGCCGCGCACGGTAAGTTCCATCACTTGCCGATCTAATGACCTTTTCGTTTCGTTCTCGACAATGTCCTCAAGTTTTTTCAAAAGCGGCTTGTAGTCCCCGCGGACGTTCAAAGCCTGGCTGCGAGCACTCATAATCGGTTCGTTCTGTGCGATTCAGCGCCCTCTTTGGTCTCGGACCCTGAACCGAACCACCGCAGCAGCAGTGGTCTTTAGGGCTGGGTCTCCGAGCGCCTCAGCGAGCCGCGCGCCGATGTGGTCAGATGCACGGCGCAGCGGATCGGTATCGAGATGCGCATAGCGTTGTGTGGTAGTGGCGCGCGCGTGACCGAGCAGCTTTCCGATGATCGGAAGCCCTAAGCCTGCACCAGCACCGAAGCTTGCATGGGTATGCCGCAGGTCGTGAATGCGCAGTCCTGAAAGCCCCGCCCTTTTAGCGATTGAGCGCCAAGGCCGGTTCAGGTCGGCGCGCGGCTTCTCACCGTCGGCCCCAGCGCGCTGGCCGGCGATGACGTGCGCGCCGATGCGCTTGAGACCGACGATGACCGCAAGCGCCGGCGCGTTCAGAACTATCGATTTCGCGCCAGTCTTGCTGTCCGGAAGCAAGAGAAGGCCGCGTTCGAGATCAACCTGCTGCCATTCCAGTTTCAGGATTTCCCGCAGCCGTGCACCTGTGAGGATCAAGAGCCGAATCGCTGCAGCCGCGAACGGATCGATGACCGTGCGGCGCCGTTTCGGGTCGCTGGGCGCGTGTTTGGCGGTGGGCTTTGTGTCGTCCACCGTCCACGGCAGCCCGACGGTCTCAGCTTCGCGGATCGCATCCCCGAGCCTGCTGAGTTCGTCAGCTGTTAGGAAGCGCTCGCGACCCTTTTCGGGGTATTTGTCGATGCCGCGCGCAGGGTTGAAACCCGATGGCACAAGGCGGCGCTTGCCGGCGAATGCATACAGACTGCCCATCACAGCTAACATGCGGTTCGCTTGATAGGGCCGCTTTTTCATCCGTAGGTGCAGCCGCGCGATGTCTGCGGTGGTGACCTTCTCCCCCTGCCGGGTGCCGAGTTCGGGCAGTACAATGCGTCGCAAAATATCGCGGTAGTGCGAGGCCGTGGCCGGCTTGCGCTTCGCCTCAACGTGTTCGGTCAAGAACAGGTCCGTCAGTTCTTTGAGCGTGGCGGCGCGCCGCTCTGCGGCTCTGATTGCCGCCGGATCAAGTCCGTGCGCGACGGAGCCGAGCGTCGCTTTGGCGAGTTTGCGGGCTTCATCCGGCGTGAGTTTGCCGACCGGCCCCAACGTCAGGCGCCGGGTCGGCGCATTTCGTCCGCTGCCGGCTCGATATTTAGCGACGTAAGATTTTTCTCCAGTGGGCTGCACTCGCACGCCGAAGCCCTTGAGATCGCGGTCCCAGGAAAAATACTCGCCAGCACTCGGCTTGAGCGCGTCCACATGCCTTTTGCTGATAGCCTTGCCCCTCATGCCCAAGCCTCCCAGGAACCACCGCGGAACCACCGAATCGGAAATCCGCGGAACGTCCGGGAAACAAGCCTACGCATAAAAGTCCATTTTTCAACCGTTTTTCGCGCTTTTCGGAAACGTGCGGAACGTCAGGGATTTGCGGGCAATGAAACTGTGGATCAGGAGGTCGGTGGTTCGAATCCACCCAGCTGTACCAAATAAGGCCAGATTTTCATAGGTTTGCGGCGTAGTGTAATTTAAGCCGTTGCCAACGCCCGTGCCGCGGACCTCGCAAAAATGGCTTGATTTGCACGGCGCGGTAACCCATCGCGTTAGCCCTCTTCAATCCTGTTCAGTTTGAAGATCGCAATAGAGGAAGACACTGGCTACCGGGCTTCTGACGGCAGAGTGTCGTCGTAGCGAACAACAACTCTAATCTCCACAAACGGAGTGTCGATGCCCACTAATTGACGTACCTGCACGGAGTCGCTTGGCTGAAATTTGCCATTCTCTGTTTGCGATTTATATCCGACAACCGTAACTACGAGCTTCCTGTTGGCAACACATGGCGGCGATCCTACAGACCCGCACGAGGAACTGCCGCAAATGGGTTATCAGTTGCGTCCCTGATAGCTTGTTCTCAATGTGCACCCGCCTGCCCCCAACAAGATCAGCCTCGCCTCCCGCACGCTTTGGGGCT
>Ga0306926_10008505_pt1 | contig 11230 bp, 10 predicted proteins | sample flu12Cox44000178_FD_203759 | JGI IMG/M metagenome (GOLD analysis project Ga0306926, IMG submission 203759) | Lab enrichment of tropical soil microbial communities from Luquillo Experimental Forest, Puerto Rico - flux8day.12C.oxic.44.000.178 (v2)... | ecosystem: Environmental > Terrestrial >...
GGCCATGGGCTGGCGCACGTGCGCGCCGGACCACGAGTAGCTTGCCATCGCGCACGATGGCGGCGCTCACCGCGAGGTAGGGGCGCTCGGGATAGGATCGTGCATCCAGCCCTTTTTGCTCCAAAGCTCACCCTCCGACCCGCAAGAAATCTCGATGAAATCGGCATAACTTGAACATCGAGGGGACCGCTCCTTTGTTGCATTTGGCCGAACTGACATGCAACAATTCGTAAGTGTTTTCAATGGCCCGAAATTGGTGAGAATATCTAGAGGCAACAGCGGAGCAACAAAATGCGGGACCGCTGATCCCGCGGAGCGAGGGAGCGAGTCTCACGTCGATTTTTTCGGGCTACTCGCGTGAAATGAAAAGGCCCCGGCCGAGTGGTTCGCCCGCCGGGGCCTGGATGCGCTTCTCCCCCACCGCCAAGCAGAGGATCTACGCGTGACGCAAGATAAACGGGACGGGCTGGATCGGCAATCTCTCATACGACAAGCGGACGCGCAGGCCGCGCGCGACTGCGACGCGGCGCTTCGCTCGCTCAAGAAGTTCGGACAGTCGCCGGCGTGGCGAGAGGTCCGCCGCTCGCTGGAGGCGTTTCGCGACGCGGCCGAGCGGGGCCTCATCCCCAAGGTCTCCGCCGAGAAGGCCAAGGAGCTATTGACCCCGCAGGACGAGTCGAAGGCGACGCGGAACGCGCGCCTCGACGAGCGCTGGCGGCGGATGCAGGCGGAGTCGGAGGAGGAGCGCAACGCGCGCCTCGACGAGCAGTGGCTCGCGCTGCAGGACGAGGTGGCGGCCGATCCGACGGAGGCGCCAGACGTTCGGGCGAGAGCGGCAGCCGCCGCAGCGGCTTTCCGCGCGGGCAAGCGGCCGGCTCCCATCGAGGGCGAGCCGATCGCGCCGGCCAAGCCCGCACATCGTCCCCCACGGGAGATTCCCCAGTGGCCCGAAGCGATGAACTATCTAGCAAAGGAACGCACAAGGCCGTCCCACGAGAAAAAGACTGAGCCCGTCTGTGTGCGAGATTGGCTGCGAGACCACCACGGTGTCGAGATTGTTGACCCGAAGAGTAAAAAAGCAAAAGCAGCGAACGTCCCGAACACGATCGTGCTGTGTCTGAAGCAACTCGGTAGACGGATCGATCAGTGGTTCGAGGCGCACCCAGGGTAAACCTCGCTTTCGAGAGAGTTGGACGTAAGTCGGGACATAACTAAGCGCCCGTCGCTTAGTTATGTCCCGAGCGGCCGACTTATGTCCGCACTTATGGGTGCTGATTCCCTCTGTTATGTCCTTTGTTTCGCGCGCCTTGATGCACTTCGAACACATCGAAGTACATCTGAAGAGGCGCGGTCATGTCCAGCCAAGAGAGTGATACCGAATTTCTGCTCGGCGCCGAGGCGATCCTAGGCGAATTGAAGCGCCTGGGGCTCGTCGAGGACGATGCCGATTTGGATGCGGTTTATTACCTCGCGCGCGAGCAGAAGCTTCCGATCGGCAAATTCGGCAAGAACCTAATTAGCACGCGCACCAAGCTGCGCAACGCGGCCAACAACCTCATCAGTTGAGCAGAGGACGAGCGGCGGCACCCGATGTGCCGCCGTCGCAAGGGAAGGAATTTGTCGGAAGACCCGGAGAGGGTCGGCGCGTCTGATAGCCGAAAACCTCTCCGGTCGCAAGTCGAGTTCAGCAATTCCGAGCGCGAGCGCACGCACCTCCCAGATGCGCTCGCGCCGGAGGCGCGGACGGCGATCGAGCAAACCTGGAGGTCGTGCGCAATTCGATCGCCGCCTGCGCTCTCTTTCGCACAGACGCGCACGACGGGCCAACGAATTCGGAGGCAATACCCCAATGTCGAGAATCTACATCGCGTCCCCCTACTGGAACCAATTCCACGTCGCTGTGGTCGAGGACCTGCGCGACGTCGGCCACCAGGTCTTCGATTATCGCGGCAACGACGGCGCCGGGCCGGAAGAAATCTTCGGCGCCAACTATAACAGTCTGACCGCTGCCGACTTCGCCGCCGCGATGGCCGACCCGCTCGCGCAGGCGAAGCTCGCCGCGGATCAGACCACCATCGACGAGTGCGACACCTTCATTCTGCTCTTGCCGGCAGGGCGAAGCTCCCACTTCGAGTTCGGGTACGCGTGCGCCCTCGGCAAGCGCACGATCGTCGCGGCGCTCGACGGCGTAATTCCCGCCGAATTGATCTACTCGCTCGCCGATCGCGTCGTGACCAGCATGTCCGAGCTATTGGCCGCGCTGGTCACGGCCGACGACGTCGGCGGCGCGATCGCCGCCATCGCGCGCGCGTGAGCGCTATGGCCGCGACCTGCCCGCACTGCGGTGCACCGATCGTTCCGGCGGAATTGCTGCTGCCGCCGATCAAGAAGTGCATCCTCGACGCCGTGCGCAGGCGGCCCCGCATCACTGCCGAGCAATTGCGCGGGATCGTGTGGGCACACGATCCCGCCGGCGGGCCTGAGAACTTCAAGACCGTCCACGTTCACATCAATCAATTGAACAAGCGGCTCGCGCCGCTCGGCGTCGCCGTGCGCGGCGGCAGCAATGGGTATCGCTTGATCTCGACACGCGAAGTTTCCTGCATTCCGCAGGAGAGAGCCCAGCTCGGGGGCGTTCGATCCGAGTGAACAGAGTGAGGCAAGAGTCATGAGTGAGAGTGAAATCGTAAGAGCTGAACCGCACGAAGTCGACGGCTTCGCCGGCTACACCGACGCGGTCGTGGGACAGGGGCGGACGCGCCCGCAGGGCGCTCCGATCTTGAAGTTCAACAACGACAGCACCTGGACGATCTACGACGAGCCGGTGCCGGCGGACCGCGAGTTCGTGATCGTCGACATCACGCGCGCCGCCGTGCGGTGGCCGGCCGACCTCGACGGCGGCGGCCCGGTCGAGGTGATCACGCTGCGGGCGAACGAGCCGTTCCCCGACATCGAGCAGATGAACGCGAACACGGCCAAGAGCGAGTGGCGAATGGACCCAAGTGGAAACTTGCGCGGGCCGTGGCAGGCGCAGCACACCGCGCACCTGCTCGACCCCAAGTCGATGGATCGCGCCAACTACCCCACCTCGACCATCGGCGGCGCGATCTGCATGCGCGAGGTCGTCTCCAAGACGCAGTGGATGCGCAAGCTCCGCGGGCAGGAGACGATCTTTCCCGTGATCACGCTCGCCGACACGTTCATGCCCACCAGGTTCGGCGGGCGCCAGCGGCCGCACTTCAACATCGTGCGCTTCGTCACGTTCGGCGGCCCCGGCACGCCCGCGGCGACGATCGAGGACCCGGTGGAGGCGATGAAGCTGCTTAAGCCGCAGACCGTCGCGCCGCCGAGGGCGAAGGAGGCGACCGGCGACTCGATTCCTTTCTGAGACCGCTGCTCGATGCCGCCCTCGGGGCGGGGCGGCGTCAGGGAGCGATCCATCAACCACAGGAGGATGTCCCATGGATTACGACCGGGAAAAACTGCGCGAGCGCCAGTCGACGCTCGAAGTGCAGGTTCAGACTCACCGCGAGATAGAGGCCGGGAGGCGCGATCGGCAGGAGCGCGCCAGCGCCATCGCCCGCACGCTGCGCGACATCGCGGACGTGATCGAGAGCTGCGGCGCCGATTTCGGTCGTTCGTGATGATCGACGCTGTCCAACTCGAAGAAGCCCGCCGGCGGATTGGTGAAATATTCCCGGCGCGGGGCGACCACCTGTTGTTGCAATTGCACCACCACGCCGGGAACGGCACGAAGTTCGACGCCACGTTCTACGATCGCGCGCCGATCCTCGACGTGAGCTTGAACCGCGAGTACGCGCGCACGCTCGTCACGGCGCTGGGCAACTGGAAGCCCGACAAGGTCGCGCGCCTGCTCCAGCGCGTCCACTTCTCCGACGGAACCGTCGCGAGCATCAACAGCATTTGGGTGCTCAATTACATGCCGCCGGGCGGAATCACCGTCGCGATGCTCGAAGACGCGGACGTCGCGCTCGCGGAGGTGAAGGCCGGCGACAACGGCGAGACCGTGCGCGAGATGATCCGCGCCACCTACCGCTGCGCCACGCCGGCGGAGGAGGACTGGCACGTGCGGCGCTGGATCGCGAGCTAGGCCCCGCAACTACAGCGAAAGGAGGTGCCGCCACCACCATCATCACCGTGAAATAGCAGTTCAAGGCCAGGGGCTGATCGCCGTCAATTCCCGCGATCACCAAAATCCAGGACCGGACAATGCCTCCCGATCGGCACTCACCGCTGAGCGAGCTGTTCAACACGGGCGCGCCCGTCTTTTGGGACATCGAGACGCACTCGCGCCGCGATCTGAAGGATTGCGGCGCTTTCGTCTACGCGGCCGACGCCTCCACCAACGTCGCATTCGTCTGCTTCGCCGTCGGCGACGGTTCGGTCGAGACCTGGCGGCCCGGCGAGCCGGTACCGAGCGTGTTCGCCGCTCCGGCCGGGCGCCTGTTCGTGTCGGATAATTGGTCCTTCGAGAACGCGATCCTCAAGCACATATTAATTCCGCGCTACGGGTTCGCGCCGATCCCGATCGAGAGCCAAGACTGCGCGCAGCGCAAGGCGCTGGCGAGCGCGTTCCCGCCCGAACTCGGCCTGCGCTGCCTGGCGCTCGGCCTGCCCTACGAGAAAGACCCCGCGGCGCGAAAGGCGATGCTGCGCGTCTCGCGCATGCACGAGTACAAGGACCCCGCCGCCCGTGAGCGCGACCTCGATCTGCTGCACCAGCGCTGCGCGACCGACGTCGGGGCCACGCGCGCTTGCTACAATCACCCGCGGCTGCGCCCGCTGTCGCCGGCGGAGCGGCATTTGCTCCTGCTCGACGCCGCGATCAACGAGCGCGGCGTGCGCGCCAACGTGCCGTTCCTCAAGGCCGGACGCGCGCTCGCGACGCGCGAGCGCGCCGCCATCGACGCCCGCCTCGACGTATTGACCAGCGGAGCCGTCACCAGCGTCGACCAAGTCGAGCGCATCGTGGAGGCGGTCAACGCCCGCGGCCACGCGATGGCGACGCTCGGCAAGCGCTCGGTCGCCGCCGTCCTGGCCCATCAGGCCGACGCTTTCGTCCGCGAGCTGCTGCAATTGCGCCAGCGCGGGGCGTTCGCTAGCACGCGCAAGAACAAGAAGCTGATCGACTTCGCAGACTCCGCCGACTACCGGGTGCGGGGCTCGCTGCGCATCTACGGCGCCGGCCCGGGGCGCTGGTCCGCGCTCGGCGCGCAGCTGCACAACCTGCCGCGCAACGACGCCGAGCTGCCGTCCGCCTTGGTCGACGCGGTCATCACCGGCGACCACGCCGAGCTGGCGCGCCACGGCAACCCGCTCCAGGTCGTCGGCCAGTTGTCGCGCGCGGCGCTGTGCGCGGCACCGGGGGGCGAGCTTGTATGCGTCGACTTCAGCGCCATCGAGTCCAGGATCACCGCCTGGCTCGCCGGCGAGACGTGGAAGCTGGACAACTTCCAGCGCTTCGACGCGACCGGCGACAAGGCGCTCGATCACTATCGCATCCTCGCCCACCTCATACTGAAGAAGAACACTCCGGTCAGCGACGTCGCCGCGGCCGAGCGCCAGATCGGAAAGTTCGCCGAGCTGGCGTTCGGGTTCGGCGGATCGGTGGGCGCGTGGCGCAGGATCGTCGGCGACGACGGCCGCAGCGACGCCGAGATAAAGGCGATCGTGCAGGCGTGGCGCAGCAAGCACCCGGCCACGGGCGCGTTCTGGCGCCGGCTGATGCGGGCCGCGCTGGTCGCGATCCGCACCAAGCGCTCGGTCGAGGCCAACCCGGCGCCTTTACCGCCGATCACCGTCGCCTTCGACGGAATCGACATGACCATTACGCTGCCGAGCAAGAGGCCGATCACCTACCCGGGCGCGCACGCCGTGCCGAGCAAGAAGTTCGAGGACGGGGGTGACGACATCGAATTCATGGACAACGCGAAGGGACAGTGGAAGCCGGCGCGGGCGTGGTTCGGCACGCTGGTGGAAAACGTCGTTCAGGGCACAGCGCGCGACCTGCTGGCCGCCGCCATCGTTCGCGCCGAGGCGCGCTGGCCCGGGTCGGTCGTGTTTCACTGCCACGACGAGCTGGTGATCGAGGCGCCGATCGGCGCGATCCCCAAGCAGGAGATGCTCGCGCTCATGCTGGAGCCGCCGGCGTGGGCCGTCGGTCTGCCGCTCGGCGGCAAGGTCCGCAGCGGCGCGCTCTACCTGGAGGCGCCGATCGACCGCGAGACCGAAACAGCGGTGCCGCATGCGCAATCACCGGATCCCGGCGGCGATGTTGTTGTCGGCGATGTCGTTGTCGTCGGCGAAGTCGTTGATCCCGTCCGTCATGGCGGTGATCCGGGCCGCCATTTCGCTGATCATGCCAATGTCGGTGATTCCGGCGGTAATGTCCGTGATGTCGGTGATGTCGGCGATGGCGGCAATCCAGCCCGCCATTTCACTGATCATGCCGATCTCGGTGATTCTGACGGTGATCTCGGCAACTCCGCCCACGATCCGCACATATGCATCTACTGCAAGCTCGATCCACCGGACGGGACGGAGCGCGCGGTCGCCGTCGCCGGCGCCTGGCTGCACCCGCGCTGCGAGGACGCCTTCATCCGCGCGCGCATGGCCGAGGAGGGGATCCCAATGGGCGCGCAATCGCAATCGCCATCGCCGCCGCCGCAATCACCGCCGCCATCGGGTGAAAGCACGTTCTCGGTCGGAAACGGGGGCAGCGGATTCGGCGCTCTCGGTGACGGCTTTGGCGATATTGCCCGCGGCGGGAACGGGCGCGCGCGCGACGATTACCCGCACGGCGAGCGCGAGACCGGTCGTAAAGTGGCCGAGCACATCTACCCAGACCTCAAGAGCAAGCCGTACCTCAAGGTTGCCAAGTACGTGCTGGCGAATGGAAAGAAGTCCTTTCCACAATATCACCTAGAGAACGGACAGTGGGTGAAGGGCAAGCCCGAGGGGCCGGCGATTCCGTATCGGCTACCCGAACTGCTGGCAGCACCGCCGAACGCGACCGTTGAGATATGCGAGGGCGAGAAGGACGCCGACAATCTCGCCGCTCTCGGCCTGATCCCCACCACCAATCCCGGCGGCGCGGGTAAGTGGACGCCAGACATGAACAAGTGGCTTACCGGCTTCGCGCGCGCCAACATCTACGAGGACAACGACGAGGCCGGGCGCAAGCACGCCGCCAAGGTCGCGCGCGAGCTCACCGGCGTCGTCTCGGACATCCGCATCATCACCTTCCGCGAGCTGCCCGAGCACGGCGATGTGTCGGACTGGCTCAAGACCGGCAAGACGCGCGCCGACCTGCTCGCGCGCGCCGAGGAGGCGCCGAAATTCGCCGCGCTGGAGAGCGTGTGCGCAGCGGACGAGGATATTGCGGCTCTCGACTGGGTGTGGCCCGGCCACTTTGCGCTGAAGAAGATCGGGCTGATCACCGGCCTGCCGAACGAAGGCAAGGGCGTGCTTTTGTCCGACATCATGGCGCACATCACCACTGGCGCAGCGTGGCCCTGCAACGGGGGGTCGGCCCTGCTTGGCAACGTGATCCTGCTCACCGCCGAGGATGACATCAACGACACGATCGTCCCACGGTTGATGGCGGCCGGCGCCGACCGCGAGCGCGTGCACATCGTCAAGATGATGCGCGAGGCCGACAAGGAGCGAATGTTCAATCTGGTGACCGATCTGCCCGTGCTGCGACAGAAGGCGACCGAGATCGGCGACGTCAAGGCGATCATAATCGACCCGGTCGCGGCCTACCTCGGCATCGGCAAGGTCGACAGCTTTCGCGCCACCGACGTGCGCGCGGTGCTCGGCCCGCTCAAGCTGTTCGCCGAGGAAGCGACGACGCTGATCCTCGGCGTCATGCACTTCAACAAGAAGACCGACGTCACCAACGTGATGCTGCGCGTGAGCGACAGCTTGGCCTACACCGCCGCCGCGCGTCACGTCTACGCCGTCATCGACGACGAGGAGAACGGCCGTAAGCTGTTCGTGAAGGGTAAGAACAACCTCGCCCCGCCGGGGCAGAAGACGCTCGCCTTCAGCATCGCCGAGCGCGAGGTCGGCACCGACAAGCGCACCGGAAATCCGGTCCACGCACCGCACATCGTGTGGCACCCTGATCCCGTAGACATCACCGCCACCGAGGCGCTGCGCGCCGCGTCGGAGAACAAGTCACCGAGCGCGCGCGACAACGCCAAGCAACTCCTCGAGATGCTGCTGAGCAGTGGTCCGGCCGGCTCAAAAGACGTCAAGGAGGCGGCGAAGGAGAACGGAATTTCCTGGGGCACCGTGCGCCGCGCGGCGGAGGTCCTCGGCGTCGACATCAAGAAGGACGGCCCGCTCAACGACAAGGGCGAGATCACGTGGCGGTGGCACCTACCCGTCCCACCCCACGAAAAACACACGGAAGGTGCTCATAGAGGGAGAGGTGAGCACCTTCGGTCAGAATGAGAGACACCCCCTACGTCAAGGTCTTATGAACACACACTATTCTTCGAAGGTTCGAAGGTGCGCACTTCTCCCTCCCTGCGCATCTTCGGTGTTGGTCTGCGCACCTTCAAAATCGGGGGGTCTTCTGCCTTGATTTCGAGGCAATTCCTGAACCCCTGGGGGGTGGTCGAGAAATTTTGTTACCCGGCACACTCCGAGCGCGGGCTGCGCTCGAAATTTTCTAAACGTCCGCAAAAGCCTTTAGAGCCCAAAAACCCCAAAAACTCCAAAAACCTCAAAACCACCGGAAAACGAGCATCTCTGGCCGGTCGGGGGCGGTCTCGGGCCGTTTTGGCCGGCTATTCAGAGCGGCAGAAGTTCCAAGAACGCGGTCGACGGCGCGATTTCCCCTGGCAATTTCGATACAATTCCGGGTGAGGTGTGGTAATTTTCTTGCTCTGGAGGCCGAAACCATGGACTTTGACGAGGAAACTGCGCCCGAGGTGGCCAAAGTCACCCACCGCGGCCGCAAGAGCGCCGCCGAGCTCTCCGTCGTCCCGGTCGTCCCGCTCCAGCTGGAGCAGCCCGATCCCCCGGCGCATTTGTCGCCGGAGGAGGCCAAGACCTGGAGGGACGCCGTCGACGGCATGCGGCCGGGCTGGTTCACCCCCGCCACGCTCCCCCTGCTCGAGCTGTACTGCGTCCAGGCGATGGTCGCTGACACAGTCGCGCGGGCGCTGCGCGGCATGCCCGTCACCGACCGGCACTTCGGCATCCTGGCGCGGATGCACATGCGCGCGTCGCAGGCCATGACGAGCTTGGGCACCAAGTTGCGCCTATGCCCCAGCTCGAGCCGCGCGACCAAGTACGCGCGCGCCGTGCCCCGCCCTCCTGGCCCGCGACCGTGGGAAGACGATACGGCGTGATCCAGCTCAGCGACAGCCAGCTCGAGACCGTGATGACCGCCGCCGCCACCCTGGCCGTCGACAAGCGCGCCTGCTTCCTCGAGCGCGTGGCGGCGGAGCTTGCGCGCGTCCGTCAGCCGGACGACCAGGACGTCGAGCGAGCGGCTCGTGCCGCGCTGCGCGGCTTGCTGCAGGCGCCTGCACCGTGAGCTGCTAGCGGCGTAGCCGTCGGCCAGCGGACGTGCGGCTCTCGAGACCGAGCGCGAACGCGCGCTCGAGGCGCTCGCTGAACCGTCGATCCATCACCAGCAGCTCCTCCTGGCTGTACGGCAGGCGGTGGTCATCGGGCTCGGCCTCGCGGCGGCACAGCGTCGACGCGCACTCGAGCTGCGGTGGCGGCCGCAGCTTCGGTGGCGGTGGCGTGGCGACCGCTGCCGCGCTCGCGGGTCGACCCGGCAGGGATATCGGCGGGCGGATGCGCGTCTCGTCGTGCGCCAGGCACGCCGCAAGGTTCTTGAGGAACGTGCTAGGGCGATTTGGCTGGAGTGCAGAAGACATAGGCCGCCACCGTGGCTATGATCGGGGCGGTCATTGCACTCGGCCCCGGTCTTGCGCCGGGGCCTTTCTTTCACGCCAATCGTGCGATCGTGTCAATGCTCTGAGGGAATTCGTGCCGCCTCAATGCAGGAGCTGGTCGCGGTTACGTTCCACCTGCCCGGCGCGGTAGATCTCACGTTCGTGATAGAGGCGCCGCAGGTGCTCCTCGGCTTGCCAGCGTTCCGTGACGGCAGCCTTCAGGTCGCGCAGCGCGGCCGAGAACGCCTGAGCGCGTCCACCTCCTGGTGCAGGGCATCGCGCTCGCTCACCAGGGCGGCGAATTGCTCTCGAGCGCGCGCGGCGGCGGCCTAGCATGGCGCCGGCTGCAGTGGCTGCCAAAGCTGCAACCACAACCATTCCGGTTATTTTCCCGACTGGCGCCGACCCGGTCGATCTCGGTCTCGTTCCGAGTCTCAGCCGTCCCGGCGGCAACGTCACGGGCGTGACGTTTGTTGTCAACACACTCGGGGCAAAACGATCGGGAGTGATGTGCGAACTGGTCCCGAGCGCCAATGTTATCGGCTTCCTCACCAATCCCGGGAATCCCACTTCTGAATCCCAGATTAGAGATTGGAGACCGCAGCGCGCGCGTCCGGGATCGAACCCTTTATCTTGCCTGCCGACAGCGAACGCAATATCGACGCGGCTTTCGCAAGCTTCGTCCAGCAGGGTCCTACGCAACGGAACAGGGAATTTCCAAACACGTATCAGGGAAGATTTTTCAAGGAACAGGGAATTTCCCCTACGGCTCGTTGGTTTCCAACTGCCACTTCGGCGGATAGAGTTTTTGGAAGCGACGGAGGTACACATGAAAAGTCTTCGACTGGCAGAGATCCCCACGATCGCAATCACGAGTCTGTTGCTGATCTTGACGTCGGGCTACACGGGACTTGCCCAGACCCCGGCGCCGCCGCCGACCTTGGCGCCGCCGCTGATCTCGCTCGCCGAAGCACGCGTCATCAACGACGGCGCGATCGCGTTCACCCGCGAGCAGAATTTGAACATGGCGGTCGTTGTCGTGGACGCAGCGGGAAATCTGGTGTCGGCCGACAAGATGGACGGTACTACGATCAACAACACTCGCTTTGCCGAAGGCAAGGCGTTCGCTTCGGCGATTCTTCGGCAAACCACGGAAGTCTTGGCCAACCTCGCAAAGGACCGCCCGGACCGGTACTTCGGAATCATGAACATGTATCCGGGCAAGGTCTATCTCGTTGGTGGCGGAGTGCCGCTCACCGTTGACGGCCGACTCGTCGGTGCAGTGGGCG
>Ga0306926_10008506_pt1 | contig 11229 bp, 12 predicted proteins | sample flu12Cox44000178_FD_203759 | JGI IMG/M metagenome (GOLD analysis project Ga0306926, IMG submission 203759) | Lab enrichment of tropical soil microbial communities from Luquillo Experimental Forest, Puerto Rico - flux8day.12C.oxic.44.000.178 (v2)... | ecosystem: Environmental > Terrestrial >...
CATTGCCGCCGTCGCGGCGACGCGCGCGTTCCATGCGCTTGAAGCCCCGGTGCGGATGGTAACGCCGCCGCACACGCCCGTGCCCTTCGCGCCGAACCTCGAGGCGCTGTACCTGCCCGACTCCGCGCGGATCGTGGCGGCGGTCGAGCAGCTCCTGAGCTCCTGACCGGTGGCGCTCGCGATGAACGGCCGCATCATTCCGCTCAGCCTCCCGAAGTGGGGCCTCCTCATGACCGAGGGGACGCTGGCGTCGTGGCGTGCCCCCGTCGACGCCCGCCTTGCCGTCGGCGACCCGGTGGCCGACATCGAATCGGAGAAGATCGTCAACGAGCTCGAGGCACACGAGCCCGGAATCCTCCGGCGCCAGCTGATACAAGCCGGCGAGACATGCCCGGTCGGCGCACTGATCGGCGTCATGACCGCAGGCGATGTGGCGGATGCCGACATCGATGCCTTCATCGCCGCGTACGCGGGCGCCAACGCGCCGCTCGAAGTCAGCATCCCAGCCGTCGCACCGCGCGCAGGCGCCGCACTCGCCGCGGCCGGCGTGGAGCACACCGCACCACCCGCGCAGCGCACACCGGTGCAGATCCCCGCCGCGCTCCGCGGCGCGGGCAGCACTCAGAACGTGCGGGCGACGCACCATGCGACCGTCCTGGCGCAGCTCTGGGGGGTCGATCTAACGCTGATCCGCGGTACCGGCAACGCAGGGCAAGTTACCAAGACCGATCTGATCGCGGCGATCGTGAGTGCCGGGGGCACGATCGATCCAATTGCAGCCTGGCTGCCCGAGCACGCCGTACCACCGCTCGATTTGGAGCGACCGGCGACACCGGCCGCTCGCCGCCTCGCCGCCGGTCTCGGCGTGCCGTTGCGCAGCGTCGAGCCTCACCCTGGTGAGCGTCGCATCCGCAAGGCGGACGTACTCGCCGCGACCCGAGGAACCGGCACGGAGCGCTTCATCGAGCGGTCGTTCTCGGCCACACAGCGCGTAATAGCCCGGCGCGTCGCCGAGTCCAAGCGCAACGCACCGCATTTCCGCCTGGTCATCGACGTGCGCATCGATGAGTTGCTGGCACTCGGGGAGGCGGTCTCGGGGAAGAGCGGCATCAAAGTCTCGCTCAACGATCTTCTTGTGGCGGCCAGCGCGCAAGTGCTGACTACAGTCGAGGGTGTGAACGTCCACGTCCTTGATCACCGCACCCGGCAATTCAAGAACGCCGACGTTGCCATCGCAGTGGCCACCGCTCGTGGCCTCATCGCTCCGATTCTCCGTGCCGCCAACACCAAGGGCATCGCCGAGATCGCGAGCGAGGCGCGCGCACTCGCGCTCAAAGCACGGGAAGGGCGACTCTCGAGGGAGGAAGTCGAGGGCGGGACCTTCACGATCTCGAATCTCGGCATGTTCGGCGTAAGGGAGTTTGACGCGATCATCAACCCCCCGCAGGGCGCGATCCTCGCCGTTGGCGCGGCGCGACGTGAGAAGGTCCTCACCGAGACCGGAGCGGAGATCGTCGCGACGGTCATGACGCTGACGATGTCCTGCGACCACCGCGCGATTGACGGGGCGCTCGGCGCACGCTTCCTCAAGGCTCTGAAAGCGATGATCGAAGCGCCCGCCTCCCTCGAGCACCCGCGCACCGCAGACGCCCAACCCCCGGAGAGCCGCTCTGGAGGCTTGGCATGAGCTTGAACGGACGCACGGCGATCGTGACGGGCGCGGGTAGCGGCATCGGCCGCGCCTCCGCCTGGCGGCTCGCCGCCGATGGGGCGGCGGTGGCCGTCGCCGACATCAACGGTGCGGCGGCGCGGCAGGTCGCCGAGGCAGTGCGGGCCGCCGGAGCGCGCGCCCTGGACATCGAGGTTGATATCGCCGATCCGGCGGCGATCGCCACGGCCACCCGCGCGGCACACGATGCGCTCGGTCCGCCGACTATCCTTGTCAACAACGCGGGCATCCTGGCGATGCAGCCCGCCCTGAAATTGAGCGCTTCCGAATGGGACTCGGCGCTGGCCGTTAACCTATCGGCTGCGTTCTACGCCGCGCGGGCGCTGTTGCCATTTATGACCGCGGCGCGCTGGGGCCGGATCGTCAACATCAGCTCGATGATGGCCGCGACTGCATTCGGCGAGGATGCCGCGTACTGTAGTACCAAGGCGGGACTCCTCGGCCTCACGCGCTCGCTGGCCGCAGAGTTCGGTCCCCACAACGTATGCGTGAACGCAATCTGTCCGGGAAATGTGCTGACGAAGTTGCTTGAGGATACGGCGGCGGTCGTCGAGCGGCGCGATGGCCTCGAGCGCGGATCGTTCGTGCGCCAGCGGGCCCAGTCGATTCCGCTGCGCCGCCTCGGCTCGCCCGAGGACATCGCGGCCGTCGTGTCGTTTCTCTGCGGCCCGGATGCGGACTACGTGACCGGACAGGCGATCCACGTAAACGGTGGACTCTATTACGCTTGAACCGAGGCAGTGCTACCTGTGAGCGCAGAAGTGAATCAGCAACTCTCCAAGGCTCTACGACGTAGCAAGATGGTGTTCATGGCGTCGGTGTGTGTGTGGACCGGTCTGGTCGGAATCAACAACGTCATGGATTACCGCGCGAACTTTCAGTTCGTACGGCACGTGCTCGAGATGGACACCACGTTTCCGGGAAACCCGCTGCTTTGGCGGTCGCTGCGCTGGGAGCCGCTTCACCACGCGGCCTATCTCGGGATCATCGCCGTGGAGCTCCTGGTGGGCGTGCTCTCGGGAATCGCGGTCGTCAGGATGCTCGCGGCTGGAGATGACCCTGAGAAATTCTCACGGGCCAAGGCTGTCGGCGTCATGGCACTTGCGCTCGGTGTGTTACTGTGGCTAGCGGGATTTGAGGGTATCGGCGGAGAGTATTTCCTGATGTGGCAGTCGCATACCTGGAACGGCCAGGAATCGGCGTTCCGCTTCGCGGTGCTGTGCGTGCTGGGACTCCTGTTTCTGGCGCAGCGTGAATGAAAGCGGAAATGGCCGCGCACAGGGGTTTCGGAGGACAATCGATGAAAAGAAAGAAACACAAGTCGGTGGCGGCTGAGAAGCGACCGCTCCCTGGCCGTACCGGCAAGGGTAAGGCGACGATGCAATCGCTCATCTACAAGGAGCTGCGGCGTTCCCTGATGTCAGGTGCTTTCATGCCCGGAACGAAAGTGACGCTGCGCAGCGTCACGGCCCAGATCGGAACCAGTGTGATGCCCGTGCGGGAGGCGATCAATCGTCTCATCGCCGAGCGCGCGCTAGAGGTCGTCAGTGACCGGCAGGTCATCGTGCCGCAGATGACGGCCGAGAAGTTCGCGGAAATCGTGCACTGGCGCGTGCAACTCGAGAGTGCTGCCGCGCGCGCAGCCGCGCGCCACGTGACCCCCGAGATCATCGCCGAGCTGGAGAGCATCAACGCACGCATGATCGAGGCGGTCGATGAGGGCCAGCGCGATGTGCTGCTGCGTCTCAACTATGAATTTCATTTCCTTATCTACGCCACCGCCCGGTCGGCGATTCTGCTGCCCATGATCGAGAGCCTCTGGCTACAGGTCGGTCCGTTCACGTACTTCTCGATCCCCTCGCCCAAGGATCTGTGGAACGCCAAGCATCACCGGGATATCCTTCGCGCACTCAAGGCGGACGACGGCGATGGCGCCGCCGAAGCCATCACGCAGGACATTCTCAACACCGCCAAGTTCCTGCAGGCCTCCGGGCACTTCACGCGACCCCACGTGCGCAAGTTCGTCGATCTTGCGGCCTGACTCGAGGGCGGGCTCGCCAGGCCTTCAGAGTGCCGTCTCCGTGAAGATTCTCACTCGCGGCGATATCGACGGTTTTTTTGTCCTGAGCGCGAGCGCGCTGCTCGACCTGATCCTCATGCGGGTGCTGCTGGTCGGCTTCCTCGGCTTCAGCGAAGGGTTGTACTACACGCGCGTGCTGCCCGCTGCAGCTACCGGGCTCATTGTGGGCAACGGGTTCTACGCCTGGCAAGCGATCAAGCTCGCCCGGCGCGAGGGCCGCGACGATGTCACAGCGATGCCGTTCGGCACGAGCGCGCTCGTGGCGATCGTCTTCGTCTACCTCATCATGCATCCGGTGCAGCAGCAGGGCCTCGCCAGCGGCATGTCGAAGGACGCGGCCGACCTGCTGTCCTGGCATGCTGGCGTCATTGCGTGTCTCGGCTGCGGACTGATGGAGTTCGTCGGCGCCTTCGTCGCGCAGCGACTGCGGACGGTCGTGCCCCGCCCCGCGCTACTGATAGCGATCGGCGGCACGGGACTTGCGTTCGTCGGCATGGACTTCATCTTTCGCACCTTCGCCTATCCAGTCATCGGTATGCCGACACTGATGCTGGTCCTCGTGCTGTTCGTGGGCGAAGCGCGGCTGCGCACGGGAATCCCTGGTGCGGTGGTAATCCTGGCGCTGGGTGTCGTGCTGAGCATGTTGAGCGCTCGGCTGGGCATCGGAGCACCCGTGCACCTGCAAGCACTGGATCTCTCATATGTAGGACTGCACCTGCCCGTTCCCGTGATCCGTGAGTTGCTGCCCTCGTGGCACGTCCTGCTCGACTTCCTGCCGGTCATTCTGCCGATCGCGCTCATATTCCTGATCGGATCGCTACAGAACATAGAGGGCGCGGCTGCCGCCGGTGATGACTACAACGCGAAGCCGCTGCTTCTGATGAACGGCGGTGCCACGATGGTCGGCGCAGCACTCGGCTCACCCTTTCCCGTCACCATCTACCTCGGCCACCCGGGCTACAAACGCATCGGCGCCCGGGCGGCCTACTCCACCCTGAACGCGGTGTTCTGGACGCTGGTGTGCTTCACCGGCACGGTGAGCCTGGCAGCCGCTTACATTCCGATCGAAGCCGGTATGGCGCTTGTGCTTTACATCGGCCTGGTAGTCTGCGCGCAGGCGTTTGAAGTTGCGGACAAACGCTACGCGGTCGCGCTCGTGACCGGTCTAATGCCGGCGTTCGCCGCCTACGTCACTCTCGTGGTGAAGCACAGTCTCGGTGTTGCAAAGGCGATATCCGGTGTGTCGATGTTCACGCCTGACCTGACTACGAGGTTCGCGACCGAGCGGAATTTCTTTGCCGAGGGGTTGTTCGCGTTGGGGCAGGGTTACATTTTCACCTGCATGGTGTTCACCGCGATTGTCATGTACGTGATCGATCGGAACTACACGCGCGCCGCGATCTGGTGTCTGGTAGGAGCCGTGCTATCTGCGTTTGGAGTAATCCATACGCATCTCGTGGAGGCAGGGGACGTGGTTGGTCACCTCAACCTACCACTGCCGAAGTGGAACGGGTGGTCGACGGGTTACACGCTGATGGCGGTCGTAGTTTATTCGTGCAGATGGCTGACGTTGGCGAAGGCTGAGCACGATGACCGGGAGCACGTCAACCCGGACAAGTCGGTGACTGCTCCACAGAGCGAGGTCGAGTTACCGCTGCCGGCCAAGCCTACGCGGGCACGCGGGTAAGCGCGTTCCGCCAAGACGCGAGGATCAACATGGATGCCATGATAGATGTCCATCTCCATCACGGCGCGCTTTCCGTCTCCAACCTGGCGCGATCGATCGAGTTCTACGAGTCGGTCCTCGGTTTTTCCGTAGACACCCGGGTGCTCGTTCGGGATGGCACTCTCGAGATCGTCCACCTGAGGAAGGGCGCATCCTTTTTGGAGCTCTTCTGCCGGCGCGGCGTCGCGCCACTCCCAGAGCATGCCGCCGACCACGAGCGCGATCTGGGGATAGTCGGCACCAAGCATGTTGCATTCGGCACGGCCAACCCCGAAGCCGTGCATGCGGAACTCACGCGCCGTGCGGTCGCGGGCCTGACGCCTATCTTCGAAGGGCCATACTATAAATACTTCTTCTTCAAGGACCCGGACGGCATCATCCTGGAGATCGTCAGTCGCAAGGTCGCAAGCGCCTCGTTCCCCGGTAGTGCCCGCGAACGACACTGAACCAGGCGTAAGCTACTAACACGGACTCCAACTAACGCGAGCGAACTGCCCCGGAAGGTAGCTTTCTTTTACCCGCTACGCTTCTCGCAAACACGTGCGTTTAAGTAGGCACTCGTCAGCGGGTAATCCAGCGGGTAAAAAGTACCCATGATCTTCTAGGTCGCTGAATCTATTGGAGAACTCTCGTGAGTTCGAGTCCTCTCCCGGGCACCAGATTTTCTTGAGTTTTCAATACACTAACCACCATTTGTCGGTTGATTCGAGCTCTCTTACCGCCACTGTCGCCGGTTCGGCTGTCTGCTAACCAGACTTCAACTTCTCTTCGGCATATAGCGACAGCTCGATCATGCGCTCGAGCAGCTGCTCCGGCGCTACGCCGGCGAAGTTCCTGAGCACGAGCTCCTTCACGTAGAGGCGTACGAGATAACGCAGTTGCAGTGCGCGACTCTTGCGGGCGAACACAAAGTCACGATGCCCATTGTTAACGATGATGAGGTTGCGCTCGGCATCGAACCGCGACCGCCATAGCTCGCCGGCCGCTCGCTCGAAGGTGTACCCGGGAAGCCCCCGCGCAGTAACTATCGTCGAGGCCATCGAAGCTTCGAGGCTCGCGCTAACCGTGACGAGCGCCTCCGCGGTGCAAGTCACCTCGCCCTGCGTCACCGAGACCCTGAGTCGCGCAAGTCCCGGAGCCGACGGCGCCAAGTACTCCACCTCCTGATCACGGGCATCCGATAGCAATCCGTCACCTTCGACGACCTCCCACAGAAACTCCAGATCCTCCACGACGCGCCGCCGGGAGCGATCGCGCGGCAAGGCGCGGAACTTTCGCCGTTCATTGACAGACGTCATGCTGGACGCGGGTGAGATCACCACGCTGAACAGCGGTCCGGCGTATTCGAAGAATTGACGCTGGGGACTAGAGTGCATTTCGGGTTCCGACACGCCGAGCTCGACAGATTGCTCCTCCCCAGCCAGGCCGGATCCATTGCCGGTGCTGGAAACTCGCGGTCCGCCATCACCACGGACGCGCGCGTGAATGTCAAACCAGTCGTATTCCTCGGGCGGCAGCGCCAGCAGCGCTTCACGAAACGCTCGCTGGATCGCGCGCAGCGACTCTCGGCTGGCCTGCTCCTCCTCCGCGCGCTGCTGGGCTTCGATGAGCGAGTTCAGATGCTCCTCGAGGGGTCGCAGTGATTGCACCAACGCGGCATAACGCTCATCGTGGACGATGCCGCTGCGGGTGCCCGGCGTCAGGTTCAGGAACGGCGCGTCGATCAGGCCTTGCAGATATCGCGACATCCACGGCGGGTGTTCCAGTCCGGGCAGTGCGGCGAGATCCTCGATAACACGTGTCCCCGCGCGAGAAAGCGCCACACGGCATCCGTCGGCCGGTTCAGCCAGATAAAGTTCTGCGTAGGACTCCCCGAAGGGTGTCGTAACGGCCGGCAGCTGGTGCAACAGTCGGCCCTCATACGCGCGTGGCTCGACCTCGTATTGCTTGCGGGCCAGCCGGTCGATAACCGTGACGCGTACCTCGGCTGCGCGGATCCGGTCCCGTAGCTCGGACGCCAGGTACCACTGAATCTTATCCCCGGAAAGCGTGCGGATCCCTTCGAGCAAAGGACTGATGCGCAGCTCCGTGCCGCGTTCCGCGATGAGTACGCGCCGGGGACTCACGCGGTAACCCGCATCGCCCTTCCTCATCGTCATCTGGTAGGAGCGCTGATCGGATCCGGTCGAGACCATCGTGAGCGCTTCGCCGACGGTCCAGAAAGACAGAAGCCCGATGCCGAATTCGCCCTGCACGCCGCTTCCACCACCCTCGGCCTTCAGCCGCCGCTTGATCGAATCGCAGATGTGCGTGGCCACGTATTTGAAGTCCGGCTGCCCCTCTTCGTCGCGGGGCACGCCATCGCCGTCGTCCTTGATCGAAAGGTAATGTTGCCCGTGCTCGCGGCCACGGGTGATGGTGATCGTCCTCGCGTGGGCATCGATGCTGTTTTCGACGAACTCTGCGATCGCCTTCAACGGATTGCTCTGCGAGAGGGCAATGATGCGGATCGCGTTCCAGTCATCGCCGATCTTGAGCTTGCCGTGATCGGCTGCCTTCCCCTTTCGAGCGACCGGGCGTACGGGCTGCGATGTAGTGCCGTCAGTCATTGCCTTGGCGATCGCGGGTCGGCACGCGAAAGGCCGTGCTGGTCCATCAAGTAACTCAGAAGGTCGGGCAGCGTCGGCCTCCTCCGCGGCCAGCGCCAGCGCTCGTAGGCCTCAATCAGACGCGCCTGCGCCACTATGCGCGCCCGATCGGCGGCATCCTCTGATCCCATGAGCTCCTCGATCAGAGCCTTTGCCTGAGCATGATCGTTATCATTCTCGATGATGATCAAGGTCGCTTTCATTACGCTGTCTCCGCGTCAACCTTGTCGTAGTCCTCGTGCGTCCCGAAAAAGCGAATCATGACGATTCCGGCTGATAGCCGCACGCGTGAGTTCCTCTCTCTTCTATCCCATATGACCGCCAATGTGTAGAGCGGAGCTAGCGCGCCGAGTAAGAGGAAGGCTCATCGTTTTAGTGGGAAGCGATCGCGATTGCTGCCGGAATTGCCGCTGCCAGGATTATCAGACATGGAATCGCGGCCCACACCAACTCCGCCGCGAGATTCTGGCGAAAAGATGGCGGGTGCGAATCCTTGCGACGCGAGCTCCAGATCGCAAGAAGCATTGCAGCAAACACGCCAGCCGTGACCATCGAACACATCATCAGGATTGCGAACCTCGTATCTTGTACCTGGGAAAGCCCACAAGCGGCAGCTTAGGCTGCGCGGCATTGCTCCGAAGGCTCCTGTACATCACCGGACCGGACAACTGGACGCGACACCCATCGAAACCAACTCGTGGTGGTACTCATACGGGGACGGCGTAGAATATACTTTGGCTTAGTCTCTGCATTGCAAACGGCCAGGAAAGGGGGAGGCATGAGCACCGTCTTAATCGCCACCTTCAACGACTGCGAGGTAGCGGAACGCCTGCGTGTGATGCTGGTCGCTGACGGGTTCCCTACCGATCGCGTCGAACTGACGACCTGCCGCGAGCTGGGGCGCGCCCAGTGCGAGCCAGCGGATACACCTCATGGTAAGTGCGTTCAGTACTTCCGCACGTTGTTGGGACGCGAGGACGAGCGGCAGTACCCCGAAATGCTTGCCCAGCGTGTGGATAACGGCGGAGCGGTAGTCACTGTGCTTCCGCGCGGTGCGATCGAGACGGCACGCGCCGCCGAGATTCTTGATCAAGGTCGGCCGGAAGAGGTGGTCGGACACGATCTCGCGAACCACGGATGGGAGCACGCGGCATCCAAGCACGGGGGGAACTACTGGGTTCAGCACCTCTGGCTCGAACACTCGGCCGAGAGCGACTGCCTCTACTGCCGCCTGTTTCCGAGCAAGGCGCACTCGCACTGACCCGTTCGGACCACGTCGCGGCCGAAGCTAAACCCGGCGCGGGCGCGCAGCCGGGCACCCGCATGCGAGCGTGGCAAGGCAGGACTATTTTGCGGCGTTTGCCATGTAGTCGACGGCGTTGAGGATCGACTGATCGGCAAGATCCGTCCGGCCGCCCTTGGCTGGCATCACGCCGGCTTTGCCCTGAAAGCCTTCGAGTGCGTGCTTATGTAGGACAGCCAGCCCTTGTCCGAGGCGCGGCGCCCACGCTCCCTTGTCGCCAAACTTCGGTGCGCCGGCAACTCCGGCGCCATGACAGGCGATACAAGTCGTGGCGTAAACCTGCTCCCCGGGAAGCACGGCCGCGGAGGCGGCCGGGGACGAGAGCACCGTGGCGGCATCGCCCGTTTTGAGTGCGCTATTGTCCTTCCCCGCGATTGCCACTCTCGCCGGCGGAGTGATGCGTTCGTCGACCTGTCGGCGGTACTCCGGATCGTCTTTGTTTGGTTCGGGGCGGGCGGCGCTCGCCACGTAACTGACAAGGAAGACCATACCCACTATAAATCCTGCAAGAATCCCGACGGCCCGCATGAACCAATCAAGGAACCTACGATCCTCAGTTGCGCTCACGATGAGCTCAGAGATTCGCTCAGTGCAAGAACGAGGCCAGGCGCGTCAGGAACGTGTAGTCCCCTTCGATCGCCATGAGCCCGATCAGTACCAGCAGGCAGAGTGGTGGGACGAGGATCGCGAATTTCAGTGCGAGGCGCTCCCATGCCATGTGCATGAAGATCGCAACGATGAAGCCCGCCTTCATCAGCATGAAGGTGATGATCAGAGACCATCGCAGGTATCCATGCAGATGAAAATAGTCGATCAGATAGGAGAAAGTACTGAACACAAACAACAGTGCCCAGATCCACAAGTAGATGGCGATGGGATGTTGCTGGCCCTCGGCCTTTTCGGGACCGGAAGCGGCTGCGTGTCCGGCGGCCGGTTCGTGTCCGACGGCGACTTCATGTTCGACGGCGAGTTCGTGTCCTACGGCTGCTGCCATGGTTCCTCCTACCAGAGATAGAAGAATGCGAAGATGAATACCCACACGAGATCGACGAAATGCCAATACAACCCCGTGATCTCGACAGTCTCGTAACTTCCCTTGCGGTCGTAAAATCCGCTCCATACCCTCTTGGCGACGACACACAGGTAAACCACGCCCGCCGATACGTGTAGCCCGTGGAACCCGGTGATCATGAAAAAGCACGAGCCGAACTGCGCCGCGCCCAAAGGATTTCCCCAGGGGCGCACTCCCTCGTGGACGATGAGCTTGGTCCACTCGAACGCCTGCATACCGACGAATGTGGCGCCGAAGGCTGCCGTGATGAGCATCAGCGCCGTGGTGTTGGCGCGATTGCGCCGGTAGCCCATGTTCACCGCCATCGCCATGGTCCCGCTGCTCGTGATGAGCACCATGGTCATGATCGCGATCAGGATCAGCGGAATGCGCCGGCCCCCGATTTCCAACGCGAAGACGTCACTTACGTTCGGCCAGGGCACCGTGGTGGATATTCGTACATTCATGTACGAAGTGAGGAAGCAGGTGAAAATGAAGGTATCGCTAAGGAGGAAGATCCACATCATCGCCTTGCCCCAGGGGACAGGAAACGCATTCTTGTCCCCCGACCAGTCGGCGACGACTCCCGGCAACCCTGGCAGCGGCGCGGTGGATGCTCCGCTTGTTGCCACGTTTTCTGACATTTGAATTTGACCCCTTCAGTCAGGTGGACAACAGGACAGCGAACAGCA
>Ga0306926_10008507_pt1 | contig 11228 bp, 7 predicted proteins | sample flu12Cox44000178_FD_203759 | JGI IMG/M metagenome (GOLD analysis project Ga0306926, IMG submission 203759) | Lab enrichment of tropical soil microbial communities from Luquillo Experimental Forest, Puerto Rico - flux8day.12C.oxic.44.000.178 (v2)... | ecosystem: Environmental > Terrestrial > Soil...
GTAAGTCCATGTCGTATAGAAGGTTATGCATTTAGACCTCCGGCGCCCGCCTCCAACATTTCCTAGCCGATGGGTGTGTCTGGGGGGTGCTAGGCTAGGAAATCGGACCTTGAAACGCGCTGAAACGCGCATTTGCCGGATGAGGCCCGTTTTTTGACCCCGCGGGAGGTCGCAGGGTCACCGCAGAACACGCACAATCTCTGATCTCTTCGGGGTCAGCAAAGAACAGCCATTTGAGCCGGAGATCACGGCGTAAGTATCAGATACACATGGACTTAGCTCGCGGACCATCTGGGCCATCTTGGACCTCGGTTTTCGGCCGTCCCGACGCGTTGGGGCCTTGTGCCGCAATATCAAGGGAGAAAGGACCTTAAGGCGAATGGAATGTGGCCGATTGGCAGAAGCCCGGTTGAGAGGCAGTCTGATGGTCCGCGAGGTCCGTTATTCGCCGAATCTCGCGCTCTGGTAAGGACTTATGGCATAGACCTCGCGGACCGTGTTCAAATGGTCCGCGAGCAACCAGGCCCGAAACGCGGATTGGCCGGTGCCGAGTCACAGCGTCGTAGCGCCTGTGTGCACTCGACGATCCGGCTGAGCGCTTCCTCGAGCGCGTCACCTTCGATCAAACGGCTCAAGCTGAATCGCATCGCCGAGCCCAACACTTCCGGCGCGGCGCCCATGGCGCGGAGCACCGGTGAGGGGAGCAGCGATCCGCTGGAACACGCCGAGCCGGTCGAGCAGGCCACTCCGGCGAGATCCAGCTTCATGAGCAGCACGTCGGCCGCACAGCCAGGGAACGAGACGTTGATCGTGTGGGGTATGCCACCGGTTTCGGAACCATTCAACACAATCGGAGCTGCGTCGGCGCGCAGGCGGTCAAGGAATTGTTTCCGCAGCGCCAGCACGCGCGCGGCGTGCTCGGCGAAGTTGCGGACGCACCAGTCGAGTGCAGCAGCCAACCCCACGGCGAGCGCGACCGGCTCGGAACCGGGACGGCGGCCCTGCTGCTGGTGGCCACCCCAGAGCAATGGCCGGAGCTTGGTTCCGCGCTTCAAAAGCAAGGCGCCGATGCCGGGCGGGCCGTGAAACTTGTGCCCGCTGATCGTCAGGGCCGTGACGCCCAGGCGATGGAAGGAGACGGGGATCTTGCCGGCGGCCGCCGCAGTGTCGCAGTGAAACGGCGCATGGCCTTCCACTCGCTCGACCAGCGCTTCGATCGGCTGCACCGCGCCGGTCTCGTGATTCGCCAGCATCACGCTGACCAGCCGCATGTCCGCAGGGAAATCGGCCCGATCCAGATCGACGTTGCCTGCGGAGGTGACTGGCAGCGTGGAAAGCGTGTATCCTGTTGCCCCGAGCTGCCCTGCCGGCCCCAGGACGGACGGATGCTCAATCGCGCTGGTGACGATGGTGCCGGGCGCTGGCCCCCTAAGGCCGAAGATCGCGAGGTTATTCGCTTCCGTCGCGCCGCTGGTGAAAATGACCTCATCGGGGTCCGCACCCAACAGCCCTGCCAAGCGCTCGCGAGCGTCTTCGAGCGCCTTGCGGGCATGTCGGCCAAAGGCGTGGCTGCTGGCGGGGTTGCCCGGCCTATCGCCCAGGAATGGCCGCATTGCCTCCCACACCTCGGGAATGACCGGGGTGGTGGCGTTGTTGTCGAGATAGACGGGTTGATGCATGTTTGCGGACCGGGCCTGAGAGCTCGCCTTTATCTTATCCGCAAGCTTTGCCTACCTTCCGCCGGTATTCGGCAAGAACGCCGCTTGCCTCTTTGGACTGAATCGCCAGGCTTCCGATGACAGATGCAAGTAGACCAGATTCCGAGTGCGGGGAGGGTGTGGAATGAACCGCCGCATGATTCGCGTGGGCTTGAGCCTGGTCCTGGCGGTCGGTTGGGGCGCCGGGCGACTGCCGGCGCAGACGCCGGGGACGCCGGTCCCGCCTCCGGGCACGCCAGCGATCCAGGAAGCTCCCGTGGAAGCCGGACGCGGCGGATTCCGGCGGCCACTCGCCAGTGCGGCCCACACGACCTACTGGCATTCCAAGGCCACCGCGAACAAGGTCGGCATGTGCTGTTCCGCGTATGTCGACAGCCCCGGCTGCGGCAGTCTCCACTCCCACCTGGTGTTCCAGTTCGGCTCCTGCCACGGATGGTTCGGCGAGGCGTGCAACCCCTTCCCGCAGCGGCCGAATCCCGCACCGCAGGGCGAGTACTGGAACTGGAATGTCGTCTCGCAGACCGGCGGGATTACTCCACGTATAGAAACGCATTCACATTGAACATCGCCAGCGCGAACTCGCGCAAAGGTTGTGTTTGAAGAAAAGCGACTGCCAGCTTCTCCTCGACGGCCGTAGGCGGCCGGCCCGTGGCTAACCGATAGGCCCGTTCAACCTGCCGGGCGGGATCCGTCCCCGCCTCGCGCTCGAGTCTTTCGGCGAACACCTCGGCGAGGCGGTTCGCGGTCTGCCCGTTGAGCAGAGCCAGCGCTTGCAGAGCGTGTGTGCTCGTCTCGCGGCGCGGGCAGCTCGTCTGCAAGTCGGGCTGGTCGAACGCCTGGCCCAGCGGCAGCCGCAAGTTGCGCTTGGCGATCAGGTAGATCGAGCGTCGATCATGCTCGCGCGGGTCGGCCGTTACGCGCCACTGCGTGGGATCGTACAGCAAGTTAACCAGATCGCTGTCGACCGGCAGCATCACGCTCTCGCCGCCGGCCTTGAGGTTGAGGGTACCGACGCCAACCAGCATGGCGTCGCGCACTTCCTCGGCGCTGAGCCGGCGGCGCGGGAATTGCCAGAGCAGGCGGTTGGCGGGATCCTTCGCTCGGCCGAGTGCCGCATCCGGTGAACGCGATGCCTGGCGATAAGTACTCGACAGGACGATCCGACGGTGCAGCGGTCTGAGCCGCAGCCCTTCGGCAACGAAAACGCTCGCCAGATGATCGAGCAGCTTCGGATGGCTTGGCATCCCACCATTGTGGCCGAAGTCGTTGGGCGTCTCGACGATACCGGTGCCGAAGTGGTACTGCCAGACACGATTGACGAAGACGCGCAATGTCAGCGGATGGTCCGGCGCGGTCAGCCAGCGCGCCAGGGCCGCGCGAGGCTTGCTAGTGTCCTTCGCGGGCAGGTCGCCTGCGCTGTCGGCAAACAGGGCCGTCGGGAATCCAGGGCCCACCTGCTTGCCTTTGCGTTCCGGCAAGCCGCGCTTGAGCACGTGAATCTCGGTGGCCTGGTCGGGTACATGACGGACGGTGCAGATGCCGGGCAACGCCGGCGGCAGGCGTGACAGGGCGTCCTTCAATTTGGCTTCGAGCATCGAACGGCGTGCGCCGCTCACCTCGCCGGCCAACTGCTTTTGCAACTGCTTGATCTCGGCTTCGATCTTTTCGGTCCGCGTCTGCCAGTCGGCCTGAGTCGCTTTGTCCGCCAGGACGAGATTGTGCTCCTGGGTGGCCGCCAGGAACGCCTGAAGGCGGTAGTAATCCGCCTGCGGGAAATCGTCGAAGCGGTGGTCGTGGCAGCGAGCGCACCCAACCGTCAGGCCGAGAAAAACCATGCCGACCGCGTCGGTCATCTCGGTGAGCACTTCATTGCGGCTGAAGGCGACCGCCTGGTTCCCGGCATTGCGGCGCACCGGCCCGAGGCGATGGAAACCTGCCGCGATTTGTCGCTCAGTATTATTCGGGCTGATCTCGTCACCGGCGATCTGGTCCGTAACGAAGCGATCGAAGGGCATATCCTCGTTGAAGCAGCGGATGACATAGTCGCGATAGCGCCACATGCCGGGCCGATAGCGGTCGTACTCGAAACCGTCGGATTCGGCGTAGCGTACCACGTCGAGCCAGTGCTGCGCCCATCGTTCGCCATAATGCGGCGATGCAAGCAGTCGATCGACGAGCCGTTCATAGGCGTCCGGCGCGGGATCGTCGACGAATGCGGCGATGGCAGACGGCGTCGGCGGTAAGCCCGTTAAATCGAACGAGAGCCGGCGAATCAGGGTCGCACGGTCCGCCTCGGGCGCGGGCCGCAGCCCGTTCTTCTGAAGCTGTTCCAGGATGAATGCGTCGACACTCGTGCGAATCCAGGCGCGGCCCTCGACGTCGGCGAGTTTCGGCAGCGGGGGATTGCTGCGAGGCCGAAATGCCCAATGCTGACCCGCGATGACGGTGGCCGGTAACGCTAGAGCGCAGAGAATGCAGCAGACGATACGAACCACAACCACGTTCCTCGTTCGGCCGCGACGCGGCCAAACCTACTTCGTGAGGTTGAAACAGGCGAGCTTCTTCTCGCCGCGGGCATAAAGCTTGCCGTTTGCCAGCGCGATCTGTGCCCGGCACGGGCCGGCGAAGAGGCTGGCCCGCGCCAGCTCTCGGTACTCGGTCGGCGTCGCCTCCACCAGCACCAGGTCTCCTGCCTCGGTGAGCACGATCAGCTTGCCGTCTGCTATTACCATCGAGCCGCAGCCAAACTTCTTCTTCTCCCAGGCGATCTTCTTCGTCTTGAAGTCGACGCAGCGGAAATCCGGCGTCTTCTCCTGGCGGCCATGGAAGCCATAGAGATGGCCGTCGTGATAGATCGACGTGTTGTAGTGGTTGTCCATCACGTCTTCGCTTTGCCATGTTTCCGTGGCGCTGCCGTCGGCCTTCAGCTTCAGCAGCAGGGCGCCGGTTTCGTAGCAGGTGGAGAAGAAGAGCTGATCGCCAATGAGCAACGGCGTGGCGGCGTTGACGGAGGCATCGTAGCGCGCCCGCCATTTCTGCCGATGGGTGACATCGCCGCTCTTCGCGTCAACGACAAGGGCCCCGAAGCGCGTGAAGAAGACGGCGAGCTGTTTTTTGTCAAAGGTAATGACGATCGGCGAGGAGTAGCTGGCGCCGTCGCTGGTTGCTTTCCAGACTTCCTTGCCGTCGTCAACGCTGAAGGCGACGATCCCGGCGTTCTTGCCGCCGACGTTGACCAGAACGAGGCCGTCGACGATGGTGGGCGAGGTGCCGACGCCGAAATAGCTGCCGGGCACTTTGTAGCTGGTGAGCAAGGCACGCGACCACTCCTTGGTCCCCTTCTGCAGGTCCAGGCACTGCAGCACCCCTTCGGCGCCGAGCGTGATCACATGGTTACCGACGACCATGGGCGTGGAGCGTGGGCCATCGCCCTTGCCGAGCTGGTCGGTATAGTTGGTGGCATACGAGAACTTCCATTGCGGCTTGCCGGTCGCCGCATCGAGGCATTCGGTGACTTCCTGATCGGCAACGCGGTGGAAGAGAATGAGCTTGCCGCCGGCGATCACGGGCCCGCTGTAGCCTTCACCGACGTCGCGCTGCCAGACAAGCGGCGGCCCATCCTTCGGCCAGGACGCGACGAGCCCCTTCTCGGCGCTGACACCGTTGCGATGGGGGCCGAGGAACTGCGGCCAATCGTCGGCGCGCAGCGGCGCCGGGGTTACCACAACCGCCACGATCACGAGCCATCGCATCATGAATGATCCCTCGCAGACCGTTCGCTTGCGGTTTCGCGGCTTAACCCGCCGCCTTGACACACCGAAACCCGATCTTGTCATTCTTGGTGTCGGCCGGCACGAACTGGCGGGCGGCGCTGCGCTGCACATCGGGCTCGTCGGCGAACGAGCCGCCGCGGATCACGCGTAGCGTCTTCCCCGAGGTTTCCATCCCATTGAACCATGCGCTACCGTCCGCTGGGGCACCGTCGTGAGTCATATGCGCGACGTCGAGACACCACTCCGAGACGTAGCCGTGCATCTCGTGCAAGCCCCAGGGGTTCGGTTTCTTGGCGCCGACCGGCGGGTCGTTGCCGGGGGCGTTCTTCTTGTACCATGCATAGTCGCCGAGCTTGGCGACGTCGTCGCCGAAGGAGTACGCCGTCGTTGTCCCGGCCCGGCAGGCGTATTCCCATTCCGCCTCGGACGGCAAGCGCATAGTCTCCATTTCGCCGATCAGCTTGCGCTTGCGCAGCTCTTTGGTGACCCGGTCGCAAAAATCGACGGCGTCAGCCCACGTCACCATCTCGACAGAGTTGCGGACCCCCTGCCACTTGGCCGGGTTGTTGCCCATGACGACGTAGTAGAGCTCCTGCGTCACCTCGTACTTGCCAATCGCGAACGGACGTTTGAGGGTCACTTTGTGTGCCGGGCGCTCGTGGGCGGGCGCGTTCTTGTCGCTGTTGCCCATGATGAAATCAGCGGGAAAGTCGCCTTTGCCGGGCGTCAAGGTGACGAACTCCTCGACGAAGCGCTTGAGGATCGCCTCGGTGCGCGGCGTCGGGTCGGGGAACTTCTTCTTGTCATCGCCGCCATGAAGGGACAGCACGAACAAAACGACGATCGGCAGGGCGAAGGCGGCGTTTCGCATGGCGAACCTCGTGAGGGCAAACGCGACGCCGCCATTGTACGCGATGGCCGACGCCACGCCACGGGCGGTTGCCTATGCGGCGCCAAGCGCTGCACGTATAATTTCCCCGGAAATCTCTCGGCTGGCAGACGCTCGCGGAGCCGGGGGCGCGGGGAAGCATCGTGGTCCGCTATCGCACGTTCCGCAATACCGACCCTCCGCGCCTGGTGGAAGTCTGGAACGAGACGTTCACCGGCCGCGGCGCGGTCCGGCTGGCGAGCAGCACGCCCCTGGAACGCTTCGTCTTCTCCAAGCCGCTGTTCGACCCGGCCGGCTTGTTCATTGCCGAGGAGGACGAACGGTGCCTCGGCTTTGCGCACGCCGGCTTCGGCCCATGCGACGAGGCGGACGATCCCAAGAGCGGCGTCGTCAATGCGATCGGCGTGCGGCCCCTCGCCCGGCGGCAGGGCATTGGCGCCGAGTTGCTCCGGCTCTGTGAGGATTACCTGAAAAACCATGACGCGCAGCGCTTTCAAGCCGGCGGCGTCTGGCCGCTCAACCCGTTCTACATGGGCCTGTACGGCGGCTGCGAATCGCCCGGCTTCTTGCGGAGCGACGCCCTTGCCGAGCCGTTCTTTCTCGGGCACGGCTACCGCGTAGACCGGGAAATCCGCGTCATGCAGCGCACGCTCGATCAGCCTTTCAAGCTGTTCGACCCGCGTTTCCTGACGCTGCGGCAGCACTACGACCTTCAGGTCGACTATCCGAAGACGCTGCGCGGTTGGTGGCGTGAATGTGTCATCGGCTACCTCGATCCGCTCCAGTTCGAACTGGTCGATCGCAAGACGGGTCTGCCGGCCGCCCGCACCCTGATGTGGGACATGGAAGGCTTCGGCGTCCGCTGGCGGGCCGCCGCCGTCGGCATGCTCGACTTCGAGGTGCTTCCCGATTACCGCCGGCAGGGGCTCGGCAAGCTGTTTCTGTCGTACATCATGCGGCAGGTGCAGGAGCAGTTCTTCCAGATCGTCGAGCTGCACCTGCCGGCCGACAACACGCAGTCCCTGGCGTTCCTGGAGGGGCTCGGGTTCAAGCAAGTAGATACAGGGCAAGTGTTTGCGAAGATTAACGCGACATCATCGTAAAATGCGGCTCAGTCCAGACCCCCCCTCCTACGGTGAGTTGTGAGCTCCGTGTCATCGCGTTCGTAACTCGTTATGACAAAAGGCATTGTGCCGTTGCAGAGCTAGACAGGATGAATCATGCCTACCAACTACGACGCCATCATCATCGGGGGCGGCCATAACGCCCTGGTTGCCGCCTGCTATCTCGCCCGCGCCCGCTGGAAGGTGCTCGTCCTTGAACGCCGCTACCTCGTCGGCGGCGCTTGCGTTACCGAAGAGAACGTCTTCCCCGGCTTCAAGGTCTCCACCGCGGCATACGTCAACAGCCTGTTCAGCCCGGAGATCATCGACGAGCTGCGCCTCAAGGACTACGGCTTCGCGGTCCTCGAACGCAACCCGTCGTCGTTCACGCCCTTCCTGGACGGCCGCTACCTGCTCATGGGCGCTGACATGAAGTTGAACGTCGAGCAGATCGGCAAGTTCAGCGCGAAGGACGCCGAGGCGTATCCCAAGTACGAGAAGATGCTCGAGCGCGTCGCCGACCTGATCGAGCCGACCCTCAAGATGACGCCGCCGAACTTGCTGCATCCCGGTATCAAGGGGACGTGGGACCTGTTCACCCTCGGCCGCAGCGCCCAGAAGCTGGGCACCGGCCTGTCCGAGGCGCTTGAGGTGCTCACCGGGGCGGCCCGGCCGATCCTCGACCGCTGGTTCGAATCGGAGCAGCTCAAGGGCACCCTCGCCACCGACGCGATCATCGGGGCCTTTGCGTCGCCGTCAATGCCCGGCACTGCCTACGTGCTCTTTCATCACGTCATGGGTCAGACGAACGGCAAGCGCGGCGTCTGGAGTTACGTGAAAGGCGGCATGGGCGGCCTGACGCAGGCCTTGGCCACTGTCGCCAAGGAGCTGGGTGTCGAGATCCGCACCGAATCGGAGGTCGCTCGCATCCTGGTCCGCGATGGCGCCGTGTACGGCGTTGCATTGACCACGGGCGAAGAGTTCCTTGCCCCCAAGGTTGCCAGCGGCGTCGATCCGCGCTGGACGTTCGAGAAGCTGCTCGAGCCCGGCCAGCTTCCCGCCGACTTCCTCGCCGCCATCCGCCGCATCGACTACAGCAGCGCCGCGCTCAAGCTCAACGTCGCCCTGACCGAGCCGCCCAACTTCGCTGCATGCCCCGGCAGCGGCGTCGGTCCGCAGCACCACGGCACCATGCACATCTGCCCCGACCAGGACTACATCGAACGCGCTTACGACGACGCCAAGTTCGGCCGGCCCTCGACCGACCCGGTGCTCGAATGCACGCTGCCGTCGTCGGTCGATTCGACGGTCGCGCCGCCGGGTCAACACTTGATGTCGATGTTCATCCAGTATGCGCCGTACCACCTCAAGGAAGGAACCTGGGACGAGGCGACGAAGAACCGCTTCGCCGACCGCTGCTTCGATCTGATGGAGGAGTACGCGCCGGGCTTCAAGAAATCGGTGATCGCCCGGCAGGTGCTGACACCGGTGGACCTCGAACGCGTCTTCGGCCTGACCGGCGGCAACATCTTCCACGGCACGATGGCGCTCGACCGCCTGTTCATGTTCCGCCCGGTGGTCGGCTGGGCCAACTACCGCACGCCGATTCGCAACCTCTACTTATGCGGCTCTGCCGCCCACCCCGGCGGCGGCGTCATGGGCATTGCGGGACAGAACGCGTCCAGGGAAATGCAGAAGCGGTGGTAATGTAGCCCTCTCGCTCCGCGAGAGGAACGCGCATCCCTCTCGCGGAGCGAGAAGGCTACGTTAATCATCCCGGACGCCCGCCGGCTGCAGGATGCGCAGCACCGTCCAGAGCGTGTAGTAGTTGTCCGTCCACAGAAATCGGCTCTGGCCTGTCATCGTCCGCCAGTACGGCTCGCTCGCGTCGTAGCGGCGCGGCGCCTTGTTGGCTGCTTCACGCAAATCGGCTTCGTAATTCGGCGACTTGTCGAGGCGCTTGAGATATTCCGGCTTGCGCGCCACCATCACCCATTCGGACGTGTAATGGCCGATCTCCCGGCCATCGAGCGGGCCCTGGTGGCCGCGCGGCGCCTGATCGTGCCCGCGCCAGCAGGCGTACTCGTAGCCGAATACGCGCTCGTGCTTGTACATCTCGGCAAGCTGCTTGTCGTCCATATCTGGATGCTTCTTGCGCAGCTCGTTGCCGCGCCTGGTCAGCTCGTTGTTCAGCTCCAGGGCGACGGCGGCGACGACCTTGGGCAAGGAGACGTAGCGGTTCGACGTGTGGACGCAGAGGATGCCTTCCTCGGTGAGGCGATCGAAGTACATCTTGATCGCTTCCTTGGTGATCAGGTGGGCCGGGATCGCGTCGGAGCTGAAGGCGTCGACCACCATCATGTGGTAGAAGTCCATCGGCCCGCCGCCGGGGACGTCGTCCTTCTTCGAGGTGTGGAAGTTCTTGTACGGCAGGGCCATGCGTAGGCGGGCGTCGCCCATGAGCACCTGCACCTCGCAGCCGCGGCTGATCGCGCTCTTGAGATAGCTGAAGTACGGATTGCCGATCGCTTCGACGTCCTCGTAGCCGTAGTAGACGTAGGTCTCGTTGCCGCGCTTGGTCCCCAGCGACAGCTTGCGGATGTGGTTATCAATCTCGTAGTAGTGGACGTGCTGGTAGGGCCGGCCGTAGGACGCCATCGTGCCGGTGCCCAGGCCGATCGTGCAGTAGGGCGGCTCCGACCAGAGGTTGGCCAGGCTCGACATCGGCATGGAGCTGGTAACGTCGGCCATCACCTGCCCGACGATTGCCGCCGGCATGCGCGCGTCGGCGTGATAGGTGTTGAGCGGGAAATCCTTGAACCAGTTGTAGCCTTCCATGACCCGGCCGGCGGGACCGTAACGGTGGTAATACGTGGTCGCCAGCCGGGTGAAATCCTGCTCCGGGTTGCCCAGCTCGCTTGATTCGGTCGGCGGCAGGAAGCTCATGCCGTGGTCGGTGGTGCCGTGCAGGAGCTGGTTATAACGGCGGACCTTGCCATTAATGGTCATGCCGTTCTGTTTCACGCTGATGATGCCGAAGAAGCTGCGGTCGCTGTAGAGACTGGAGTCGCGTGAGGCCTCGTAGAAGTAGTGGACGCCGATCACCGCGCCGAGGGCGAGGCCGAATCGCAACGGACGGGCGAGGTAGAAGCAGGCGATCGCCAGCGGTATGCCGAAGCTCAGAACCAAGGGGAGAGTTGTGCCCTCGGCGCCCTTGGGAATGAGCACACCGGGATTGTTCGGGTCGGGGCAGGTCAGGTAGAAGGCCAACAGAACGGTCAACAGCGCGATCGCGAGCGGCAGGATGAAATCGAGGGCCAGGGCCATTTGCGGGGTGGCGCCGGGTTTGGCAACGCTCGGTTGCGGCCGGCCTCCCCCCTTTCCGCCGCGTGCGCCGTGGTGGGCCGGTTCGGGCGCCGGCTCGAGCATGCCGGCAATGATGTCGTCGGTCCAGCCGCTCTCCTTCAGCTTGGGCCGGAGGAAGCCCGCCGCGAAGATCGCGATGCCCAGCTCGGCGAGGCCGGTGAACACGAGTGGAGCAATTAGGGCGTTGAACATGCCGCCGAGCATGCCGCCGACCGACATCCACAGGTAGAACTCGGTCAGGTGGCGCGTCGAAGGCCGGTCGCGGGCCAGCTCGCCGTGGCACAGCAGGGCCGTCAGGAAGAAGGCCAACAGGTGGACGGTGAAGGCGATGCCCTGCGGCGGCACGATCGTCACCAGGTTAAAGACGACCAGCACGGCC
>Ga0306926_10008510_pt1 | contig 11226 bp, 14 predicted proteins | sample flu12Cox44000178_FD_203759 | JGI IMG/M metagenome (GOLD analysis project Ga0306926, IMG submission 203759) | Lab enrichment of tropical soil microbial communities from Luquillo Experimental Forest, Puerto Rico - flux8day.12C.oxic.44.000.178 (v2)... | ecosystem: Environmental > Terrestrial >...
CGCACTTTTTGAACTAACCTTGGCAAGGCCAAAATCCAGAATCTTCGCGTAGCCAAGGTCGGTGACGAAGATGTTGCCAGGCTTGATGTCTCTGTGGACGATCCCCTTTGCGTGGGCAGCATCTAAACCGTCGGTAACCCCGATGGCAACACTTAGCAGATTCTGAAGTTCCATGGGCTGACCCGCGATCGTGTGCTCTAACGGCTGACCTTCCAGATATTCCATAGCGATAAAGGCTCTGCCATTTTCTTCACCGATGTCATAAATCGTACAGATGTTGGGATGGTTCAGCGCCGACGCCGCCTGTGCCTCACGCTGGAAACGTGCTAGAGCTTGCGAGTCGCGAGCAACATTTTCTGGGAGAAATTTCAATGCGACGAACCGATGCAGACGTGTGTCTTCGGCCTTGTAGACCACGCCCATTCCACCGCCGCCAAGTTTCTCGAGGATGCGATAGTGGGAGATGGTCTGGCCGATAAGGGTGTCGGAGTCCGCCACTGTGCGGCAATCTTAGGATGCGTGCTCCGGCTGAGTCAACGATTCGAAGTGTTTTCGAAGTGTTTTGTGTTTTGGCGACAAACCGACCCGGATCGCAAGTGGAACTTGAAGTCTTCGGTAAACTGGAAGCCGCGTTTCGTGAATTAGAAAATGTAATCGGGATGGTCGAAGGGCTCTCGCACCAGGCGGAGCCGCAAAGGTGGATGCGAGGGAGCACGATTTCAGTTTTGGTGAAAGATTCACCAAGCCCGTTAGACGTTTTTTGAGCCAAGCCACCGTTTTTCAGTGGAGCTAGTACAGATGACTGAGAGACCTAGGGTTTGGAACGCTTCCTGCACAGGAAGAGCGCGAAAGCGGCCCAAATTCAAAAGTCGAGGAGCCAGCCATGGAAAAAAAGCAGAAACCGACCGGCAAGCTGCCCGTCGCAAAGAAACCCGAACTAGCAGCCGCACCAGCCAAGAACAACGGCACGATAACGAAGAAACTCTCTCGCGGACTTAGGCCCGGTATTGGGTAACACCTCGAAGCGCTTCTAAAGGAAGAACACATTCGAAGGGGCCGTCATTTGACGGCCCCTTCTTTCTCGTGATCGTTGATAGGTAGTCCAAGATTTGAGGAGTGATTTATGACAATCGAAAAGAAAAGCTTGATCCGCACTCTGAAGGCCACGAAGAAGGCCAACGTGGCCGCCGCACCAGCCAAGAGAGAAGGTGGATCGGTGCGAAAGAGCATAATTAGGACAAAGAGAATGGACGGGGGCCCGGGGGGCAATTGAACCGGCCCGGATTATCAACTCCCAGAAAGGCAGGCTGTCACTTGGCAGCCTCCCTTCTGCTTTTTTGAACAGTTCAAGTCCGGCCATTTCTGCTTTTGATCGGGTGCCTGCGCCTCCACTCGGCACGCGCCTCGACAAATCTGGCCCCGCCCTTCGCCCCCATCAATTCATTCGCAAACGTTCGGCTCGTACAATTTGGGGTCAAGTCCCGAAGGTCCGGGCTGGCACGGAATTGCGCTCAGGTAGGTGTAGATCGCGAGGAGATCGCGGTCGGTCATGTTCGCATATGTCGGCCATGGCATCACCTGAAGAAGGTCACCATTGAACGGAAAGGGTAGGCAGTTGGCAGGCGTGCCGGGACCGATACAGCTCGGATGAATGTGATCGAAATCCATACCGTGCCGTATGATCTTTACGAAGTCCTCAAACGTATGTCCTCCCTCCGGTAGGCCCGTCTTCTTATCCGGCGTCAGGTTGCGCGAGTAGAGATGCAGAATGCTACTCGGGTCGCCTGGGACTGGGAAGGGACCGAAATCCTGGCCTCCCGCCAGGTAGTGCGTCGGGTCGACCGTTACCGTTCCGCTGAAGGGGGGCGAAAGCAGATATGGATTTCCCGGAACTGTATATTGGACTGGGGGCCTGAGGGTGTGACACCCGTTGCAATCTGCCTGTGCGTTGACGATATAACTACCCAGTCCAACCAGTGAGGGATCCTTTCCATCGAGATTCAGTGGCACCGGAGCAATCGCAAAGCCCTGCTTAATCTTTAATTCATCATCATTGCCCTGGTTTCCCTGGTTGTTGTCATTCTGTGCGCGTACTTGAGGGGATCTTACGAGCATCGTTCCCAGGCAGAGCAAGACCACGGCAGCAATAATAAAGAAGGACACTCCAAATCGTTTCATGTAATTTTCCTCCGACCAGCAGTAAGGTCCGTCGGGGGCGGAACAACGGTTTGCGCGCACTATAGTCAAACGGCCCGAAATGCCACAAGTACCACTTTTAGAAATATGAGTACTGGAATGAAGAAATAGACATATTTTCGCTGAGCGAACGTTGCCCCCAGGGGACCGCCCGCCCCTCGGGTTTTATTTGGGGTGCCTGCGCCGCCACTCGGCCCGCGCCTCCTGCAACTGGCACTTGAACGTGTCGGGACATTTCGGGTCTCGGCACAGACTTCTAGCGGCTTTGCCGAAATTCACTAACTGAGCGTCAGACATTTTGCGCAAGCGGCTGCGTAGTTGTTCTAGTTCGTCGCCGGATTGAATTGCGATTTCCACGCCGGTCTCCCGGCGGAGGTGGGAAAACTGATTGTACCCTACGTCGGGGCTTTTGGAAGCTTTCAGGAGTCTTCGAGGCTGAAACGCGCATGGCAGCTTATTAGCCAGTTGTCCGATTGCCGTTAATCTGGAGTTAAGAAATTAGTAACAAAGAGTGAGCCAACTGTATCCTTCCGTTGGCGAGCTCGGTCCTCAATGTCATAGCAATGAATCAAGTCATGCAATCATTTCACGCTTCGGGCCAGTAGCCCTTTCTTTGCATCAATGATGGGGGGCGATTGCGCAAGCACTCCTCATCTCGACTAACGCACCTAAATCGAACTTATCTTCCGAAAGCGGTGGAGCGCATTCTCACTGTTCCGAAACTGGCCGCTCGACCAGTAGTGTTTACTTGTAACGGAACACACAATTGGTCGCCCATCCAGTCAGTCTCTAAAAGCCGGAGTTCAAATCCAAGGAGCGGTAACAAAATGAAAAAGCTGCTGTGCATCTGTTTTCTTGCGAGCGTCACCCTCGGAAGTGCGTGGGGGCAGAACGGCACCTCGACAAGTCCACAAGGTGCAGCCGGTATTTATTCGGGCAGTGCAGTGTGTGCCTCCAGTAGTTCTGGCCTCACGCCAAGTATCCCGACGTGCACCGACGGTGCCAGCAACGGCACGTGGTTCACAGTCATGAACACTTCGGTTAAGACGTCCACCACCACTGACCTGTTTATTTCTCCATCGTTAGTTACCGGGCTCTATACCGAAACCCAGGTTAAGGGGAGCAGCAGCGGAACTTCGCAAACTTCAGCAGCCACGGGAAGCGTAGCGGTGCGCGTACTGATCGATTGCTCGACCTGCGCCACCACGCCGGGAACTGCCCAGTCGGGATCTGCCACGTATACAGCTGCGGCCCAGCCGGATCCAAACGGAACGGGCGTGGTATTTGACGCGAGAATCCAGCAGCTAACCGCTACCCTAGGCCAGGTCATCACTTCGACTTGTCTCACTGCCAACAATTGTACAAACGAACAAATCGACTTGGTCTTAAATACAACCAGCGCGCACACCTTCAATTTCGTATTGCTGAACGTGGGCAGTGGCGTGCACACAATTACTGTTCAGGCTAGGCTCGATGCTGGGCAGGTTTGCACCAACACCAACAATAACGGAACCGGCGGAGTTGCCTGCAACAACACCGTTAACACGAGCCTTGGTTCGTCTGTGGCCGCGGCTCTGTTCGGCGTTGGCTCTGTAATCGTTCAACCTGTCCATTTGGGCCCTAGCTTCAGCTTCTAGCCCTTAGTGGTTGGTTGATACCCACTCGGCACGAGGGCATCGGTTTCGGCAGCTGATGCCCCGTGACCTCAAAAAGGGCATGGATGGCCGGACTGCGGGTAGCACGACGGTAGCACGGCGTGGTTTCACAAAGACACTCGTTTGCACGACCCTTCAAAAACCAGCATGTTTATTGGCTAAAAATGGCGCGCCCGGGGAGACTCGAACTCCCGACCCTCTGCTTAGAAGGCAGACGCTCTATCCAGCTGAGCTACGGGCGCACTGTTTTCTTCTTTTATTTTAACCACTTAAAGAACTTTAAGCAGTCTCTTTCTTCGGCTTTACCCTACTGGTAGGGCTAGCCCGGTACACAAAGATTGTTACTTCGGCCGGAAGCACCCCTTGAAGAAAGCAGACGGAGTTTTTTGTAGGCACAGGCCGTTTTTCTCCTTTTTGTTCGCTTTCCATTCGAAATTTACCGAGATTTGTTGCGACTTGTACTACGTTTTTACTACGCTGGCGCTCCAGCGTCGTGCACGACGGACGCGCTGTCAGGAACCGTCCGGACTCGATTACTAAACACTTGGCGACGTATCGTTTACATATCTGGGGCGCGCAGCGGCGCTCGTCCCTGCCGACCTTTAAGGTTCACTTCGGTATGGCCGAGCATCCGCCCCGAATGTGTCGCCCCCGAACCGTAGCTCTATGTCTCGCCGGTAACCCATAGCGCCGACCACAGTAGGGGCAAGGGAATTGTTCCCTCCTTCACGTTGGCGTCTGAGGGATCCAGATGGCTGCCGGGGAATGGCAACCATCTGGAGTGGTACTGCCTGCCGCTCACCCGCCGGGGGCCGTAGCAAACAGGTTCACGTTAAGGCCTGGGTGGCTGTTTCCGCCACGACCTGCGGCAGGCAAGGTCAAGAAGTTGCGCTACGGTTAGAACAGGTCAGAGGGTTGCGTATCGACGGTGACGCGAGTGGCGGCAATGTTGCCTACAATGTGGGCCAAGAGGTTGAGATGGTTATCGTACTGATCGACGGAAAAGGTGCCGGAATAGCTCCTGCCATCGGCGGACAGGGCGACGGATTCGCGGATATTGGCTGGGCCCATCATGCTGCCATCTGGGTTAAAGCTTAGGGCAAAATGGTTCAGGACATAGGCGGAGCGTCCGATTTTCTCCCAAACGCCAAGGCAGAAATTGCCTGTGGCAGGGGGCCGGGAAGAATTCATGATTTCCGTCCGGTCGGAGTGCCACTGGGCGAAACCGTTGTCTACGACGGCGCCGTCCGGAATGGGCGGATTGACGGTTCCCTCGGAAGTAAACACGACATGCCAGAAGCCAACGATCGAGGCGTCCGAGTCCTCTGACTTGTTGTTCTGACTGGCAAGAGGGTTGAGAGAAGATACAGGTACCTTAAGCGAGGCCCGCAAAAGAATCGAACGCGCCATTATGCTTGAAACTGCCTTGGAGGCTACCTGTCCGTCTGTTGCTGCGCATTGAGCACCTGCGCTCAGTGCGAAGACGGTTCCCGACAGAAATACTGCAACGGCAAAAGACAACTTACGAAGAATCGATTTCATTGGATTTTCCCTTTCGGTCGGCAACGGCCGGCAGTCGGGAACCTAGCACTCGTCACCTGGGGCGGGGCAATGGAGAGAATCTGGAGGAATGGTGAAGCTTTGGTGAACACCGTAAAGGATTGAAAGCAAATCTGTTTTATTGTGGCGCCCGAGCTCCATGTTATACTTCGCGGCAAGACGGGGCGAACTTTGACTCCCGATTTGATCACATTCGAGGAATTTGAGCTGGATTGTGCGCGCTATGAGCTGCGCCGCAGAGGGCGCGCTCTGAAGCTCGAAAAAATCCCCATGGAATTGTTGATGCTGCTGGCGACAGCAGAGGGCCGACTTGTCAGCAGGGAAGAGATCGAAGAGCGGCTGTGGGGTAACGGGTTGTTTGTAGACGCCGAGCACGGCATCAATACGGCCGTCCGCAAAATCCGTCAGGTTTTTGAGGATGATCCAGAGCACCCGCGGTTCGTACAAACCGTGCCACGAAAAGGGTACCGGTTTATCGCTAGGGTGACGCGAACCCACGAAACAGGAAATGACGGAACTCAGAATGGTCGAGCTTCCGTGCTCACCCCGGACACCGAACTGATCCCAAAGAGTTTAGTGGAAGTGGTCATCGAGGGAGCGAATCAGGCGGCAAGTCCGGTTAGACGGCCGAGCCGCCGTTTGGGCTGGATTGGGATTGCGGTGGCACTCTCGTTCGTGTGGCCCGTATACAACTTTGTCTGGCCACGCTTCGAACACCACGGAGCGCAGTCGGCAGCGATCCGATCCGTAGCGGTGTTGCCACTGGAAAATATCTCCGGCGATGCTTCGGAAGAGCATTTTGCGGACGGGATGACCGATGAACTGATCGCCATGCTGGCAAAATACCGGTCGTTGCGAGTCATCTCCCGGACTTCGGTGATGCAGTACAAAAAAGTGCGCCGGCCTTTGCCCGAGATTGCCCGCGAGCTGGGAGCAGACGGGATCGTTGAGGGGTCGGTAGTGCGTTCGAAGGATCGCGTGCGGGTAACCTCACGATTGGTCTATGCACCGACCGATACGCACCTCTGGGCTGAGACCTTCGATCGCCCTGTGGGAGACGTACTTTCCTTGCAGCAAGAGCTCTCCCAGCGTATTGCGGAGCGCGTTGAACTCGCATCCTCTTCGCCTGGACGCCTGCAGGCCGTGGGTCCAGAGCCGGATGCCTATGTGGCCTACCTAAAGGGCCGTTATTTCGTGAACAACGAACGGTCCGTCGAAGGTGTGCGGAAGAGCATCGAATATGCATCGCAGGCGGTACAAATTGATCCGAAGTGGGCACTGGCCTGGGCGGGCTTGTCTGTTTCCTACCTCTCGGCAACCTCCGTTGGTGCGCTTCCGGCCGAAGAAGGGTTTCCCCAAGCGAAGCAGGCAGCTCAGAAGGCCTTGCAGCTGGATCCCAATCTTCCGGAAGGTCACGTGGTATTGGGCGAAGTGCTCGAAAATCTTGATTTCGATTACCTAGGGGCCGAGCGGGAATTTAGGCGCGCTATCGAGTTGAGCCCCAGCGATTCCTATGGTCATCAAACCTATGCGGACTTGCTGGCCACTCTGGGGCGCGGGGACGAAGCCATTTTGGAGATTCAATTGGCGCATCAGCTCGATCCGATGTCCTTCTGGGTCAGCCGCGACGTCGGCAGGATGTTTTACGGAGCGCGGCGGTACGACGAAGCCATAGCGGCGTTGCGAGCAGCTGCGGAAATAAACCCGAATTCCAGTGTGGTGTATAACTGGCTAAGCTGGTGCTACGACCAGAAAGGAATGATCCCGGAGTCAGTGGAAATGGACTTAAGGGACGAAGCCGCCAACGGAGCAAGTCAGGAGAAGCTTGCTCAACTGAGGGCGGCGTTCGAGAAGTCGGGTCAGAAGGGCTACCTCCGGAAAAAGCTCGACCTAGGTGAGGAAGACGCCTACGCCCTGGCGCAGATCAACGCGAGACTCGGGAATCGAGATGAGGCATTTCGCTGGTTGGACAAAGCCTATGAGCAGCGCATCGCGTTCGGGTTACTCAAAGTGGATCCCGAACTCGATAGCCTTCGCTCGGATACGCGTTTCCAGGCGCACTTGCGCCGTGTGAATCTACTGAAGTAGGCTGACCCTTGTGGTTCGCCAAAAGTCTGGCCGACTTTAGAATCAGCAAGATACGCAGAGGCTATGTAACATTGTTACATGGCCGGAAGCAACCCTTGAAGAATCAGACGGAGTTTTTGGTAGGCACAGTAGCGAAAAATCCTCCACTATCCGGATGTAGCTGTTTATGGTAGTTTCAGCGTAATTACGTCGCTGGAGTTCCTCCAGCATCATTTTTCGAAGATGGGTCACAGGGACACCTCCTGTGACCCACACTTACATCCAAGCCATCAAGCAGCCAACGCTCCATTACCTCACGCGTAGCGTCCGCCGCCGGGCGGCTGCGTTCAAGTCCGCTTCGAGGAAGTTTGTCGTCGCACGGTAATCGCTGGGACTGGTCGCTAGTAACGCCGTAGTGTTTAGCGAACAGATCAATTCTCCGTGGGCCAGGAGAGATTTGTCAGAGCCTCGTTTATGGATGCCCTGGATCAGCTCGTAGAAGCCGGTTTTCACGGAGGCTCACGCTCGGGATAAAGATGCGATATAGCTTCAGATCAGCGCCCAGCACGCCGTAAATCTTCGAGATTTGCAGCTGGTTCCAGGCCCAACCCATTGTCAGCACAAAACGGGGTACAGCGAGAAAGCGCCGAGAGATAAGTTCACGACGACGAAAAGCGGGTGACCATATTTCGTAGGAACATCGAAGATTTGAAGATTTCGGTGCAACTTCGGTGCAATTCGAAGGGGGTGGTTGCACCGTGCGCTTCCGCATAAGCGATACCAGCAGTGGCACTTAATAGATTTGCATCGCCTTCTTAGAAGGCAGACGCTCTATCCAGCTGAGCTACGGGCGCGTCGTTTTTCTCCTTTTATTCTAACCACTTACGGACGTTTTCCAAACCTCCTTTTCGGGCTTGACCCTACCGTACTATAAACGTGGTAGTTTTTGGTTCTGGTAGGCGTGCTCGTTGGCTCGTTCGATCCCCTCGCGAACCTCATCAACCATCCCAAGTTGATAATGACGCTTGGTCTCCGGGCTGCTATGCCGTATCGCCCGCTGTACCACCGCGTCTGGTGCAACCCAACTGAGCCGCGTGCAGAATACGTGGCGCAGGTTGTAATTCGGGAAGTAGGCACGCCAGCTTTCTTCAAAGCCGTCCGCCATGCGCGTTTGACAGTGCATATTGGTTTGCCGGGCGCGCGGGCTGCCCACCGCGCCAATCGCGGCACTTAGAAACTTCCGATTGTAACCTGCATACGAAACGGTCGGCTGGGGACCTGTCGCGGTCACCGAAACGGGTTTCCTGTCCCATGCATGGGCACCATCTTGGACAGGTAATCCTTCACAGCGTTATTCGCATTTCATTTCCCGCCCGGAAGCCGAGAGACTCGTACAGTCGGCGGCCGTCGTCGCTGGCGTGCAGGATCACGAGGTCGACTTCGTTGGTCTTGCACCAATGAAGCGCAGCTTCGACCAACCATCGGGCCAATCCTCTGTGGCGAAACTCCGGTTGCGTGTACACATTCAGAATGTTGCCGCGGCGCGCCCCAGAGCCAAGCATGTGTGGTGGCCAATCCATCAGCCAGAGACCAGCGCCAGCCACGACAATGTCTTGCGCGCTGACAGCCAGCCAGGCCAAGTAATCGCCTGTTGTCATCTTCGCCTTGATCCACGGTAGGAACTTCTCCGTCATCGCATCCAACAATGAGTCATCGTGATATCCCATATCGCGGAACATCATGCGGCGATGTAACGCTATTGTCTCCGCGTCTTCCAAAGTAGCGCGGCGGAGCGCGATGCCTTCTGCTAGGTTCATCTTCGTTTCTCCTAATTGGACCGTAAGATCAGTCCATAAGAGGAAAGCACAGTCTGTCATTCGTGAAAATCTCCTTTCTGTGAGGTTTCAAGCTATCTCGCGGCATCAGGCGCGAGATGCGACAACTGAGAGGTACTCTGCTTGGACGACGGTCAACTCGTCGCCCGCGCGATTATGCGAGGACCACAATCCTTCGAGTTCCGCGCGCAGCTGTCGCGCGTCCGTTTCATCCAAAGAGGCAAATGCGCGATTCGTAGGCCCGTAGTACTGACGAAAGAACTCCACCACTTCCGTTGGTGGGAAGGGATAAGTGAAGTTGTAGTGGTGTCGTGTCATCTTAAGATCTGAAATTCCGTGGCCCAACCTCTCGCGCACGACGGTTTCATCCCCCCACAACACCGGAGCCGGCATATTCGAGGGAGCGATGAACTTTGCGAAGCTTTTGAACATCTGCCCGACGAATCCTTCGCGCGTCCAATTCCCCATGGCGATAGTGCCTCCGGGGCTGCACACTCGTAGTAGCTCGCGGGCCACAAGTTCCGGACGCGGAGCAAACATAGCTCCGATCAGGCTGATTACGACGTCGAAGCTGGCGTCTTCAAACGGCAGCGCTTCGGCATCGCCTTCCACGAAACGAGCATTGAGACGTTCCGCCCTGGCACGCGCCTGCGCGCGCTGGACCAGGTTTGGGGCGATGTCCACGCCGGTAACATTCACGCCGTCGCGCGCCGCCCAAAGCGCAACCTGACCCGAGCCGCAAGCCACATCGAGCAACTGGCATCCAGCGGGAATATCAAGCTGTTCGTAAAACACACGCGCTCCCTGCTCCAAATAGCGCGAGAAGCGATCATAGTCTCCAGCCATCCAGGTTTCTTTCAGCCGCGTCTTCAAGCCGTCGATTTCCGGTGCGGTCGCGTTAGCCGTCATGTTTCCTCCAGTAAGCTTTGAGTATTTGCTTCTTGCCGACGGCAAGGGTCGTTGCCGCTTTAGCATGCGGCGTCAACAGCGCAAGGACCGCCGCCACAATCAATAGGGCTGGGACGTCACCCAACAGGTGTCCTCTGTGTTCAGCGTTTACCAAGGACTGCGCTGCCATAATCCCCGCGTGCACGACGCTGGACCACACCGTGAACCAGATCAGGCTTAGGTGTGAAAGTGGATTTCGGCTGGCAATCAGAAGAAATACTCCGAGCGTTGCGTAAACCCCCAGAATCATTTGTAGGTAATTCGAGTGACCGGCGTGCCAGGACCAGCCGGACGGCCAAACGATAACCAAGGTGTAGATTCCGACGAAGAAGGTCAGGCCAACCATGCGTAACGCGATACGCAAGTACTTGGTATCATCGCGTTCGGCCACCGTTGTAACCTTTGACGCCGGAGGATCATGCTGCGGCCCTCGGGCAAGAACCCCGTTCACTGGTTTCTGCTGAACGACCGACATATTCATCCTCCCGAAAATTTGACTTTTGAATCGACCAGCAATTCTCGGCTTCTGCTCATCGACGTAGGCACTATGCATCAAGATTCTCGCGGTTACTTGTCCGCACGTCTGGCTTTCTTGCTTACGACGCAACTGTCGTATGATGGCTTGCCCAAGAGTCCGAAAGGATTTGCCGGGAGGCTGTGTGGACGTGCTCTCAGAAGTGTTGAAGGCGGTGAAGCTCCAAGGAGCTATGTTCTACAACGGAGAATTTTCCTCCCCGTGGAGTGTTTGTTCGCCAGAGTCCCGTACGGTTGCGCCGTATCTGGCGCCAGGCGCGAGGCATGTAATCATTTATCACTTGCTCACAGAAGGACACGCCTTTGCCCGGCTGTTGGATGGGGAGCCGATAGCTCTCGACGCCGGTGACCTCGTGATCTTTCCTCATGGCGATCCTCACATCATCGAGAACGGGCGGGCGGCCGCGACTGTGGACATGGCGAAGGAATTG
>Ga0306926_10008516_pt1 | contig 11223 bp, 13 predicted proteins | sample flu12Cox44000178_FD_203759 | JGI IMG/M metagenome (GOLD analysis project Ga0306926, IMG submission 203759) | Lab enrichment of tropical soil microbial communities from Luquillo Experimental Forest, Puerto Rico - flux8day.12C.oxic.44.000.178 (v2)... | ecosystem: Environmental > Terrestrial >...
CCTATGTGTCACTATTTCCCATCGGGCCCGTGATGCGCGCCAATCTCTTCGTCTATCGCGATATGGATGATCCGTGGCTGCGCGAGATGCGCCGGCACGGGGAGGAGGCGTTGTTTACGGTGCTGCCGCGGCTGCGGGCGCTCACCGGCGACGTCGAAGTCTCCGACGTCAAGATCCGCCCGGTGGATCTCTACGTCAGCAAGGGCTACCGGCAGGCGGGTATCGTGCTCGTCGGCGATGCTTTTGCAACGTCGTGCCCCGCCGCCGGCACTGGCTGCAACAAGGTACTGACCGACGTGGAGCGGCTCTGCAACTTTCATTGTTCCGCGCTGGCTCGCCACGCCGGGCATGGACCGGGAAAAGATTGCGGCCTTCTACGACGACGAGGTCAAGGTCGCCTGCGAGAAGTACTGCCTCGACAAGGCGTTCTATCTGCGTGCGATGTCGACCGAGAGCGCGCTCTCCTGGCGCGCGCGCCGTGCGGCGAAATTCTTGGCTCATCTCGGCAAGGGCACGCTGCGCCGGGCAGGGGCCCGGCTCGCCGTCAAGCCGCGCGCCGGCGCCGGCGCGCCGGCGCGCAGCAGCGCGGGGTGACATCTCTCCAAGTCTGTTTTGCCGGCACCGGCTATAAGTTACGTTGCCCGCATGCCCCTTCCGCTAAGGCTTCACCCTCACTCGGGGTGCCCGACGTCGATACGCGTTGAGGTGGACGTCGCGCGGCCGCGCGCCGGCAGCCTGACGTTGAGCTATTTCGTGACCGGCAGGATCGACGATCTGCGCCTGCCGTCGGTAACGGCGTCCGTGCGTGCCGATGAGCTCTGGCAACACACCTGCTTCGAGGCGTTCGTGCAGGCCCCGCCCGATCCGGCGTATTACGAATTCAACTTTGCCCCCTCGACGCAATGGGCGGCGTATCGGTTTGACGGCTACCGAAGCGGGATGCGTGCGGCGCGCGGGATCGGCGCGCCGCGGATCGAGGTGCAGCCGGGCCCCGCGTCCTACACGTTGCGGTCATCGCTCGATCTCGATGGGATCTCTGACCTGCCCTGCGCCGGCCGCTGGCGCCTCGGGCTTTCGGCGGTGATCGAGGAAGCGAGCGGCCGCAGGTCATATTGGGCACTGGCCCATCCGCCGGGCAGACCCGATTTCCATCATCCCGATTGCTTTGCGCATGAAATTTCCCCAGCGTAGCGGCCATGAAATTCGGCATCGATCGGCTTCTCGCCGAACCCCGCCTGCGTGCACCGCTCATGCGCCGGCGCGTTGCACTGCTCGCGCATCCCGCCTCCGTCACGGCAGACCTGACGCACACGCTCGATGCGTTGGCCGCGTGCGCTGACGTCAAGCTCGCCGCCGCGTTCGGTCCGCAGCACGGCCTGCGCGGCGAAAAGCAGGACAACATGATTGAGTCGCCGGACTTCACCGATCCCGTGCATGGCATTCCGGTGTTCAGCCTATATGGCGAAGTGCGCAGGCCCACGGATGCGATGATGGACACATTCGATGTCATTCTCGTCGACCTTCAGGATCTGGGATGCCGCATCTATACCTTCATCACGACGCTGCGCTATGTCCTGGAAGCGGCGGCGAAGCATCGCAAGACGGTGTGGGTGCTGGACCGGCCCAATCCCGTCGGACGCCCGGTCGAAGGCCTGACGCTGCGCGCGGCGTGGCAAAGTTTTGTCGGCGCCGGAGCGCTGCCGATGCGTCACGGGCTCACGCTGGGGGAGCTGGGCGCATGGTTCGTCAAGACCCTTAATCTCGATGTTGCCTATCGCGTCATCGAAATGCAGGATTGGCGTAGCGATGCGGCGCCCGGGTTCGGCTGGCCACTGGGGGAGCGCGCATGGATCAACCCCAGTCCCAACGCGCCGAATCTTTGGATGGCGCGCGCCTATGCGGGTACGGTGATGGTCGAGGGCACCACGCTCTCGGAAGGGCGCGGCACCACTCGGCCGCTCGAAATGTTCGGCGCGCCCGACATCGATGCGCGATCCCTCATGCGGGAAATGCGCTCGCTCGCGCCGGACTGGCTGCATGGCTGCCGCCTGCGCGAGTGCCGGTTCGAGCCCACCTTTCACAAGCATGCGGGGGCCCTTTGCAGCGGCGTGCAGATTCACACCGAGGATGCGGGCTACGATCACCAGGCGTTTCGTCCCTGGCGCATCCAGGCGCTCGCGCTCAAGGCGATTCGCCGGCTTTATCCGGGCTATCCGCTCTGGCGCGATTTTGCCTACGAGTACGAGCACGGCAGGCTTGCCATCGATGTCATCAATGGCGGCCCGCTGCTGCGCGAATGGGTGGACGATGCGTCCGCAACGGCGAAGGACCTCGACGCGCTCACTGCGCCGGATGAGCAGGCCTGGCTCAACGAGCGGCAAGAATATCTGCGCTACTGAGATTCAATTCCTCCCCGGCGGGGAGAACCGCGTTGGTTCGTCGCGGCCGCTGTCCGAAAGCCTGCCGGAGCGGACGTAGTCCTTCTTCCGGATGGCGGCGGTTGATTTAGGATCGCAGACTCGGAAGATGCCGAGCCCTTTGCGATCATACCGGGAAGCATCCGATGAAACTTGCGCGGCGCGCGTTCTTGCATTTGGCCACTGCTGCTGCCGCGTCGGCGGCGGTCTCACGTTCCGCTACCGCGCAGCCCTATCCATTGCGGCCGGTGCGGGTGCTCGTCCCGTTTGCACCGGGTGGGCAGGTGGATGTTATCGCGCGCCTGATCGCGCAGCGGCTGTCCGAGCAGCTTGGACAACAGTTCTATGTCGAGAACGCCGCCGGCGCGGGCGGCACGATCGGCACCGGCCGGGCAGCCCAGGCCGCACCTGACGGATACACGATCCTCGTTCAGGACGGAATCGCCTTCACTGCAAATCCCAGCCTCTACGGCAAGGTACCCTACGATGCCACGCGCGATTTCGATCCGGTGACGGTTCCGGCGACCACGATGCAGGTCCTTGCGGTGCATCCTTCGATCGCAGCGCACTCCATTCAGGATCTGGTCGCGCTGATCAAAGCAAACCCGGGCAAATACAGCTACGCTTCGGCCGGTGTCGGAACGGGCGCGCACCTGACAGGTGAGCTGTTTCGCAGCTCGCTTGGACTCGATCTTGTGCACGTGCCCTACAATAGCGGAGGACAAGCAATCGCGGCCGCCGTGGGCGGACATACGCCGATTTCTTTCGGATCGCCGGCCGCAACCATTCCGCAAGTGAACGATGGCAAGCTGCGCGCTCTCGCCGTCGGCGGCAAGAAGCGCGTGCGCGAGCTGCCGGACATCCCGACTATGCGCGAGGCGGGCTTTGCAGAAGTGGAATGCGATGCATGGATTGTGGTTCTGGTGCCAACCGGCGTGCCAAGGGAGATCATTGCGCTGCTTCACGACGACATCGGAGGCGTCGTCGCATTGCCGGAGGTGGAGGCGCGTTTGGTTGCGCTCGGCTTTGAGCCATTCACGGCAACTCCGGACGAGATTGCGGGACTGATCAGGAGCGAGCTTCCAAAATGGGCTGGCGTGATCCGCGCGGCAGGCATTAAGCCGAATTGAGGTTGGAGTGCGGGTCCGCAGCCGCGCCTGTCACATGATAGACAGGCCGCCATCGACGGCGAGCATCGCCCCGGTGATGAACGAGGCTTCGTCGCTGGCGAGCCATAGAATCGGCCAGGCAATCTCCTGCGGCGTCGCCCAGCGGCCGAGCAGCGAGCTCGTCTGGCGCTCGGTCTTGAGCGTCGCGACGCTCTTGCCGGCAGCCTTGCCTCTCGAGAGATGGAAGTCGGTCAGCGTCGAGCCGGGACAGATCGCATTCACGCGGACCCCGTGCGCTACCTCCTCGAAGGCGAGCGTGCGCGTCATCGCGAGGATGCCGGCCTTGGTGGCGTCGTAGAGCCCCATGCCCTTGCGCCCGGTGAGCGCATAGCATGACGAGACGTTGACGATACTTGCGCGACCGGTGCGGCGCAGCGCCGGCAGCGCCGCCTTGCAATAATTGGCGATCCCGACGAGGTTGACACCCACTATGGCCTGCCACTCGGCGGGGGTGGAATCGGCGATCGCGGAATAGTTGCGCATGGCCGCATTGTTGACCAGGACGTCAAGCCGGCCGAACGTCTGCAATGCATGCGCTACTGCCTGTACGGCCGCGGCGGGGTCGGCGACATCGGCCACAAACGTCGAGACCCGCGCACCCGGTAGCTTTGCCGCAATCACCTTGGCTGTGCCTGCCAGCGCGGCTGCGTTGGCGTCGACGAGCAGCGCCATCCCGCCTTCGGCGCAGATGAACTCGCCCGTCGCCGCGCCGATGCCCGCGCCGCCGCCGGTGATCAGAGCGGCCTTGTCCGCGACCCGATGCATGCTCCCAGAGTTCACTCGGTCGGAACAACGCCGAGCTGCTTGGCTGCGGCAGCAACCCGCGCACGTTGCAGATCGATCGCCGCTTGGAATTCAGCCGGGCCTCCGAAGTTCGGCAGCTGTCCGGTGTCGTTGAGCCGCGTCGCAATCGCCGGATCGGCGCCGACCTCCCCGACGTCCGCTGCGATGCGACTGCGTAGAGCAAGCGGCATCTCGGGGGGCCCGAAAAAACCGACCAGCCCATCGAGCGCGAGGTCCGGATAGCCCGACTCCACGGCCGTCGGCAGATCGGGCATGACAGGCGCCCGAACACTGTTGGTCAACGCAAGCAGCTTCACCTTGCCGGCCTGCAGCTGCGGACGCACGATCGCATAGGCCGTTTCGTTGAGCTGGATGCGCCCGGCGGCAAGATCGTTGGCGGCCTCGACCTGATTGCGATACGGAACCTTCGACAGGTTCAGCCCGGCATTATGCAGGAACCCTGCCACGAGAAAGTCGATAGCGCCCGTCGTGCCGGCCCAGTTGAGCTTGCCGGGCTGCGCGCGCGCCAGCGCGACAAAATCGGCAAGCGACTGCACAGGCAGGTCCGCGGGCACCGCAATGACGATAATGGTGTTCGACACCCGGGCGATCGGCTGCAGATCGTCCGGCCTGTAGGGCAGACTCTTGTAAACGAAGGGATGCGCGGTGAACGAGGACGTGGGCGAGGCCAGCAGCACGTGCTCGTCGTGGGCCGATACCATCGCGCTGATGGCAACGAGCCCATCGCCGCCCGGGCGGTTCTCGACGACCACCGGCTGGCCCCAATGCTTGCTCAGGCGATCGGTGAGCAGTCGGGTACCGATATCAACACCGCTGCCGGGGCCGAGAGTCACCAGGAACTTCACGGGGCGCTGCGGCCAGGATTGCGATTGCGAGGGCGCCGCCGGGAGAACAAGAGCAAGCGCGGCCGCCACGATGAGAAGGCAACGCAGTCTGTAGCGCATCGGCTTTTCCCGGTTTCACTGTGACGTTGAAGAGGTGCTCAGATCGAATAGACTGGCTGGCCAAAGCCGCCGGTCAAGTGTGCCTTGGCCCATTCCTGCGGCTTCATGTTGCGATCGAGCAGCACTCCGGCGGCGCGGACCTGCTGCGCGTCGGCGTCGAGCGCCGGCGGCTCGGCGCCATCCTGCATCGCGATCGCAGCCTCGTACAACATGCGGCGCGCCATCACGATCGCGCGGTCGGTCGGCAACAGCTTCTCTTTCGCGTGATCCTGGATCTGCCCCATGCTCTCCTGCAGCGAGGCATCCTGCATGGCGATTCCGAAGACGCCGCTGTAGGCGCGTTGCTCCTTTTGCGCGCGGCGATCGATCAGATAGTCGTTGTCCTTGTTTGCCAGCGGCCGGAACGTCCCCGGCACGTAACGGCAATGGATGCCCTTGCCCTCTTCCATATGGCGCCGCTCCTCCTCGGACAGAGGATGGTCGGGGCGAAAATTGATGCTCCAGGCCCAGCAGTGGTGATCGTCGATCGGCACCCAGACGTGACCGCCGAGCGCGTGATCGCCGAACGGCGGGATCAGCGTGAACCAGGGAAACAGCCACTGGGTAACCCGCCAGTAGTATGAATCGGGCTCGCCGTTGCGGCGACCGTACAGTGTCAGCCCAAAGGGCGCGCTCTCGATCTCAAAGATCACATTGCCGTCCGCCTTGATGTAGTCATTCGCCTTTGTGCCTTCGTGCATTGGGTCCTCGTCCACCTCGAAGCGGTGCACGTAGGACACGTGGCTGGTGTCGATGCCGCCTTCCATGGCCTGGAGATAATTGCACTCCTGCAGGCGTTTCGAGACGAAGACGTGGCTTGCCGGCAGATTGCACCACTCGACGGCGGGGGGCGCGGGCTCCCTGCCCTTCGGTCCCATGTAAGCCCAGACCATGCCCGCTCGCTCGATGCAGGGGTAGGCCTTGATCCCCATGTGCTTGCAGGCCTGCGGCGCCGACGGCACGTCGACGCATTGCCCGTCGATTGCGAACTTCAGGCCGTGATAGGCGCAGCGAATGCCGTTCTCCTCGTTGCGGCCGAAGTAGAGCGACGCACCGCGGTGCGAGCAGAATTCATCGATCAGGCCGACCCTGCCTGTGCTGTTGCGAAAGGCGAGCAGCTTCTCGCCGAGGATCTGTGCGCGCACCGGCGGACCATCGGGCTCGCCGACCTCGCTCGAGAGCAGGACAGGAGCCCAGTAGCGGCGCATCAGGTTGCCCATCGACGTGCCGGGGCCGGTGCGCACCAGGGTTTCGGCCATTTCCTTGTTCATGGGGACGCGAACCTTCTCTTGCCTTCCGGGCCTGGGAGGGTAGAGGTTTGAACCCGGGCGCGCCAGCGTGCGTGGAGCAAACATTGCCCATCGCATTGCGGTTGAAATTGCGATTGAGCCGCAAAGGACCAAGCAAAGCTCAGCGCCGCCCGAACAAACGCTCGATATCGCCGAGCTTGAGCTCCACATAAGTGGGCCGGCCGTGGTTGCACTGGCCGGAATTGGGAGTTGTCTCCATCTCGCGCAGCAGCGCATTCATCTCCTCGGCCTTCAGCCTGCGTCCGGCGCGCACCGAACCGTGGCACGCCATGGTTGCCGCCACATGCATGAGCCGGCGCTCGAGCGGCAGCGCCTCCTCCCACTCCGCCATGTGCTCGGCGAGATCGCGCACGAGCGCGTTCGCATCGACGGTGCCGAGCAGCGCAGGCGTCTCGCGTACCGCGACCGCACCCGGCCCGAACGGCTCGATCGCAAGGCCGTAACCGAGCAGCTCGCCGGCGCGCGCGCAAAGCCGCTCAACCGCATCCTCATCGAGTTCGACGATCTCCGGAATGAGCAGGATCTGCCGCGCCACGCCAGCCTTCGCGAGCGCCGCCTTGAGGCGCTCGTAGACGATGCGCTCGTGCGCGGCGTGCTGGTCGACAATGAGGAGCCCGTCGCGGGTCTGCGTCACGATATAATTCTCGTGCAGTTGCGCGCGCGCGGCGCCGAGGGGCCGGTCGATCAGCTCGGGTTCGGGCGCGTTTTCCGCCGCACGCCAATCGGCGGAAGGAGCGCCGGCATCGAACGCCGCCTGCTCCGGCTCGGCGAGGCCTGCGGGCTGCGCATGGGGAAGCGGCCTTGCAAGGCTGGCTGCGGCCGCCGGGCGCGCCGGCGAATGCCGCCAGTCCCAGCCGCCGCGGGACACGTGGCGCCCGGCGCGCAAGGAAGCGATGGTGGCGCTTCCCCCGGTCGTCGCCGCGCGGGAGCCCTCGCGCGCCAGCGCCTCCTGCAAGGTGCGGATGAGAAAGCTTCGCACCAGGCCGCCGTCGCGGAAACGCACTTCGGCCTTGGCAGGGTGAACGTTTACGTCGACCTCGTGCGGATCGACCGTGACGAACAGCGCCACCACGGGATGGCGCTCCCGCGGCAGATAGTCGGCATAGGCGGCGCGCACCACGCCGATGAGGAGCTTGTCGCGCACGGGACGGCCGTTGACGAACAGATATTGCGCGAGCGAGTTGGCGCGGCTCATGGTCGGCAAGCCGGCGTAGCCTTCGATCGCAAGCTTGCCGCCTTCGCTGCGCAGCTCGACCGCGTTGGCGCGGAACTCCGGACCCAGGATGTCCGCAAGGCGCGCAAGCCGCCCGGCGGTGCCCGGCAGCCGCGCCTGCCAGGTCGCGGGAGCGCGCTCCTCGCCCGCGAGCGTGAAGGCGACCTGCGGAGCGCTCATGGCGAGACGACGGACCACCTCGCGGATCGCCTCGCCCTCGCTGCGGTCGCTCTTTAGGAACTTGAGACGCGCCGGCGTGGCGTAGAAGAGCTCGCGCACCTCGACGCGGGTGCCGATGCCGAGCGCTGCCGGCCGCAAGTCGGATTTCCTGCCGGCGTCGACGCCGATCGTCCAGGCATGCGGCTCGCCGGCGTGGCGGGTGGCGATGGCAAGCCGCGCCACTGCACCGATTGAGGGCAGTGCCTCGCCGCGAAAGCCCAGGGTGCGGATGGCGAGGAGGTCGTCGTCGGGAAGCTTCGAGGTGGCGTGCCGCTCGACTGCAAGCGCAAGATCGGCGGCGGTCATCCCGGTGCCGTCGTCGGTGACCTCGATGCGGCGGCGCCCGCCGCCGTCGGTGAGCACATCAATGCGCGTTGCGTCGGCATCGAGCGCGTTCTCGATCAGCTCCTTGACCACGCTCGCGGGCCGCTCCACCACCTCGCCTGCGGCGATGCGGTTGACGATGCCTTCCGGGAGCTGGCGAACGGGCATGGGGGAAGAGCGATGTGCGGACGGGCGCGGTTTGTGGCCCCGATTATACCCGGCCGCGGCGATTCGGTCCTACTCCGGCTCTGGCTTCTCCCGGCGCAGGTGCTTGACCGCGCCGCGGCGTTTCTTGGATGCCAGGCGGCGCTCGCGTACACCGGCACTGGGGCGCGTCGCGCGACGCGGCGACGGTGCAACCGCCGCGCGGGAAATGAGCTCGATCAGGCGCGCGCGTGCGTCTGCGCGGTTGCGCTCCTGGGTGCGGTGGCGCTGCGCGGTGATGACGAGAACGCCTTCACGGGTCAATCGCCGGCCTGCGAGCCGCGCCAGCCGCTCGCGCACCTCCTCGGGAAGACTCGACGCGCCGCGCACATCGAAGCGAAGCTGCACCGCGCTCGCGAGCTTGTTGACATTCTGCCCGCCGGGCCCGGAAGCGCGGATGAAGCGCTCCTCGAGGTCGCGCTCGTCGATGATGATTGCCTCATTGATCCGAATCAGCGCCACCTGGCCGCTCCGTCCCAGCACGATCCAACTGTTAGCCTACTCCCGGTCCCTCGTGGAACGGATTACGCCGGAGCCACCTGCGCAAAAAGGTGTGGACGCCGCGTGATGGCGGCCAACGTGCTTATGCGACTCGGATAGACAGATGTTTTGCGTCTCTCCTCGGGTGCTTCTTCCATGCGGCAAGGGCCGGTCAAGATCATCTGCCGCTGGTGCGGCGATGCGCGCGCGCCGGGCAATGCTTGCTCGCGCGACGACGAGCTCCGATCAAGCTGCGATTGCGGATCGGGTCAAGATTTTCCGAGCGCGAATCCTGCTGTGGATTTCGACGAGCTCGCCGCCACCTCGCGCCGTGTCAGCGCCGGCCGCGCCGGAAAGCGCCATTGAGGCGCGCGCAGCGAATCGAAAATCATCCCGCGCGCGAGAAACCCAGCCAGCGGCGCACCGACTTTCTTTGCTCTCCGACCTTGGCGAGGAATTTGTCCCGGCAGCGCTTCGAGCAGAATTGCGTCTGATACCAGTGCTGCCGGACCAGGCCGAACCTCCCGCCGCAATAGGCGCATCGTTTGGGCATGGCACGCATTCCGCAAAAGAGCTGCCAGAGAAAAACGCCGCAAGGCGACAACATCGATGTGGGTGGCGCAGGCGCCCGCACGAGGCCTGCCGAAGATTATGTTTTTGCAATGTTGGCAACAAACGTTCAGGAACGGCCGGCTATTTGAACAGAAGATAGCCGACCGGGTTTGATGGCAGATCCCAGTTGAGACCGGCCTCGGCGATCACCGAGAGGAGGTTGGCCGCCACCACGACCACGAAGCCGCCGGCGGCGACGTTGCCGAATCGCCAGCGGATGCGCTCCTCTTTGAGCCAGGCGGCGGCGATCAGCATCGCGCCGCTGGCGGCCATCTGGCAGACGAAAGCGATGAGGCACCAGGTATAGAGGTGAAGCCCCAGCAGCGGGCCGCCGAACCCGGCATCGCCCGGCAGGATATGAAGCAGCACCTGCCGCGCGGAGATCGCCGCTCCCACCAGGGTGGAGACGATGGCGATGCCGCAACCGGCGGCAACATCGCGCGCAGCAAGTGCGCCGTCGCGGAGCCGCGCAGCATGTGCAACGGGCCGAGCGCGCACATCATGAGCGCGATGCGCTGCGCGACGCAGAGCGGGCAGGGCGGCTCGCCGGCGATGAGCTGCACGGCGAAGGCGGCCGCGAGGATGCCAATCAGCACCCACACATTGAGGGAAGCGGCCGCAAGCAGGAGCCAAGCCATCCGGCGCTTCTCAGAAACTCAAGGTGAGCGGGGTGGTCATGTCGCGCACGACATGCACGAGCAGGAGTGCAGCCGTCGCGGCGAGCAGGCCAAACGCCACTGCGCGCGACCGGCCATCCCCGCGCCAGATCGCGGCGAACGTCAGCAGCACCAGCAGCATCAGTACCGCATAGACCATGCACGCAATCTCTTTGAGCGCATGATGCTATAGCAGTTCATAGGCCGGGGCCACGGCCTCGGTGTCTTCCTTTCTCCGCTCGCGGAAACGGCGGGCGAAGTGAACGACGAATGGCCGCAATCCCTACCTTGGCAGCGTCGTCTCGCCCATGAGGAATTTGTCCACGGCATGCGCGCATTGGCGGCCCTCGCGGATCGCCCACACCACCAGCGACTGGCCGCGGCGCATGTCGCCGCAGGCGAACACCTTGGGGAGCGAGCTCGCATAGGCCGTCATGTCGGCCTTGACATTGCCGCGCGCGTCGAGCTCGAGGCCGAGAGCAGCGATCATGCCCTCGTGCACGGGATGCACGAAGCCCATGGCGAGGAGGACGAGCTCGGCTTTGATCTCGAACTCGGTCCCGGCAAGGGGATTGATCTTGGCGTCGACGCGCACGCAGTGGAGCCTGCTCACGCGATTGCCTTCGCCCGAAAATTTTTTGGTGAGCACCGCAAAGTCGCGCTCGGCGCCTTCCTCGTGGCTCGACGAGGTGCGCATCTTGAGCGGCCAGTCCGGCCAGGTGACGAGCTTGTTCTCCGCAAGCGGCGGCGCCGGCATGAGCTCGAAATTGGTGACGGAGAGCGCGCCCTGGCGGATGGAGGTCCCGATGCAGTCGGAGCCGGTGTCGCCGCC
>Ga0306926_10008522_pt1 | contig 11219 bp, 12 predicted proteins | sample flu12Cox44000178_FD_203759 | JGI IMG/M metagenome (GOLD analysis project Ga0306926, IMG submission 203759) | Lab enrichment of tropical soil microbial communities from Luquillo Experimental Forest, Puerto Rico - flux8day.12C.oxic.44.000.178 (v2)... | ecosystem: Environmental > Terrestrial >...
GCGCATCATCGTAGTGACCGCTCATCGGAGAGAGAGTTTCGGCACACCATTTCGCCGAATCTGCGAGGCGGTTCGAGCCCTTGCAGAGAGACGACCCGATGTCCTGGCCGTTTATCCCGTTCACCTGAATCCCTACGTAGAGACCCCCGTGCACGAAATTCTCGACGGGGTGTCCAACGTCACGCTGCTCGCGCCGCTGGACTACGCCTCCTTCGTGGCCTGCATGCGCGGCTATATATTGCTCACCGATTCCGGAGGGATCCAGGAAGAGAGGCCCTCGCTGGGCAAGCCAGTTCTGGTGATGTGCGAAGTCTCAGAGCGCCCTGAAGCGATTGCTGCCGGCACCGTCTGCCTCACGGGCACAGACCCGGAGAGGATTGTCGGAGCCGTGAGTTCGCTCCTTGACGACCCGGCTTGCTACAAGCGCACGACCAGCCCCCCAATCCGTACGGCGATGGTCATGCCGCCGAGAGAATCGTCCAGTTCCTCATCAGCCGAGTGGCATCCCCTAGCACTTCCAACGGGATACGCTCATTGAGTATCGGTTCGGGGTCTGCGATGTCGGAGTTGGCGAACCGGTAGTGTATTCGACTTGTGCATATAACAAGATAGATACTTGCGAGGGCAACCTTCTGTGCGACAACTCGAGGGTTTCAAATGAAACACTTCCATTCCTTACACAGGATCTATGGTGAGTTGCGAATTATTCAGGTTTGCCGGGACTGGCCGAAATGGTTCAACGAATACTTCGGCTGGTTCAACGATGGATCCCGTGATTGCTATAGGGATTGGGAGTGATAAGGCCTCTGGCTGTTGAAAAACTCTTTTCGACGTGTTTCGGCCGAAAATAGACGCGCTAGGAAGCCTTATAAACGTCTTTCTCGAAATTGGGATACATTTACCTTCATTCGCAACCATCAACATAGGAGTTTTTCAACACCCACGCCTGATTACGTCAACCACCACCGTTCCCGCTGGCATAGAGAAAAGCCACGGAGAACCTGAAGGGCGGGGTTTTAAAAGTCACTCAGGAGTCCGAAAATGCAATACTTCGTGGAAAACTTCATTGTACCACTCGTGGCGAAACGGAGATGGACGCGCGTGTGCGAAATCGGCGCGAGCGTTGGCCGTAGTACAGAACTCTTGGCTCTGCTCCCCTCCATTACTCTGACTGTGATTGACCCCTGTTTCGACTGCGACCTCAACGAAAAATTCGCGGTCAACCCACATGTGACGGTCAAGAAAGGGATCAGTCTGGAGGTATTACCCAAGCTGCACGACGCCTTCGACTGCATACTGATTGACGGTGATCATAATTGGTACACTGTTTATCATGAACTGAAAGTGATTTCTGATCGGGACCTCCTCAAGCAGGGCGGCATTGTTTTTTTCCATGACGTTGAATGGCCTTGGGGCCGTCGGGACATGTACTATCAGCCCGAAATGATACCGTCGGAGCATCGGCATGATTGGGCACAGAAAGGCGTTGTGCAGGGTCAACGCAAGTTATCAGATCGCGGGGGATTCCGGCCGGAGATTGCTAAGGCTACGTGCGAAGGTGGCCCACGCAATGGAGTACTTACAGCCATCGAGGACTTCTTGCGTGAACACAAGGGTGAATACGATTTTTTTTGCCTGCGTGGAGACTTCGGGTTGGGGATAATGTACCGCCGCGAGAACCTTACGAACGATCTCGGTTTCTTGACTGTTAAGTGCAAAGGCGTTGCGTACTACGTTCTCACCTGGCCAAAATGGTTTATCGAGGTTCACTTTCCTTCCGCGGTCTCCTGGGCCAAGTTGCTCTTGAAGAGGGCCTAGCCCAATTCAGATTGCAAGACGCTTCCGGTAAGCCACCTCAAATTCCGTAGTTTGAGGGCGCAGATGCGCAGGCCGCCGGATCGCCACGTAATTCGCTGCCCTAAGCGATGGGCAAGGATATTGATATTGATTGATAAGCACGAGCAAGGCACTGGAGACCTACCTGATTTGACGCCCACCCGCGAGGCTCACGAGATCGCAGTGGCACTGCTTAGCGGCGGAGGGGACAGACCCTACGTATTCGGCTTGGCGACAGCTGTGATGTCCAAGGGCGCAACCCTGGACCTGATCGGTAGCGACGAGCTCGATTGTCCAGAATTCCACAACGAGCCGGGAGTGAACTTTCTCAATCTGCGAGGCGATCAACGGCCGGATGCCAGCTTGGTGGCAAAGGTGTCTCGGCTGTCGAAGTACTATGCTAGGCTGATCCGCTACGCGGCGACAGCGAAGCCGAAAACTTTTCACATCTTGTGGAACAACAAATTCGAGACCTTCGATCGAACCCTGCTGATGCTTTACTACAGGCTCCTGGGGAAACGGATCGTCCTTACGGTGCACAACGTGAATGCCGGCAGGCGGGATTCGAAAGATACGCCCCTCAATCGGCTTACGCTGCGAATCCAATACCGGCTAGCCGACCACATCTTCGTTCATACGGAAAAAATGAAGCTTGAACTCATTGAGCTGTTTGGTGTCGAAGGGGCACGGGTCACCGTGATTCCGTTCGGGATCAACAATGCCGTTCCGAATACGCCGCTCACCCCGGACGAGGCAAGGCGGCGGTTGGGCATTCGGGATGGTGAACGGACAATACTTTTTTTCGGCATGATCAGGCCTTACAAGGGTCTCGAATACCTCATCGCCGCATTTCACGAGATCCTCGTCCGGAGCGAAGATTATCGGTTGATTATCACCGGCCAGCCATTGAACTGCGAGAGATACTGGACCGTAATCCAGCAGACGGTCCGTCAGGACGTGCAGAGGGGAAGGGTACTGCTTAGGCCTGACTTCATTCGAGATGACGAGACGGAGGTTTATCTCAAGGCGGCAGACGTTCTCGTGTTGCCCTACCGCCACATCTACCAGAGCGGTGTCTTGTTCCTCGCGCACAGCTTTGGCCTGCCGGTTCTCGCTGCGGACGTGGGGTCGCTGAAGGATGAGATCGTCGAGGGCAAGACAGGATTTGTATTCCGGCCTGAAGATCCAGTTGACCTGGCGAGGGCCATCGAAAGGTACTTCGCGAGCGATTTATTCAAAGACTTAAACAGCCGCAGGCAGGAGATCATCGACTTCTCGACGGAGCGGCATTCCTGGGACGTGGTCGCTCGGATGACCCTGGGCGTATATGCCGGCTTGCTGGGTATGTCCTCGCCAGAGGAACTGTTGAAACGTGAAGCATCGAGCGCTTCACTCGACGTGAATACCTCGTCATGAAAACGTCTGTCGCCAGCCCTGGCCCGAAGACTTAGTTTTTGATTCTTGGGCACCGTGACGTATTTTACCCTCTCCCCAGGGAGAGGGCAGGAAACTTAGAGAGCATGTCCGCACAGTTAGACGCGCTTACCACTGAACATCTGCAGGCAGATCTGAAAGGTCGGTCCGTCCGTGGTGGATTGGCGACGATCACCTCCCAAGGCGTCAACTTCCTTATTACATCCACCTCAACAGTAGTCCTGGCGCGCCTGCTGACCCCTGCTGACTACGGACTCGTCGCCATGGCCACGGCGATTACCGGACTGGGGCAAGCGTTTGCGGATCTGGGCCTCTCGGAGGCAACTATCCAGCGGGAAGATCTCAACCATCGTCAGGTCAGCGCTCTATTTTGGATCAATGTGGCGATCGGGCTGACGCTCATGCTGATTACGGTCGGTCTGGCTCCAGTGCTGGCTTGGTTCTATCGGGAGCCCCGCCTGAAAGATATTGCGCTCGTGCTGTCATCGACCTTCCTCATTGGCGGTCTGAGAGTACAGCACGAAGCTCTTCTCAAGCGCCAGATGCGGTTCAAGGCACTAGCTGTTCGAGATGTGGCTTCCAGTGCTGCAGGTGTTTCTCTCGCGATCATCATGGCCCGGCGAGGAGCCGGTTACTGGGCGATAGTGGCCTTTCCCGTCGCAGCGCAGTTCACTCAAATGGCACTTTCCTGGTTGGCGGTTCGATGGATACCGGGCCTTCCCCGACGCGACGCCAATGTTCGTTCTATGGTAGTCTTTGGCGGCAATGTTGCCGCATCTTATCTGTGCAATAATATAAGTCGCAATGCCGACAACGTTCTGATCGGTCGGTGGTGGGGAGCCACTCCACTGGGGCTGTATTCAAAGGCTTACAATCTCCTGATGCTGCCTGCGTATCAGCTCAACGTGCCGGTAGGCAGCGTCCTTGTCCCCGCCTTCAGCAGAATCCAGTACGACCCAGAGCGCTTTGCGCGATACTATCTGCGCGCCGCGAACCTGATCATGTGGGCTATCGCTCCGACATTCGCCGTGCTCTTTGTTGCTGCCCAACCGGTGATTCTCGTGGTGCTTGGGCATCAGTGGAGGGCAGCGGCCCCGGTTTTTCAGATCCTGGTCATCTCCGCCTTGGCTCAACCGCTCTTTCAGTTAACAATTTGGTCTTTGGTGAGTCGGGGGCAATCGGCACAGCTCCTCAGACTCTGGATAATTATGTCCGCCATCATGGTCGGCAGCTTTGTGGTCGGTCTGCCCTTTGGCATCAAGGGGGTGGCGCTATCGGGCTCTCTAGCTCAGATTGCTATGCTCCCATGGATACTGAAATCCACCTTCCGCGGCACCAACCTGACCCTGAACCGCATTGGGCACGCCATCGTGTGCCCCATTTTGCTGAGCCTCGCGGGCATCTGTTCGACGGAGCTTGTCTTACGGCCGCTCGCGCCACAACGTATCGTTTCGCAGCTCATAGTTATCGCTCTGGGTTTCGCAGCGGTCTTTTCGTTTTCGGCACTTATACCTCCCGTACGGAAGGAGGTCATGTCCTTTAGAGAGTTATGGGCCGAGTTGCGGTTCTCCAGGCAACTCGCCTAGGTTACTGCGCAGATCCTCATTTCTGTCTTCTTTCGAAGGGGAAATATTATGGTGATCACCAGCACCCCGCTTCGCATCTCCTTTTTTGGAGGGGGTACAGACTACCCAGTGTGGTATCGAGAGTACGGTGGATCTGTACTGTCAACCACGATCAATAAGTCCTGCTACATTACTTGCCGACGGCTACCGCCGTTCTTTGAGTATCACAGCCGCATCTCCTACAGCCAAGTGGAAAATGTCCGCCGTAACGATGCGATTGAGCACCCATCGGTACGCGCCTGTCTTCAATTTCTGGGAGTTGAAGAAGGTGTCGAGATTCACCATGTGGCTGACCTACCTGCTCGAACCGGTTTGGGTACAAGTTCGGCTTTTACCGTAGGTCTTCTTCTTGGTCTGTACGCTCTCCACGACAGAATGCGAGACAAGCATGCTTTGGCTAGGGATGCAATTTACGTTGAGCAGGATCTGCTTGAAGAGACTGTTGGGGCGCAAGACCAGGTGAGCGCCGCCTACGGAGGCTTCAATCGTATCGACTTTCACGCCGATGGCTCGATCGAGGTCAAACGAGTGCTGACCGCGTCGAGCAGAGTAGCGGAACTCGAGCAGCATTTAGCCCTCTATTTTACGGGTTTTGCCCGGACCGCTTCCGAGATCGCCCAAGAACAGGTCAGATTGACGCCGCAGCGCAAACAAGAGTTAGGCACCATGCTGCAGCTGGTTACCGAGGCTGAGGCGATTGTTGCCAGTCCCAGTCGCTCGCTGGACGAGTTTGGCCGTTTGCTGCATGACGGCTGGCAAATCAAGCGATCGCTAACGCAAAAGATCTCCAACGCCAACATCGATGAGATTTACGAAGCCGGGCGTAGCGCGGGGGCTCTGGGAGGTAAATTGCTGGGCGCCGGTGGTGGCGGTTTCATGTTGTTTTTTGTATCGCCGGAGCGGCGTCAGGCATTAAGGGAGCGGCTGAAGAAGCTATTGTGTGTTCCGATCTCCTTCTCAAGTAGAGGCAGTCACGTCGTGGTCTATGAGCCTGATGAGGTCTACGACAAGTCGCTTGTCAGTGAGCGAGACGCGGTCTATGCCTAGCATGCCTGATGCGGTCTTGTTGTGCGGCGGCGCCGGTCTTCGGTTGCGAAGTGTTATTGGAAACACTCCCAAGGGGATGGCGAATGTCAGCGGCCGACCGTTCCTGGAACTGTTGCTTCGGCAGCTACGTAGGCACGGGTTCGAACGTGCCATTTTGGCTATTGGCTACGGCGGGGAAGCTATCCGTTCATACTTTGGCGAGCAAGCATTCGGCTTGCAACTGGAATACTCAGTGGAGTCATGCCCACTCGGGACCGGCGGCGCTTTGCGGAACGCCGCGGGCGTCGTTGGATCGGAAAACGTCCTTATTATGAACGGGGACAGTTACACCGACGCTGGCCTCGGTGAGCTTGTTGCTAATCACCACAGGGTAAAAGCCGATGCGTCAGTAGTTGTTGTGCCCGCCGACGGCCGTGGTGACTGTGGGTCGGTGCAGCTGGATGAAAATGGAAAGTTGGCATCCTTTGAGGAAAAACAGGGACCATTTCACGCTCTGCACATCAATGCCGGTATCTACATACTTTCAAGGGAAATGCTCTACGAAATACCCACTGACGTTGAGATCTCCTTGGAACGGGAACTTCTTCCAGAGTGGCTGCGGCGAGGCAAGTGCATCAAGGCATTCATCGCCTTAGCGAAGTGTATAGACATCGGCACTCCAGAGCGGTATTGGAGGGCGCAGGATATTCTGGCAAACGTCGAAGTAGATGCAAATGTTTCTCAATGCGGGAGCCAATAATGAGAGTCATGATCACAGGAGCCGCCGGCTTCATCGGCGGATATCTGGCAAAGCGATGTCTGGAAATCGGTTGTTCGGTGCTTGGACTTGGCTGCAGCGAACCTGAAGATGCATGGGCTACTGGCGCCTTTGAACTCTGTGACATCCGTGACCGAGTGCGTTTATTGCACCTTCTATCTACTTTTCAGCCTGATCGCATATTTCATCTGGCGGCTCAGAGTTACCCGACCATATCCCTCGCACAGCCGCGAGAGACCATCGACATCAATGTGGGTGGGACTGTAAACCTATTCGAGTGCTTGCGCAGTGCGGGGATTCTGCCAATTATGGTCGTCGCATGCTCAAGTGCGGAATACGGACTGGTGGCGAGTAGCGACTTGCCAGTACGGGAGGACCATCCCCTTCGTCCCTTACATCCTTACGGTGTTAGTAAAGTTGCGCAGGATCTACTCGCCGCACAGTACTTTGCTAATTACTCAATTTCAACTATTCGGATTCGCATCTTCAACACTACTGGGCCGGGCAAGATAGGTGATGTGTGCTCAGACTTGACGAAGAGGGCCGTCGAGATAGAACTCGGAATGCGCCCTCCCTTACTTTCGGTTGGCAACCTCACGCGTCGGGCGATTATCGATGTGCGAGATCTTGTACGTGGGCTTTGGTTGTCGGCGGACTATGGTGTGCCGGGCGACGTCTACAACCTGGGTGGAGACAGGATCTACTCAGTTCAAGAAGTCATCGATACCATTCGATCTCATGCGAAGACACATTTCTCAGTAGAGCAGGATCCAGCTCTGGTGCGCGGCTGCGACGAGCCGATTATTGCCGGCGATATTACCAAGTTCCGGCGCTGCAGCGGCTGGGCAATGGAAATAGGGTTGGCGAAAACGTTGCGCGACATGCTCGATTGGTGGAGATATCGGCTGGGCGCTACATCCGTTTCTGATCAATTGGCGATGGATAGGCAACCATCGAAGTTGCCCGCTTAGAAAATACGGTGAGTTTCTCTGCTTCGAGTTAGCATTTCAATGTCCACTAGGATCGTTTCCAGACCATTCTAGATCGAGAGCTTACCATGTGTGAATCGGTGACCGACCAGGCTGCGATCATCAGTGGCATTCTTCGTGCGAATCTTGAGCGTAGTCTCGAAATCCACAATCGCCTCATCGCGGAGTGTTTGCCGTCGCTCACGTCGGCCGCCCATGTGCTCATTGAAGCCTATCGCACCGGGCACAAAGCGCTGTTTTTCGGTAATGGCGGGAGCGCTGCAGACGCGCAGCATTTGGCTGCCGAATTCGTCGGCCGTTACTTGCGCAACAGAGATCCAATGCCAGCGCTAGCGCTCAACGCTAACAGCTCGGCCGTCACGGCGATCGGAAACGACTATGGTTACGAGGAGATCTTCGCGCGCCAGCTCAAAGCGCTCGCTAATCCTGGCGACGTAGCCGTTGCCATTAGCACCTCTGGAAACTCACCGAATGTGATTCAAGCTGTACTATCTGCGCGCGGGCTGGGCCTCTTTACGATAGGGATTACCGGCACATCGGGTGGCCGGCTGCGCGATCTGGTTGATGTTCTGATTGCCGCGCCATCGGAAGAGACGCCACGTATTCAAGAGTGTCACATCCTGCTCGGTCACGCGCTGTGTGATGCCATCGAGCAGGCAGTTTGCACTGAACCGTAAATTGCCGCACCGAACATTCCCTCCCACACCGTGAGGACGCAAAAGTTGCATTTATGGAACCAGTTCTAAGCACAACAACTCGATCATCAGACACGAAATGGGCCGACCAGATCAAGTCTACCTCGACTGCCACAAGTACCTCGGGGCTGCCGTTTGAGCCAGAGCCAAGGTTCTGGGGCTCACTGAGGAATGAGGGAATCCTCGCTGACAATCGGGGCTTCCGCATTGGAGTTCTCATCGTCACTGAAAATGCGGTGACTACCATCTCTAAGGTCCTAAAGCGCATCACACTTTGCTCTCTTGTCGTCGGCTCTGCGTCGGCCCATGCTGACATAACCCTTCCAGCGACCGCTCGCACTTTCCCCGCAGCAGAAATCAACACTCGAAGCTCTGGTGCGGGACGGCTCCACTCCCCAAAAGATGGCTTTGCGTGGCCGCATCATTCTGTTGGCACACCAAGGATGGGCAAACCACTCCATTGCGCAGCAGTTGAGTATATCGCGCCCGACGGTCATCGCCATGCGAGCGGCTTTCGCCGCCCAGAACATGGAGGCGGTCACCGGTATTCGCAAGCGAAAGCGCAAAGCCAAGCTGCTTACTGCCGAGTTGGAGCAGAAGATTGTCGACACCACCCTGAAGAGCCCCGTCCCGGTGACGGTAGCACGCACTGGAGCGTCCGGATGCTGGCCCAGCAGTTGGGTATCAGCCGCACCATGGTGCACCGCGTTTGGCAGCGCCACGATATCCAGCCCCACCGCGTGGAGCGTTTCAAACTGTCGAAAGATCCACAGTTCGAAGAAAAGGTGCGGGACATTGTGGGGCTCTATCTCAATCCCCCGGATCGCGCGCTGGTGTTGTGCGTTGACGAAAAGAGCCAGATTCAAGCCTTAGATCGCACCGCACCCCTTCTCCCCTTACGACCCGGACTGCCGGAACGGCAAACCCACGACTACAAGCGGCATGGCACCACCACCTTGTTTGCTGCTTTCAATATTCTCAACGGCAGGGTCCTGGGCACCTGCCAGGCCCGCCATCGTGCCCGCGAGTTTGTTCGCTTTCTCAACCGACTGGAGAAGGAGCTACCAACGGATGTGGAGATTCACCTGATCATGGATAACTACTGCACTCACAAAAGTTCAGCATGGTTTTTCATAGCGGTAAAATTGTAGCACAAAAATTATTGACACCCGACAATTATTGCGCTACATTGATGCGGCTCGGCGTCCGCGTTGGTTCAAGGCTGTGCGCAGTTACTAGATGCCAAGATGCGTGACGTGCTTCATATGGGTTCTGTGACATCTGCTGTATTGGCCGTTAGAGCCGCAATCGTGGAGGAGTTTAGGAATTGTGAATCAGCAATCGAAGAAGCGTAAACCAGGAAGGCCGCGATTGCCAAAGGGAGAAGCAAAGCAAAATGCTCTGCCAGCAGTCAGATTAGACCTTTTTGATTTTCGTCTAATTGTTGCGGCTGCGAAAGCGACTGGCAAAGAGCTTTCCGAATGGGTCAGAGAGTCACTGCGAACGACAGCCGAGGAGCAAATGTATCAACGCACATTGCACGAAGCTATGCGAATCGTGCTTAGCGACCGGACAGAGCACTCGGCCACAACGTCCGAATTGAGCGAGGAAATCGAGCGGCGTGGTCTTTATGTGCGTAAGAATGGAGCACCAGCAAAAAGCGCAACGACATTGTTCACCCAGATGTCGGACGCAAGGTGTCGCTCACTAGTGAGAGCGATGTAGTTCCGCAGATAACAAAAATTCTTACAGATCTCGCACAGGATCGGATCTTGTTGATCGCCTGCGCCAGCAAGGCATGGCATACTCTCGGGGACGCCTAACTTGGGATACGAAGGCGTCGAGCACAACTCAGGTCCTGAATTGCGTGGTGCGGCGGGGCGAAGCCGAACCTCCCGCCGGCAAAGGTACCCCAACCGGCAGCTGCGAGCTGATCCTGTTTGACATGGAGCATCAATCGATGGCACGTGTGTGGAAACCTCACGATTTCGACTCACTGTATGACCGCTTCATCTGTCAAGATGAATTCCAATTTGGTGGGCGAGCGTACTATAAACGGTATCGATCGCGGTACAAAGAATGCATTCGCCGATTTGCTGCATTGGCTCCGCCTCATGCTGTTGACGTTCTGGATGTCGGCGGAGGGCAGCTGGCCCTTATGTGCACGAAATTGTGGAGTGATCACGGCGTCGCGGCGGACCTTCCAGGACCACATCTGTCGTACATCGCAGGGCACGGTGTGGAAACGACTCACTGGAACTTGTGCAAAACCGAGCCGCCTTTTAGCACCAAGTTCGATTTCGTTTTCCTTTCTGAAGTCATCGAGCATTTACCTATACCGGGTTACATCGCATTGGAGCGTCTACGAAGGATTATGCGACCTGGCGGTATCATCATCTGCACAACGCCAAACCTCTACCGCCTCCGAAACGTACTATACATGGCGCTGGGGCTGCCTATCTTTGACTATTTCCAATATCCAGATGCCGAAATCGCTCTCGGCCATGTGCTTGAATATAGTCGCGATCATCTCGCGTGGCAGTTTAAGAAGGCTGGGTTCACTCAATGTCGCGTAGAATATTCTCAGATGCACCATCTACCGACGAATCCACTGTTTCGACCACTTGCTTTGCTGGGCTATCCGCTACATATCATTCCTCAATGGCGTGACAACCTCGTCGCAACCGCATGTGCTCAGTGCGAGACCAAATAGTTCGACAAAGCTCTATAACTCAGTCGCCAACATTGGCTGGCCAAGCTTCGTTGAGTAATTCTGGTGGAACGCCTGGGAAGTATTCTTATTAACACATAAGCAACAGATGCTTATAGAGCCGCG
>Ga0306926_10008523_pt1 | contig 11219 bp, 6 predicted proteins | sample flu12Cox44000178_FD_203759 | JGI IMG/M metagenome (GOLD analysis project Ga0306926, IMG submission 203759) | Lab enrichment of tropical soil microbial communities from Luquillo Experimental Forest, Puerto Rico - flux8day.12C.oxic.44.000.178 (v2)... | ecosystem: Environmental > Terrestrial > Soil...
GTGGCGCGGTAAGCGCTCGCACCGCTGCGCAGGAGCAATAGCCCCTCCGCTACATTGCCATTTTTGACCTTGCCCCAGCCGCGATAGATCGTTCCCTCTGCACGATAGTGGGGGAAACCCTGCTCGGTCGCCACCTCGACTAGTCGGTCTACCCGCTCATCCAGGGCTGCGCTGTCTCCGATAAGCGAGAGCAGAATGGCGCCGGATGCCCAACTCCCAGCCAAAGACGACGGGTGAGCCAGTCGCCGCGCCTCGGCGGTTGCTGCGCTGCTCTGTGCCAATGCCTGGTCCGGAAAGCCGAGACAGAAAAGGACGATCCCCAAGTTCGTCTGAGAGGTAACGTGAGGGTGGACCCCGGTCTGATGGTCAAACGAGTAGTGTGAATTGGGATCATAAAGCGCAAGCACCTCTTCGAAGTGTGATCGAGATGAAGCAAGCCTGCCGGCAAACATCAGGTTTCGACCGGACGACAGGTGCCCCAGAACGATTCCCGCGGAATCGTGGCGGCGGAGGCTCAGATGCAGCAAATCCTCGGCCAAGCGCTGCGCCAAATCGTGTTCGCCGCGGAACCTGTGATAGATGGACTGCCCATAGGGAACCTGAACGAACTCCGAAGGAGAACCCAGCTGCTCCCACAACTTCCTCGCGCGGGCATAGGCTTGGCCCGTTTCCGGCGCGGCGTAGCCCTTGACGTCCATCAACGCCGCGGCCAACACACTGCATAATTCGAGCTCGTGTCGCTGGCGTTCGCGGTTGTCGGCCAACAGCGCCAGCTGGTCCAGCCCCTTTTGCAATTGCGCGGCCGCTTCCGCCATCGCCGAGCGGGCGGCGGACCTGCGACCGGCCTTGCTCCAGTAGGCGACCGATTTTTCAACCAGGCCGGCCTCGGCATAATGTTGTGCGAAAAGTTCGGGCTGGCGGTCCATCAGCTCGGGCGACTGGGTTTCGAGCGCTTCCGCGATCTGCTCATGCAATTGCTGCCGGGCACTGCGCAGCAGGCGGCCGTGAGCCGCGTCCTGCACCAGCGCATGCTTGAAGCTGTAGACGGCATCTGGCGGCCTGCCTCGCTGGAAGACCAGCTCGGATGCGACGAGGCGAGCGAGAGCGGCTTGCAGCTCGTCCTCGTGAAGACGGGAGACGGTGCGCAAGAGCTCGTATGAGAACTCCCGTCCAATTGCCGCTCCGATCTGCGCCACCAGCCGCACCGACGCCAGGCGGTCGAGCCGCGCCATCAGCGAGTCGTGCAAGGTCGCCGGGATACCGAGGGCAGACGCTCCGCTCTCCACCACGCTTTTGGTCAGTTCCTCGACGAACAATGGCACGCCGTCGGTCCGATCGGCGATCTGGGCGACGACCTCGTCGGGCAAAGCTTTGCCGCCGGCGATTTGCTCGACCAAAATGGTGCGGGCGCGCCGGTCGAGGCGATTGAGCGCCAGCATCGTCACCTGCGGCTGGCCGGTCCAGGGTGGCTGGAACTCGGGGCGGAATGTAATGATCAAGAACACCGGCCGGTTGCGGACGCGCTCTATAGTGAGATCGAGCAATTCGCGCGAGGTTGGGTCAATCCAATGCGCGTCCTCAAAAACCATGACCACCGGCTGCTGTCTGGCGAGACCTTCTAGCTGCCGGATTAGCGCCTCCAATGTCCTTTCCTTTTTACGCTGCGGACTGAGGTTGGGCAGCGGGTGGCGCTCCGAAGGCGGCAATGACATCAGATCTGCCAGGAGCGCCACATCCTCGTCCGGTGGCTCGGCGCGGCCGAGCAAAGCCCCCAGCTTTTCTAGTTTGGCCCCGTGCGGGTCGTCACGAGCGAACTCCGCTGCCCGGCCGAGCTGATCGATAAACGGATAGAGTGCGCTGTCCTGGTGATAGGGCGAGCAAAAGTAGCGCAGGCGGAGATATGGCTCGTCGCGGAGTCGCTCCGCGAATGCCGCCACGATCCGCGACTTGCCGATGCCAGGCTCGCCGGAGACCAGCACGACCTGGCCGTCGCCGGCTTTGGTGCGCCACCACCGGCGCAGCAATAAGTCGATTTCCTCATCGCGCCCGACCAGCGGGGTCAGCGCGGAGCCGCGCAACGCCTCAAACCGGCTCTCAATGGTGCTCGGACCCAGTACTTGCCAAACCGGCGCAGGCGCCGCGATGCCCTTGAGTTCGATCTCGCCAAGATCTCGGTATTCGAAGAGATCACCTGTCAGCCGGCGGGTGCTCGCGGCGATCACGACAGTGTCGGGGTCGGCCAAGGTTTGCAGGCGCGCGGCGAGATTGGGCGTATCGCCGGCGACATCGTGCTCGACAACCTCGCCGCCGACGACCACCAGCCCGGTGGCGATACCGACCCGTGCGTGGAGCTCTTCGGCCTGATCGAGCTGCGGCACCCGATCGACCAGCGCCAACCCGCATCGCGTGGCACGCTCGGCATCGTCCTCGTGCGCCTGCGGATATCCGAAGTAAACCAGGACGCCGTCGCCCATATAGCGGGCGACAAACCCGTCAAAGCCCTCGGCAGTCTCTGCGACGCAGCGATGATAGGCGCCGATGATCCCGCGCAGATCCTCGGGATCGAGCCGCGATGAAAGCGCCGTCGAGCCGACCAGATCGCAAAACATCACCGTCAATTGGCGGCGTTCGGCATCGGCCTGTACCGGCGTCTCAAGCGCGGCAGGCATCTCGACGCCGAGTGCCGCGATCGCGTCGAGCAGCCGCCGGCGATGCCCGACCGACGTCACCCCGATGCTGATCAGGTCATCGGCCGTCAGCCGCGGCAGCACCTGTGCGTCAACGTCATTCTCGCGGAACGCCGGCTCGTACTGCTCGAGCCCGAGGTTCCGCAGCCACTCCGCGACATTCATCGCCGACACCCGCTCCGATGCGGACGGCCCGAGTGTCCTACGCTTTCATCGAGATGGCTATACTTGAGAGGCACCACTATTCTGCGCGGGCACAAATCGGGGAGGCGCAAGAATGAGAAACCTATCGCATGCGCTGCTCGCGGCGGCGCTTTTGGTGGGCGGAGCAGCGCCCGCAGCGCGGGCCGTGGAACCGATCAAAATCGGTTTCAGCATGGAGTTGACCGGCCCGTTGGCGGTCGTCGGCAAGACCGGGCTGCTCGCCTTCAAGATCTGGGAAGAGGACGTCAACGCCAAGGGCGGTCTGCTCGGCCGGCCGGTCGAGCTCGTCTACTACGACGACCAGAGCAACCCGGCGACCGTGCCCGGCATCTATACAAAGCTGCTTGACATCGACAAGGTCGATCTCCTGGTGTCGAGCTACGGCACCAACCTGACGGTGCCGGCGATGCCGGTGGCGATTTCGCATAACCGGCTGTTCTTTGGCCTGTTGGCGTTGGCGGCCAACGACAAGTTTCATTATCCGAAATACTTCTCGATGCTGCCGTTCGGCCCCGAGCCGGTGAAGAGCTTCGCGCAGGAGTATTTCGATCTGGCCGCGGCGCAGAGCCCAAAGCCCAAGACCGTGGCGATCGTCGCCACCGACGCCGAGTTCCAGCACAAGGCGGCCGAAAGCGCGCGCCAGCACGCCAAGCGGGTCGGCATGGAAATTGTCTACGATCGGGCCTATCCGCCGAGCACGGTCGATTTCAGCCCGATCGTCCGCGCCATTCAGGCGGCGCAGCCGGATCTGGTCTACATCGCCTCCTATCCGTCGGATACGGTCGGCATCCTCCGCTCGGTCGGGGAGGTCGGGCTCCACACCAAGATGCTCGGCGGCGGCCTGGCCGGGCTGCAGGCGGCGGCGATCAAGATGCAGCTGGGCGAGATCGCCAACGGTGTGACCAATGTCGATTTGTGGGAGCCGGTCGAGACAATGAAATTCCCCGGTGTCATGGACTTCATCAAGAATTACCAGGCGCGCGCCCCGGCCGAAGGGCTCGACCTGCTCGGCTATTTTCTGCCGCCCTTCGCCTATAGCGAATTGCAGGTGCTCGAAGAGGCGGTCACTGCGACCAAGACGCTCGACAACGACAAGCTTGCCGAATACATGCACAGCCACCCGTTTCAGACGATCGAGGGCGACCTCGCCTTTGGCCCTGACGGCGAGTGGACTGAGGCGCGGCCGATCTGGGTGCAGTACCACGACATCAAGGGCCACGATGTCGAGCAGTTCCGCGAGCCAAAGACCGTGACGATCCTGGCACCCGCCAAGTACAAGACGGGCGAGATGATCTATCCCTACGCCGAGGCCAGAAAATAGCCCCCATCCCGACCCTCCCCCGCTCGCGGGGGAGGGAAGGGAGGGGGCAATCGGGTTGCCGCCGGGGATCGGCTGCCCCATGATGGGCGGGTAATAAGGACAAGACATCGGGGCCGGGGAATGAGCGCCAAGACCAAGATCTATCCGAGCTTTGACGATGCGGTCCGCGACATCCCGGACGGAGCCACGATCGGCTTTGGCGGGTTCGCGGTCGTCGGGATGCCGATCAACCTCTACGAGGCGGTGGCCAAGCAGGGTGCGAAGAATTTGACCTGCGTGTCGAACTCGACACGCGGGGGAGCCACCTTGCCGGCCGATGGACCCGATATGGGCCAAATGATTGCCAACGGGCAGGTCAAGAAGGTGATCTGCGCGTTTACCGCGCCGACGCGCGCCTCGCAGCGGCTGGTCCTGACCGAATATGTCGAAAAGGGTCTGATCGAGGCCGAGCTCACTCCGCAAGGGACACTCGCCGAGCGGATGCGCGCCGCCGGCGCCGGGATCCCGGCCTTCTACACGCCGGCGGCGGTCGGCACCGAGCTTGCCGAAGGCCGGGAGACGCGCGTTTTCAACGGCCGCGAATACCTGTTGGAGCACGCCTTGCCGCTCGATTACGCCTGCATCCGGGCCTATCAGGCCGACGCCGCGGGTAATCTTCGCTTCCGGCGATCGCAGCGCAACTTCAACCCGATCATGGCGATGGCGGCGCGGGTCACGATCGTCGAGGTCGAGGAGGACATCCTGCCGGTGGGGGCCATCGACCCCGACGACGTGCACACGGCGGGGATCTTTGTCCATCGGCTGGTCAAGATCCCGCCGGCGCCGAAAGGATGGTGGCCGCAGCGATCAGGGAGTGTCGGGCGATGAGCGAACGCGCAAAAGGCTTGACCCGCCAGCAGATGTGCAATCGGCTGGCGATGGAATTCGGTGACGGCTGGATCGTCAATCTCGGCATTGGCATCCCGACCCTGTGCTCGAATTTCGATTTCGGTGACAAGGAGATCATCTTCCATTCCGAGAACGGGGTGATCGGCTATGGCCCGCTCGCCGCGGCGGGCAAGGAGGATCTGCACCTCGTCAATGCCGGCGGTCAGCATGTGACGTTGCAGCCGGGTGCGGCGATCGTCCACCACGCCGACTCGTTTGCGCTGATCCGCAGCGGCAAGATCGATGTGACCGTGCTCGGCGCCTATGAGGTGGCCGAGAACGGCGACTTTGCCAACTGGAAGATCTCGGCCGGGCAGCAAGGCGGCGGCATCGGCGGGGCGATGGATCTGGCCGCTTGCGCCAAGCACGTCTTTGTCGCGATGGAGCATCAGACGCGCGACGGGCGGCCGCGGCTCGTCGAGCGCTGCGCAATCCCGGCGACAGCGCGCAGTGTCGTTAACCTCGTCGTCACGAATTTCGGGTTGTTCGAGGTGACAAAAGAGGGTCTGGCATTGCGGGAGATCGCTCCGGGGGTGACGGTCGATGAGGTCAAAGCAGCGACCGGCTGCAATCTGATCGTCCCGCGCGAAGTGCCGCCGGTGCGCATGGTCGGGTAGACCGGGGCCTCAACGCGCCAAGCCCTTGCCCCAGCCGAGGCGGACACGGCCGAGCGCCATCGCTACCGCGGCCTGGGTCGGCTCGACGACCGGGATCCTTACCGCCTCCTCGAGATCGTCGCGGTAGCGTGCCATCCCGGCGCATCCCATGACGAGCACATCGGCACCGTAGCCGTCGCGCAGCCGGCGGCCGACATCGATCATGCGCGTCAGGCTCACGCGCGCATCGGTGAGCTCGGTGACACCCAATCCTATCGGCAGATCACCGGCCAGACGCTGCCCGAGGCCCATCGCCCCGATGTAGCGCAGGTGCCGCGGCAGCGAACGCGCAAGGATCGAGATCACGCCAAAGCGGTGGCCGAGGGTCAGCGCGGTCAGGATCCCGCACTCGGCGATGCCGAGCACCGGCTTTGTCGTCGCCTCACGCGCCGAAAACAGCCCGGGGTCGCTGAAGCAGGCGATGACGAAGGCGGCAGCATCGGACTCCTGCCCGCGGATCACGTGGCAGAGCGGCTGGATCACCGCATCCGCATCGGCCTGACTTTCGACACCCGGGGGCCCTTCCTCGAGCGTCAAGCAAGCAATCTCGGGTCCGCCGGGAATGCGCAGCGGTGCCATCGCGTCGTCGATGGCGCGGGTGACGGCGACGGTCGAGTTCGGGTTGATGACAAGAATGCGGTCATGCATCGGCCTCTCCCTGCAGCGCAGCTCGGTGTGCATGATATAGTCGCGACATAATCACGGCGAGGCCGGAGCACCGGCTCGCGCCGACTGGGGAGGAGGGGTCGATGAAACGAAGTCCGCGAGGCGTCGTAGCGGCCGTGGCACTGCTGGGCGCCAGCCTCGCCACGACGCCGGTGGTGGCGCAGAAAGCGGGCGGCATTTTGAAAATGTTCAGCCCCGACAGCCCGGCCAGCATGTCAATCCTCGAGGAGGCGACGGCGTTTTCGCAGCGGCCGATGATGGCGGTCTTCAATAACCTCGTGATCTACGACCAGGGGGTCAAACAGAACAGTCTGGCCTCGATCGTCCCTGATCTCGCGACTGGCTGGTCGTGGAGCGAGGAGGGGACCGAGCTGACATTGCCGCTGCGCCAAGGCGTCAAATGGCATGATGGCAAACCGTTCACCGCTCGCGACGTCAAATGCACCTGGGATCTGCTGCTCGGCAAGTCGAGCGAGAAGCTTCGCCTCAATCCCCGCAAATCCTTGTACGGCAACGTCGAAGGGGTGACCGCAAACGGCGATTTCGAGGTCACCTTTCATTTGAGACGGCCACAGCCGGCCTTTCTTGCGCTGCTGGCCTCCGGCTACTCGCCGATCTATCCGTGCCATGTGGCGCCGCGCGATATGCGCCAGCATCCGATCGGTACCGGTCCGTTCAAATTTGTCGGGTTCAAGCCGAACGAAAGCATCAAGGTGACGCGAAATCAAGATTACTGGAAAGCGGATCGGCCTTATCTCGACGGGATCGAGTACACGATAATCAAGAACCTGTCGACGGCGATATTAGCTTTTGTCGCCGGTAAATTTGACATGACCTTCCCTTACAGCGTTACCGCGCCGTTGCTCAAGGACGTCAAGAAGCAGATGCCGCAGGCGATCTGCGAGCTGGCGCCGCTCGGCATCCACCGCGACTTGATGGTCAATCCCCATGTGCCGCCCTTCGACAACCCGGAGCTGCGGCATGCAATGGCACTGAGCCTCGATCGCAAGGCGTTTATCGACATCATCACCGACGGGCAAGGCGACATCGGCGGGATCATGCAGCCGCCGCCCGAAGGTCTATGGGGAATGCCGCCGGATATGCTGATGGCGCTTCCGGGATATGACCCCGACGTCCAAAAAAACCGCATCGAGGCCCGGCGAATCATGAGCAAGGTTGGTTATGGGCACGACAACAGGCTCAAGGTCAAGCTTACAGTGCGCGACCTTCCCTACCTGCGCGACCCCGCCGTGCTGCTGATCGACGAGTTGAAGGAGGTCTATGTCGATGGCGACCTCGAGACCATCGATACCGTCAATTGGCTCCCCAAGGTCCTGCGCCGGGACTATGCGGTGGCGCTGACTCCCGCCGGTGCCGGCTCCGACCCCGACCAGAGCCTTTATCTGAGTTACAAGTGTGGTGGTGAGCTGAACTACAACGGCTATTGCAATCCCGAAGTAGACGAGCTGATTGACCGGCAATCGGTGGAAACCGACCAAGCAAAGCGCAAGCGGCTGATCTGGGAAATCGAAAAGAAGCTGGCCGAGGACGGCGCCCGGCCGATCATCTTTTACGACCGCCGCGCGACCTGCTGGCTGCCCCAGGTCAAGGGCTTTACCATTATGGTCAACAGCATCTTCAACGGTGCGCGCATGGAAGACGTGTGGCTCGACAGGTAGCAGGTCGTGTTCCGAAGCTGTGATGCCTATCGTGCAGGCCGGCGTCATGAACAGGAAGGGAGATGAAATGAGGCGGCATGATTTTGTGCTAGTAGCAGTGGGGACAGCGTTTATGGCGTGGGCCACCATTGGCGTGGCGTTCGCGCAACAGCAGGGCGGCGTCCTGAGAGTACCCCATTTCGACAGTCCGGCCAGCATGTCGCTGCTCGAAGAGTCGACGGTAGCGGTCAACCGGCCGATGATGGGCGTGTTCAATAATCTGGTGATGTACAAGCAGGACGTACCGCAGAACAGCCTGAAGTCGATCGTCCCCGACCTCGCTACCGGCTGGTCGCTGAACGAGGAGGGGACGGAGCTGACCTTCCCGCTGCGTCAGGGTGTCAAGTGGCATGACGGCAAGCCCTTTACGGCCAGTGACGTCAAATGCACCTGGGACCTGCTAGCCGGCAAAGCCAATGAGAAGCTCCGCATCGATCCGCGCAAGGGCTGGTACAGCGACCTCGCCGAGGTGACCACAAATGGCGATTACGAGGTCACCTTTCATTTGAAGCGGCCGCAGCCCTCCTTTCTGGCACTGCTAGCATCCGGTTGGTCACCGGTTTATCCCTGCCATGTTTCGCCGCGGGAGATGCGGCAGCATCCGATCGGCACCGGGCCGTTCAAATTTGTCGAGTTCAAGCCGAACCAGTTGATCGCGGTGACCCGCAACCCGGATTACTGGAAGCCGGGCCACCCCTATCTCGACGGGATCGAATGGACCATCATCAAGGACCTGTCGACGCGAACCCTGGCGTTTGTCGCCGGCAAGGGCGACCTGCTCTACGGCGTCACGATACCGCAACTGAAGGACATCAAGAACCAGCGGCCGGACGCGATCTGCGATGTGGTGCCGGCGAATGTCAGCCGCAACCTGCTCGTCAACCGCGACAAGCCGCCCTTCGACAACCCCGAGATCCGGCATGCGATGTCGCTCAGTCTCGATCGCCAGAGCTTTATCGACATTCTCTACGAGGGGCAGGGCGACATTGGTGGCGCGATGCAGCCGCCGCCCGCCGGGCTGTGGGGCTTGGCGGCTGATGAATTGCGAGCGCTGCCGGGATACAACCTCGATGTAGAGAAGAACCGGGAGCAAGGCCGCGCTGTCATGCAGAAGCTCGGCTACGGCCCGGACAAGCGGCTGCCGGTCACCGTGTCGACGCGAGACATCTCTTATTACCGCGACCCCGCGGTCATCCTGATCGACCAATTGAAGCAGATCTACATGGATGGCGTGCTCGAGCCCGTCGATACCACCCAGTGGTATCCCAAGGTCATGCGCAAGGACTACACGGTCGGGATGAACATCCAGGAGAGCGAAGTCGACGACCCCGATGTGCTGTATTACGAAAACTATAAGTGCGGTGCCCCGCGCAACTACACCGCCTACTGCAACCCCGAGGTCGATAAGCTGATCGATCGTCAGTCGATCGAAACCGACGTCGCCAAGCGCAAGCAGCTGGTCTCGCAGATCGAGAGAAAGCTGATCGAGGACCACGCCCGGCCGATCATCTTCTTTCCACGCGGGGCGGTCTGCCGGTCGCCGTCGCTGAAGGGGCTGACCCTGATGGTCAACAGCATCTATAACGGTCAGCGCTTTGAGGATCTCTGGCTCGACCATTGAGATAGGCGGAGCGGGGGAGGGGATGCGGCGATGAAGCGGAACCCTTGGAGGCTCGCGGTAGTAGCGGCGGCATTGGTCGCACTGGCGGCGTCCGACATGGCATACGCGCAAAAGTCGGGCGGCATCTTGCGCGTGCATGCCCTCGACACGCCGCCGAGCATGTCGATGCACGAGGAGGTGGACGCCGTCCCGACGCGGGCGATGATGGGGGTGTTCAACAACCTTGTCCTGTTCGACCAGCATACAAAACAAAACAGCATGCGCTCGATCGTGCCGGATCTCGCCACCGGCTGGTCATGGAGCGAAGACGGGACCCAGCTGACCTTCCCGTTGCGCGAGGGCGTCAGGTGGCACGACGGCAAGCCGTTCACCGCCGGGGACGTCAAATGCACCTGGGACCTGTTGACCGGCACATCGCGGGAGAAGCTGCGTCTCAATCCGCGCAAGTCGTGGTACCGCAACCTCGCGGAGGTCACCACCAACGGCGATTATGAAGTGACATTTCATCTGCAGCGCCCGCAGCCGGCTTTCGTGGCGCTGCTCGCTTCTGGGCGCTCAGTGGTCTATCCGTGCCATGTGCCGCCGGCCGAGATGCGCCAGCATCCGATCGGCACCGGGCCGTTCAAATTCGTCGAGTTCAAGCCGAACGAACGGATTGTGCTGGCGCGCAACCGGGATTACTGGAAGCAGGGTCGGCCGTACCTCGACGGCATCGAATTTACGATCATCCGCGACGTGTCGACGGCGCACCTCGCCTTTGTCGCCGGCAAGCTCGATTGGATCGCCACGTCGATCGCGCTGGCCAAAGACATAAAGAGCCAGGCGCCCAGCGCAATTTGCGAGGTATTGCCGGGCGGGATCAGCCGCAACCTGATCGTCAACCGCGATGCGCCGCCTTTCGACAATCCGGATATGCGGCGGGCAATGGCGCTGAGCCTCGACCGCAAAGCCTTCATCGACATCATCAGCGAAGGCCAGGGCGACATCGGCGGGGTCATGCAGCCGCTGCCCGAAGGGGTGTGGGGCATGCCGCCGGAGGTCCTGAACACGCTGCCGGGCTATGACCCCGACGTGCAGAAAAACCGCACCGAGGCCCGCGAGATCATGGGCAAACTCGGCTACGGCCCCGATCGCCGGCTCGCGCTCAAAGTGTCGACCCGCAACATTCCGCCCTTTCGCGATCCGGCGGTGCTGCTGATCGACCAGCTGAAGGAGGTGTTCATCGACGGCGAGCTTGAGATCGTCGAGACCGCCCTCTGGTATCCCAAGATGTATCGCAAGGACTTCAAGATAGGTCTAAATCTCACCGGTGGCGGCGTCGACGATCCCGACCAGCAATTATACGAGAGCTATGGCTGTGGTTCGCCGCGCAACTACACCGGCTATTGCAATCCGGAGCTCGAAAAGCTGTTTGACCGG
>Ga0306926_10008526_pt1 | contig 11217 bp, 11 predicted proteins | sample flu12Cox44000178_FD_203759 | JGI IMG/M metagenome (GOLD analysis project Ga0306926, IMG submission 203759) | Lab enrichment of tropical soil microbial communities from Luquillo Experimental Forest, Puerto Rico - flux8day.12C.oxic.44.000.178 (v2)... | ecosystem: Environmental > Terrestrial >...
GCCGGCCGAGCTGCCACCACTCGCCGGCCCTTGTGATGGCCGGCGGCACCGGCCGCGGGGTCGGGCGACGGCTCCGCTTCGCCCGGCCGAGAGCGCCGCCGCCGGTCAACACCTCGATCTCGCTCAGCTCGAACCCGGTGGTCTCGATCGCAAAGCCGGGTGAGTCGAGCGAAATCGCTTTGATCTGCTCGGTCAGCAATGTGTTGTTCCACGCCGCACTCTCGGCGACACGGTTGTCGGCGATCATAAAGGCGCGGGCTTCGGCCTCGCTCAGATGGTCGAGCACGATCGTCGGCACCTCGCGCCAGCCGAGTTCCTGTGCAGCGAGCAGCCGGCCGTGGCCGGCGATGATCCGTAGCGTCCGGTCGACGAGGATAGGGACATTGAATCCGAAAGCGCCGATGCTGCGCGTCAGCTGGCGGATTTGCTTTGGGCTGTGCGACCGCGGATTTGCCGGGTCGGGCCGCAATGTCTCGATCCGCCGCCAGACGACCGCGAGCGGCGGCCCGGCAGCCGGTTTGGGTTTTCTGATGCTGTGGGACATGATCGAGAGAGGCTATCATTTAATATCGCAATTGTCAATATATAAATTTTGCTAACACCCGTACAAATGCATTCTCTGGTAGTTGCCTGATCGACCGGTTCGGCTCGGTGTTCGGCCGAATTAATTCCCTGTTTGCTCGCTCAGGGAATTCGTTTTATGTTTGCTTGAATAGCAATGAGTTGGGCGCCGAAAATGGCGCTGCAAGGGCCGCGAGACCGCGTTTTTCCCGGTATCTTCCCGTCGATCAGGGACGAAGGCTTAGCCCGCTGGCCGCCGCGGGTCGGTCGTTTGATAGCTCGTCATGTCAGCCGCGGGGGTTGCGCGCAGCTCGACGCCGGCCATCGCCTCGAGGATCTTGGCAGCGACCGGAAAGCCCTGCTGCCCCCAGCCCTGCGCCTGGGCGCGGTGCAGCACATCGTGCGCGAGAAGGCCGAGACTGGCCGGGGCGGCGACCTCGCGCGCCAGCTCGCAGGCGAGTGCCAGATCTTTGGCGACGATGTCGAGGGTGCCGCCGGCGGTAAAAGCACCGGTCAGTACCGAGCGCGGGATGTTGTCAAAGGTCCGGCTGGCGCCGGCGCTGAGCGGCACGATGCGCGCGAGCTGAGCGAGGTCGATCCCGGCCTTGGCGCCGATCAGCAGCCCTTCGAGGGCAGCGACAAAATTGGTGTAGCCGAGATATTGCGTGACCAGCTTGGCGACACAGCCGGAGCCCGCCTCGCCGACATGAAAGATGTTGCCGGCCAAAGCCGCCAGCAGCGGCCGGTATTTCGCAAACACCTCCGCCGGGCCGCCGGCCATCACGGTCATCGTCGGCGGGCGGCCGCTGACCGGCGCATCGAGCATCTCGACACCGCGCGCACGGCAGGCCTCGGCGATGCGCTGTACGACGGCGGGCGCGTTTGTCGTCATGTCGATATAGCCGCCGCCCGCCGCCAACCCAGCGAGGATGCCAGTCGCCGAATCGAGCACCGCGTGCTCGACCTCGTGCGGTCCGGGCAGCGAGGTAAACACGACCTCGCTCAGCCGGGCGGCCTCGGCGGGACTGCCGGCGCCGCGCGCGCCGCGCTCAACGAGCGCCGCCGTCGCCGTGGGCCGGATATCAAAGACCGTGAGCTCGTGACCGGCATCGATCAGGCATCCCGCCATCGGCGCACCCATCGTGCCGGTGCCGACAAAGCCCAGCCGCATCGGACGACCCTATTTGACCGGGAAGTCTTCGGGCAGCCGCGTCGCGCTGTCGGCGCCGTCGGCGAGCCGGTCATATTCGACCGCCAGGTCAAGCAGGCGCGTCTTGACCGCGCGCGTCGTCGCCCCTTCGGCGACCTGTCGGGCGCGTGCGGCTTTGCGCCGATAATACTCGGCCGGCTGCGGCGACAAATCCGTCGAATTATCCATCGGCGCAGCATACCACAGAGGCGGCAAATCTCGCAGCTGCTATCAGTCTGCTGCCCGACGCTAATCGCCTTCGAGCGGCTCGGTCGCGGTGATCTCGATGCCGAAGCCGGCGAGCCCGACATAGGTGCGCGAGCGCGTCGCCAGAACCTGGATCGAGGATATCCGGAGGTCGCGTAGGATCTGCGCCCCGAGCCCGATCTCGCGCCACAGCTCGCTGCGCTCGCGCTCTGAGCCGGTGGCGCTTTCGCCGGCGGTCGAGGTCGGCACCCCCGAGGTGCCGTCGCGCAGATAGACCAGCACTCCCAGCCCCGCCTCCTTGAAGCGGTCGAGCGCTGCGTGGATCGGCTTGGCGCCGCCAAACACATCCTCGAGCACGCTGGCGCGATGGAGCCGGGTCGGCACATTGCTGCCGTCGCCGAGATTGCCGTAGACGAAGGCGTAATGATGCACCTTGTCGAACGGCGTCACATAGGCATAGCCGCTGAGATCGCCGATCTCGCTGGCTACGGTGAACTCGGCGACCCGGGTGACGAGCTTCTCGCGCGCCTGCCGGTAGGCGATCAGATCGGCCACCGACATGCGCTTGAGCCGGTGCTGCTTGGCGAAGTCGGTGACTTGCGGTCCGCGCATCACCGTGCCGTCGTCGTTGACGAGCTCGCAGATCGCCGCCACCGGCTCGAGACCGGCGAGCCGGCACAAATCGATCGCCGCCTCGGTGTGGCCCGAGCGCATCAGCACCCCGCCATCCTTGGCGATCAGCGGAAAGATATGGCCGGGCCGGACAAAGTCCGAGCGGCCGGAATTGCCGTTGGCGAGGTTGCGGATCGTCGCCGTGCGGTCCTCGGCCGAGATGCCGGTCGTCGTGCCGTGACGGTAATCGACCGAGACGGTGAAAGCGGTGCCGTGGATCGCCTCGCTGTCGGCGACCATCGGCGAGAGATGCAGCCGCCGGGCGATCTCGGCGGTCAACGGCGCGCAGACGATGCCGGCGGTGTGGCGGACGATGAAGGCTACCTTCTCCGGCGTCGCATGCGCCGCCGCGAGGATCAGGTCGCCTTCGTTCTCGCGGTCGTCGTCATCGGTTACGACGACGATTTCGCCGCGTGCGAAGGCGTCGATCGCTTGCCGGATGCGGGACTGGGACACGGTCTTGCTCTCCCGACCACGCCGCCCGGCTGGTCAACGCCGTTGGCGGCCAAGAATTCCGGGTTCGACTGACGGAGCTTGGCGACCGTCAGCCGCCACAGAATAGCGCGGGCGCAAAGCTCGCGCTCCGGCGAATTCTCGAAGGCGCCAATGCGCAGATCGCGGGCGAAGCGGGCCAGCAGCCCATCGGTGTCCGTGTCGGCGCTGTAGAGTTCGCGGAGATGGTGCTCCGGAGTTTCCCGCGCTTCGGCCTCTCTCTGTGCGATCGCCATGCACCTGGCGACGAGCAGCGCATCCGGGCGGCGCTCCTCGGGCAGCAGCGGCGTCAGCTCGTTCAGCAGAATGTCGCGGGCCAGCGCGAGGAGTGCCGGGCCGCTCGGCAGATCACGCATCGGCGCAGTTGCCTCCAGCGTCGAGCAGCATCAAAAGCTCGAGCTCGCATTCGGTGGCACGCCGCCCGGTCAATGCGAGATCGAGGTCGGGCTCGCCGCCGATCATGTGGCGGTCGGTTTGCTGCAGAGCAATTATCGCCCACCGCACGCTGGCCAGAAGCTCCCAGAAACGGACCCGATTGGGATCAATCGCCTGGCCGGACTCGCTCTCGTAGCCGCGGTAGAGCGGGGTGCGGTCGGCAATCCCGCCGGCCTCCCGGTCAAGCCGCGCAAAGCGCCAGCTCTTGCAGCAAAACCAACCGATATCCTCGTATGGATCGCCCCAGCCGGCAAACTCCCAATCAAGGATGGCGGCCAACTCGCCGCCATCGAGCATATAGTTGCCGGTGCGGAAATCGTGATGGCACAGCACCGGCTCGCCCGGCGGCGGGAGGTGCGTTTCGAGCCAGCGCGTGCCCCATTCGAGCACCGGCCGCGGTGTCGGATGACGGTCGAGATAGGCGCGAAATCCGGCTATCTGCCGCAGCGGTCCATTCTCGGCGTAGGGGACCAGAAACGCGAGGTCGGCCCGCGGCGGTCGGATCGCATGGATCAAGGCGAGCTCGTGGCCGAGCCGCTCGGCGATCCCCGGGAGCGCCGGATCAAGCGCCCTATCACCGGTGATCCGGTCGGGTGCGGCGATCCCACTGGCGCGCCGCATGATGAGAAACGGCTTGCCCCAGATCGCCGGATCCTCGCTAGCGAAGAGCGGTTCGGCAACCGTCACTCCCGCCGCAAAGGCCGCCTTCTGCACCGCGAACTCCTGTAGGCGCGTCAGGCTCGCCGCGACGCCGGTCGCGGCCGAGCGGCGTACCACGAGCCGCTGCTCACCGTCCAGCACGCCGCCCGAAAAGCGCACGTCGAGCGCCCAATTTTCCTGCAGCGCTCCGCCGCGCAATGGCATGAGCGCGGTTATCTCGACCGTACATGCGCCGCTTGCGGCCGCGAGAAACTCGCGCAGCGCGCCGGCGCGGCATGGCTCAGATTGCGGCGACCCCGTGCCCGCCATCGACCGCGATGACCGCGCCGGTCACATAAGCGCTGGCCGGCGAGGCGAGAAACAACAGCGCACCGTCGAGATCATCGGTCTGCCCCAGGCGCTTCAGCGGGATGCGGGAGATCAGCGCCTTGCCGGGTTCGGTCTGGAAGAAGGCGCGGTTGAAATCGGTCTCGACATAGCCCGGTGCCAGCGCGTTGACCAGGATGCCATGGCGCGCCAGCTCCATTGCCAGCACATGCGTCAGGTGGGTCAGCCCGGCCTTGGCGGCGCAATAGGCCGGCACCCGGCCGATCGTGCGGGAAGCGAGCACCGAGGAGATGTTGATGATGCGGCCCGGGCGTTTCAGCTCGACCAGGTGACGCGCGAATTCGCGAGCCGCGAGCCAGGCGCCCTTGAGGTTGGTGTCGACGACATAATCCCAGTCGGCCTCGGTGTGTTCAAACAGCGGCTTTGAGACGACCACACCGGCGTTGTTGACCAGTATCGTCAGTGGCCCGAGCTCGGCCTCGGCCTTGGCGATAGCCGCTGCGACACTCTCGGACCGGGTCACGTCGCAGATGATCGGCAGGCTCTCGCCGCCCGCCGCGGCGATGTCGCTTGCCACGTCGGTCAGCAAGTCGACCCGCCGGGCGGCGAGCCCCACCTCGGCGCCGGCGGCGGCGAGCAACTCGGCGAGGTGGCGGCCAATCCCGCTCGAAGCGCCGGTCACCAGTGCCACCTCGCCCTTGAGGTCGAAGCTCGGCAGTCGGGTCACGCGTCGGACCCCCTTTGGGCGATTTCTTTGGCGCGCTCGCGCAATTCGTATTTCTGGATCTTGCCGGTCGAGGTCTTGGGCAACGGCCCGAACACCACGGTCCGCGGCACCTTGTAATGCGCGAGGCTGGCCCGGCACCAGGCGACGATGTCCTCGGCCGCGACCGGTTCGCCTCCCGGTTTGAGGGTCACGAAAGCGCACGGCGTCTCGCCCCAGACCGGGTCGGGATTGGCAACGACCGCCGCCTCCATCACTTCCGGGTGGCGATAGAGCGCCTCCTCGACCTCGAGCGAGGAGATGTTTTCGCCGCCCGAGATGATAATGTCCTTCGACCGGTCCTTGATCTCGACATAACCGTCGGGATGCGAGACCGCGAGATCGCCGGTGTGAAACCAGCCGTGCTCGAAGACCGCCGTGCTGGCCGCCGGGTTTTTCAGATAGCCCTTCATCAAGGTGTTGCTGCGCAATACCAGCTCGCCCATCGTGACGCCGTCGGCGGGGACGTCGGCCATCGTCTGCGGATCGACGACGCGCTGGCGATCGAGGGTCAGATAGGCCGCTCCCTGGCGCGCCATATGAGCCGAACGCTCGGCGATCGACAGCGCCGCCCACTCTTCCTGCCACGCGCAGACCGTCGAGGGGCCATAGCTTTCGGTCAGCCCATAAAGATGGGTGACCCGGAAGCCCATCCGTTCCATTGCCTCGATCACCACCGAGGGCGGCGCGGCGCCGCCGGTCCCGACCTCGACGATATGGTCGAAGCGGCGTTTGACCGCGTCCGGCGCATGCACCAGCAGGTTCAGCACGATCGGCGCGCCGCACAGATGGGTGACCCGGTGCTCGGCGATCGCCGCAAAGATCGGCGCCGGATCGACCCGACGCAGGCAGACATGGGTACCGGCGACGGCGGTCACCGCCCAGCTGTGGGTCCAGCCGTTGCAGTGAAACATCGGCAGGGTCCACAGATAGACCGAGTGGCGGTCGAGCCCGAGGGAGATCACATTGCCAAGCGCATTCAGCAAGGCGCCGCGGTGATGGTAGACGACGCCCTTCGGGTTGCCGGTCGTGCCCGAGGTGTAGTTGAGCGCGATCGGCTCCCACTCGTCGCGGGGCAGACCCCATTCCGCCTGGGGATCGCCTTCGCCCAGGAAAGCCTCATATTCGGTGCCGCCGAGCGAAGCGCCGCCCGTACCGTCGTCGATCTCGACCAGCGGCAGTTGGTCGCCGCGCTCCTCGAGCGCGGCTCTGACGATCGGCGAAAATTCGCGGTCGGCGATCAGCAGCTTGGCTTGCCCGTGCTCGAGGATGAAGGCGATCGAGCCCGCATCGAGCCGGTAATTCAGCGCGTTCAGGACCGCCCCCGCCATCGGCACGCCGTAATGTGCCTCGAGCAAGGCCGGCACGTTCGGCGCCATGACCGCGACGGTATCCCCCCGCCCAATGCCGCGCCGGCGCAGCGCGTCGGCAAACCGGACGCAGCGGCGATAGAACTCGCGGTAGGTAAGCCGAGTGGCGCCGTGGATGACGGCGAGCTTATCGGGGTAGACCGCCGCCGCGCGCCGCAGCAGGACGAGCGGCGTCAGCGCCGTGTAATTCGCGGCGTTCTTCGCGAGATGCGGCGCGTCGTACTGCTCGCCGGATGACGACACGGCGAACCTGTCTCCTGTCCGACCCTTCTTCCGGCATCCTCACGGCAGGGTCGGCCTAGGTCAAGCTCTGGCCCTATCCCGGCGGCGGCAATTGTGGCAGAGGAGTGCTGCTTGGGGTGCTGTTTTAGGGGAAAAATTTTTGCCCAAAACCCGTCATGGCTCGAAATGTCCTTTTTATCATACGCTTACGACAAGGTCGGGGCGGCTCTCGGACGCGTTGGCAGGGGAGCTTTGACAGCGGTTTGACGCCAAAAATCGCGCAAATGACGCCTTGGCAGGCGAGCGAAACGGCGCTTTCGAAATGTGGCATTCCCGGGGCCGAAATAAGGCACCGGTTCTGATTGGCGATCCCGTGGAACGGCGTTTATCGTGTCGAGCATAGGCGAGGATTTTGTCGAGGAGATGGCGCGGTAGAGAGAACATATACAGAGGGGTTACTCGGAAGCCGCCGAGCCGGCACTCGGCGGGCGCGGTGCGCAGCCCTATCTAAAAGGGAGGCGGATGAATCTCGACACCAGCTCACTTGGCAACGCCGTGCGGCGCCGGCGCGAGGGCCTCGCGCGGCATCAGCGCGAGCCGGCAGACGAGCAGATTCGCGACGGGTTGATCCAGCGCTTTGAGTTCACCTATGAGCTGAGCCACAAGATGCTCAGGCGGTATCTTAAGGAGACGGCAGCCCCTCCCGATGAAGTGGACCGAATGCCGTTCGCCGATTTGATCCGGACCGGAAACGCTCAAGGCTTGCTGCGAAGCGACTGGCCGGCATGGCGGCAGTTTCGCGAAATGCGCACGCGCACGAGCCACACCTACGATACCACGGTGGCGTCGCAGGTCGCCGCGGCAATCCCGTCATTTGTCGAAGAGGCCGAGCACCTCTACGCAGAGCTGCAACGGCGGCTCGTATGACGCGACCGTTGCACATCGATTTGCCGGCGGATCACCGGCGGCTGGTGCTTAACATCCTTCGTGCGCATTTGCCGCAGCGCACCACGACATGGGTGTTCGGCTCGCGGGCGACCGGCCGCGCGAGGCGTTATTCCGACCTCGATTTGGCGATCGATGCCGGGCAACAGTTGACGCTTGATGAAATCGGCGAGCTAGCGGAGGCGTTTAGCGACAGCGATCTTCCTTACAAGGTCGATCTCGTCGATTGGCACGATATCGACGATCGTTGGCGGCAGACGATCGCCGCCGGACGCGTGGCCTTTACGGCCGGCTCCGACACCTCCGGGTAGCCCTGCCGGCCGGCCACCGATCACGGACAACGCGCTCCGGAGGGGACCGTGATCAGGCCGCCGGCTTTTCATGCACCTCGATCGCAATCGAATAGCCGAGCGACGATAGGGCAGATTCGAGGCTGCTCAACCTGTCGGAGGCGCGAGGATCGACCAAGCGCGCGGCCTTTCGGTCGTCGATGCCGAGCCGATGGGCGAGGTCGGCCACCGACATCTTGCGGGCGCGCAAGGCGCTGTAAAGCACCGCCTTCAGCGCCATAGTCGGATCGGGCGCGACCCAGTGCAACCCGCGGCGCAAGCGGCTTGGTGGCGGGATGTCCTCACCCCGGTTGATCCGGCCCGCGAGCGCCTCGGACAAGCAATCGGCGGCTTCGGCGAGCGCCTCCGCTTTGTCGGCGCCATCGGTCAGCGCCTCGGGCAAATCTGGAAAATGGACGACTAGTCGGCCCTCCTCATCGGGCTCCAGCCGAGCCGGAAATCCGTAACGACCTATCCCCAAGTTGTCATTCTCCTATCGCAAATCCCGCTCACTAAGCCCTAGTTGACGCAGCATCGAGTGGAGTAAACCGGGCCCGATTTCGGCGCGTCGGTCTTTGAGCACAGTAAATCGATCGCCGAAATAGACTGTGCCGTGGCTGCCCTTGCCGCGTTCCCCTTCAAAGCGATTGCAACCCCTCGTTGGCTGCCGAGCCGTCTCAATCGGCGCAGCAGCTCATTTTCACCCACGCCGCCGCCAGGCAGGGAATTACGGCCACCTTCACCAGACTAAACTAGCGGCCAGCGCCCATGGGAACCGGCAGGATGCGCCGATACCGGATGCTCGTCGAGGTAGGTTGGCGCTCAGAATTTCGTCACATAGGGGACGTTCGGCCAGACGGGCACATCTCGGCAATGTGCCACTAGCAGATCCTCGCCGCTTCATCCCAATCATCTCGTCCGACTGCGACTTTGAATCTATTGGCGACGAACCTGCCAAGCAAATAGAAGATCGCGAGTACCCGCGCGGGTTGAGCACTAATTTTGTTCTATCGCATAGATGTATAAAGAAGGGCTGCGACAGGAGTGCAGACGACAACCGCTGCCGCCATTCCGCGTGCATTGCATTCATTGGTAGGCACGGTATAATTTCCCATCGGCGGGAAAAGATCGCCCACATGTTTGCGGCGATTAACAAGCCAGCTCTGGCAGTCGTCGCCCAGCGTGGGGCAATTCATCTGAGTTCACGCAGGAACGCGCTCGATCTACATTCGCAATACTCGAACTGGGCCCAACCATGTCAAACGTTGGCAATGCGAAACGGGACCTTCCCATCCTGTCTCCGCACCGTATCGGGCTGCGCCTGATCTTGGAAACCGCTCTTGATGCGGTCGTTGTTATGCGATCCGACGGCGTCGTCGATGATTGGAACGATCGAGCCGCGGGCATCTTCGGGTGGCCGCGAGAGGAGGCCGTTGGGCGGACCTTGGCCGACCTAATTATCCCTGAGCGATATCGCGGAGCACACAGACATGGGCTTGAGCGATACCTCAAAACCGGCCAAGCAAAAGTCCTGGGCAGACGCACTGAGATGTTTGGCCTCAGAAAAAATGGTGAAGAATTTCCCGTCGAGCTTTCGGTGTCACCGATTCAAGACGGCGAGAGCATACTATTCGTCGGTTACCTGCGTGACATCTCCGACCGCAATGCGCTGAATTTTGCACGGATTGAGCTGGCGCACGTCAAGCAAATGATGGCGATGGGCGAAATGGCCGCCTCGATCGCTCACGAAATCAACCAGCCTTTGGCGGCTGTCGCGACCAACGCCGCAGCGGGCTTGCGTTGGCTGGCGGCGATGACACCCGACCTCGATGAGGCGAGCAGCGCCTTGACGCGCATAGTCAACGATGCTCGACGCGCGAGCGAAGTGATCGGTGGTATCCGGCTAATGTTTAAAAAGGAAAATCAAGCAGCCGCTTTGCAGGATATCAACGAACTGATCCGTGAGGTCCTTACGCTTGTCCGCAGCGAAGTGGAAAATCATCGTGTCGTAATTTACCCCGAGCTATCGGATGATCTCCCACAAATTCCAGCCAATCGCGTCCAGCTGCGACAGGTAATCGTGAACTTACTCATGAATGCTGTTGATGCAATGGATGCTGGCACTGATAGTGCGCGGGCCGTGCGGATTAAGACTGAAATCTATGATCCGAACTATCTGCGGATCGCGGTGGAAGACACAGGAACAGGGATCGATCCGAAAAACATCGACCGCATCTTCGGCGCTTTTTTTTCGACGAAACCCAATGGCATGGGCATGGGGTTATCGATCTGCCGGTCGATCATCGAGGCGCATGGCGGACGTCTCTGGGCCACGACAAACGTACCCCGGGGTACCGTCTTTCAGTTCACCCTGCCTCGGCAGAGGGAGGTCGCGTCATAAGCAGGCGGCCGCCATGCACGGCGTGGCCGCCGAGGAACCGTGAGGACCTGGCCTGGTGGGCAGCGCGGAGCTTGTCCGGGAAGAATTGTCTTCCGATACGCGGATCGGGTGATCCGCGCGCCCGGCTTGTCGAGCCGGCGCCGGCGATGAACATTCTCTCTACCGGTCAGATATTAAGCGATGAACGGATACAGGCGAGCAAGTCGTTGTCGTCGAATGGTTTGCTCAGGTAACAGATGACCCCATCCTCCAACGCGCGCTTCCGCACTGTCTCGTCAGGGTAAGCCGTGATCAGAATAGTCGGTATGGTCTTTCCCGATGCCACGAGGTGTCGATGTAGTTCGATCCCCGTCATACCGCGCATCTGCACGTCGGCGATCAGGCAGGAGGTGCGTGGAACCTGACAGGAGTTCAAGAACTCTTCAGCGGACGCGAAGGTTTGGGCTGTATATCCCAGCGACTTCATGAGTCCCCTCATCGCCTCGCGCATCGACTCGTCATCGTCGACGACGGAGATTTGGGGATTTGTTTTTGACACTTGACCTCCTGCATCAAGGGTTTCCGAGAGAACGAACGCGCAGCGATCCGAGCCATTCAACACGGGATACACAGCAGCATTTCGCAAAGATAAGACAAAATCAGGC
>Ga0306926_10008528_pt1 | contig 11215 bp, 9 predicted proteins | sample flu12Cox44000178_FD_203759 | JGI IMG/M metagenome (GOLD analysis project Ga0306926, IMG submission 203759) | Lab enrichment of tropical soil microbial communities from Luquillo Experimental Forest, Puerto Rico - flux8day.12C.oxic.44.000.178 (v2)... | ecosystem: Environmental > Terrestrial > Soil...
AAACCTGCATGCACCTCGACAACGAGAGATCCCCTATCCTGCGTCACCGCTGAGGGCCTTGCGTTACGATTCTGCCCGCTGATGAATTAACCGGGCTAGGGCTGCCGCAGGACTCCTGAAAATTATTTGAAGGGAATGTCGAAACGGACGGCGTCCGTTCGACGAACTAGTGGGGCGGATCAAGCCGTCCAGAGTGCGCAATAAGAGAGAAACTACGCGAATGTATGCGTCCGAATCTGGACACAAACTGTCCTCATCGGAAGACGGGACTTATCTCCACGGCTCTAAGTGACCTACAATGTGACGGCCAAAGCCGGTAGCAAGCCTGCCCACGCCGCCCAAACAGGGGTGAAAGCATGTCATTCGTCCGTGACCTCAAATTTGCGGTTCAGTCTCTAATGCGTACTCCAGGCCTTGCCTGCGCCGTCATATTCACGCTGGCGCTCGGCATCGGAGCCAATGCTGCTATTTTCACGCTGGTGCGCGGCGTCCTGCTCCGTCCCCTGGTCAATCGCGATGAAGATCGCCTGATCTACATTCGACAGAGCGCCCCGGGCATCGGCGCCGACGACAACGGCTTCTCCGTCCCCGAACTCCAGGACCTCCGCGCCAGCGTCAAATCCGTCGGCGAATTTGGCGACTTCTCCGTCATCGGCTTCACCATGATCGGCCTCGGCGACCCACGTGAGGTGCGCGCTGGCGTTGTAGGCGGCTCCTATTTCGAGGTCATGGGCCTCAAGCCCGTGCTCGGCCGCCTGCTGGACAAGCGAGATGACGGCCAAAGTGCCGCAGGCGCCGTCGTTCTCACCTACCGCTTCTGGACCACCGTCCTCCACAGCGATCCTACGGTCATCGGCAAGCAGGTTCGCTTCGATACGCGCACCGCAACCATCGTTGGCGTCCTCGAGCCTTCCGTTCCCTACCCAGCCGACACCGAGCTTATCGCCAATGTTGTCACCAGCCCGCATCACCTTTCTGCCACGATGGTCACGGGCCGCGTTCACCGCATGACCGAGCTCTTCGCCCGTCTCGCTCCCGGCGTTTCTCTCGACCAAGCTCGAGCCGAGTTGCGTTCCGCCTACTCCGCAATGAAGAAAGATCACCCCGAAGCCTATCCGACAAGCGGCCAATTCAGCATTGACGCGAAGCTGCTCCGCGACGAAATTACCTCCGGCGCTCGCACCGTCCTGTTGGTCCTGCTCGGCGCCTCCGGACTGGTGTTCATCATCGCCTGCTGCAATGTAGCCAACCTAATTCTCGCACGCACCGTGCGCCGCGAAGGAGAATTGGCCGTTCGTGCCGCCATGGGCGCAAGCACCGCCACATTACGTCGTCTCTTGCTCGCCGAAAGCTTGGTCCTCTGCACTACTGGCGCGATTCTCGGCGTAGTCAGCGCCAGTCCGATGGTGAACATCCTCGCACGCTACGCCTCTCGCTTCTCGGTGCGCGCGCTCGACCTCAAGATCGACTCCAGCATGCTCTGGCTTGGCGCGGGCCTGGCCATCGCCGCGGCGGCACTTCTCGCCTTCGTTCCGCGCTTGCCCACCGCCACCGCCTCGCAAGGTGTCAACCTTAGCAGCGGCGGCGTCCGCATCACTGGCGGCACCAGCCGCCGCCTCCGCATCTTCGCCGTCACACAAATTGCCGCCTCGTTCATGCTCCTGGCCGGAGCGAGCATGTTGATCAAGACCCTCCTCACCCTGCAGGCGACGCAAACCGGTTTTGACATGCACCGCGTCCTCGCCATGAATATGCCCGTAATGTCCTACGGCAAAACTGCCGACCAGATCATCAATTTCAATCGCGAAGCCTTACGCCGCATCAAAGAACTCCCGGGCGTCGACGGCGTTGCCGAGGGCACCACCATCCCCTGGCGCGATGCCAACGGTTTTGGTCCAGGCTTCAACTTCACCGGCGAAGGCCACGTCAAAGGTGGTCATGACGAAGATCCGCGCGCGCAGTTCCGCGTGGTCTCTCCGGGCTTTTTCGCCGCGCTGGGTGTGCCCATTGTTCAAGGCCGCGACTTCAACGACGACGACCGCCGCGGCGGCGAGCTCGTCGTCATCATCAGCCAGAGCGTCGCTCAGCGAATGTTCCCCGGCCAGGATGCCCTCAATCGGCACATCATGTGGACCGACCCGGTCATGGACTTCATCAGCATGAGCAAAGGACCGCGCCGCATCGTCGGCATCTCCGCCGACGTGGACGATGAACACATCGTCCCTGCCGCCGCGCTCACCATCTATCACCCGTTCGGCCAGGTCCCCGACAATCTTTCCGACAACGGCGTCGGTCTCTTCGGCGGACGCCTGTTCGTCCACACGCGCATGGATCCTTACGCGCTGGTCACGCCCGTTACGCGCATCATTCGCGAAATGGCGGTCGATCAACCGGTCGAACACGCCGCTACGCTCGCCGACATTCGCGCCGAGGTTCTCACTCCGGACCGCCTCAACAGCATCGTGTTTGGCGGATTCGCCGCGGTTGCTTTGGTCATCGCCATCGTCGGAGTCGCGGGCGTCCTCTCCTTTTCGGTCAGCGCGCGCACGCGCGAGTTTGGCATTCGCCTCGCGATTGGCTCGCAGCCCCGTCACCTCTTGACGGGTGTCATCGCCGAGGGCGCCATCATGGCCGGCGGCGGAGTGGTCGCCGGAGCGATAGCCGGCTTCGCGTTGGCGAAATTAGCCGGGAGGCTTCTCGTCGAAGTCAGAATGCCGGACGTTTTGCCGGTAATCCTTTCCGCATTCCTGCTGATGGCCGTCGCCGTCGTTGCATCATTCTTGCCCGCGGCCCGCGCCGCCCGCGTCAACGTAATGGAAGCCCTTCGCTCGGAGTGACTTTCTCGCGTGTTTACAATTGAGCACATCGAATGGAGCTTGGGCAACCTCTTTCAATTGGCGCGGCCGCGATCGAAGCCATGGCTGATCATGTCTGCACTCCTTGGCTGTCCGAGCCTATGGAACTTGAACGAGGTTCCAATCCGCTCCGATTACAGGCAACTTGGTACAAGTGTTGCAAGTGCGTACGCATAAATGTACACTTAGATCGAGGAGTATAGCCATGGGTACCATCAAAGTCGGCGTCCGCGAGTTCCGCGAACGGATCGCCAGTTTCCTGGAGTCAGACACGCCAGTTGCCGTTACCCGGCGCGGAGAAACTCTTGGTGTCTACGTTCCCACACGTCGAAAGCGCCCCAAAACAGCGGAGATTTCTGAACTCAAGGCCGCAGCGGAACGCCTTGCCACTGTACTCGCTGATGTGGATGAAGAGCAGCTAGTGACTGAGTTTAAGGAACCGCGTCGACGCGGGAAAGGCACATCCCGCTGAGATGATTGTTCTCGATGCAAACATCCTTATTCGGGCCATTCTCGGCGCCGCGTTCAGCAAATAATTGACACCTACACAAGCCGTGGTGTCCGCTTCTTTCGCGCCTGATGTCGCCTTCGGTGATGCCGAGAAATATTTACCTCCGCTATTAAAGAAGCGAGGCAACGCTTGAAGGCCGGAACCATGTTTCCTGTTTCCTCTCACTGTGTCTTGCGTATCTGCCGCGTATGTAATACAGTGTAAGCATGAAGACTCTCACTGTGCGATTACCCGAGCCCTTGGTGGCGGACATCGAAGCCGAATCTCGGGGTCGTAAGATCTCGAAGTCAGACGTCGTGCGCGAGAGGCTCGAGCTCGCTCCTCGCAAGCGGCGTCCCACTACGTCCCTCAATGCCATTAAGGACCTCATCGGATCAGTAGACGGCTTACCGACTGACCTAAGCGCCCGCAAGAACCAGTATTTGCAGAACACGGGTTATGGCCAGAAGCGTACTCGCTGATGCTGGATTTGTGGTTGCACTCCTGAGCAGCCGCGACAATCACCACGAATGGGCTATGATGCAGGCCTCTGAATATCCGCCACCTTGGTCCACCTGCGAAGCCGTTCTGTCCGAGGCCTTCCACCTTCTCGGAGAGCGTGGCGCAACCAATCTCGGCGCGCTACTTCGCCGCCGCGCCCTACTGGTTACCTTCGAACTTGCGGAAAATGTCGAGCCTGTTGTGAGGCTGATCGAAAAATATGCAAACATTCCGATGGGCCTTGCCGATGCGTGCCTTGTTCGCATGACTGAAACACTTGCGGATCCCATCGTCTTGACGACAGATGAGGATTTCCGTGTCTACCGCCGCCATAGTCGTCAGGTAGTTCCTTGCGTGACGCCTGCCTGAATGAGCAAACGTCTTCGATTGAGCTTTGCTTTTGAAGTGGGCAGACCCGAGTCGCTGAAAGGCGCGCGGTTCGCGCCTGGCTTGAGGGAAGCGGCAATCATCCGTCCCGCTATGTCTTCGTATCCCAAAGTTGGGCAGATTTCAGCTCTCGACTGCATCGCATCTTTGCGGATATTGCTGAACGTGCTGGATTGCACAAAGTTTGTTGAGGGTAAAGCAGCAGAGCTGGCTCCCCGGGCTAGATTCGAACTAGCAACCCTTCGGTTAACAGCCGGGCAATGTAAAAATCTAAGTGCCTTATTCGGTGTCGCTTACGACCGGGAGCAGCATAAATCCCACCCCTCAATTGGGCAACTCTTGGGCAACCTTTGTCGCAGCTGCGGTAGAAGCCATAGGCCACTATGTCGGTACCCACACTCCGTTGACTGTCCGCGAATTGGTACAGTGAATTATCCTCGTCGAGGAGTATGAATCCGGAGGGGTAGGACCTTTGCGTAGCTGGAAAAATCAGGGTCAGTGGTAAAGATCGCCCACTGCCTCTTGATCGCGATAGCGCATAGAAGGATTTCTACAATCGATACTGCAACTCCCTTCGTCCTGCACCGATTGCCAGACTTTGCGGCCTCTTCGTAATCAGACGTGTCGACGACTTCATCCGGGAAGGACCGAAGGTTAACCCTCAATCTTTCATATTGTTCCGTTGTCTTTATTCCCGAGAGGAGCTCTTGCCGAACTAGTCCGATCATTCGGGCCCGTCCTTCTCGGATGAGTTCTGATAACTCGGCGACTAGGAGTCTTTCGTTCGTACTTAAGCTTTCGTTTTTTCGACGAAGCGCCAGGGAAAAAACAGATGTGTCTACCAAAACATTCATAGGCGCTTTGCCTTGCGCTCTCGCTTGTAGTCATAACCACGTTCGTAGTCAATGTCCCCGAACAAAGACAGGATTTCTTGTTGTTTGCGATGTTCGATGTACTCCTGTAGCGCAACCGTCACGGTTTCTCGCTTCGTCCGGTGTCGGCCAACTCTCTGCGCTTCCTCCAGCAGACGATCGTCGATAGCAAGATTTGTAGGCATCGCAACCCCTATGTGTGTAATTCTACACATCGTGATGTGTAGAGTCAAGATCCGCCGAGCATTTTTGACGTAAGGGTTGGGGGGAATGGCTCCCCGAGAAGATTCAATTCCCATAGCCGTTAGATGGGGTCTGCCGTCAGCCCGCATCCGCCCAACCGCCAGCGGCCACCTTCTAACGGCTTAATCGAACGCGCGCAGAGCCTCTCGCCCACCTCCACGACTACTTGTGACCGCGCGTCCGATTAAGTACTCGCGTTAATCAGGTGCTACCTGGTTTGGCGCGAGCGCGCACCTTGTAAGGGACTTCCCGTTGAGCGAACATTGACAGTCCTAGAGATTGTTTCTGAGCTTGTCCGTAGTGCTCGGCCCGGGCTGTGAACATTTGCCGGTTCGAGTATCGCAACGCGCAGGCACAAGCTAATTAATTTCGAGAGAGTTGCGATTCTTTGTGAAGGAAGCTTCGATAACAACGGCTTATAAACACAATCTTGCTCGCCGGTTCCTGTGCGCGCCAGCATTTGCGCAGAGAGTGGAAATCTTTGGGGAAGCCCAGTACGAACATCTACAGTCCAGACTGACCTGCCCCCCACTTTGATGGCGTATATCGGGACTTGTACATGCCTGGCAACCTAACAGACATCCGGCTCGAAGCTTCATCGGAAGAAACGGATGACCGAAAAGCTTGAAGATTCAAAGGACAAGAGATCAAATCGCTCGAAATTTCGCAACAGCGGCCTCAAGGTTGAAATGCAGTTCCTCCCGACCCAGGACCTTTCCTAGCGGCGACTTCTGTACTACTTGCAACACTCCTGGGTTGAGCCCAACCAGCCACATTCGCACCCCGTGCTCTCGCTGTCTTTTTTCACCTTCCACCAGCGCTTTCAGTGCCGTGTACTCCAAGTCGTGTACTGCGCTTAGGTCAATCGCCACCACTCTTGGCTTCGCTTCATCTGCCAGGTGACGCATTTTCTCTGCAATGCGCTCCGCATTCGCGAAGAATATGCGTCCCTCAGGTCGCAGAATCAACAGCCCTTGAAAGGTTTCATCTTCCGGATGTTCCTTCGTGCGCGGGCGGAACACATTCGTGCCGGGTTTGCGTCCCAACACGTAGACGGGCGGGTCGGCCACCTGGTAGGCCAGGCCCACAAGCGACAGCACGATGGCCACCACAATCCCTTTGAGTGTCCCAAGGGCTACTACGCCCGCGAACGCGGCTATCGCCCAGGTAAACTCATTTAGCCTTATTTTCAGGATTTCGCCGAACTCCGCCGGCTTGATTAATCCGATGGAGTACACAATCACCACCGCAGCCAGCGTCGCTTGCGGCATCAGTGCTATGAGCGGCGCAAGTAGAAGCATGGTGGCCAGTGTCACGCCGGCCGTCACCAATTCCGCCAACTGCGTGCGAGCGCCCGCATGCCGATTCACCGCGGTTTGACTTGTGCCCCCTCCCGCAGGCATCGATCCAAATAGCGCGCCACCAGCGTTTGCTAATCCGGTCGCCACCAATTCCTGGTTTGCTTTGAGCGTAGGTTCGTCACTCTTCGCAAATGCGCGGCCGGCAGCGATGGTTTCTGTGAAACTCATCAGTGCTATACCCAACGCCGCGGGCCAGAGCTGTTCGACAAGAGAGAAATCAGGAATCGTCAGCGACGGCAGCCCCCGAGGAATCCGCCCCACAACCCCGACTCCGTGTGACTGCAGGCCGAACAAACGCGTCCCCAAAATTCCCAATGCTACCGCCACAAGCGGCGCCGGCACCCTTGGCAGGAATCGTTCAAGCCCGACCAAAACCGCGATCATGGCAATCCCCATCGCCACAGTCGGCAGTGATGCCTTAGGCGCACCTTTAACAATCTCAAGGATGTTATGGAGGAAAGACCCATTTGCAAAATGGATACCCAGGATCTTTGGCACCTGGTCCAGAACGATCACCAGCCCGATGCCCGCCTTGAATCCAACCAACACCGGTTCAGAAATGAAGTTCGCGACGAAACCGAGCCGCAGTAGCGACGCCAAAATCAGGATCCCACCCACCAAAAGCGTCAGCGTTGTAGACGCTCTCACCAAGTACGCCGCCTCGCCGCTAGGAACCACCTGACCGAGATTACTTGCGGTGAGAATCGCAATCGTTGTGGTTGTACTCACGCTGAGAGGCCGAGATGTCCCAAGCACTGCATAAATGATCATCGGCAAAAATGCGGTGTAAAGTCCCACTTGAACAGGAAGTCCCGCAATCGTCGCATACGCCATCGCCTTAGGAATGACAACAGCGGCCGTAGTCAGGCCCGCGATCAGATCTGGTCGTAACCATTCCTTGTTGTAACTGAATAGCCAGTCTGTTATCGGAAGGTATCCATAGAGTTGACGGTTGGTGGGCAAGTCGTTTCTCCGCGCGGATGCCTTGGCCTTTGCATGTGCACCCACTTCCTCAATGGATGGTTGAGAATTGGGGCCTTATTCTACTCCACTTTATCGAGATAATTGGCCAGGTCCCGATAAAAGTCCGCAAACCGGACAAGTCAACTGCTGCAAACGAAACTTTCCGATTTCCCCGCTTTACTAGGACTCACTTCAAATGAGATGGGACTTTGCCCAAAATACATTGGGTCGATCAGGGGGATGGATCGCATTGGCCTGACGAAGGCAGAGTACAAAACTGTCGATACTGGACGCTGCTTATCCGATAAGCTAACTTCCCGGGACTCATCGGAGGAAACACCCGTTTGCTGCTAAACAACTAACTCATCGCACGCCCCAGTGATACTCCAACCCGAAGACTGGTCCTTTTTGCGTCAGGCGAATGGCTATGTTATCCGACGAGCCGTTGATCTTGAATCGGCTGCCCAGCAGATATCCGGCGCGAGCAGCCAAGTGCTGGCCAAGCGGAAAGCCCAGAGCAGCGTTGCCCGAAACAAAGTTGCCATAGCCGAAGAAGGACATTCCTGTCAGAGCACCCTCGAGGTAGAAGCGGCCCGAACTCGGAATGGGGTACCAACGGAAATCAGGACCCAAGGCGGGAAGTGGAGCGAACAATGAACCATCGGCTTGCGTCCCAGCGGTTGCAGAACTGCCGCCGCCCGTAAGTGTCGCAGTTGTCTTTAGCTTCGCGTCGGTGTGCGCGAGATTCAAGTTGACCAGCAACCCGAGCCAGAAGGAGTGGCGACGAAGCAAGTCCCACTGATAACCCGGAGTGAAAATCAAAGAACGAATCGTAGACTCGACGCTGGCACCGACATCGAAGGTCGTTCCTTGCCAGTCAATGGTGCGACTGATTGTAGTGGTGCGAGAGCTCACGACGGGATTGACAGAAAACAGTAGATGATGTTTGCGTTTGAAACGCCAGTCCCATTTGCCACTAAAGGTCACGTAATTGCCGAAGCCAAAATCCCTTTGCAAATCGAAGTAACCGTCTCCACCTTTCCCATTGAAGTAACCCGTGGGCGCGGAGACCAAGCGTTCAACTGTAGCTTTGTTTTGGCATTGTCGAGTTCTTCTTGAGCGCAGGTTGTGAATGCTCCGAGAGATAGTACGAGTCCTAGGGCCCAGGCTCGCAACGCCGTTCGCATTTCAATGTCCTTTTGAAGACTCGTTTATCGTCCTCGCGATGGTCGTTGGAATACTATCACTTCTGACAGTAATGGCGGCTGTCAGGCGGATTTGTGAAAGAGAAAGCTCTTGCCCCGTGTTTTATGTAGTCGTCGGCACGGGCCTGAACTGCACAGCCGAAACTTGGTGTACGTTTCTCGCTCAAAACGCCAACAGGCCTAAGATCACGTTGTCAGTGTTGGTTCCGGTTTTGAAGGTGGCGCTTTGCGCTCCCGCTGCGACTCCCACTTTCTCTTCAATGGTTTGACCGGTATTGGCGTAAAAGCTGTTGCCAAGCGATCCGTTCGATGTATTCAGCGAATTCGGATCGTCGTGCACGGTGTATCCGGTTCCCGCTGAGCAGGTGCTGTCGACTCCCAAACACGCGGCAAAAACCAAATCGCTCGAATTTGTAGTCGTCAGTCCACCGACCGTCGCCACGCCACCGGAAGCCGCAACCGTACTGTATTGAGGCGTCCCGTCCGGCGAGGAGATCGAGCCGGTATAAGAATATTCAGCGCATTCCACACTGCGAAACACGACCGCGGTGCTGAGGGTCAAAGTGACCGTGGTCGGAGCGCTGACCGCAGCGGGAACATAGAAAATCTGACCGCTGTATCCAGAAAGACCGCCTGTGCCTGGCTTTGCAGAACCCGCAGCCTTCCAGGCCCCGTTGTTCGGGTCGCTCATCGAAGCCGTTGCCGTCGGCGATTGCCAGGTCGCCCCACAAAGCAAAAGATGCCCGGCGACAGGGTTCTGGTGAAGGCCGACGGAGAGCGTAGTGCTGGCGCTTCCGCTGGGGTTGAATGCTCCGGTCACGCTGCCGTTCACATAGGCGAAGTTGGACGAACCGCTTCCACCGCCGTTTACCGTCAACGTGAAGTTTTGCGAGGCATCCGTGCCCACCCCGTTGTGCGCCTTGATGGTGAGGGGATAGCTGCCCACGGTTCCTACCGCCGGTGTTCCGCCGAGCGTAGCCGTTCCGTTCCCGTTGTCTGTGAAGGTCACGCCACTTGGCAGTGTGCCCGTCTCCGTGAGGGTCGGTGTCGGTGCTCCGGTCGTCGTTACGCTAAATGTTCCAGCCGTACCCACGGTAAAGGTCGTGCTGCTGGCGCTGTTGATCGAAGCTGCTTGGTTTGCTTGGTTCACTTTCAGGGTGAAACTCTGATTGGTAGGACCGCCTACGCCGTTGCTTGCTGTCATTGTGAGGGAATAGGTCCCGCCACTCCCTGCCGCCGGCGTTCCGCTGAGCGTCGCGGTGCCATTCCCGTTGTCCTTAAACGTCACACCATTTGGCAGAGCGCCTGTCTCAGTCAGGGTGGGCGTCGGCACCCCAGTTATTGTCACAGTAAATGTTCCAGGCGTACCCACGGTAAAGGTCGTGCTGCTCGGGCTGGTGATCGCCGGGGGTGTCGAAGTTGGCGGTGCAGCTTTCACCGCCAGCAGTCCAAGAATCACGTTGTCGATGTTTGTTCCGGTTGCAAACGTGGCGGTTTGCCCTCCTGCCCCAACCCCGACTCTCTCCTCAATCGTCTGACCGGTATAAGCCAGAAAACTGTTTCCCAAGCTCCCATTGCCAGCATTGAGAGAATTGGTGTCGTCGTGCAGCGTGTATCCGCTTCCCGCTGAGCAACTGGTATCGACTCCTAAACACGCAGCAAAGACTAAATCGCCGGAATTCAAAGTGGTTAGTCCGTTGATCGTGGCTACTCCGCCCGAAGCTGGAGTGGTGTTGTACTGGGGCGTCCCATCAAGCGAGGAGATCGCTCCGGTAAAAGAGTATTCGCCGCACTCAAGACTCCGAAACATAACCGCTATGCTGATGGTCAAAGTGACGTTGGTCGAAGCACCGACCGCAGAGGGAACGTAGAAGATCTGACCGCTGTAGCCGGCAAGACTGCCAATCCCACGACTTGCGGAACCGATGGCTGTCCATGTGCCGTTATTCGGATCGATCATCGAAGCTGTAGCGGTGGACGATTGCCATGTCGCGGCACAAAACAAAAGATGCCCAGCCCCGGGGTTCTGGTGAAGATGGACGGAGAGCGTCGTGCCAGTACCGGCGCCCGCGATGAATGCTCCGGTCACGCTGCCGTTTACGTAAGCAAAGTTGGAACCGCCTGTACCGCCATTCACTGTCAGCGTGAAAGCTTGTGAGGCATCTGTGCCTACTCCATTGTGCGCCTTGATGGTGATCGGATAACTGCCGGCAGTGCCGGCTGCCGGTGCTCCGCCGAGCGTCGCGGTACCATTCCCGTTATCTGTAAACGTCACACCATTCGGCAGAGCGCCTGTCTCAGTCAAGGAGGGCGTCGGCACTCCTGTCGCTGTCACGGT
>Ga0306926_10008530_pt1 | contig 11213 bp, 11 predicted proteins | sample flu12Cox44000178_FD_203759 | JGI IMG/M metagenome (GOLD analysis project Ga0306926, IMG submission 203759) | Lab enrichment of tropical soil microbial communities from Luquillo Experimental Forest, Puerto Rico - flux8day.12C.oxic.44.000.178 (v2)... | ecosystem: Environmental > Terrestrial >...
GGTCTCCGAGAGACCGCGCAAGATCGTTGCGAACCTGCCCTATAATATCGTCACCCCGCTTCTTCTCGGCTGGCTCGAGCAGGTCGGAGAGTATGAGAGCCTGACCTTGATGATGCAGCGCGAGGTCGCCGAGCGCCTGATCGCCCGGCCGCGCAGCAAGTCCTACGGACGGCTTTCGGTGCTCGTCCAATGGGTCGCCGAGGCAAAAATTCGATTCGACGTGCCGGCCCGAGCTTTTGTGCCGCCCCCCAAGGTTACCTCGAGTGTTGTTGCGATCCTGCCGCGCGCCGAGCCGTTGTCGCCGGCGCGCCGTTCCATCCTCGAACGCGTCACTTCCGCTGCCTTCGGCCAGCGCCGCAAAATGCTGCGCACCAGCCTCAAGTCGCTCGGGATTGCCGTGGATCCACTGCTCGAACGGGCCGGTATCGTCGCGACGGCACGCGCCGAAGAGCTTACGGTGAGCGAATTCTGCGCGCTCGCACGCGCCCTGGAATAGGTCGGCGTTTTCGACTTTGAAACAATATTGACCCGCCGCGATCCCCGTTCGAGAGTATTACTTAATGAAAAAGCAGATCATCACCATTGCGGGATCGCTCGGATCGGGGAAATCCTCAACGGCGAGGGCGGTAGCATCGACGCTCGGATTTCGGCATTTTTCCTCCGGAGATCTCTTCCGGCAGCTCGCGGTCGCGCGAGGCGAATCTATCGAAGCAATGAATATTTCGGCGGAAGTACAGCGGGACATCGATCTCAAAGTGGATAATTTACTTCAGGAGATGTACGGCACGGACGAAAGTCTCGTCATCGATTCGCGAATGGCGTGGCATTGGATGCCGCTGTCGTTCAAGGTGTTTCTCGTGCTCGACCCGAATACGGCCGCCTCGCGCATCTTCCATCATTTGCAAGACGAAGGACGAATGAGCGAGGCTGCGACCTCCGTTCAAGAAGTGCGCAACAGCATAGATCGGAGATTTGCCAGCGAGCAGAAGCGGTATGCTGCGCTCTACGGTGTCAATGCCACCGATCCTTTGAATTTCGATATCATCATCAATACAAAGCACAACGATTTAAAGATCGTGACGGCAATAGTGAGCGCCGCGTATCACGCGTGGCAAATTGATAAAAAGGGCTAGAGCAGATTTCGACCGGGTTGCATCGTCGGATCGGGATTGCTTCGTCGCTGCGCTCCTCGCAATGACCAATCACCGGTGTCATTGCGAACCTCGGACGGCCGGCGCTTGCGCCCGTTCCGGTGGGAAGCAATCTCGCGGAAGACCGTGTTAACCTGATCGAAATTTACTTTAGAGCCCAAGAGGACGATCTTAAATCTCACGACAAACCGGTGGAGGATTCATTCGATATTTTGCACTTGCTCGCGAAACTGCTCGATCACGGCCTTGAGCGACAACCCGATGCGCGTCAGCTCGATATCGGCTGATTTCGAGCACAGCGTATTGGCCTCCCGGTTCAACTCCTGGCAAAGGAAATCGAGCCGCCGGCCGATGGCTTCTCCCTGTTGCAGAAGATCCTCCGCCTGCTCGAGGTGAGCACGCAGCCGCCCCAGCTCCTCCCGGACATCGGCGCGCACGACGAGCAATGCCATCTCCTGCGCAACCCGCTCCTCTGGCAATCCCGGAACGAGATCGGCAAGGCTCGCTAATGTCGTCTTGAGCCTCTCGCGGACGGCCTCCGGCTGGGCCGCAGCACATTCCTCCGCCGCGCTGACCAGAGCCGCGGTCTCGGCGAGCTGATCGCGCAACAATAGCGCCAGGCGCGCGCCCTCCTCGGATCTGGCGGCTGCCAACCGGTCTAGCGCAGTGTCCCAACTCCCGAGCACCGCCGATCGCCGCCGCTCGATCACCGCCTCGTCGTCTTCCTCGATTGTCTCGACGACGCCGCGCAGCGCCAACAGGCCGTCAAGACGGGGCGGAGCGGCGTCCAGCTCACCTGCGAGCTCGCTCATCAGCGAGACGAGCTGGGCCAAGGCGTCACGGTTGACGCGCATCGCCGCCGGCGCGGTCCGGGTGACCGCAAGGGCCGCGGAGAAGTTGCCGCGGCGGAAGCGTTGCGCCAACTCGGCGCGAAGCCGAGGCTCCAGAACGTCGAATCCCGGGGCCAACCGAAGCCGCAGCTCCAGCGACTTGCCGTTGACGCTCTTGATTTCCCAGACCCAGGAGATGCCGGATTCGTCACCCTGCGTCCGTGCGAATCCAGTCATGCTAGAAATGCTCACGCCGGTCGCGCTTGAAATGTTGACCTGCGGCCGCAGCGATCGCTCACGGCGGTCCAGCAAAGATCAAAGACGCATTGGTTCCGCCAAAGCCGAAGGAATTGGACAGCGCGCAGCGCACCTTGCGCTGCTTTGCCTGGTGCGGCACGAGATCGATGTCGCAGGACGGAGACGGGTTATCAAGGTTCAGGGTTGGCGGGACGACCCCGTCGCGGATGGCAAGGATCGAGAAAATCGCTTCAACGCTCCCGGCAGCACCGAGCAGGTGTCCGATCGCTGATTTTGTCGAGGACATGGACAGCTGGTAGGCGTGCCCGCCAAACACCCGCTTGACGGCGCCGAGCTCGATCTCGTCGCCTAGCGGCGTCGAGGTGCCGTGAGCGTTGATGTAATCGATCTTGTCAGCTGCGAGCTCAGCGCGCTTCAGCGCGTTACGCATCGACCGGTAGGCGCCTTTGCCATCCTCGGCCGGCGCGGTCAGATGAAAGGCATCTGAAGACATGCCGTAGCCGATCACCTCGGCATAGATCTTCGCCCCCCGGTGCTTTGCATGGGTGTACTCTTCAAGGACGAGAATCCCGGCTCCCTCGCCCATCACGAACCCGTCGCGTTCCCGGTCCCAGGGACGTGAGGCCCGCGGCGGATCGTGATTGAACCCAGTCGAGAGCGCCCGCGCGGCAGCAAAGCCGGCCAGACCCAACCGGCAGACCGCCGCCTCGGTACCGCCGCAAACCATTACATCGGCGTCGTCGAGCATGATCAGCCGGGCGGCGTCGCCGATCGCGTGCGCTCCGCTCGAGCAGGCCGTTACCACCGCGTGGTTCGGGCCGGTGAACCCGTAGCGGATAGAGACATGGCCGGAGGCCAGATTGATCAGATTGGCGGGAATGAAGAACGGCGACAGGCGGCGTGGGCCGCGCTCGTGCAGGGTCAACGCCCCGTCGGTGATCCCCGGGAGACCGCCGATGCCGGAACCGATCATGACGCCGGTGCGCTCGCATGCCTCCTCACTGTCCGGGAGCCAACCGGCGTCCTCTACCGCTTGAGCCGCAGCGGCCAACGCAAAGACGATGAATCCATCCATCTTGCGCTGATCCTTGGGCGGTACCCAATCATCGGCGTCGAATAGTCCCGAGGCGGTATCACCTCGCGGCACCTGAGCGGCGATCTTTGCCGGCAGGTCGGACACTTCGAAGGACTGGATGGCGCGGATCCCGGATTCGCCTTCGGTGAGGCTCTTCCAGTTCCGTTCGAGGCCGACACCGAGAGGGGTTACGAGCCCCATACCTGTCACAACGACACGTCGCATCCCAGTCTCACGATTTCTCGGATGGACCTTCGGTCACGTGCCGATCCAGGCCCGGAAAAGTCTGGTCCGGGAGTGACTGCGGATCAAAACCTCAACTGTGCGCTTCGATAAAGTTGACCGCATCCTTGACCGTCACGATCTTTTCGGCGGCATCATCCGGGATTTCGCACCCGAATTCCTCCTCAAAAGCCATTACGAGCTCGACCGTATCGAGGCTGTCGGCGCCCAGATCGTCGATGAAGCTGGCGTTTTCAGTCACCTTCGACTCGTCGACGCCCAAATGCTCGACGACGATCTTCTTGACCCGATCGTTGACGTCACTCATCCGTTCTTTTCCTCGCTGGATTGCCCGAAGGTCGCTTCGGCAGAATTTCTCCGCGCCATCCGCAATCGCCGTGTCGCCACCTGGGGCCGCACTGAAGGCGCGCGTCACATAACACAATTTCACCGGCGGTGCCAGTTCGGCTAAGGTCGCGGCCGGCCATCGCGGTCTATACCATGGCCATGCCGCCGTTGACGTGCAAGGTTTGACCGGTGACATAGCCAGCCTCGCGGCTCGCGAGAAAGATGACCGCGGCAGCGACGTCTTCAGGGGCGCCGAACCGTTCTGCGGGAATCGCCGTTAAAAGCCGGGCGCGCTGTTCTGCCGTCAGCTTCTCCGTCATTGCGGTTGCGATCGCACCCGGGGCTATGCAGTTCACCGTGATGCCACGACCTGCGATTTCGGCGGCTATCGATTTTGACATGCCGATCATCGCCGCCTTCGCGGCTGCATAATTCGCCTGTCCCGCGTTGCCGGTGATCGCTACGACCGAGGTGACCCCGATCACTCGGCCGTGACGGCGTCGCACCATGCCGCGCAGAACCATACGAGTCAGCCGGAAGGCGGCAGTCAGATTGACCTCGATGACGGCCCGCCAGCTTTCGTCGTCCATTCGCAGCGCCAGCATGTCGCGGGTGATGCCAGCATTGTTGACGAGAATGTCAACCCGCCCCATTGCCGCCTCAGCATCCTTGACCAGCCGATCTGCGGCAGCCGGATCGTCGAGGTTGGCCAACCCGATGTGGGTGCGCTCGCCGAGTTCGGCCGCCAGTGTGCTCAGCGCGTTGCGCCGCGTGCCGGCTACCATTACCTGAGCGCCCTGGCCGTGCAGTGCCCTGGCAATGGCTCCGCCGATCCCGCCGGAGGCTCCGGTTACGAGAGCGGTCTGACCCGAAAGATCGAACATCGTGCGCGTGTTAACCGGTTTCCGAAGCGCATAACTCCCTGATAAAGGCGTCCACCTCAACGGGTGTGCAAACGGAGCATGCCGATAAGTTGGGCGTGATCCGTCGGCACAGACCAGTCAGCACGCGCCCGGTTCCGATCTCGGCGATTTCCCCGACCTCGACTGTCTTAAGGTACTGCACGCACTCGCGCCATCGTACCATCGCCGTCACCTGTCCCACGAGTTGATGTTTAACCTCCGCCGGATCGCTGATCGCGGACGCCGACAGGTTAGCGACCAGCGGCACCAGCGGCGGACGCAGAGCCGTCTTGTCGAGCGCCTTCTCCATTACCGTGGCGGCCGGCGCCATCAGCGGGGAATGGAAAGGGGCGCTGACCGGTAGCATGATTGACCGACGCGCTCCTCGCTCGCGGGCCAGCGCAATCGCTCGCTCGATGGCGTGGCTGTGTCCGCTGACAACGACCTGGCCCGGCGCATTGTCATTCGCTACCGCGCAGATCTCGCCCGGCTGGTCGCGCACCGCCTCGACCACGAGCGCTCTGGCCGCCTCGACATCGAGGCCGAGCAGTGCCGCCATCGCCCCCTCGCCGAGCGGCACCGCCCGCTGCATTGTCTGCCCGCGGAGCTTCACGAGACGAACGGCATCGGCGATCTTGACCGCCCGCGCCGCGGCCAGTGCCGAGTATTCACCAAGCGAATGTCCCGCGACGTAGGCGACATGCCGCCCAAACACCAGCCCGCCCTCTGACTCGAGCACGCGAATCACGGCCAGGCTCGCGGCCAGCAACGCGGGTTGGGCGTTTTCGGTCAAGGTGAGCTCGCTTTCCGGTCCCTCGAACATCAGGCGCGAGAGACTCTGTGACAGCGTCTCGTCGACCTCCTCGAAAAGAGCGCGTGCCACGGGAAAGGCTTCGGCAAGGCTGCGCCCCATGCCGACCGCCTGCGACCCCTGGCCCGGAAAGACGAAAGCTCGCTTCATCGCAAGGTGTTTCCCCATCCCACCCCGTGGGCATCCGCACGGCAGCGATAGGCCAACCGAGCAAGGTGCGGTGGTTATCTTGTGTCGAGGATTGCTTCCTGTATAGTGTCCGCTTCACCCTTGCCGGCCGAGGCCGGCTCGTCCCCGTTGGCACGCCTCGGGGATGATTAGCCACGAGGGATCTTTGCTGGCATGTCTCTATACGAGAGCATATTCATCGCCCGCCAGGACATTTCGGGCGCGCAGGTCGACACCCTCGCCGACACCTTCACCCAACTGGTCACCGACAACGGCGGGGAGGTCAAGAAGCGCGAATATTGGGGGTTGCGGAATCTAGCATATCGAATGAGGAAGAACCGCAAGGGACATTACGTCCTGTTTAATATTGACGCGCCGCCTGCTGCGATCGCGGAACTTGAGCGGACCATGCGGATCAACGAAGACGTGATCCGCTACCTTAACATTCGGGTTGACGCGCTCGACGATGGACCGTCCGTCATCATGCAAAGCCGCGGCAGCCGAGACGACCGTCAGCGGCGCGGCGCCGGCGATCGAGAGCGGTATGGCGACGGGCGTGAGGGGGTCGCCGAACGGCCGCCGGGCACCGACCGCGCTGACCGCCAGATCCCCGAACCGGTGGAGACGTAGATGGAGAGTCAATCGTCGAGTGGGTCCCGAGTGGCCGCGGCGCGCCGCCCCTTCTTCAGGCGCCGGAAGTCCTGCCCGTTTTCGGGCCCCAGCGCGCCAAAGATCGACTACAAGGATGTGAAGCTGTTGCAGCGTTTCGTCTCCGAGCGCGGCAAGATCGTCCCGAGCCGAATTACTGCCGTCTCGACCAAGAAGCAGCGCGAGCTTGCTCAGGCTATCAAGCGCGCGCGATTTCTGGGTCTACTCCCATACATGGTGAAATAGCTGCGCCGCCCGGCGCCCTCGCGGGCCGGTTCGGGTGACGGAGCTGCAGCGCCTTGCCGGCGCTCGCGGTCCGCGCATCACCCCCGCTGAACTTGCCGGTTGGAGGAAAGGATAATGGTTGATCTGATCCTGCTCGAACGGGTCGAAAAGCTGGGCCAGATGGGCCAAGTCGTCAAGGTAAAGCCCGGTTTCGCCCGAAATTACCTATTACCGCAGAAAAAGGCTTTGCGTGCGACGAAGGAGAACCTTGCCTATTTCGAAAGCCAGCGTGCCCAGCTAGAAGCGAATAATCTGCACCGCAAGTCGGAGGCGACGGAAGTCGGGGGCAAGCTCGAGGGGCTGAGCGTGATTGTCGTTCGCCAAGCAGGCGAAAGCGGACAGCTTTACGGCTCGGTCTCCGCCAAAGACATCGCCGAGGCGGTCAGCGGCGCGGGCTTCACGATCGAGAAACGCCAGGTCGTTCTGGAGCGGCCGATCAAGAGCTTGGGGCTTCACTCGGTGAGGATCATGCTGCATCCGGAGGTGTCGGTAGCGATCACGGCCAACGTCGCCCAGTCCGCCGAGGAGGCTGAAATGCAAGCCAAGGGGATCAACCCGCTGCGCCTGCGCGACGAAGAGGAGGCCGGGGCTGAGTTGGTCGTCATCGAGAACCCATCCGGCGGGCGAGAAGAGGGAGGACCCCGCGCCGGGTGAGGATCAATCCCTCACCTCCTTCCTAGTCTCGTCACGATGCTGCTGAGGCGCCTGTTCCAGCGAATAGTCACTATCGGCCATCTCCGAGTGGTCGATGCGCATGGACGGTCCAACGATTTCGCGGGTTCCGCCGGGACGAGCGTCGTCATCAGATTGCACGACCAGGCATTACACTGGAAACTTCTTGTCAGGCCGCGTCTCGTCCTGCCCGAGGCCTATATGAACGGGACGCTGACGATAGAGGAAGGCACCCTCTTCGATTTGGTCGACCTACTCGCGGCCAATCTCGAGAGCTTGCCTGATGGAATTCTCGGGCGTTTGCTGAGCGGCTCGGGCACGGCATTGCGCCAGCTGCATCAATATAATCCGATTTCGAGCGCCCGGCAGAATGCTGCCCACCATTACGACTTGTCGGACAAGCTATACGAGCTATTTCTCGATCAGGATCGTCAATATTCCTGTGCCTATTTTTATGATCGCGGAGACAGCCTCGACACCGCCCAGCTCAACAAGAAGCGCCACATCGCCGGGAAGCTTCTGATTCGCCCGGGGCAAAAGGTGCTCGACATTGGCTCGGGCTGGGGCGGCCTCGCGCTCTACCTCGCCAGCGAATGCGGTGCCGATGTAACCGGTCTCACTCTCTCTGTTGAGCAGCACCGAGTAGCGGTGCGCCGCGCCGCTGCTGCCGGGCTGTCAGATCGCGTCAGGTTTTATCTCCGCGACTACCGCCAAGAATTCGGACATTACGACCGAATCGTCTCGGTCGGCATGTTCGAGCATGTCGGGATCAATCATTACAGAGCGTTCTTCGCCCGGCTGAAGTCGCTGCTGGCGCCCGATGGCATCGCGCTATTGCATTCGATCGGCCGCATGGACGGGCCCGGCTCGACGAACCCCTGGATTCGCAAATACATCTTTCCCGGCGGCTATATTCCGGCCCTCTCGGAAGTGCTTCCGGTCGTCGAGCGATCTAAATTGTGGGTCACAGATGTCGAAATCCTGCGCCTGCACTATGCCGAGACCCTAAAATCCTGGCGGCACCGCTTCGAACGGAATCGCGACCGTCTGCGTGCAATCTATGACGAGCGCTTCTGTCGGATGTGGGAGATGTACCTGGTAGGCTCCGAGGTCGCGTTTCGGCGGGGCGGCTGCATGGTGTTTCAGATGCAGCTCGCGAAGGCGGTCGATTCGGTGCCGATAAGACGGGACTACATGCTGGACTGGGAACGCGAGCACAGCGCCGCTTCCGAGCGCGCCGCCTGACGATTTTCCCCGACATCCACAAGGTGTGAATCTTATTCGCCGAGGGGCAGACCCCGGACCAGTGGTATTTAGGGCCGCATGGAAACCAGCATGGCCCCCCGGGTTACTCCGCTGCGCGCTCCCGAGCTTGAGCTCACCCGCACCCCTCCCTACAACAACGAAGCTGAGCAAGGTCTTCTCGGTGCCTTGCTGATCAGCAATTCGGCCTATGCCCGCGTGTCCGAATTCCTCGCGCCGGAGGACTTCGGCTATGCGGTGCACGGCCGGATCTTCGCGGCGATCGGCAGGCTGATCGAGCGCGGCCAGATTGCCAATCCGGTGACCCTCAAAAACTTATTCGACCAGGACGGAGCGCTGACAGAAATCGGCGGGGCGCAGTATCTATTTCAGCTGGCCAACTCGGCAGTAACGATCATCAATACAGAAGATTATGGTCGTAACATCCATGATTTATATCTAAGACGCCAGCTGATTACGCTCGGTGAGGACGTTGTCAACGACGCGTTCCACCAGGATCTCGACGATCCGGCGCCCGAGCAGATCGAACGTGCCGAACAAAGGCTATTCGAGCTCGCCACCGCGGGGCAACAAGAGGGCGGGTTTCGCGGATTTGCCGCCGCGCTGACAGACGCTATCAGCAACGCCGAAGCCGCTTTCAAGCGCAGCGGCAAGACCGTCGGCGTGGCCACCGGATTTGTCGATCTCGACCAGAAGCTCGGCGGCCTGCATCCGTCCGATCTCGTGATCCTCGCCGGCAGAACAGCGATGGGAAAGACAGCTCTGGCCACTAACATCGCGTTCAACGCCGCAAAAACCTACAAGCCGACGCGCACCCCCGACGGCCGCACCATCGCCGAGGACGGGGCGGTCGTTGGCTTCTTTTCGCTGGAGATGTCGGCCGAACAGCTCGCGACGCGCATCCTCGCTGAGGAATCCGGGGTGTCCTCGGACCGCATCCGCCGCGGCGATGTCAGCCGTGAAGATTTCGACCGATTCGTCCGGGCGAGCCAGCTGCTCGTCGGACTGCGGTTGTTTATCGACGATACGCCGGCGCTGACGGTTTCTGCGTTGCGCACTCGCTCAAGGCGTCTGATGCGCCAGCAAGGCCTCGGACTGATCATTGTCGACTACCTCCAACTTCTTCGCCCGTCGAATCAGACCCGCGTAATCGAAAACCGGGTGCAGGAGGTGTCCGAGATTACCCGAGGGCTAAAGGCGCTGGCCAAGGAACTTGGTGTTCCGGTGCTTGCACTCTCCCAGCTGTCGCGCGCGGTCGAGCAACGTGAGGATAAGCGGCCCATGCTCGCTGACCTGCGCGAATCGGGCTCGATCGAGCAGGACGCCGACGTCGTCATGTTCATCTTCCGCGAGGAATACTATAAGTCGCGTGAGCCGATCCGCAGTGCCGACGAACCTGATGAGAAATTCAACAAGCGTTATCAGGACTGGCAAGAGGAGTTTCGCAAAGTTCACGGCATAGGCGAGATCATTGTAGCGAAGCAGCGGCATGGACCGATTGGAACAGTCAAGCTTCGCTTTGACGCGCAGACGACAAAGTTCGAAGACTTTGCCGGGCTCGATCACCTGCCAGAAATCCGGTGACCGGCAAAAGAAGCGAGGGTACGGCCAGCGATCCCGTCGACCGTGCATGCGTCATGCTCGAAGTGGATCTCACAGGCATCGTCGCCAATTGGCGGGCGCTGGCGGCGCAGGTTGCACCCGCAGATTGTGCCGCTGTCGTCAAGGCCGACGCGTACGGTCTTGGCGCGCCGCAAGTGTCGGCCGTACTTGCCGCGGCAGGTTGCCGGCTCTTTTTTGTCGCCACCCTCGACGAAGGAATCGCGCTGCGTACCACGCTGCCCGCGTCGTGCCAGATCGCCGTTCTAAACGGACCTTTGCCCGGATCGGCAGAGGAGTTTGTGTTCCATCAGCTCGTTCCTGTGCTTAACGAGCCCGGACAGATCGCCGACTGGGCAGAAGTCGCGCGCCGCCACGGCGGGCTGGCCGCGATGCTGCACGTCGATACCGGGATGGCGCGTCTCGGCCTAACCACGCGGGAGTTCGCTACCCTGGCCGATGAGCTCACGCAAAAAAACGCAACCCGGTGGTGCGCGCTTATCAGCCATCTTGCGTGCGCGGACCAACCCACGCATCCGCTCAACGATCTCCAACGTGCACGCTTTGCCTCGATGTGCCGACGCTCCGGCGAACTGCCTGCGAGCCTGGCCGCTTCGTCCGGAATCTTCCTCGGCCGCGGGTTTCACTTTGACTTCGTGCGTCCGGGTGCCGCACTTTACGGTATAAACCCGCAACCCGGCACCCCCAATCGGATGCGTCAAGTTGTTCGGCTGAGGGGAAGAATCCTGCAGGTTCGCGAGGTTGAGCGAGCTGAGTCGGTCGGCTACGGTGCCGCACACGTGATGGAGCATCCCGGTCGGCTTGCAACCGTCGCGGTCGGCTATGCAGATGGGTGGCGACACTCACTGAGCCATCGTGGTTCGGGCCGACTGGGTGGCCAGTGGCTTCCCCTTCTCGGTCGAGTTTCAATGGATCTGGTCGTTTTTGACGTTTCTGCCGCCGACCCTGCGCTTGCGCGGC
>Ga0306926_10008531_pt1 | contig 11213 bp, 11 predicted proteins | sample flu12Cox44000178_FD_203759 | JGI IMG/M metagenome (GOLD analysis project Ga0306926, IMG submission 203759) | Lab enrichment of tropical soil microbial communities from Luquillo Experimental Forest, Puerto Rico - flux8day.12C.oxic.44.000.178 (v2)... | ecosystem: Environmental > Terrestrial >...
GGTGACAGCGTCGCGCGCCTGCGCGAGCTCGAAACCATCAGGCAGTTCATCACCTCGTCTTCCATCACGCTGGTCCTAGACCTCGCCTTCTGCGCCGTCTTTGTCGGGGTGATGTTCATCTATAGCCCGACGCTTGCCTTTGTCGTCTGCGCCGCGCTGCCGCTCTACGCGCTGTTGTCGGTCGCGACCACGCCGGCCTTCCGCCGCCGGCTCGATGAAAAATTCCGCCGCGGCGCCGAAAACCAGGCCTTCCTGGTCGAGAGCGTTACCGGCGTCGAAACCATCAAGGCAATGGCGGTCGAGCCGCAGATGCAGCGGCGCTGGGAAGAGCAGCTTGCCGGCTATGTCGCGGCCTCCTTTGCGGTTTCCCAAGTCGGCAATTGGGCGACGCAGGTTGCGAATTTGCTCAACAAGGGCGTCGGCGCGCTGACCTTGTTGTTGGGCGCCGGCCTTGTGATCGCAAACAAGATGACGGTCGGCGAGCTCGTTGCCTTCAACATGCTGGCGTCCCAGGTCTCAGCTCCGGTGCTGCGGCTGGTGCAGATCTGGCAGGATTTTCATCAAGTGCGGCTGTCAGTCGAGCGGCTCGGCGATATCCTCAATACGCCGGTCGAAGCGCCCGGCACCAGCGCGCAGGCGCGCCAGGCCAAGCTCGGCGGCGCGATCGAGTTCGAGCACGTAACCTTTCGCTACGGCGTCAATACCCAGCCGGTGCTGCGCGACGTCAGCTTGAAGATTCCAGCGGGCCAGGTGGTCGGCATCGTCGGCCCCTCGGGCTCCGGCAAGAGTACCGTCGCAAAACTGACGCAGCGGCTGTACCAGCCGGAAGCGGGGCGCGTGCTGATCGACGCCGTCGATGCCGCCGTCGTCGATCCGTCTTGGCTCAGGCGGCAGATCGGTGTGGTGCTGCAGGAAAATATCCTCTTCAACCGCTCGGTGCGGGACAACATTGCGCTCGCAGATCCTGCACTCTCGATCGACCAGGTCGTGGCCGCCGCAAAGCTTGCCGGCGCTCATGATTTCATCTGCAGGATGCCGCAGGGCTACGACACGCAAATCGGCGAGCGCGGCGTTTCCCTTTCCGGAGGACAGCGCCAGCGCATCGCGATCGCGCGCGCCCTGATCGGAAATCCCCGCATCCTGATCTTTGACGAGGCGACATCTGCGCTGGATTACGAGTCCGAGAGCATCATCCAGACCAACATGCGCGATATTGTCAGAAACCGAACTGTGCTGATCATCGCCCACCGGCTCTCCACCGTGCGGATCGCCGACCGCATTCTCACCATCGAGAATGGCGCAATCGTCGAGGACGGAACACATGAGCAGTTGATCGAGGGCGATGGGCGCTACGCGGCGCTGCATCGGATTCAGGCGGTGGGACGCTAACGCCGATGTCAGCTCCCGCTACCATCTTGCGTCTTTTGAGTTTCGATCCTGACGTTCCACGCGAACGCGAGTTCTTGCCAGCAGCGCTCGAAGTCGCCGCGACGCCGCCTAACCCGCTCGGCCGCCTGACCGCGCTGACGCTGTGCGTTGTGGCATTTGGCGGTCTGGGTTGGGCCTGCTTCGGCAAGGTTGACATCGTCGCGGTGGCGAGCGGCAAGATCATCTCTCACTTACGCACGCAAGTGGTGCAGCCATTCGAGACCGCGAGCGTGAAGGCGGTGCTGGTCGGTCCGGGGCAGCACGTTCATGCCGGCGATGCCTTGATTGAGCTCGACAAGACCGCGGCGCTCGCCGAGCGCGATCGCGCTCAGAATGACCTTGTCGCGGCCCAACTCGACGAGATGCGCCTCGTTGCATTCCTGGACGACGCGACATCGGCGCCGTTCGACACGGTGAGTGCCGCAACCGCGCTCGATCGTGAGCGCGCGCAATCGCAACTGGGAGCCCAGATCGCGATGCGCGCGAGCCAGCTTGCGCATCTTGCGCAGGAGCGGGCAGAGCATGTCGCCGATCGCGAGGCGCTGAAGCAGACCGCAGCCAAAATCGTCCAGACGTTGCCGATGGTCGCCGAGCGCGCCGAGATCCGCACCCGCGCCAGCGAGCTCGGCAACGCGTCCATTATCGCCAGGCTGGAAAGCCAGCAGCTCTTGGTCGAGACCCGGGCCGAGCTCGACATCACCAAGGCCAAGATCAATTCGCTCGATGCAGCGATCGCGGGTCTCGACCAGAAGATTGTGTCCACCGGCGCCGAGATCCGCACCACTGCCATGGGCGAACTCAGCAAGGCACGTGAGCGCCTTCGCGCGGCTGAAGAAGCGCTCGCCAAGGCGACGCGACGCGCCGAGCTGCAGACCCTGCGCGCGCCGATCGACGGCACCGTGCAGCAGATGCACATCGCAACCGTCGGCGGTGTGGTCACGCCGGCGCAGCAGCTGTTGTCGGTCGTGCCTGACAATGATCGCGTCGAGATCGAAGCCGTGCTGGAAAATCGCGACATCGGCTTTGTCGGTGTCGGCCAGCGCGTCGAATTGAAGATCGATGCGTTCCCGTTTACCCGCTACGGGATGCTCGGCGGCCATGTGGTATCGATCGATCGCGACGCGGAGGCCGCTCCCGTCAACCAGGCCGGGATGCACGGCACCGAGCGGCTTGCCGATGAGACCGATCGCGTCGAAGCCAGCGAGCGGCTGCGTTATACCGTGCACATCGCGATCGAGCCCGGCAGTCTTGATGTCGATGGACGCGCCGCGACGTTGTTGCCGGGCATGTCGGTCAAAGCCGAGATCCTGACCGGCCGGCGGCGTATTATCGATTTCCTGCTGGCGCCCTTGCGCGAGCATATGCACGACGCCATGCGCGAGCGTTGAGCCGCTCGCGGCTTTACTCAAGGCCGTAATGGCGGTGACAGGCGGCGCAGATCGCGTCGAGCCGGTCGCTGACCTCGGAGACGGATTTGAGGTTACGGTCCTCCGCGGCGCGATAGGCCTCCTCCGCCGCGACGGCAAGCCTCGTTGCGTACCGGTTCCACTCGGCGTCCAGCGACCGCTGCGGGATCATCAGAGCGTTGGTGGCTTCCGCCAGCGTCGCCGCGGCGGTGACGATCTTCTCCCAGTCATCGTCCGTTTTAGGCGCGAGGTCGTGCTCGCCCGTCTGGTCGATCCTGACACCGTTGACGCTAAAGATCACCGTCGCGGCCGGCTGCAGGACATGCTCCATAAAAGTCTTCATGTCGACATGCGGCTGGAACGGCGGCATCGCGCGCGCATTGTCGGAATGCGACGGCAATGCGACCAGGTCGGCCAGCACCACGGCAATGACGATGCTGGCAAGCCGGCGCGTCAGCATCTCACAGCACCGGCATGGTATATCCGATCCACCGCCCACAGGCGACAACCGCGATCCAGAGCAGAATGGAGAGCGCTCCCGCAAGCCGCGCACGAAGCGTGGGCGAGGTGTCCTTCTCCCATTGCGGCAAGTCGCGCGCGCTGACCCAGTGGAAGACGAGCATGTTCACCCCGGCCGCACAGATCAAGAACATCTTTGCGATGAAACAGCCATTGGCAAGATATTTTGTTGCATTGGACAGGAAGAGGAGAAAGCCGGAGCCCGCCGCGAGCGCAAACGCGCCCCAGGTCACCGGCAGGATCGCGCTGACGAGCCGGCTCACGGGTCGCTCGATCGAGGCAAGCCCGAGCAATCTCAAGTCCAGCACAAGGATTGAGCCGACCAGAAGGCAGATCGCAACCACGTGCACGGATTCGATGGTCGGAAACAGCAGGTCATTTTCGCGAATGGCATCGGCAATCGCGCTGTCCTCGACATACAAAATCGCGTCGCGGAACCAAGCCATCATCCGCCCTGCGTGTAGGCGATCCAGCGGCCGGCAAACAGGATGCCGCACCAGATCGCGATCGACAGGGTTGCAACCGCCTTGGCGGCCATCCGTCGGCCGCGATCCCTCTCCCAGAAGCCGGGCGAAGCGGCGACCGATCGCTGCAAGCCGGCGGTCAGCAGCACGGCGGCAAGGAGCAACGCCATCTTGAGAAAGAAGGTGGAATTGAGCAGCGCACGACGCGGCTCGCCGACGATCAGCAGGCTTCCCGTCAGGAGCAGGATCAAGAGGACTGGCCAGATCGCGGGTAGAAAGCGCCGCGTCACCTCGCCCAGCGGCACCTCACGCTCGAACAGCCGAAACATCCTGAAATCAACCAGAACCGCGGCGGAGAACACCGCGGCCACGCAGAGGATGTGGATGGTCTGCAGCGTCGGGATGATCCAGCCGGCGCTCTTGATCATATGGCTGAGCGTGGTCGCTGCCAGCCATTTGGAAAACTCACTCAGCGAGGGTTCCATCAAAGGGCTACTGGTCTTCTGGCAATGTCAGGCTATAGGTTAACTCCTGGCCGCTTTGCAGCGTCACCTTGCGCAACAGCCCGCCGGGCCTGCCGTCACGCAGCGGCGCAAAATTGAACGTCGCGTGATCGCCGACCTGCAGGGAGCGCTTGGTCCAGCCGGAGCGGGTGAGAACTGCTGGGCTTGAGACCTCGAACACCCAAGTTTCCGGCGGCGTGTCGCCCTTGGCGTCGGTCTCAATGACAAAACTGATGTGAGGGTTGGTCCAGTTGACCTGCCTGACGGTGCCTGCCACGGTCTGCGGGTGCTCTAGGTCATAAGCGGCAGCCGAATGGTGCGCCGCCGCACTGCCCGCAAAGCCGAGCACAAGCGTAGCAACAAGCAACAGTGCCTTCGGCGACATCCGCGATCATCCCTATTTGACTGTGTGCACCGTGCCATAGGCGCCCTGCGCATTGGGGACGAAGATGTCGTTGCCGAACTGATCCTTGCCCGGAACAAGGTCTTCCTGCTCGCATTCGCCTTCAGTAATTTCGTAATGGCGATCGGGGTAGCGACGGAAAATTCGCGTCGTTCTCCAGGTCGACGAAAGAACCTTTGGCGCTGATATTTCCATGTCGTCGTGGAGGACGTTGGGCGCCGCAAGATGCAGCCGTTCGAGGATTTGCATGTCGCCATTGTTGGGGATGCCGACCGCTTCGCTGATCGCGATATAGGCTTGCGGAACGATCGCGGTGGTGTCGATGACCAGCGCGTCGCCATCCCAATGTCCGATCGAATGGCCGTGCATGGTCAGATCGGGATCTTCCGGATGCTTGCGGCCATCCATGTAGATCCGCCGCATTCGGTTGCCATCGACCTCGCCCAGCATGGTGAGGCGGCCGGGCGTCACCAGAAGCTCGAATGCATTGTGCGTCATCAGCATCCAGCTCGGCATGCCATGGGGGAGGCAATGGCTGAGCACCAGGAACGGCCGACCAGCCTTTTCCTCGGCAATAAGGTGCTGAACCTGCGGGAGAATTTCCGGCTTCCAGGGCGGCATGTTGGCCGTCTCCTGGCGCGTCTGATCCTTGATGTCGGGAAGCCAGACACCACTGAGATCCGGCGTTTCAGCCAGCGCTCGATCGACAACCGACGCTTCGAACAGCGCCGCAACACAGCCAATAAGGGCGAGCCTCTTCGCAGTGCTGTTTATCACGCGATAACCCATTTTCCTTTGCGGCAGCATAGATTGTGCACTTGCAAAAGAAAAGCCGTCATGTGCTTCACCCCTGTCCCTGTGAGCGTGTGTGAACGATTTTTGATCAGAGCGCGGCTCGGTCCGCGTGCTGGAAGCCGAGATAGCTCGCGGCAACGCGCTCATTGGTCGAAAGCTCCGCAGCCTTCCCATCCAGCACGAACTCGCCGAGCTCCATGACATAGGCGCGGTCGGCGATTTTTAGCGCGGCTTGCGCGTTCTGCTCGACCAGCAGCACGGAAACACCGGCAGCGCGCAGCTCGCCGATCGCTGTGAAAATGTCGGCAACGATGATCGGGGCAAGCCCCAGGCTCGGCTCGTCCAGCATTAAGAGCTTTGGCGCCCCCATCAGCGCGCGGCCCATGGCCAGCATCTGTTGCTCGCCGCCGGAGAGCGTACCGGCCAGTTGCCTGCGCCGTTCCTTCAGCCGCGGGAACAGCGTATAGACGCGCTCGAAGGACGTTGCCGCGGCGGATCTTTCCGCGCGGAAGGCGCCGAGCAGAAGATTGTCGGCGACAGTCATGGTGGCGAACAGCTCGCGATGCTCGGGCACCAGGCTGAGTCCCAGGCCGACGCGATCCTCGATCCGAACCGGTCCAGATTTTGTCCGGCGAAGGTGAGGCGGCCCTTGAGCGGTAGAATACCCATGACGGCATTGAGCAGCGTTGTCTTTCCTGCGCCATTGGCGCCGATGATGGTGACGATCTCGCTCTCGCCGACCACAAGCGACACGCCGCGCACGGCCTCGACCTTGCCATAGCAGATATGCGCTTGCGAGACCTGCAACAGTCCGCTCATACGCTCACTCCAAGATAGGCCTTTATCACCGCGGGATTGGTCTTGATTGCCTGCGGCGTGCCTTCGGCGATCTTGGTGCCGAAATCCAGCACGACAATGCGATCGGCCAGATTCATGACAAACCCCATGTCGTGCTCCACCAGCAGCACAGACATGCCGCCGTCGCGCAACTGCCGCAAAAGATCCGCCAGCCGCTGCTTCTCGATATGCCGAAGTCCCGCCGCCGGCTCGTCCAGAAGCAGCAGCATCGGGTCGACGCAGAGCGCGCGCGCAATCTCGACAATGCGCTGCTGGCCGAGTGGCAGCGCGCCGGCAGGCCGATCGAACTGGTCGGCGAGACCAACGCGCTCGATCTGGCGTGCGGCCTCCGCGAGCAGCTTGGCTTCCTCGGCGCGATCGAGGCGCAACATGCTCGAGAGGGCGCCAGCCTGCCCGCGCAGATGCGCGCCGATCGCGACATTCTCCAATACGCTCATGTCGGGTACGAGCTTCACATGCTGGAACGTCCGGCTGATGCCGAGCTTGACGATCTCCTGCGGCGCGGCGTTGACGATCTCCTTGCCCAGCACCGACATGGTGCCGCCGGTTGCGGGCAACACGCCACTGATGAGGTTGAATGTCGTGCTCTTGCCCGCGCCGTTCGGGCCGATCAGTGCGACGATCTCGCGGGCCTGGACGTCAAAGGACACATTGTTGACTGCCATCACGCCGCCGAACTGCTTTCGCGCACCATCGAGCTCGAGCAGCACGCTCGGTGCAAGCGCCCGCACCCGCGCGGGCAGCGTCGGCGAGGGGTCGGGCGGCTTACGACGCGGCGTGGCCGGCGACAGCGACATCACCAACGACCAGACGCCATTCGGCGCCAGCTGCAATAGCGCCACGAGAAGGACGCCGAACACAATGGTCTCGAGCTGGCCCTCGCCATGCAGCAGCATCGGCAGATAGCTCTGCAGCACCTCCTTCAGGATCACGACGATCGCGGCACCAAGCACGCCGCCCCAGACATAGCCGGCGCCGCCGACGACGGCGATGAAGAGATATTCGATACCGGCCTGGGCGCCGAACGGCGTCGGATTGGCGGCGCGCTGGAAGTGCGCATAGAGCCAGCCGGAAAGACCCGCCAGCACCGCGGCATGGATAAAGACCAGTAACTTCATCCGCGGCGTCTGTACGCCAAAGGCTTCGGCCGCAATATGCCCGCGCCGCAGGGCACGAATGGCGCGGCCGGTGCGGGAGTCCAGCAGGTTCGTCAAAAGCAGCGCGCAGATCAGGACCGCGGCCCAAATCGCGAAATAGATGGTGCCGGGATCGATCATCTTGAAGGTGCCGATGGACAGCGGCGGGATTGCCGAGATGCCGTCATTGCGGCCGAGAAATTCGAGCTTGCTGAAGAGATAGAACAGCCCCAGGCCCCAGGCGATGGTGCCGAGCGGCAGATAGTGGCCGGAAAGGCGTACGGTCACCAGGCCGAGCAGCACCGCCGCAACAGCGCTGACGACCAGCGACGCCGGCAACGTCAGCCACGGCGAGATGCCGTACGCCGTCGACAGCACCGCCGTGGTATAAGCGCCAAAGCCGCAGAACGCCGCCTGTCCGAACGAGGTCAGCCCGCCGACGCCGGTGAGCAGCACAAGTCCCATCGCGACCAGTGCCGCAAGGCCGATATTGTCCAACAGCACGATCCAGAACGGCGGCACATCCGGCACAAACGGGATCGCGGCGAGCACCAGCGCGAACAAAAGCACAGGCAGGCGCTCGTGCATCGCGCGTCAGTCCTTCTCTTCTTCGACCGCGGGCGCCGCCAGCGATCGGAGCAACAAAACCGGGACCAGAAGCGTAAAAACGATGACCTCCTTGAAGTTCGAAGCATAGAAGGATGAAAAGGCTTCGACCGTGCCGACGATCAACGCGGCGACGGCAGTCAGGGGATAGCTGACCAGCCCGCCAATGATCGCGGCAATAAAGCCTTTCAGGCCAATCAGGAAACCCGTGTCGTAATAGAGCGTGGTGATCGGTACAATCAGAATGCCGGAGAGCGCACCGATCACGGACGCAAGCAGGAAAGCGATCTGTCCTGACAGTGTGGTGCTGATGCCGGCAAGCCGGGCGCCAAGCCGATTGACCGCGGTCGCGCGCAGCGCCTTGCCGGTCAGCGAGAACCCAAAGAACAACCAAAGGCCGATGATGAAGCAAATGGTGATGGCGTAGACCGCCAAGCTCTGGCCGGTGAAGCGCAGGCCTCCAAGCGTGAGTGCGGCATCTGCGAGCGTCGGGCCGCGTTGACCCTCTGCGCCGAAGAACAACAGCCCGAGGCCCTGCATCGCCAGATGACAGCCGACCGACGCAATCAAAAGGACCAGCACCGAAGCATGCGCAAGCGGCTGAAAGGCGAGGCGATACAGGAACAGGCCGATCATGGCGACGATGATGAGCGATAGGACAATGGCGACCGGTATTGGCGGATGACGGCTGACAATCCACGCCGTCGCCGCAAGCACCGCGCAGGGCAGCACAGTATTGACGGCGAAGGCGCGCGCGATCCGCTTGCCATCGAACGTGCCGCGCGCCGCCAATAGGTCGAACAGGAAGACGGCCGCGCCCATCGCCACCGCGAGTTTTGCGGTGCCCGGCATCTGACCGGAGCAGAACGAAGCGTAGGTCAGCGCGCCATAGGTGACGAACTCGCCCTGCGGAATCAAGATCACCCGCGTCACGGCGAACACCAAAACCAGCGCCAGCCCGAGCAGCGCATAGATCGCGCCGTTGGTGATGCCGTCCTGGATCAGCAACAGCATGATCGTGGAGTTCAAAACCGGACGCTCCCCCAAACCTGCAAAGACCGCAGCGTCATGGCGTGCGGGCCCCGGGCAGCAGTTGAAATCCGCCGTCGAAATTTGGTATGAATAATAACAATTATCAAATATAACGGCAAGGCCGGAGCTGCTCCGGCCGTCTTCAAGACTAACGGGACTTTGGGCGGCATGCGATGACTGTTTGCAAAACCGCTTGGGCCGAGGGGGCGAGCGGCAAGGAGGCCGCGGCGCCCGGTGGGGCACTACAGCTCGGCGAATTGTCCGAGCTGCTCGGCTATTGCTTGAAACGCGCGCAGCTGAAAATCTACGAGGACTTTTTGTGCTGCGTCGCGCCGCTGCAGCTGACCCCGGCGCAGTTTTCCGTGTTGCTGCTGCTCGATCGCAATCCCGGCCGCAATCAGAGCGAGATCGCCAACACGCTCGGCATCTTGCGCCCGAATTTCGTGGCGATGATCGATGGTCTGGAAAGCCGCGAGCTGTGCACGCGGCTGCGCTCGACCAACGATCGCCGCTCCCACATCCTCGCTCTCACCGACAAGGGTCGCGCGGTGCTGGCGCGGGCAAAAAAGCTGATCGCAAGCAAGCACGAGGCGCGGCTCAACGAGCTGTTGGGACCTGCCAACCGCGCCGCCCTGCTTACGATGCTGACCAAGATCACCGAAGAGTTTTGACGTCGATCATTGAGCCGCCTCCCCGACGCGAGGGGCATGGCCGCGCTCAGACGGCTCGCTAACTGTGCGAACCGGCAAGGTCGGGCTTAAGGGCGGAGGGCCGCGAAGATCCGACCGGCGGCTCCTTGACGGGTGCGAACGGAAGGTCCCCGGCCACTTTATTTGAAAATCGCTCCTGCCGATCGCGTGGATGGCATCGCAAAAAAAACGCGGGATTTGATCCGTCAACCGCACGCGTGAAACTGCTCCGCACGAACGCGCAGCGGTGGTAATGCGAACATTTCGCAGCCGCTCGACGCCCCCTGGAAGTCTGGCGGGTCCGGCTGTGATGCGCGCAAAATTGTCGTGATTTCAGCAATCGTGCCAGAACACCTCTGGTGCCGGGCCTTGGCACGCCCGCCTGTTGACTGTGTGATGTGCAAAGCGTTCTAAATCATTCGCTGTTGCAACAGGTGAGCGGCAAGGCGGGCGGCGGCTAAGCAACTCTTTAGTCAAGGCTGTCCAATACCCATCGGATCGATCCGCGGCGGTTGAGCCTCACGCGGTTGGTGTATCGCGGCGTGCCGCGAAGGGCGTGTGCAGGTCGAAGATGACAAAGGCCGGTCCAGCGCGGCGTGCTAAAGCCGCGACTGCTGCTGGCGGTGATCACGAGAGAGGACCCATTGGCGAAGCAGGGCAGCCCGCATTGTCATCGTAGAACCGGGCTTTAGGTGCACCTCGACGATATCGCGTAAAGAGAGCTGAGACTGCCGGTCAACCGCGATCCAGGCAATCTCGTCGTCGGTCAGCGACTACTCGACCAGGACCACTCTTATATCGTTGACATTGGTCAGGGTCGGGCCGGTCTGCAGAAGATCGCCGGTCGCGGCAAAAAACGCGGTCGCGTCGTTGTTGTCGAGATAAACACGCGGGTCGAGATTTTGCGCCGTCATGCTGGCAAAGGTCACCGAATCGATCATGGCACCGGCCGGATCGTTCGCGCTTCCAGCACCGCCATCGGCGCCGTCGGTATCGCCGGCGAGCGCGGAGATGGCCTGCGTGTCCTTGAGCAGCCAAGCGAGCGCCAGCGCATATTCCTGGTTCGGGCCGCCGCGGCCGTTGCCCCGCACAGTGACGGTAAGTTCTCCGCCGGAGACGATCGCGACCCGCTTGCCCCGGGCGCGGGCGTCGAGCGCAAGACGTGCATGCTCGCTTGCGACCTCGCGCGCCTCGCCTTCGAGATCGGCGCCGAGATCGATCGTCTCAAAGCCGGCCGCGCGCGCCACCTTGATCGCGGCCTCTAGCGACTGGCGGGGACGCGCGATCAGCTCGAATGTCGCCCGAGCAAAGGCGGGGTCGCCCGGCTTGCAGCTTTCGTTGTTGGGATCGTTGAGCGCGCCGCGAATCGCATCA
>Ga0306926_10008537_pt1 | contig 11209 bp, 9 predicted proteins | sample flu12Cox44000178_FD_203759 | JGI IMG/M metagenome (GOLD analysis project Ga0306926, IMG submission 203759) | Lab enrichment of tropical soil microbial communities from Luquillo Experimental Forest, Puerto Rico - flux8day.12C.oxic.44.000.178 (v2)... | ecosystem: Environmental > Terrestrial > Soil...
ACCCAAAACGCAAAACCGCGACGCCCGTCTAGCGGCAGCCACCTTCGCTACGCCGCTGAGCGATTCGTCGGGTCGGAGCAACAGACCGGTTCTGCAAAAGAAAAAGGGCACCTTGCGGTGCCCTTTCTTCTCAGCAGCGCCGGACACCTTCGCGCTATCGCAGAGACGCAAGAACCACTACATCCTGCGACGTGAAGTCCTTTGCGACCTCGCTCTCGTGTGCGCTCTTGGGGAGCTTTCTTCCGAGAGTGCTGCCCGCAACCCAGATCTCGGAAAGAAAGTACCGGTCTCCGTAGCAACGAAACACGAGTTTGGTCTTGTCTGCAGGCTTGAGCGTCTCAAGGTTGTTTGGCATTACCAACTTAACTTCCTTGCCACCATCCCGCTGAATCGCCGTGATGGAACCAGTTACGCCGAGCTTCGTCAGCGTGTATTCACCCGCCGGCAGAGCCTGTTTGTCGACCACAAACTTGAATGGAATATTCGCGCGCACGGTTCCCGATTGAGCAAATGCCGATGCTGCAACCAGCAGCAGGCTCAGCACAGTGGCGACCGTAAGAAGTTGCTTTTTCATAACGCCTCCTTTGTGTCGAGAACGGCAGAAGCTTTGAACACGCCCCAAGCGCGACCGTATGCTTCCTACCTTTGAATCCGTCCCCTCACCCCGTGTGGTGTTAATCACCTCACATGCCATTTGCTAAGGCATGCCTCGTGCCAAACGGCGAACGCTCGTCGATCCATCACCACCGGCTCGCAAGTTGCTGATTCCGCGATGAGCGCAAACGTGCTTTGGTCATGGAGATCGTCGGTGTTCGTGGATTCAGCCCGGTTTTGCTAACCGAACGGTTAATGCACCCGCTTTTGGGATGGCGATGCGATTGTGAAAAGAGCGTGCATCGGCAGTGAGGAGTGTGCTAAACAGGTCCCAACGTGGATAGTGGAAACCAACCCGGCGTCATCCTGCCGAAACTCGTCGGACTTTCGGGGCCGATGCGTGGGCAGGTTTTGCTGTTGAACACCTCGGCCATTTCGATTGGCCGCGACTCGTCCAACGATCTGTGGTGCATTGATCCCGCATTGTCGCGCAAGCACTGCCTGGTCGAACAGAACGCCGGCAAGTTCATGATTCGCGACCTCGAGAGTCGAAACGGCACCCTGGTCAACGGCTCTCCAGTCCGGCAGCGTGAACTCCGCCATCGCGATCAAGTAGCACTTGGCGACTCAATCTTGATCTTTCTGCTGCGCGAAGAAGGCATCCCCGCGACCTCGACTCCGGTCGAAATGACCGCGACCGCGGATCTCACGACCGCGCCAATCGTGCTTCACCCGGAGGATGCGATCTACTTGCAGCCCGACCTGGTTTTAGCGGCACTCCCGGAGTCTGCGCGGGTGGCTCGCGACCTGAACGTCTTGCTGAAGATCGCAACCAGCATCGGACACATCCGCGAGCGCGAATCGCTGGAGTGGCAACTGCTCGGCATGCTCTTCGATGTAGTGCCGGCAGATCGAGCGGCGATCCTGCGCTTCACGAACGGCCCTGAAAGTTTAGATTCCGCCGTCGCCTGGGATCGCGTACAAGGGCCGGAGGCCACAGTGCGGGTGAGCCGGACGATCGTGCGCCGAGTGATCGAAGATCGCGCCGGTCTGCTGGTCACTGACGTTCAATCGGATCCCGGCTTGCGCGACGTTGAGTCGCTGACCAAGCTGAGGGTTCAGTCAGTGCTGTGCGTGCCGCTCATCATCAGTGGCGACGTGCAGGGCGTGATCTACCTGGATACTCGCAACCGCAGTCACTGTTTCGACCAGAATCACCTCCAGGTCATGGCCGCCGTCGCCAGCCTGGCCAGTCTCGCTCTTGAAAACGTCCGACTGTGGGAGGGGCTGCGCGAAGAAAACCAGCGCTTACGGTCAGAGATCAACGTGGAACACGACATGGTGGGCTCCAGTCCCCGCCTGCGCGAGATTATTGAAATCATCCAGCGCGTTGCTCCCACCACCTCGACAGTCCTGATTCAGGGCGAGAGCGGAACCGGAAAAGAACTGGTCGCTCGCGCCATCCACCGCACGAGCCCCCGGGCCGAGTCTCCGTTCGTCGCGATTAATTGCGCGGCTCTTACCGAGAGCTTGTTGGAGAGCGAGCTATTCGGGCATGAGAAAGGTGCCTTCACCGGTGCGATTGGGCAGAAGAAGGGGAGGATCGAAATTGCCAGCGGCGGAACCTTGTTCCTCGACGAGATCGGCGAGCTCGCACTCGGCATGCAAGTCAAACTTCTGCGTGTGTTGCAGGAAAGAGAATTCGAGCGACTGGGAGGCAGCCGTCCGATCAAGGTTGACATACGCCTGATCGCAGCCACCAACCGGGACCTGCAACAATCGGTGGCTCAGGGTACGTTCCGCGCCGACTTGTACTACCGCCTCAATGTGGTCTCGCTCACGACTCCTCCCCTGCGCGACCGTCGCGATGATATCCCCTTGCTGGCCGACAGCTTTCTGGAAAAGTTCAGCGGAAAATGCAACATTCGCAAGAAGAGTCTATCTCCGGAGGCGCTCTCCGCCTTGCAACAATACGACTGGCCCGGCAATGTGCGCGAGCTGGAAAATGCGATGGAACGCGCCGTTGTTCTCGGACCGGAGCAAATCGTGTTTGTCGAAGACCTGCCGGAAGCGATCCTCGAAGCCGCATCACCCTCGGCGAACCAAGGCGCGAAGTATCTCGGCGCCCTCAAGGAAAGCAAAAAGCAATTAGTGATGCAGGCGCTCGAGCAGTCAAACGGATATTACATCGACGCCGCAAGAATCCTCGGCATCCACCCCAACTCTCTCTTACGTTTGATCCGGAATCTCGGCTTGAAAACGTCGGGGAAGGGAACGATCTCCCCTCCTGCTGCGGACTAGAACTGGTCTCGGAACCAGAACTCGTTTAACTGGACAATTTGGAAGGCATGGCTTTGGGAAGGGCACGACTTCAGAGGTTGCGGAAAGAATCTCATTCGCGGAGGTCTTGGGAGGGGCACGACTTCAGTCGTGCCGTGAAGTCGTTGAAAAATGTGTTTGCGCTTTTGCGCTTGAGGTCGGTTTTTTCGACTTCGGGACTTTTTCCGCACCCTCTTCAGCCGTGCCGCTACGGGGCAAGGAAAGCGAGGGCTTCAGCCCCTGCGGGTCTTTCGTTTACCCTCCACGAACATTCGGGTGCGCCTTACAATTACGCCCGCGCCGCTCCAGCCCACCACATCCCGACCGCGTAAATCACCACGCCCACGCCCAGCGTCGCCCCGGTCAACCCCACAATCTTCAAAACGGCTAGCGTCTTGTTGGGCTCGTCCGGAGGAGGCAGCACCGACAACGCAATCGCCATCATTGTCGTGGTGAACCCGACCACCGAGATCAAATACGCCACCGGCTTTCCCCCGGGCACCCGGATCACGTTCGCCCCTGTTGGCTCGCGTTGCAACTTAATCATCGCGGCGAACACGTATAAGTACGGAATGAAGTACGTGATCACGCACATGCTGACCAGCACGTCGTACGCGCCCTTGACGCTGGTCCCCGCTTGCCCAAGAAAAATGAAGATCGCGCCCAGAATCGACTGCGTCAGGATCGCGACCCACGGCGTTCCGAATTTGGGATGCAGCTTCCCAAACGATGGCGGCAGATATTTGTCAATTCCAGCCACGAACGGCAGACGCGAAGTTGCCGCCAGGTATGCGCCCGCTGCGCCAACGTTACTCAGCGCAATCAGAAACGCCGCCAGCGGAATAATCCCTTGATACCCCACCTTATGGCTGGTGAGCGAGATCGCTTGCATCAGGCCCTGCAGATCATTGACCGCCGAACTCGGCAACGCAAGCAGCACGCAGACAGTTCCCGCGATGTAGCACAGTGTCACCGTTACGCCCGCCGCCAGCAGCGCGAGTGGCACGTTGCGCCGCGGGTTCTTGATCTCCTCGCCCATGAACGACGCCGTCTCGCACCCGCCAAAAGCAAACGTTAGCGTCGACCAGAAGATGATGTCTTTCAATCCCGTTCGCGGCGTCATCGACGCGACAGTAAATGACGTCGCCGATCCAAATCTGTGCCACGCCACCAAGCCCAAAATGATGATGATTCCGACCGGAGCCCACATTGCGACCGCGCCCACATTGTTGAGCCACTTCCCGACATCGAGCCCGACCAGGTTCATCACAGTCGCTGCACCCAACGTCACTAGCGCGAACGCGATGTAGAACCACGGGCTCGCATTCAGGTGTCCCCACGCCGATTCGCGCATAAACAGAATGTTGCTCGCCGCGAAATACAAAACAGCAGGGAAGTACGGCAGATCGCTCGCCCAGTAACTCCACGCCGACATGAATCCCGAGAAGCCTCCGAACGCGCGCTTCGACCACACATACAACCCGCCCTCGTTGGGATAGCGCGACGACAATTCGAGCACCGACAATGCAAGCGGCGTATAGAACAGCAACCATGCGCCGGCCCAGATCACAATCGAACTTGGCCCCGCCGCTGCCGCCGTCGCAATCCAGCGCAGGCTGATCCCCGTGACCACATAAAACAGCAGCAGATCACGAAACCCCATCGCCCGCTTGGGCCGGTTGGGATCCACGGCCTCGGCAATCGACACGCCCGCGCCGGGTAATCCAAAGGAGGGTCTGGGTTCTGGAAGTGTGGAGTCGGAGCCTCGAGATTCTTCCGCCGAAGGGTTGGCCAATGATCTGTCCCGGATCAGTCGACTGCGCGCTGCGAATTGGGAAGGAATATCACCCGCGCAGGTTTCCGGCAACCTCAAACTGCCGATAGGAGGAAGTTCTATCTGTTCGGATGGTCTGGTATAGGAGTGTTTGTATCAGGGCACCGCTTTAGCGATGCCGCAAAGCCGGTCCAACGGGAATGCGCCTTTAGGCGCTGCACTCGCGTCCGCAGCTAACGCCGCTTGCTCCCACCAAAGATCGACCCCAACACGCCTCTCACAATCTGCCGCCCTACCGAACTTCCCATCGCGCGCGCCGCACTCTTCGCCGCTGCCTCCACCAAGGTGTCCCCACGGCGACCGCCACCGCTGCCAAGAATGCCACCCAGATCGGGCAACCAACTCGAAGGCGACGTCCCCTGCGCCGCCGTACCGGCAGGTGCTAACGACTGTCCCGCCCGCGCTTTCAAAATTTCGTAGGCCGACTCCCGATCGACCGCCTTCTCATACACTCCGGCAACAACCGACGACTGAATCAGCGCCTGTCGTTGCTCGGAAGTGATCGGCCCGATCTGGCTGCGGGGCGGACACACCCACGCCCGGTCCACCGGCATCGGCGATCCCTTCTCATCGAGAAACGACACCAGCGCCTCGCCCACCGCTAACTCAGTAATCGTCTTCTCCACATCCACCTTCGGGTTCGTCCGGAAAGTCTGCGCTGCAGCCTTCACCGCCTTCTGATCTTTCGGAGTGAACGCCCGAAGCGCGTGCTGCACACGATTTCCCAATTGCCCCAGAATTACATCCGGTATATCGGTCGGGTTTTGCGTCACAAAATAAATGCCGACACCCTTCGAGCGGATCAGCCGCACCACCTGCTCCACCTTCTGCTGCAGCACAGGCGGCAGATCCGTAAACAACAAGTGCGCCTCATCGAAGAAGAACACTAGGTTCGGCTTTTCTGGATCGCCCACCTCGGGCAGCTTCTCAAACAGCTCCGACATCATCCACAACAAGAACGTGGCATAGAGCGTCGGCGAGCGCATCAGCTTGTCGGCCGCCAGAATATTCACGACCCCGTGCCCGCTGCCCTCCGTCTGAATCAGGTCATCGAGGTTCAATGCCGGCTCGCCGAGAAATTTGTCCCCGCCCTGCTGCTGCAAGGTCAACAGTCCGCGCTGGATCGCTCCAATGCTCGCGGCCGATACGTTGCCATACTGCGTCCGGTAATCCGAAGCATGGTCGCCCACATGCTGCAGCATCGCCTGCAGATCCTTCAGGTCGAGCAGCAGCAGCCCATGATCATCGGCGATCTTGAACGCGATTGTCATCACGCCCGCCTGCGTGTCGTTCAAGCCAAGCAGCCGGCTGAACAGGAGCGGCCCCATCTCCGATGTTGTCGCCCGCACCGGATGCCCCTCGTCACCAAACACATCCCAGAGCGTGACTGGATTTGCCGCGAACCCGAAGTCCGCTAGCTTGAGCATCTTCACCCGCTCTTGAATCTTCGGGTTATCGCTCCCCACCTGGCTGATGCCAGCGAGATCACCCTTCACATCCGCGGCAAACACGGGCACTCCGAGGCGGCTAAATGCCTCCGCCATCACCTGCAGGGTGACCGTTTTGCCCGTCCCCGTCGCACCCGCAATCAACCCGTGCCGGTTCGCCATCCCCGGCAGCAGCAGCAGATCATCCGTTCCTTTCGCGATCGACAACGGCTCAGCCATCTCGTGCGACTCTCCTCGAATGTCCAGCTCTTTATTCCCCGTGCATCTCACTACGGTACGCAGCGACCGGAGTGGTCACGCCTTCAAGCGTGCCGGAAACGCGTGATTTAGGAAAGCGCCTTAGCCTCTGCGGTTCGGCTATGTCGCTTCCAATACAAATATCCCGGAATCCCCAGAAGCACAATCGCCGTTCCCGCCAGCGCCTCTTTCGGCCGGGTCACGATGGTATTCACCGTCCACCAGGACCCCAGCAGAATGTAAATCCCAGGCAGCCACGGATATCCTGTGCACCGGTAAGGCCGCGGCACATCCGGCCGCTTCCAGCGCAGCACAAATAACCCGATCACCGTCAGCGTATACGACAGGACCATGCCGTAAATCACATAGGTATAGAGCTGATCGTATCGCCCGCTCACTGTGAGCACGAGCGCCCACAACCCTTGGCCAATCAAACTGAGTGCGGGTGTCCGGTACTTCGGATGAATCTCCGCCATGCGCTGAAAAAACACGCCATCCCGCGCCATCGCGAAATACACCCGCGCCCCCGAAAGGGTGCAGCTCGCCATCGCTCCAAAGCACGACAACGCGATTGTTGCCGAGAGCCAGGTAGCGGCCCCGGGTGAGAACAACGCCTCCGCCGCCGCGGCCGCAATGGTCTCGTGCTTCGCCACTTCGCTGAGCGGCATCGCATATACGTACGTCATGTTCATTGCGATATAAATGACCGCGACGACGATGATGCCGAGCACCATCGCGCGCGGCACGTTGCGCTGCGGATCCTTGATCTCGCCGGCTACCCACGTGACATAAACCCAGCCGTCGTAGGCCCAGAACACGGCGATCAAGCCAACCCCGAGCGCCGACAGCAATTGCATGGGCTCCATTCCCGCCGAAAGACTTGTCGGCCCGCCCGAATGCGCGGCGCTGAAATTCGCCCAGCTGCCTTTGCCGATGGCGAATCCCATGAAGACGAATGCTCCCATGGCCGCGAACTTTGACCAGGTTGCGACGTTCTGCAGGATCGCGCCCTTGCGCAGTCCGAAGACGTTGATGGCCGTGACTACGACGATCGCGATCAGCGCTACCACGTGCGCTCGCGTCAACGTGATCCCGGCCCACGTCAGAACAACGTGATCCTGCGAGATAGTGGGGAAGATGCCGCCCATGTAGACTGCGGCCGCCACCGACAAGGCCGCGATGGAGCCGCCGTTCGCCACCGCGAACAGCATCCAGCCGTACAAAAATGCGATCAGGTCTCCGAACGCCTCACGCAAGTAAATGTACTGCCCGCCTGAGTCGGGAAACATCGACCCCATCTCGGCAAACGCGAAGGCCGCGCAGATCGAGATCAGGGCTCCCACCACCCACACCAGCAGAAACAGCACCGGGTGCGGCAAGGACCCCGCAATATCTCTTGCGGTCAGGAAAATCGACGACCCAATGATTCCGCCCGCCAGCAGCAGCACCGAATCGAGCAGCGACAAGCCGCGTACGAGTGAAGGTTGTTGGGAAGGTTGGGCGGGAGGTTCGAGGGAGACCGTGGGTGAGTCCATGGGTGTTGGTTGATGCTGCTATTCGCCGAACTTCCGACCAGAGTGCTTCGCTTGAACCACATTCGTCCTGCGGTCCGGTCGCCCTATCCAATCCCAAGATCGTCTGCCGACTCCAGCGGCGTTCCGCACTGCCGGCAGATCACCGCGGCGCAATCTCCGCAAATCAGGGGGTCCAGCACTTCCCGCGCGCACTGGGGACAATAAAGGACCGCGCCTCGCACATCCCCAGACTCCGCCTTCTCGCCGCCTGACATAAAGACGCCCAATGTAGCACAGGAAGAAGAACCAAGTCGCCCGCGCAAGTCTCTAACTGCGAACTCCGCGCCTCCTTCTCGTCTCTGCGATAAGATTTTGTTTTGGAAGTCCGGACTCAGGAGAGCCCATGCCCGACCAACCCCGCTCGCACGACGAAAAACTCCAACAAGAGTTCAACCGCTGGGCCGAGGCCGGCGAAGGCCCGAAGATGGAGCAGCATCATCTCGACATCACAGAGAAAACCATACGCCTGATGGATCTCCGCCCCGGCGAGCGCATCCTCGATCTCGGCTGTGGCTCGGGATGGGCAACGCGCCTCCTTGCCCGCATGGTCGGAGAAGGGCCCGAAGGCTTCGGTCAAGTAGTCGGCGTTGATGTCTCGGACGAAATGATCCGCGTAGCCCGCGCCGACTCCAAAGACTTCGACAACGTCATGTTCGTCTGGGGCTCGGCCACGCAGATCCCGTGGGAAGAAAACTTCTTCGACAAGGTTCTCTCCATCGAATCCTTCTATTACTGGCCCGACCAAGAGCGCGGTCTCGCGGAACTCTTCCGCGTGATGGCTCCAAAAGGCCGTCTCTTTATCCTCATCAACCTCTACAAAGACAACCCGTACTCGCTGCAGTGGGTCGACAAGTTAAAGGTCCCGGTCCATGTCCGTTCCGCCGCCGAATACGTTGACCTGCTGAAAGCCCACGCCTTCGAAAATATCGAGTACCGCCAGATCCCCGACGACACGCCCACTCCCGACGACTACGTGACGAAGAGCTTTCACAGTCTCGACGATCTGAAGGCCTTCAAACGCACGGGCGCGCTGCTGCTGATGGCGACCAAGCCTGATGTCCGCGTGCAAGCACCGGGATACACAATCTACTGAGCTTGGTCGACTTGCTACTCTCCAGGCTTGTTATTCGAACGAGGTGAGGAATCTGCTTTTTGCCCGCAGCCCGGTAGAAGCGTCTATGGAAAAGCCAGTTCTAATCGTGATCGACATGCTGCGCGATTTCCTTGAGACATGGGATCCGCCTCGAAGAAAGCGGCTCGTGGCGTCCATCAACGAACTCGTGACGACCATGAGACGTTTGCATTTGCCGGTGATCTGGGTGCGCCAGGAGTTCGAGCCAGATTTGCGGGATGCGTTCGCTGAAATGCGCGCACAGAACATTCACATTACGATCAAAGGAACGCCCGGCTGCGAGATTGTTCCCGAAGTCAATCGCAGTTCATCGGATAAAGTCATCGTCAAGAAGCGTTACAGCGCATTTTTCGGAACAGAACTCGACAAGACTCTTAAGCACCTTGCACCCGATGCGCTTATTCTGGCTGGAATCAACACTCACGCCTGTATTCGCACGACCGCGATTGATGCCTATCAGCGAGACTGGCGCGTCATTCTGGCCTCAGACTGCATCGATTCCTACGACCGGGAACATCACGAAATTTCCTTGACGTACATGAAAGACAAAATCGCTGCTCTGATGACGAATCAGGAAATCCAGACAATCCTCGACCGCGCCCGCTGCTGATACCGTCCCATGCCGGCGGGAAACAAACGGCGCGCACTCCCTCAATCCGCCGCCATCTTCACTCCAGTCCTCTTCACGATCGGCACGAACTCCCGTACCTCGTGGCCCGTCCACACTTGCCGCGACCGCGCGATCTTCTGCTAGGATCGGATAACAGATAACATCTCCCGCCACTGCGCCAGCCAGCCTACCGCGCGGGGGATCGCGAACAGCACAGTGAACATCTCTGGCTTGAAGCCGACGGCCTGGTAGATGATCCCCGAATAGAACTCCACCTTGGGATAGAGCTTGCGGCTCACGAAGTAGTCGTCCTCGAGAGCAATCCTCTCCAGTTCGAGAGCGATGTCGAACTTCGCGTTGCGGCCCGTCTCCGCGAACACCTGATCGGCAGCCCACTTGATAATGCGCGCCCGCGGATCGTGATTCTTGTAGACGCGGTGCCCAAAACCCATCAGCTTGCCTTTGCCGTCTTTGATCGTTTTGATATAGGCCGCGACGTTCTGCTTCGAGCCAATCTCATCTAGCATGCGCAGAACTTCTTCGTTCGCTCCGCCGTGGAGCGGTCCGGCCAGCGCTGCAATTGCCGCCGCAATCGTGAGATACGGATCGGTGTGCGCGCTGCCCACGGCGCGCATCGCGTTGGTGCTGCAATTCTGCTCATGGGCCGCATGCATATGACCTGCATCACACCGATGAATTGGCGAATCGCCGGATCTACAGCGTAATCAGCCCCATCCGCACGCCCATCGTCACGGCCTCGGTTCGCGTAGCGGCCCCCAGTTTCCCCAGGATCGAACTGATGTGGAACTTGATGGTGTGGTCCGTCACACCCAGGTGTGAGGCGATCTCTTTGTTGCCCAGACCCTCGGCCAGCATGCGCAGCACCTCGATTTCGCGCGCCGTCAGCTCGCCTACGGCCTGAGCTGGCACATCCACCGAGTCGGCCCTCACTCGTCCGGCCAGATCCAGCACCAATTCCGCATCGAGCGTCACTACACCAAGATGCGCCGCCTGAATCGCTGTCACCATCTCCTCGGGCTCCGCCTCGCGTTCAAGAATGGCTCGCACGCCAGCCCGCAATGCCAGCGCACTCCAGGCCGCATCGGGCTCATGCAGCAAGACCACGACCGCAGCGGGCGGGGGTAATGCGCGCACATCATTTAGAAACTGCGGATGGGGAGTATCCAGGTCGACGACAACCACGTCGGGTTGCAATTCCCGAAACTGCGCGCTGAGCGCGGCAAGCGAAGTGACCGAACCTGCGAGCGCTAGCCCGCTCGCACCGCGCACGACGGCCTCGAGACCTCCCCGCCGCATGGCGGAAGCGGCAGCCACCAGCACGCGGAGACCGCCGCTCTCGCCTTTGCTTGCGACCTTCGTGGATCTACCGGCCAGGGCGATCTCCCAGCGTGATCTCCAGTTGCACGGGGGCGCCCGCACGCAGCGCCGCGACCTTCACCC
>Ga0306926_10008538_pt1 | contig 11209 bp, 7 predicted proteins | sample flu12Cox44000178_FD_203759 | JGI IMG/M metagenome (GOLD analysis project Ga0306926, IMG submission 203759) | Lab enrichment of tropical soil microbial communities from Luquillo Experimental Forest, Puerto Rico - flux8day.12C.oxic.44.000.178 (v2)... | ecosystem: Environmental > Terrestrial > Soil...
CAAAAAGGATCATCATTCGATCACTTCGTCGGCGCGGCTTAGTAACGATTGTGGAACTGTCAGGCCGAGCGCCTTAGCGGTCTTGAGGTTGATGACCAGCTCATACTTGGTAGGAGCCTGTACAGGAAGATCACTCGGCTTCTCGCCTCTCAAAATGCGATCGACGTATCCGGCAGCGCCACGGTACTGTTGGAAAAAATCGAATCCATAAGAAATCAATCCGCCTCTGTCGACGAAGTAGCGTCGATAGTAGACCGCAGGCAGTTTGTACTGAGCCGCGAGCGCGATGATTATTTCTTGATTGGTCACCGCCAAACCGCTCGCCGTCAAGATCAGACCGCCATTTGGGGAGCGCGCAAAGGCCGTGATAGCGCGCTCGATCTCGCCGGCGTTGTGCACACTGATCGGGCTCACGTCCACCCCGACAGACGGCGCCACGGATTGGATTACGGCGAACTGGCCGGTTCCGGCAGTTATGGCGGGATCCCGAAGGACCGCTGCACGCGTTACGCCCGGCGCGACCTGTTTGAGAAGCTCCAACCATTTCCCGCTCAAACTGTATTCGAATCCGGTAAATCCGGTGGCATTGCCGCCCGGACGCACCAGACTATCGACGAAGCCGGCGCCGACCGGGTCGATGACCCCCACAAACACGATCGGCACGGTGCGTGTCACCTCCAAAAGCGGCGTCATGGTCGCAGTGCCATGTACAAAGATGACGTCCGGCGCTAGCGCGACTAGATCGGCGGCTTGTTTGCGAAACGCGGAGGCGCTGTCTACGCCCCATCGGGTGTCAATCCGCACGTTGTGGCCGTCGGTCCAGCCCAACTGCTGCAACACTTGCAGGAACGCCGCACGATAGGCCTGGGCGTCCGCATTGTCCGCGCCGAGGGCGATCAGCATGGCGATGCGCCGCACATGCTCCTGTGACTGCGCGCGCGCCGCGAATGGCCAAGCGGCGGCCGATCCAGCAACTCCTTTGATGAGGTCGCGTCGTCGCATTGCCTTGCCTGAGGCCAGGACTACGCCGAATAGGATGCGATTACAGCAGGGATTTGCCGCAAGCGGAATGGGGTTTCGGGGTCAGTTGCACGGCAGCGATGCTGATCCGCTCATGTCCGCTTTGGGTCAAAAGCGGAAGCGAAGACCTTTTACTTCGATGTCCGCTTTACCCCCAAAAGCGGACATTGATAGGCGCGACTGGAATGTCCGCTAAGTGCCAATAAGAGACGTTCAAGCCGCTACTGACAAACGTCCACTATGTGCCAATCGCGGGCATGCAAACCAACTGCGCGGTTGTGAGCCGTTATCCCGGGTTACAGCATGCGGCGGTCGTCGATGGCCAGCCGCCGAAGGTCATGCGACAAGTATTAAGTGCCTCCGCTGCAGCTTCCATGATCTCGTCAGGAACTTCGCGGGCGAGAAAATCCTGGTCAATCTGATCGAGATTGGCAGAAGTGACGCTGAATTCGTCCATGGGGAATGTTCCGTTTCGTAGCACCCCGGCCAGAATAACCCGAAACCCTGAATCAGTTCAGCACCGATTTAATTTCTCTCGATCGGTTTGGGTCAGGAACGGACATCCGTAGGGCAAGTTGGATTTGGTTTCGTGGGCGGATGGGCCGCGCACAATCCATAGGGATGCTTTGCTTGCGCTGGCGCACCCATGCGTAGCCACACAGGGGCGTAGAGAGATACTCGAACCCTAGCGCCGACGTTGAGGGAAGCGTGCACAGGCCGCCTCAATTGGTTCATGCGTTGTTCATTTGTGATGCGTCAGCGTTTCAATGGGTAGGGGCGCATCTAGGAGAAGCGCCATGGCAAAGAAGAAGAACAAGAAGAAGAAATCGCACGGCATGTGAGTTTCGCATCGCCAAACGGCCGAACATCAGGTTCGGCCGTTTGTTTTTCCTGCTATCGCAAGCGATCCGTGGCGCTTCATGCGCATACGCGGCTTCCTTGCCAATCGTCGCCGTTGGAAAACTTCAGTTCACGGTGCGTGAACGCTTGACATTTCAGAGGGGGCTAGACTTCCCGGCGCGGATGATCGCTCGGCCAAGGAGCGGCAAAGTTGTCGTGTGGGCTTGGTCGATGGACGCTTCGGCGACACCGTCCAGGATTTCGAAGCCGTCCACCAGGGTGAGGCAGGTAACGAAGGTGCCGCCGGGGGGCTCAGGCCCCCGAGGACGATGCGGACGGTGGTGGAGACCACGAAGGAGCCCTGCGGAAGCGACCCGCTCGCGACCATATAGGTCGCTCCGTCCCCTGGGACCACCCCGCGCGACCCCTCCAGCGTATAGGCGTCGCTCGGACCAGTCGGTCCGGTTGGTCCCTTTTGCCCCGACTGGTTCCAATGCAGCGCTGTCTCGCTGGCGTTGCAGCTCCCGCCGACACTGGTGTCGATCACGCGGAGGCGCCCGCCGTTATTCGCGTAACAACCGTGGATGACTCCGTTCGAGTCGGGGATTGGCTGCGTAGACAATCCCCGCCACGGTGAGCCCGGCGATGTTGAGCACAACGAGACGAAGATGGCGGCTGCTGGAGAGAGGCCTCATGCCGATCCTCCTTCGGGAACCCCGCGTTGCAGCCCACTCACGCAAAAGAATGCGCAAGGAAAAACCGCTGTTCTTTGATTGTCGTCAAAGACGCGACCAAGGAGAGAGACCCGTTTGCGGCGCGGCAACTTCAAGCAGCCCATGTCCGCTTTGGGTCAAAAGCAGACATCGCGGCATCTCCAACGAATGTCCGCTTTACCCCCAATAGCGGACATCGGAGCAAATAAAACGATTTTCAAAAATTTCTGCGGTTCTGACCTGCCCGGACAGAATTTTTACACTACCTTTCGCCCTCTCCTCCATTCCCGAGTTATCGCCAGCTGGCAGGGGGTGCAGTGCGACGCTGGCCGGTCAGGCGGCACCTCGATATCGAGACTTTGGCAGTCGTCAGGAAGGCCGCTTAAGCGGCAAAAATCAGCGGTCAGTTATTGCGCTGTTTGTAGACAAAACGGTGGGCATTTTCCTACCGACTTGAAAAATCGAGGAATTCCAACAGATTTTGGTGGACCCTGGCTCCACCAGGTTCCAATCTCGTCGTCCTTCACTGCCTTTAGTCAGATATCGCACAAAGCGAAAATGACAGTTGCGACGAATATCCGCTTTCGGAAAGCAAAGCGGGAGCTTAGCCCTTCGGCGATCGTTGGGTGCGCCAAAGCTGAAAAACATTTTTTGAGATCAAAGAATGCTCATGAGCCGGACTTCGCTCCCTGGCTCCGCTGCTGCGCAGGCCCAACATCGTGCAGGCTCAGCGCTGTTCCGATGAGTGCAAGATGCGAGAATGCCTGCGGGAAATTGCCAAGCTGCCGCTGCGCCGTCGGGTCGTATTCTTCAGCCAGCAGGCCAACATCGTTGCGCAGCGAGAGCAGACGCTCGAACAGGGCGCGCGCCTCGGCATCCCGACCCTGCAGCTTGTAATTGTTGGCGAGCCAGAAGCTGCAGGGGAGAAAGACGCCTTCACCCGCCGCCAAGCCGTCGACGTCCGATTCTGTTCGATACCGCAGCACTAGTCCGTCGACCATGAGCTGGCGCTCGATGGCCGCGACGGTGCCGCGTACCCGTGGATCGTCTGCCGGTAAAAAGCCGACAAGAGGCATGAGTAGGAGACTCGCATCGAGCTCGCTGTTGCCAAAGCTTTGGGTGAAGGCGTTGCGCTCGCCGTCGAATCCCCGCTCGCAAATCGTCGCGTGCATGCGATCGCGGACTTTGCGCCAAGCTTCCAGCGGTCCCGAAAATTTGAATCGCTCTGCGTCGCGCACCGTGCGATCGAGCGCCACCCAGGCCATGACTTTGGAGAAGGTAAAGTGGCGGCGACCGCCTCTCACTTCCCAGATTCCCTCGTCAGGCTGCTCCCAGATTTGCTCGAGATGCTGGACCAACTTCTGTTGCAGTGGCCACCCCGCCTCGAGCGGAGCAACGCCGAGCATTCGCCCCTGATGCATGGCGTCAATCAGCTCGCCGTAGACGTCGATCTGAAGTTGAGCGGAAGCCGCGTTTCCAACGCGCACCGGCGCAGCACCCCGATAGCCGGGCAGCCACGGCACCTCCCATTCGATGAGCTGTCGTTCGCCCGATAAGCCATACATGATCTGCAGCTGATGCGGGCTTCCCGCCACACTGCGCCGGAGCCACTGGCCCCAGGCCCGAGCCTCATCGCCATAGCCCGCAGATACAAGCGCCATCAAGGTAAAGGTCGCGTCCCGCAGCCAGCAATAGCGGTAATCCCAATTGCGTTGCCCCCCAAGCTGCTCCGGCAGTGAGGTGGTAAGAGCGGCGACAATGCCGCCAGTTTCCGCGTAAGTAAGAGCTTTAAGCGTCAACAAGGAACGTTTGACCGCTTCCCGCCAAGGTCCGAGGTGGGAGCAACGATTAGACCAATCGCGCCAAAACGATTCCGTTTCCTGGAGGGCCGCGTTCCAGTCGATCTCAGGAGGCGTCGGCAGGTGCGACTGCCCGCGCGTTAGCACGAATGGGACGCACTCCCCTTCGACGACGTCGAACTCCGCGACCGTGGCGAAATTCATGCCCTGCAATGGCACAGGCGAACGCAGCACCGCCAAGTTTGCTCCCGCAACGGCCGTGATACCAGACCCATCTTCGAGCTGCGTCACCCATGGCACGGTGACGCCGTAGTCAAATCGCAAGGCCAGATGCATTTGCATCGCCACCTTGCCGCGTCGTCCCTTCACCAGGCGGATCACCGACGAGTTCCCTCGGCCAATGGACATGAAATCGATCAGGGCGACACTCCCGTCCGCCGTGTCGAAGACCGTCTCCAGAACCAAGGTGTCGTCGTGGTAGGCACGACTGGTGCGCGGCCTCGGGTCAGCGGGAGAGATCCGCCAGCGCCCATGCTCGGACGTGCCGAGCAGCGCTGCGAACAAGGCGCCGCTGTCAAAGCGCGGCCAGCACAGCCAATCAATCGAGCCGTTGCAGCCGACGAGTGCCGCCGTCGTGCAATCGCCGATCAGAGCATAATCCTCGATATCGAGCGGAAGATCGGATCCTATAAATGGCCCGCGACCCGCTACGGCCAGAGTGCTTGGACGGGTCTGCCGCCCAGAAGGTGCGACCGGCGGGGTAACGGGTCGCTCGCTTATGTCTTGATCCACAACATCCGGTGGATTCTCGCGCACCTGGGGGGTGACCTCGCGCAGAATTCCTACAACGATGTCTTCTACGGGCTCGTTCACGTCGACCAGGATTAGATCTTCATCCGGCTCAGGCGTCTCGAGGACTGAGAACTCACGGTCGAGGAGGCTAAGGGACATCGAATGTTCTTCGCGCGCGGCCAGCCGCGAAACAATCAGCGCCCTGTCGCCATTCAAATAAACGATGCGCACGTCCGGCCGGCCGCGGGTCAGGAAGTCGCGGTGGCTGCGCTTGAGCGCCAGGCTGGTGATCACGCCGCCCGTGCCGAGCTGCTGCTGACGGTCAATCCACGCCGAAATCTTCTCGAGCCAAGACCACTGCTCGCGATCGTCAAGCGGATGAGCCGTGTACAACTTGGCGATGTCCGGCGGCGGATGGAGCTGACCACCTTCCTCGAACGGCAAGCCGAGGCGCTGGGCGAGCGCTGTTGCAATCGTCGTCTTCCCGCTTCCCAAGACGCCTGCGACAACGAAGATCGCGCGAGACTCCGCTGCTTTGCTCGTCGTCGCTTTTGGCTTCTCTGCCATTGCACGCGCCTAATGCTTCTTCAGAAAGGTCGTCAAATCGCAGTTGAGTAGATCGCCGATCTTGGCAAGCTCAATATCCGCGGGTGGATTCTCGGCCAGAGTTTTTGGATCAAGTGCATAATGGCCTTGTTTGGGAAATACCGTGGTGACTCGTTCGCCCCAGATCTTCTTCACCGCGGTAAGAATGCGCAACTTGTCGTCGATGAGCACATAGTGATCGGCAGGATAGCGGCGCTCCACGTAATCGAGCTCGCATTCCTTGTGAATGTAGATGAGCACACGATCATCGACCGCGCTCCACAGTCCCGAGCGATCCACCTTGCGCGGCTGGAACACGGCATCGCCATCTGAAAGAATGACCGCCGGCCCCCATTGCTGCACATGTTTCACCGCGTCCAGCGCCCCGGGGTATAGGCGATCGGCGAAAGGATAATCGACCAGCCAATTCGACATGCGCAGCACGTCCGGCCGGTGAATCGCCTCGACGCGAAAGCGCTCCAGCGCACCGAGATAATCGACGTAGCCCAACTCACTCCGCAATCCTTCCAGGATGTCCCAATACCTGTCACGCGCGGAGGGTCCGAATGCGTCTGCCAGGTGCCCCTTGAGATCGCTCTGCACCAAATCGTTATCGAGAAGCGTATTGTCGACGTCGAACAGGAATACGATAGCCGTCGTCTTGGACATCGCAGTCTCTTGCTGTTTTCAACTTTCAACGCGGCGCTGGCTCACGGCGGAAGCGCTTCAACTCTTTGCTTTGCCGAGTAGCTCTTTGGCGACCTCCGTCACACGCTCGGGTTCGAACTGGAATTTGCGCGACAATTCCTTAAGCGGAGCCGACGCGCCGAATGTCTTCATACCGATGATGCGGCCGGATTTTCTGCCGACATAACGCTCCCAGCCAAACGTTGAAGCCTGCTCCACCGCGATGCGCGCTGTGACTTCGGGCAATAGCACGCTTTCCTGATAGGCCACTGATTGATGCTCGAAAATATCCCACGAGGGCATCGAGACCACGCGCGAGCGGATGCCCTCGGCAAGCAGGTCCTCGTGAGCCTTGATGCACAGGCTCACCTCGCTCCCCGACGCAATGAGGATCAATTCAGGCTTTCCGTCACGGGGGTCGGTGAGCACATAAGCACCGCGCGCGAGTCCGGATGCAGGTGCATATTTGCTGCGATCCAAGGTCGGCAGCGGTTGCCGGGACAGCGCGAGCAGCGCCGGTTGGTGTCTCAGCTGCATGATATAGCGGTATGCCTCGACGACCTCGTTCGCATCGCAAGGCCGCAGCACGACCAAGCCGGGCTCGGCGCGGAACGACGCAAGCTGTTCTACCGGTTGATGGGTCGGGCCATCCTCCCCATCCCCCATCGCATCGTGGGTGAATATAAAGACAGTGGGCAGCTCCATCAGAGCTGAGAGCCGAATCGCGGGGCGCGCATAATCACTGAATATGAAGAACGTGGCGCCGAACGCGCGAAGCTTCGACAATGCGAGCCCATTGACCGCAGCTGCCATTGCATGCTCGCGAATGCCGAAATGCAGATTTCTGCCGGCTCGATTATCGGGCTCGAAGTCGCCGGCTCCCGGAAAAGTGAGCAGCGTCTTGTTGGAGGGACCGAGGTCCGCTGATCCTCCCAGCAGCCAGGGAATATTCTGGGCAAGTATATTGAGGACCTTGCTCGAGGCGTCGCGACCGGCGATGCCTTTTGGATCGGCGGGAAAAACCGGGAGCGCCTTGTCCCATCCCTGCGGCAGCTCTCGGCGCTGCATGAGATCGATCTCGGTTGCGAGCTCAGGATATTTCGCGCGATAGGCTGCAAACAGCTCGGTCCATGGGCGGCGCGCCTCCCGCCCGCGCGCGCCAATTCCGGCTGCGAAGTGCTCGCGCACGGCGTCGGGAACCAGAAACTTCGCGTCCTCCGGCCATCCGTAGAAACGCTTTGCCAGGCGAATTTCCTCTTCGCCTAGCGGCTCGCCGTGCGCTGCGGATGTGTCATGCTTATGCGGGGCGCCGTAGCCGATGTGACTATCAAGAATAATGAATGTCGGGCGATGCTTGGTCTCGCGAAAAATGGTCAATGCCTGTTCGATCGGGTCGATGTCATTGGCGTCGCCCACGCGTAATACGTTCCAGCCGTAGCCCAAAAACCTGGCCGCGACGTCTTCTGTAAAGGTGATGCGGGTATTGCCTTCGATCGTGATGTGATTGTTGTCGTAGATCCAACAAAGGTTGTCCAAGGCGAGATGGCCCGCCAGCGACGCCGCTTCGGCGCCCACGCCCTCCATCATGCAGCCATCGCCGCAAACCGCATAGATGTTGTAGTCGAAGATCTTGAAGTCGAGGCGATTGTACCGGTTAGCGAGCCACGCCTGGGCGATCGCCATGCCGACGCTGTTGGCGATACCTTGCCCAAGCGGTCCGGTTGTGGCCTCGACACCCGAAACCAAGTGGTACTCGGGATGACCCGGCGCCTTGCTGCCTAATTGACGAAAGTGACGAATATCGTCGAGCGAAACCGCCGGCTCCCCAAGCCGTTCATATTCGGCATTTACCGCTCTGGTGCCAGTGAGGTGAAGCACCGACCACAAAAGCATCGAGGCATGACCGTTTGAAAGCAGGAACCGATCTCGGTTCGGCCAGATAGGATCTTGCGGGTCGAAGCGCATCACTCGGTTCCAAAGCGTATAGATCAGCGGCGCCAGCGCCATCGGCGTGCCGGGATGCCCCGACATCGCCTGTTGGACTGCGTCCATCGACAATGTGCGAATGCAATTGATCGACAGTTGATCCAATTGCGCGCTGTTCATGGGTCGAGGCGAATCCAGTACGGGGCTGGCAACAGCACTCATGTTTGCCTCCATTGATCCGAAGCCGATGCGATTAGCTTGCGGACTTCTCGACATGCCCCCCGAATTCATAGCGCATGGCGGAGAGCAGCTTGTCGGCGAATGTTGCCTCGCCGCGCGAGCTGAATCGTTCATACAGCGCCGTCGAAAGAACCGGAGCCGGCACGGCCTCGTCGATCGCGGCCTTGATCGTCCAGCGTCCTTCCCCGGAATCGGAGACCCGGCCCGCAAAGTTATCGAGCGCCGGATCCCGCGTCAGTGCAGTCGCGATGAGGTCAAGCAGCCACGACGCGATAACACTGCCGCGTCTCCACACTTCCGCGACGTCGCGCAGATTGAGATCGTAGCGATAGAGCTCGGGATCGCGCAGTGGCGTCGTTTCGGCATCGGCTGCATGCTGTCGCTCGCCGGCATTCGCATGGCGCAGAATATTCATTCCTTCAGCGTAGGCCGCCATGATCCCGTACTCTATTCCGTTATGGACCATCTTGACGAAGTGCCCCGCGCCGTTCGCGCCGCAGTGCAGATAGCCGAGCTCGCTGGTGCCTCCGATTTTCTCCCGCCCGGGGGTGCGCGGGATATCTCCCGTACCGGGCGCTAGCGTCTTGAAAATCGGATCGAGGTGCCGCACCGCCGTCACCGGTCCGCCGATCATCATGCAATAACCGCGCTCCAGTCCCCACACGCCGCCGCTGGTTCCAACGTCCACATAATGGATTCCTTTCGACGCGAGCACTCGCGCCCGGCGTATATCGTCGATGTAATACGAGTTGCCGCCGTCGATGAGAATGTCGCCACTCTCGAGATGAGGCGCGAGATCGGCGATGGTCTCGTCGACGACCCCCGCCGGGACCATCAGCCATACTGCCCGCGGTTTCTCGAGCTTGCTCACGAGATCCGCAGTCGAGGACGCCCCGGCCACCTTGTCGCGCGCCAATTCCGCGACCGCCTTCGCCGATACGTCGAAAGCCACGCATTGATGGCCGCCCTTAGTCAATCGCCGGACCATATTGGCGCCCATGCGGCCGAGACCGATCATACCTAGCTGCATGTGTCAGGCCTCCTTTGAGGGGTAATGTCACGATGATCGAAGGGCAAAATATAGAGCACGCGATCATATCCTCGCGGCATCAACCAGATCCCTTGAGTTTGCGATAGCGTCGGATCAGTGCATTGGTCGAGCTGTCGTGTTCGAGTTTTGGCTCAGTTGGACTCTCCAGTTGCGGAATAATTCGCTGCGCGAGAGCCTTGCCCAATTCCACGCCCCACTGATCGAATGAATCAATCTGCCAAACGATGCCTTGAGTGAACACGCTGTGTTCGTAGAGCGCCACCAATTTGCCAAGTGCGGCCGGAGTCAAAGCTTCCTGCAGTAAGACGTTCGACGGACGATTCCCTTCAAACAGGCGATGCGGCACGAGCCAATCAGGCGTGCCCTCCGCCTTAACCTCCGCGGCAGTCTTACCGAAGGCCAATGCCTCGGTTTGGGCGAACACATTGGCAAGCAGCATGTCATGATGCTTGCCCAATGGATTTAGGGGGCGCGCGAATGCGATGAAATCGCAGGGGATGAGCCGCGTGCCCTGATGGATCAGCTGATAAAAGGAGTGCTGCCCATTGGTGCCTGGCTCCCCCCAGTAGATCGGACCAGTCTGGCAATCGACTGGTGAGCCGGCGAGCGTCACGTGCTTGCCGTTGCTTTCCATGGTGAGCTGCTGGAGATAGGCCGGAAAGCGCTTCAAATATTGGTCATACGGAAGCACGGCGACGGTCTGCGCGCCGAAGAAATCGTTGTACCAGATGGCGAGGAGCCCCATGAGCACTGGCAGGTTGCGCGCAAACGGCGCGGTGCGGAAATGCTCGTCCATCAGCCGAAACCCTTCCAGCATCGCTTGGAAGTGATCGGCGCCGATCGCAATCATGGTCGAGAGACCAATGGCGGAATCCATCGAATAACGGCCTCCAACCCAGTCCCAGAACTCGAACATGTTGGCCGTATCGATGCCGAATTCTGCGACCTTCTCGGCGTTCGTGGATACCGCGACGAAATGCTTAGCCACTGCTTTGGCATCGCCACCAAGGCCGCCGAGCGACCAGTCGCGTGCGCTGTGCGCGTTGGTCATCGTCTCTAAGGTCGTGAAGGTTTTCGAGGAGACGATGAACAGCGTTTCCGCCGGATCTAGATCGCGTGTCGCCTCCACGAAATCAGTGCCATCGACATTGGACACGAAGCGAAAGGTCATCGTGCGATCGCTGTAATGTTTGAGCGCCTCATATGCCATCACGGGGCCGAGGTCGGAGCCGCCGATGCCGATGTTGACGACGTTGCGGATGCGTTTTCCGGTGTGACCTTTCCATTGGCCGCTACGGACACGATTGGAAAAATCGGCCATCTTGTCGAGAACGGCATGAACTTCCGGCACGACGTTTTTGCCGTCGACGACGATCGATGTTCCTTTGGATGCGCGGAGCGCCACGTGCAGGACCGCACGATCCTCCGTGACGTTGATTTTCTCGCCGCGAAACATCGCTTCGATCCTGGCCCGCAGCTCGGATTGCTCGGCGAGCTCGATCAGCAATCGGAGGGTCTCGTCATCGATGCGGTTTTTGGAATAATCCAGAAAGACG
>Ga0306926_10008545_pt1 | contig 11203 bp, 11 predicted proteins | sample flu12Cox44000178_FD_203759 | JGI IMG/M metagenome (GOLD analysis project Ga0306926, IMG submission 203759) | Lab enrichment of tropical soil microbial communities from Luquillo Experimental Forest, Puerto Rico - flux8day.12C.oxic.44.000.178 (v2)... | ecosystem: Environmental > Terrestrial >...
TCGCGGCCGAACCGGGGTTCCATGAACGTACGGCTCAATGCATCCAGCGCGTAACCAGGTTGCTGGCCACCGGTTCGCGCGGCCTGCTGCAGTATCTGATTTGAGATCCCCGAACGGGCCGGTTCGGCGCGCGAGGGGCCCGTAGCGTTGGCAGCCAGCCCCGTTCGACCTCGAACGGCATGGGAGCGATGCGCACTCATGCGCTCGCCACCGCGCGCAGCGTCGACTCGTCGGGTTCGGCGACGAGCCCGTGGTATTGCCGGAAGTCGCTCGCTTGCGGCACCTTGCCCTGCTTCAGCAATTGCCGGCTGACCGCCTGCAGCAGCAGTGTCATGCCGATCGGCGCGTCCGCCGCGGCGGCGGCGAAGGCGGCGTCGAGCGCGGCGACGCGGATGTCGCCGCCGGCGAAGGCGAACTGGTGGGCGAGGAAGCCGAAATCGATATCGGGCGCAACCGGCGCTTCCGGCGGCAGCGCTTGCCGCCACAGCCGCTCACGCAATGTCGCGTCGGGCTGCGGAAACTCGATGACGAAGTGCATGCGCCGACTGAACGCGCGGTCGACGTTGCGCGCCATATTCGTCGCCAGGATGGCGACGCCGTCATAAGCCTCGAGCCGCTGCAGCAGGAATGCCACTTCGATATTGGCGTAGCGATCGTGCGCGTCCTTGACCTCGCTGCGCTTGCCGAAGAGCGCATCTGCCTCGTCGAAGAACAGGATGGCATTGCCGTCGCGCGCCAGCGTAAAGACGCGCTCCAGATGCTTTTCGGTCTCGCCGATATACTTGCTGACGACCGTCGAGAGATCGATGCGCCATAGATCGAGCCCGGCCTCGCGCGCCAAGACGCCCGCGCTCATCGATTTGCCGGTGCCAGGGCCGCCGCTGAACAGCACGATCAGGCCGGCGCTTCCGCCAAAGCCCCATTCGCCAAAGACCCGCGCGCGATGGCGGATCGCGCCGGCCAGCTGCCGGAGCTGGCGCTGGCAGGACAAAGGCAGCGCGAGGTCCGCCCAACCGTGGCGCGGCGCGACCGGTTGGGCGAGAGCGCTCAGCCCGGAGGAGGCCTGGTCGCGTGCCGCGGCCTGCAGCGAGGCGGCGCCGACCGACCCGCGCTGACCGGGCACGAGCCGACATTTGAGGCGCAGGCTCTCGACAGCCGCCTGGATCTGCCGGGCCGAGAGGCGAAAGCGATCGGCAACGTCCTGCTGCGCCGCAGCCTCGCTCATCAGCCCGGCCCGCTGCAGCGCACCCGCCCAACGACGGCGGCTCTCGTCGCGGCCGAGCGGTGGGAACGGCACTTCGAGCGCGACACATCCGGCGAGCGCGGGGCGCCATGGCTCGCCTTCCTCCGCGAGAACAAAGACCGGCACGGGCAGGTCCCGTAGCGCCGAGGCAACCGGTGCGAGCCCGGCCGGACCGGGATCGATGAGCAGCAGCGCCCCCGCCAGCCGGGCGGCGAGACCGGCGTCTCGCAGCGATGTCAGGGGCGAGGCATCCGAGCCGAGGTTCAATCGGACTACCGGGCAGCGCAGCCGGCCGGCGAGGCCCAGCACGGCTTCGGACCGGCCCGCCATCTTGCGCCCGGTCAGCACGGCGATCGGACGACCCCCTGCGGCCAACATGGCAGCCACGTCGTCGAGCCGGCCCGCCTGCTCGCTGGCCGGGTGCAGCATGGCGACGCCGGGCGGCAGCCGCACTGCGGCTCCTAAAAGATGGGCGCTGACGACGGGATTGGGGGCGAAATCGACCAGCGAGAAGGCTCCCCGTGCCTCACCGGCCGCTGCAGGCACCAAGAGGCCGGTGCCGAACAGCGGGCCCGCAGGGTCGAGGGCAGCACTGAGCTCGTCCGAGGCGCCAAATAAGCGACGAGCCAGATCGACGGTCGGCCAGCGCCGCTGAACGTCATCGTTGAGATAAGCGAGGATCGTCGCGTATTTCGGGTCGCAGTCCGGCGCGAGCGCCAGCAACAGCAGATCGGCCGCCACGTCACAGAGGCCGAAGAGGGCAATCAATGCAGCGAGCTGCGAACTGGCCTGCAGCGGCGGCAGCTCCGCGGGTGTCGGCGGCGGCATGCCGGCCTGGCTCAGCAACGCGTCCACCTGCTCGTCGCTGACATAGAGTCCGCGGAACTCGTCGAGCGATAGCTGATAGCGGGCGCGCAGCCGCAGGATCTCGTGCGCCAGCGCGGCATCCAGCCGGGTCAAGGCGGGTCGCAGCGTCTGCAGCCGGGTCACGGCGGGGCTCGAGTCAGCCGCACCGTCGCGCCGGATGGAAGCGACACCGTGCCCTCGGCCAAACGGGAAAGCGAGACCAGCACGTCCAGCGGCGGCCGGCCCAGTCGCGCTTGCCAGCAACTCCCGACACGCTCGACCGCCGCTGGCACTGCAAGGAGATTGTGCCACAGAAACGGGGCGGACGAGGCGCTGAACCCGACGAGTCGGCGGGCGAAGCGGGTGAGGATCGCACTGGCCAGACGAGCCAGGGTGCGGCGGGCCGCCCGCGATTCGACCAAGGTCCGCGGCGGAAGCAAAAAGCGGGCGTCGCGGGTGCTAGCCAGCCCATCGGCGAGTGCTTCCAGCGTGTCCCAACCCTGGCTGGGGATCGCGCTGAGTTGCTCCGCCAGCGCGATTGGCGGGTCCCACAGAGATAGGCCGAACAGCTCACGCCAGAGCGGATCGGCAAGCCACGCGGCAATGCTCACGCGTCCGGCGCAGAGGCCGAGCACAGCGTAACCGATCAGCGCGGCACAACGCGGATCGGGGGCTACCGTCCACCCGGCCACCGCCTCCGCGATGTCGTCGAAGCCCGCCGTAGGGAGGAGCAAAAACAAACCACCAAAGCGAGTGAACATGCAGTCGGGCGCGACGTCCGATTCCGCTACCGCGTCGCGCTGGCGGACGAGGTGGTGCGCCAGGATCCGTCGGGCTGCGGCCGGGATTTCCGGCCCAACGCCAAAGTCGGCTACTGCGCCCTCCCCGGCGACGGTTTCCAGAAAGGCAGCTGCGGCGGCTTCGGTGCGGCCAGCCAGAGCAGCCGACAGTGCCGCCCATGCACGGGCTGCCGCGGCCAAGCCTGGGCCTCCCGCGCTCTCATTCAGAGCAACGGCGCGAACATAGAGCGCCAACGGGAACAAGCCGGCGCCGGCGGACGCCACCTTGGCGACGGCTGCGATGCTGCCGTCGATCGTGGCGGAATGTTGTTGGTTCCATGCGAGGCGCGATAGCCCATCTGGTCCTCGCCTCGGCGAAACACGAATACGCCGACCGTTATTTGGATCTCCTGGCGAGCCGAACTCTCACCGAAGAGGGCGTCTTCAGTGACACCAGGCGTACCGCCCTCGAATGGCTTCTCATCGAGGCCGAAGAAAAGGCGGACCAGATCTATCAGCTCATCGGCACCGCATCTACGCGGCCTGTCGTATCGCCGCGGTCGGGTGAAGTTCTTCCCGAGTACACGCCGGAGAAGGGCCAGCTTTCTGTCGGTGCGCCGCTCGCTGTCGGTGGAGCGGCGTTGCGCGGCCTCGACTTTGACGTCCTGTCGCTCGCTACTATCGAGCAGCGGCTGACGATCCTCACAGCGATACTGCCCGACAGAGGGACGCCTCCGGCGGAGGACGTAAGCCTGATCTCACGTGTCCTCTACGCGACGCCTGCCGCACAATTCCCGCGACTGGAGCGGATGCTCTCGACAAGCGGCCTGATGGATAAGCTTGCCCAGATGTGGGGGCCGCATGGCGAACTTGCCGTAATCGGCCGGATATTTACGGTCAAGGCGCTCGAGGCGATGCAAGTCCCCGGCGAGACGCTAGAGGACCTGCCGGAACTGAGCGTGGGTTACGATGAGGATGGCTTCTTTCATTACGCGTATGCCACCTCTGAAAGCGTCGCTTCGCGCGCACTTGCGCCCGCCGATTTCGGTGCCACGGGTCAGGTCGCTCTCGGCCACGAGCGAGCCCTGCCGGGAGAGCCAACCGCCGATATCAAGCGAAGCGTCATTACACTTCACCCCGCTATCATCCGCGGTGGCGGAATTATCATGACATTCTGGCGCGGGCTGCGCAAAACGCTGATCGTTGATGACGGTCCACCCAAAGGACCATATCTCCCGACCCAGCTCGTGCGTGTCACCACGCTGGGCGAGAATGGAGGCACGCGCGTCGTCACGGCACTCGAAGCCGCTGGCATGCTCACACTCACCGAATCGGCCTATATGGAGCAGACGGTCAAGCCTGTCGTACGCGGGGGCATTGTATGCACTGGCGTTCATGGGGCTGGCGCGGGCGTTCGGCCCGGTGTTAGCCGAAGGCCTCACCACGGGAGCCGGCATCCGCGCCACGGCAGGCGCGCTTGGCGAGGCGGCAGTCGCGCAAACAGGTCGCTCCGCGCTTATAAACGCTGCGCTGATCACGAGCATGGATGTGGTCGAACAGAATCGGCCCGCGCTCGCTAAGACGCCCGAGGGTCGTGCATTCCTCGCAGTTTTTGACGTTGCGATGACGATCTGGATTGCGCACGACGTCGCGCGCATTCTCGAATCGCTACCGCGCCTGCTAGCCGCCACCGACCGGGTGATTGCTTCGATGAGCGCTCTTCGCGAGTCGCTCTTGGCGTTCCGGGACGAACTGGAGGCATTCCGGCGCGCCGCCGCCAAATGGGCCGGCCTGGGCGCCGATGTACGCGTCCTTTCAGGCGCGCCGGGCGGGCTTGTTGCCGGCGCCGACCCGCCGCAGAAGTTCCTGACCTTGCTGATGGAATCCCGGGGCGAGGTCGCCGCGGAACGTCTGGTGGGACGGCTCGGTGCGGGCGGAAGAGCAACGCAGCGCGAAGCGAGTGCGATCTTCGATAACCTGGGCCGCCTTGCCGGCGCCGATGAGAGGGCGGCCCGCGCGCGCCTTGCCATCGCTCGCCGCGCGGCACAGATGCAACCACAGGCGGGCGATGACTTTCTGCGTAGCATCAACGAACTCTCGCGCGGCGGGCGCTCGATCGCGAGTCTGTGCGATTTTTTTACCGCCGCGGCGGGTTCGCGGACTCCGAATGTGTATCTCGCAGAGATCCGGAAGCTTGCCGCCCGTCCTGGCCTCAGTGACGAGGCCTTGGGCGTGCTTGGTGGGAAGGCAGCGAAGGGCGCAGACGTACTGGATCTTGCTTGGTTGAACCGGACCTCGATCAGCGACCCCGCGCTCGATTTTCTTGCAAGGGACGATCGGACGCCATGGGACCTCTATCGCCGAGCCGCGCTCGATCCCACTGCGACGGACGTTATTGTTCCGTTTCGAACGGCTGCGCGCGGCGCCGCCGCCGAGATGGTAGCAGAGCCCGAGGCGCAGCGGCTCGGAAGCTCAGTGCGGCGTCAGGTGCAGATGGGCGACCGAGAGATTGACTTCGAACTGATCGTGAAGGGGCGCAGACGCGGCTTCGAAGTGAAAGGCTGGCGACTTGAGACATGGGGGGAGGCGCTCGACGCGGCCATCCAGCGGCTGAACAAGAAAGGCCTCTCCGACGCACAACGGGAGGCGGTCAAAAAGATCGATACTATGGTCAGCCAGCTTCAGGAGGCGCAGAAGGCCACGGGCCAACCACCCTTCCTCGGGGATCACTGATGCACTATATGCGGATAGCGCCAATATGGCGAAACTGCGCCGCGTCTTGCGAGCGAAGGATCTGGCCAGCACGCAGTTCGTGGCGTTGAGCGAGCAAAATATAAAGGAAGTCGCGCACAAGACGATTGGCCAGAGCCTGGGGATCCCACTTCCGTGACGAACAAACTAAACGATAAGCTGAGCTGGGCGGTGTTGGCGCCGCTTCCTGCGGCTGAACTGCGGCATATCGTGGAGGACCGGTGGAGGCACGTGATGCCGTATGCGGTCGAAGGACCGCCGTGGAAGGTGATCGAGGGGAATGGGAAGTACACGGCGGTGGTATCGGACACGCCGGGGTCAGAGGGCGCTGACCGGCCGATCGCCGAGTTGGCCGCCGGGGAGACGGAAAAACCCGTGTACGCGCTGTGGCTTGATCCCGAACGCGAGCAAATCTTCGTTTGGCAGCGCGGCCTTGCGGGTGCCATGCAGCCCGGCGCGCCGCTTGAGTTGGCGCGCCAACTTGGGTTCGACACCGCGGGACGTGAGCCGGATCGGCCTCCGTTCGACGTTGCGGTGGTTGAGGGCGCTACGCTCGAGGAGGTCCGTCAGGCGCTGGGCGACACTGCGTTGGAGCCGTGGCTGCGTATCGAGCCATGTGCGGAGGGTGTGCTCCTATCGTCGGAGGATGGCACGCTCGGCACGCAAGGCTGGGATGCCGCCGAGGCGCTCCCACAGAGGACGACGACGTATCTCGTTCAGCGCTGGCCGGGTACGGGCGCTTTCTCCGTTGTCGTCTTGCGCGGGGGAGTGGAAGTCGGACGTTTCCGGGTACCGGAAATCGAGGACGATGCCTTGCTTGGCATCAAGGGGGCGCAAACACCCGAGGGGATCGCGGCCGCCCTGGGCATCCCGCCGCAGCTGCTGGGATTCAACGACAAGTAGTTGCACCTAGGCTGCGGAGCCGCCAGCGTTCTAAATGTAGAAAGAATTTACAACTTGTCCGCAGTTTTGCTGCTCGGGCTGTGCCGGTAAGCCAATGAACCGAAATCCGGCAGTTGGGGACTGCAGATCGGTTTGGGCGGCGTGACCGCTCGTAATGCCGTTGATCACCAGCACTCCGCCGCGTTTGACTGCCTTGAGGCTGTCCGACCAGGTCACTGCGCCGATATTGTCAACGACCGCGTCGACGCGGCGGGGCAACTGCTCGCCGTGGCGGAATATCCGATTGGCGCCGAGGCGTTCGGCGATCGCGGCGCCATCATCATTGCGTGTCGTGACCCACACTTCGATGCCGGCCGCGGGTCCCATCTGAGTGAGCGCCGTCGACATGCCGCCTGACGCGCCCTGTACGAGCAGAGTTTGTCCCGGGAGCAGCCGCGACTTCGTAAAGAGTGCGCGATAGGCGGTGAGCCACGCCGTGCCGAGCACCGAAGCGTTGAGGGCCGAAAGCCCTTCGGGCAGCGGAAGGGCATTGCGTTTTGGCACGGCGACGTAGTCGGCCATCGTGCCCGGCACGAGCTCGCTGAAAATGTGCCAGTGAGGATCGATTGTCTCATCGCCCTTCCAGCTATCCGTGTCCATGACCGGGTAGATGACAACGGGCGTTCCGTCGTCGAGCTGTCCGGCGCCGTCATTGCCCAAGATCATGGGGAAGGGGATCGGCTCTTCCTGGGCGGAAAGCCCCCGCAGGGTGAAAACGTCATGCCGGTTAAGGCTGACATGGGTCATCTTTACCCGCTCCCAGCCTTCGGGCACGACGGGGTCAGGTCGCTCACCGACGACGAGCGACGAAAGCGGGTTATCGAGATTGGCCTCTTTTGCATAGACGGCGAACATGGCGGGTCCCTTCGGGACTGAATGAGGAAGTGGGCGAGGCGCGGCCAGTGGGAAAAGGCCTCGCCCGTGGACAGAACCCCGAAGTGTGAGGGATTGTCTTGCACCTGCCGAGCGAGCTTCACGATGCGCTCGTGAAGCGGCGATGCCGACGACCCGCCGCCCTTTGTTCGAAGTTTGACCACATTCTCCATGCCCCCAATCTACATCTTGTACCGATCGGCATCAAGTATATATTGCCAGAGGTAAGTATTAAGTCCCGCTGAATGGGGCCAAATTGTATTGGCGTTTTGCGCTACCCTCGTCTCAACACTTATTCCTTAACAGGAGAACTTTGCGAACACTTTGAAAATTTTACATAAGAGGTGTTATGTAAAATGCGCCTCTCCCGCGCAAACGCCCGAAGGCACAACATCTAGAGTCAGGCAGCTTTGACAGCGGCCTCACCGCCATGCCATCAAAGAGCGCGAATGCCAAGGAGCGCCATGCATGGACTACAGCCAATACTTGGCAGGCGGATTGGCGGGATCGATACTCACCATCATCTATCAGTGGGTCAAAGGCTATTGGCTGAAACCTCGAATACAAATTTGCTTCCAAAGTACAGAACCCGGATGCTCTCTTGACACGAATTCCGTCCAAAATCCTCAGATGATCGTAGGACGCCACGTCCGATTAAAAATTAAAAATACCGGAAGATCAACAGCATTAGGTGTATCAGTTTGTATCACAAGGCTAACACTTGAAGAAGAGTCGGGGCTGGACAGCAGCGCTTTTGCGGAAGATGTACTAGATTTAAGACTGGCTTACCACGCTGACGCCGCCCCTTTTCTCTTGGCACCGGGCGCGCATCGCTTTGTGGACTTGGCGCATACCGATCGGAACGTAGCGAACCCACTCCACTGGCTCGATCTGCAGCCACATCCAACGCGGCTACGCCAGCGAGGGTTTGGAACCCGTGCTGGCACCTGTGGAGCCGAGATATTCGTGGCCGCCGAAAATGCTAAAGCCAAGGCAAAATTTGTGAAATGGGCCTGGGATGGCGGATTCCCAGGTCTCACCATACCGCTTCAAGACTCCCCGGGGCCGCTGCATCCCGTGCGACTTCTACGGGTGCTTAAACTTCGCTCAGCCGCAAAGTGTAAGTGTAGGCTTTCGACATTGCGGACCCAAATCCAAGCTGCTTTTGCAGCCTTGAAAGCGCGATTGTGGCGTCGAAAACCGCACTAGCACGTCAAAACCCCGATTGTTGGCGAGGCCACCGACGACCGCCTCCGATTTTCCAGAAGCGTATGCGGCAGATGACCGAAACACGGCAGGGCCGCACAGAAATAGAAGTTGATTTGGTCGGAGAAGCGGGTTCTTAATTGATTGCAAAACGTTGCCATCCTACTGCTAGTAGGAAACATGATCGATTTCGAAGCGGAAATCAAACAGGTATCGGGTGAGCTTTACAAAATCGCTCTCGATTATATGGACGAAGAGGAGGCCCGCGACTTTTCATTTCCATCACCAAGCGCGGGCGCGGGAAGCGGGGGGTTTGGTCGAAATCCTGTCCCCAACCCAAGCCCGGCGATCGAACGAAAGCGCCTTGCACGCATGCGTGGTTTCAAGATGGAGCTCGGCCGAGCGCTTACCCGAGACAATTTGCGAAGGTTGGAACAATCATTTCGAGATCGACTGAACAGAATCACGGACAAAAAATGAAGCTGTTTTTTGTCGCCTTCTGAAACGGGCCTCTAACGATTACATCCGCCGTCAAATTTCCTCGGAGGCCTGCGCTAATGGATGTTTTCACCCCGGCGATGGTGCATGAGTTGGCGCTGCTCGTTTATGCGCTCGTCGCCTTTATCAAAGCCATCTGGCCGAATGGTCTGCGTCAGTGATCCATCCGGCACTGGCCGGGCAATCCGCCTGCATAAATTAAGAATTTCGGAGCACGGGCTTGGCTTCGTTAGCTGACGGCAGGTCGTCCGCGTGGGGCTTCTTCATTTCGTCAAGGTGCCGAGCCCATCTAGCTCCGAGCGGCGTCAGCTGGACGAGCTTAGCAAGATCGAATGTGCGGCCGTCCTCGGCAGATCCAATTGGCTCGGTATTGGTTATAAGGGTCAGATCCCGCAAACGTCGGAGCTCCGATCTGACCTCATGATTACCGCGGTATCCAGCTGTGCGCTCGTAATACAGATTAAGTAGGTGCTTTTGTTCAGAATTGGTCAGGACGGGTGACGCGGTCTCAAGCACTGGCCTAAGCCGGAGGCTGGCTTCGACCGACACAAGCCGCTCCCGCAGCTCGGCGATAACCCGATCGCGTGGGTCCGCGCTTTCCCGCATCTTCGCCGTGGCGTTTGCCTGAGTCAGCGGGTTACTAATCTGAAAGCCCGACTCGTTGATGGTGCGAGCTGACGCTGCGAGCAGACTGCGACCTCGCTCGATACTCTGCCACTCGGACAAGTCGATAAAGATCGTACGCTGTGCGACGGTGTCGAAGGGGAGGCTCGTCCCAGCCCTGGCGACGTGAATAGCGGGCTTAAGACTGGAGTGCCGAATGCCGAGCTCATAAAAGGCGTTCGGGTTCAGGTCGGTCAGATCAGCTACCACGAGCTCAGCGTCGAGGATGTTGGATATCATCCGATCGCCGATCATCCCGGGGTCCGCATCCTCATCCGCTCTCTTCACCCTGTAGCCAAACTCGTCTGCTTCGAGGACGTGCTTTATTACGGCGTGGAGCAGCAGATCGGCGTGCTTTCGCTCAGGGCTCCCGTCCGCTCCTATTGGCCCGATGACAAAACACAGCGGCTTGGTGGGCTGCGCTGCGTCGGCCATCGCGGAACATCTCGCACTACCTCGGTGGACCGTAATTTTGCTGATTTAGGAAGCTCGCCGCAAGAGAGCGCGCGTTGCAGGACCCGCGGGTGAGGCTGTAGCTGGGCTGCTGCTCGGTGCCGTGTGCCGAGCGTCCTTTGGTGGCGATCAGCCGGGATTCGACGGCCCCGAGGTTGACGAGCTTTTGTAGGGCCTGATCGATGCCGTTGGATGGTATGGCGTGTGAGGACATCTGCCACAGCTCGGTGCGCGTCTTGCCCTCGGGCCCGGCGGCGCGGATGCGGTGAGGATCGTATCGGCGATGCGGCGAGGGTTGGGTATTGTTCGTGCCATCTCCTGCTTGCGACCTCGTCGAGGTAGAGTCGCCGCAGGTAATTATTGGCGCGGATCGCCTGGGTTATGACGGTATCAGCGATTTCACACTCCACGGAAAATTCCGAGTCCGCACTGCCGGTCGCCGTGTGTCACAATTCACAATTTTGCATCGTCGCGACTGGCAAACCTTATCGAAGGTGCGGTAAGCCAACCCGGCACCGTTGTAGCGAATCGCAACCCGGCCATCGAGATAATCGACAACGGTGACCCGCTTGCCGATCGCCGCCTTGGCTGGCTCGCGCGGCTCCAAGACGAAGATCAAAAGCCCTGAGTTTTTTTTTGGATATGTGAAACGTCTCACACGCGTGACGGCAGGATCACACTATGGTTGATGCAACGGCAATGATGATCCTCGCCCGAGGGGACAGAAGTTAGCCAGGCTGGTCGTACTTTGAATGGTTAAACTATCCCCCGGGACACAACCATAAGAGAGGGGCACATGTACAAGTTGGTTCCGGTTCTTGTGCTGACTGCGGTTGCGGGGGTATCGATTCCTGTGCCCGTTGTCGCCGCCCAGCGGCTGATGGCGCCCTTATCTGGTCCCTCTGCCGCCGATACCGTCGTTCCCCAGGCCGCGCTCGTGCTCGTCGGC
>Ga0306926_10008547_pt1 | contig 11203 bp, 10 predicted proteins | sample flu12Cox44000178_FD_203759 | JGI IMG/M metagenome (GOLD analysis project Ga0306926, IMG submission 203759) | Lab enrichment of tropical soil microbial communities from Luquillo Experimental Forest, Puerto Rico - flux8day.12C.oxic.44.000.178 (v2)... | ecosystem: Environmental > Terrestrial >...
CGAATGATAGACCACCGGAACGCGGGAGGCTTCCAGCCTTCGCCCGATTGCCTGGCCGATGCGACCCATGCCCACCATTCCAACCTTGCGATCGCGGAGCGAGCCGACACTGAGGGGATATTGCGCCGAGGTCCAAAGGCCGGAGCGAAGATAGCGGTCCGCCTTGATGAATTCGCGCAAGGTCGAGATCAAAAGTCCCAAGGCGATATCGGCGACCTCTTCGGTCAGGACATCGGGCGTATTGGTCACGATAATGTTATGCTCGCGCGCGTAGCTGGCATCGACGTGGTCGTATCCGACGCCGAACGACGCAACGATTTCGAGCTTCGGGAACATTGCGATGACGGCGCCGTCGCAGCGAACCGTGCCGTAAGTGACGGCAGCGCCGCGAATTTTTGCGGCCACCGCCGGATTCAGGCGGTCGAGATCGGCGCGCGTTTCGGAAGCGTGGAGCACGAACTGATCGGAAAAACCCTTGTCGATGATCGGCTTGTTCGGCCCGTAGACCAGAAGATCGATCTTTTCCGACGAAATATTGCCGCCCACCATCTAGTGCCCTCTTTCCGAAGTTCGTGACACGTCGCGGCACCCTCTCACACGAACTTCGGAAAGCCAAGGGCACCAGCAAAGTTATGATGCCAGTACCGCTTTCGATCTGACGTCCCTGTACGGACTCGCCGCCTGTGCTGCAGGGACTTCAGATCGGCGGTACTAGCTTTCCTTTCCAAGCGCGCTCTCGTGCCAACGTCGCAGCACCAGGTGCGAGGTTAGCGCCAGCAGCCCATAAATGACAATTCCAGCGGCTGAGAGCAACAGTAGCGCTGCGAACATTCGGGGAATGTTGAGACGATAGCCGGATTCCGCAATTCGATAGGCAAGGCCAGAGCCCGCGCCGGCCGAGCCTGCCGCAATTTCGGCCACCACCGCACCGATCAGCGACAGGCCGCCCGCAATCCGCAATCCGCCGAGAATGAACGGCAGGGCGGAGGGCAATTTGAGTAGACGAAGCGTCTGCAGCCGCGAGGCGCCGTAAAGACTGAACAGGCCGGCGAGATTGCGGTCCACCGAATTGAGACCGAGCGTGGTATTGGACAGCACCGGAAAGAATCCGACAATCCAGGCACAGACCACCACGGCTGTCTGTTGCGGAAGATAGATCAGGAGCAGGGGCGCGATCGCGATCACCGGTGTGACCTGCAGGATCACGGCATAGGGAAACAGCGAATATTCCAGCCATTTCGATTGGTTGAACAACAATGCCAGCGCGACGCCGCCGATGGCCGCCGCAATGAAGCCTTCGAGCGTGGTGAGAAGTGTCGTCAACAGCGATTGCGACAACACCGGCCAGTCCTGAAGGAGGGTCATGAAAACCGCCGATGGTGCGGGCAGCACATAGGGCGGAATGTGGTTGATCCGTACCACGAGCTCCCACGCCCCAACGCCGATCGCGAGCACGGCAACCGGCAGCAGGACGCGCACCAGGCGCAAGGTTCCTCCCTCGGCTGCGCCCTGCGCGGCTGCTGACGGCGGAGTATCCATCAAGCTCATGGGGCAGCCTGTCCCGGATAGGATGGCGAGAGCGCGCTCGAAACCCTACGGCAGTAGGCCGCATAATCGGCCGAGGTCCGAAAATCCTCACCCCGCGGCTCTGCGGTCGCAATCGCAATCTCGCTGGCCATGCGGCCGGGCCGTGAGGTCATGACGAGGACCCGCTGCGACAGATAGACCGACTCGAACACCGAGTGGGTCACGAAAATGACGGTCTTGCGCAGATTGCGCCAAAGCGCGAGCAGATCGTTGTTGAGGCGGAAACGCGTGATCTCATCAAGCGCGGCGAAAGGCTCGTCCATCAGAAGGATGTCCGGATCGGTGACCAGAGCGCGCGCCAGCGAAACCCGCATTTTCATCCCACCCGACAATTCCCGTGGGTATGCTCCGGCAAATTCGGCAAGGCCCATTTGCGCCAATGCCTCGTCGACCCGCACGTCGGATTCGTGAGCCGGCACATGCGCGAGTTTCAGCGGCAATCGGACATTTTCACGCACGCTCGTCCACGGCATCAAGGTCGGCTCCTGAAACACAAAGCCGACAGGATGTGCTCCGCCGGTCTTTGGCGCAGGCCGGGACACGCGCACTGTGCCGGAGGTCGGTGCGCTGAGGCCGGCGATCAGGCGTAGCGCCGTCGACTTCCCGCAACCGGACGGCCCGAGCAGGGAGACAAAGTCTCCCTTGCGCACCTTGAGGTCGATCGGACCCAGCGCGACCACGCCGCTGTCATAGACCTTGGTGACATCGCGCAGACTGACCGCAAGGCCCGCTTCATCGGCTTCCTTTTCGGTCAAGGCTGCGCCTCCCGTCATCAAGTCCGCGCTAATTCTTCCGCAGGTCCACGCCAACGCCCTTGTTGACGAAGCGAAGCGTGTAGGCCTTGCGGTAGTCGATGTCGGGGCGGACAACGCGGGCACGCACCATCTTGTCGAAGAAGCTTGCCATTCGCGCGTCGGTCATAGCGCCGATGCCGTCGCGCAGCGAGTCACCGGAATCGACAATGCCATATTCCTTCATCCTGGCGATGGAATAGGCGATCAACTCGTCGGTCATCTCCGGATTGAGTTTCCTGATCATCGCGTTGGCAGCGCTGTTGTCGCCGTAGAGATAATGGTACCAGCCGATCATGGAAGCATCGACGAAGCGCTGAACCAGGTCCGGTTTCTTGTCGATCAGGTCGCGGCGCGTCTCGACCAAGGTCGAATAGCTGTTGAAGCCATGGTCGGCCAACAAGATGATTCCGGGCTTGAAGCCGGCGCTCTTCTCGATCGCGTAGGGCTCCGAGGTGACATAACCCTGCATCGCGCTTTGCTTGTTGGCGAGAAACGGCTGCGGGTTGAAGGTATACGGCCTGACCTTTTCCTCGCTGAATCCATATTCGGACTTCAGCCATTGAAAATAGCTCGAAATGCCTTCCTTGGACACGAACAGCGTCAGCGGTTTGAGATCCTCGAGCTTGGTGACCTTGGATTCCGGATGCGTCAGCAGGACCTGCGGATCCTTCTGGAAGATGGCGGCCACCGTGACCACCGGCACGTTGTTGGCGACCGCATCGAACGACATCAGCGTGTTCGCGGCCATGAAGAAATCGAGCTTGCCGGCGATCAGCAGCATGCGGTTGTTGTCGTTCGGACCGCCCGGCACGATGGTGACGTCGAGCCCGTATTTTGCATAGGTGCCGTCGGCCACCGCCTGGAAGAAGCCGCCGTGCTCGGCCTCGGCCACCCAGTTGGTCCCGAACGAGACCTTGTCGAGTTTGGTCTGGGCCTGCGCCGGCGACAGGACCGTCACAAGGGCCACCAGCAGCGTTAACGCTCGCGGCAAAAGAGCCGGGTTCATGTTGGACTCCGCAGGTCGTTTTGGCACATGATAGGAGGCATCGGGAAGCGTCGGGTTCCGATGGCTTCCGTCGTAACCAATACGAAACCATCTTGCAAACCCGGCAAACCACTCCACCACCTAAGAAGTCTGCTCGATGAATTCGACCGTCCCTCCGCGCGATTGGACCGACATTCACTGGCCTGATTTCGCTGGCTCAGGCCTTGAACGATGGGTTGCGGTCCTGCCGCTGGCGGCCACCGAACAGCATGGGCCGCATTTACCACTCGGCACCGACGTCATGATTGCGCAGGCCTATTTGACACGGGTGCGCGAGCTCCTCCCCGACACCCTACCTGCGACCTTTCTTCCGCTACAGCCGATCGGTATTTCCACCGAACATATCGACTTTCCGGGGACGCTGACCTTGCCGGCGGAAGTCGCGCTCAGGACCTGGTTTGCGCTTGGCGAAAGCGTCGCGCGCGCCGGCGTGAAAAAGCTGGTGATGGTGACGAGCCATGGCGGCAACAGCGCCGGCATGAGCGTTGTCGCACAGGACCTGCGCGCAAAGCACGGTCTTTTCGTCGTCACCACCGCCTGGTCGCGCCTCAGCGCCACGGCGGGTTTGTTCGTTGCAGCCGAAGTGCAGCAGGGCATTCACGGCGGCGCAGTGGAAACCTCCATCATGCTGGCGCGATATGGTCAGCACGTCCGCAACGAAGCGATTGCCGATTTTGGTTCGTCCGCCATCGCGATGGCGAAGGATTATCGTTTGCTCTCTACCAATCGTCCTGCGCCGTTCGCCTGGCAGGCCCAGGACCTTCACCCGTCCGGTGCGGTCGGCGATGCGACGCAGGCGTCCGCGGAGAAAGGCGAGCGCCTGATCGATTCGGGCGCGCGCGCGTTTTGCGAACTGCTCACTGAGGTCGACAGATTCGACCCGAGGGCGCTTTCAAATATTTCGAAAATCTGACGGCGATCCAACTAACTCCACGAAATCCCTGCCAGAATTCGCATTACACGATTTTAATCGACCCGCTTCGAACCGGCTTTGAAGATGTCCCGTCCAACGGGCATGCGGACCGATAACGCGCCCGCCTCAACCGGATGGAGTTTCTCATGTCGATCAAAACGAAGATTGCCGCTCTCGTGCTCGCTGCTCTCGCCATTACAGGCGCCATCGCATCCACCACGACTCAGGCCGAAGCCAAGCCGTTTGGTTTGGGCTGGGGTATAGGCGCCGGCATCGTTGGCGCCGCGATCGTCGGCAGCGCCATCGCCGCCAATGACGGCTATTACTATGGCTACCACCGCTGCGGCTTCGTTCGCCATTTCGATGCCTACGGCAATTACCTCGGCACGACCCGCACCTGCTACTGAGAGGCGAGGAAGCGAGAGCCGCGCCGCTTCAGCCAGGCGACACGCCATGCTCGAAACGTTCTGATCGTGGATCTTGCGTCCGGCACGGGCGCCTCATCCACCCCCGTGTCGCACTCGACCCGCCCGGCTATCCCGGGCGGGTCACGCCTTTGCGATCGTCGCCGTCGAAGGAAAACGCGAGCGAGGGCAAGAGAACGGCAAGCGCATAGGCTGCGACCAGAATGCCTGCACCCCATACCCGCAAATATCGCCGCAACCTCAGCATCGGCTGTCCCGTTCGATCGCATCCGGCACCGGATGCCCAGCAAACGCAGCGCCGGAGGGCGGCATGGAAAAGCTCATGGTCGGCGCCCACTGGGGATAAGGAGAACTCCCGATCACGGCCTTGATATAGGATAGGGGGGTATGCTATATACTGTCAACCATGTCCCATACCATCAAGGCGAAAAAGAAACTGCTGGCGCGTGTCGGCCGCATCCGCGGGCAGGTCGAAGCGATCGAGCGCGCGCTGGCCAACGAGGCTGAATGCGAGCGCATCATGCACATGATCGCCGGCGTTCGCGGCAGCGTCGCCGGGTTGATGGCCGAGGTGGTCGAGGACCACATCCGTACCCATCTGGCGGGCTCCGAGAAAAATGCCGGCGAACTGAACGGCGACGCTGCCGATCAGTTGATCGATGTGGTCCACACCTATTTGAGGTGAGAAGATCATGACGAACGGCGATCAGGTCTTTCCGGTTCCGCCTCACGATCACGTTTTCCTGGGCAGGGATCACGCCAGGGCCGAGCGGCGGACCTGGGCGGTGATCATTCTTTGCACGGCGATGATGATCGTCGAGATCGTCGGCGGCGCCTTGTTCGGCTCGCTCGCCCTGATCGCCGACGGCCTGCACATGTCGACCCATGCCGGCGCGCTGCTGCTCGCCGCGCTTGCCTACACCTATGCCCGCAAATATGTCGGAGATCGCAGTTTCAGCTTCGGAACCGGCAAATTCGGCGATCTGGCCGGTTATTCCAGCGCCATCGTGCTGGCGATGATCGCGCTCCTGATTGGCTATGAAGCGGTCATGCGTTTTTTCAACCCCGTTGCCATTGCTTTCAATGAGGCAATTCCGATTGCCGCGCTGGGCCTGATCGTCAACGCCGCCAGCGCCTGGCTGTTATCCGGCGGGCACCGCGATGATCACGGCCACGGCCATTCGCATGGGCACGCGCATGGTCATGACCATGACGATGAACGACGGCTTGGAAAATTTGAAGAGCACGAGCACAGTCACGGCGCCCATCACCGCGACAACAACATGCGCGCAGCCGTGGTTCACGTCATGGCGGACGCCGCTGTCTCGGTGCTCGTCATTGTCGGATTGCTGCTGGCGCGCGCATTCGGCTGGCTCTGGATGGACCCGCTCGCCGGCTTGATCGGCGCGCTCGTCATCGCCAACTGGTCGGTCGGCCTGCTGCGCGACACCGCTGCCATCCTGCTCGACCGCACGCCGGATCCGCAGATGGCGGAGAAGGTCCGCACCGCGATCGAAAGCGAAGGCGACCGCGTCATTGATCTCCATCTCTGGCGGCTCGGGCCGGGCCATCTCGGTGCCATCGTCTCGGTCGCAACGTCAGGGACGCACGACCCGGCACATTACCGTAAGAGATTGAGAAAATTCCCCGACCTGTCGCATGTGACGGTCGAGGTTCATCGTCTTTCACTGGGCGGCTGAAACCGCGCCGCCATTCGCGTCCCGCCCCCACCGCGTCCTGGGAGATTGCTTCAACCCGGAAAGCGGCGTTCGGCTGCGCGTTTGAGGCGAGAAAGCGAATCAGCAGGACCTGAATCGAGTCTGCGGCCCAGGAGCGCTCTGATCGCCGCCCCTCGCCACCCCGCGGGGAAATCGAAGTCACAGCGATAGTGCACGCGACAATGGCTGTCATCGAGAGGCGTGCATTGAATATCCTCGCGAACCCGGAGCCCAAACGGCAGTTTCGCGTCCAATCCAAGATGATGAGACTCTGGATCGATCTCCCTGATCCGGAACGTCAGCTTCAGATGAAACATTCCGAACCCGGTCTCGCCATGAACCACCTGTCCAGTAACCGCCGGTCCAGGCGGATCGACGCCGAGCAGATGCACGTCGAATACGCTTCCCCAATCGGCGGGCGTCACGAGAAGGTCCCAGACGAGATCGACCGGAGCATTGACCGCAGCCGTTGGGCAGCTCAGATAGCTCATCGCTTCAGGCCGGTTGCTCGGTGTCATTCGGCCCAGCCGGATTGGTGTCGGTCCATCTGCAAATTGATGATCGCTGATTGATCAATCCCTCGGCCCGTTAGCCCAAGCCGCGCCTGTTCTTGTTTCGAAGTTCATCGAAGATGACCTGCTCGTCATAATTCCATCATAGGATCGCCGGCACCGGCCAATGCCTTTTTCCGCACCACTTGGCGGGCCGCTCCAATGGACCTGGAGGAAAAATGCGAGCCAAGCCTATTGATGTCTGCCGACAGATTCTGCAAGGAACACCAGCTCGCAGCAAGCCGTTTGAGTTAGTTGCCGGTTCACTGCTCCGTCAATCAACCGCTCATTTCAAACCAACCCTGACGGGTCTCGATTTTCTGGACGCCGGTCGCCCGGCGGCTTCGACACAAGGCGGCACGCATGACGCTTGACGACGTTCTAACGCCGAGACTGGGACAGGCGCTGCGGCCGAACATCTGGGACGCCGTTGCGCTCGTGCTCGTGATCGGCGCCATGGTACTGATCGTCTATGGCGGCGAGCAGACCACGCTGCCGTTGTCCACTCTCGATACCTCTCCGGTTTCGCTCGACCCGGCCAATCTGCCGACCTATGCGCTGCGCACGACCATGCGAATGCTGCTCGCCATCGTCTGCTCGATCATTTTCACGCTCGTCTATGCCACGCTCGCCGCCAAAAGCCGGCGGGCCGAGATGGTGTTGATCCCGCTGCTCGATATCCTGCAATCGGTGCCGATCCTGGGCTTTCTCACCTTCACGGTGGTTTTCTTCCTCAATCTTTTCCCCGGCCAGGTGTTCGGCGCCGAACTGGCCTGCGTGTTCGCGATTTTCACGAGCCAGGCCTGGAACATGACGTTCAGTATGTACCAGTCGATCCGCAACGTGCCGAAGGATCTGGACGAAGCCTCCAAGAGTTTTCACCTCAGCGGATGGCAGCGCTTCTGGAGGCTTGATGTGCCCTTCGCCATGCCGGGCCTGATCTGGAACACCATGATGTCGATGTCCGGCGGCTGGTTCTTCGTGGTGGCCTCGGAGGCGATCACGGTCGGCAACACGACGATTACGCTGCCGGGCATCGGCTCCTACGTTGCGCTCGGGATTCAAAAACAGAACCTGCCGGCGATCGGTTACGCGATCCTGACCATGCTTCTGGTGATCATTGCCTACGACCAGCTGTTGTTTCGCCCGGTCGTGGCCTGGGCCGACAAATTCCGCTTCGAGCAGACCGCTTCGGGAACCGCGCCGACCTCCTGGATGCTCGACCTGTTCCGCCGGACACGCGCGCTGCGCGCCGTGACCTATCCCTTCGCGGCGCTGAACCGGGCTTTTTCGAACCTGCATCTGGCGCTCCCGGAAATCCTGAGGATCCCGGTCAGGCCCGGTCCGCCCTCGCGTGCAGTCGACGCGATCTGGCTCGCTTTTATCGTCGCCGGCACGGCGTATGCCGGCTGGAAGGCGTATCGATACATGTCGGCGACACTGGACCTCTCGGACGTCTTTACCGCTGTAAACTATGGTCTCATCACGCTGCTGCGCGTGATCGTGCTGATTTCGCTGGCGACGCTGATATGGGTGCCGGTCGGCGTTTGGATCGGGCTTCGGCCAAAGCTCGCCGAACGCATCCAGCCGCTAGCACAATTTCTTGCCGCGTTCCCTGCCAATCTCGCATTTCCGGTGTTCGTGGCAATCATCGTGCGCTTTAGCCTCAATTCGAACATCTGGCTCAGCCCATTGATGATCCTGGGAACGCAGTGGTACATCCTGTTCAATGTCATCGCCGGTGCCAGTGCGTTTCCAACCGACCTTCGCGAGGCTGCCGGCAGTTTCCATCTCAAGGGGTGGCGCTGGTGGATCAAGGTCATTTTGCCCGGCATTTTCCCCTATTACATCACAGGCGCCATCACCGCTTCGGGCGGATCGTGGAACGCCTCCATTGTCGCCGAAGTCGCCAGTTGGGGCGACACCCACCTGACGGCGAACGGACTCGGCGCCTATATAGCGCTTGCAACGGAAGCCGGTGATTTCCCCCGGGTTGTGCTCGGCATCACCGTGATGTGCGTGTTGGTGACGCTTTTCAACCGGCTGCTCTGGAGGCCACTCTATGGCTTCGGGGAGCGGCGTCTTCGTCTGGGATAGCTTGTTAGGATAAGCGCATGCTCGATGTTACCAAACAGACCAACCTGCTCGATATGCGCGGCGTCTGTCGGTCGTTTCCAAAAGGCAGCGGCGAAGAACTTCTGGTCCTCGAAAAGGTTGATCTCACCATCCATTCCGGGGAAATCGTCGGTTTGCTCGGCCGCTCCGGTTCGGGCAAATCGACCCTGTTGCGTATCATCGCCGGCCTTATCTCGCCGTCGTCGGGCGATGCCAAGTGCCGGGGCGAGGCCATCGTCGGGCCACCCAACGGCGTCTCCATGGTGTTCCAGTCCTTTGCACTGTTTCCGTGGCTAACGGTGTTGCAGAACGTCGAACTGGGCCTGGAAGCGCTTGGCGTGGAGAGCGCGGAGCGAAGAACGCGCGCGCTTGCGGCGATCGACCTGATCGGTCTCGACGGATTCGAATCCGCCTTTCCGAAGGAATTGTCAGGCGGCATGCGCCAGCGCGTCGGTTTTGCGCGCGCGCTCGTCGTGCATCCGGATCTGCTGCTGATGGATGAGCCGTTTTCCGCGCTCGACGTGCTGACCGCAGAGACTTTGCGCACCGACCTGATCGATCTGTGGATCGAAGGCCGGCTGCCGATCAAATCGGTGCTGATGGTCACGCATAACATCGAGGAAGCGGTGCTGATGTGCGATCGCATTCTGGTGTTTTCATCCAATCCCGGCCGCGTTGCCGCCGAGATCAAGGTCGACCTGCCGCATCCGCGCAATCGTCTTGACCCGGCCTTCCGCCAGCTCGTCGACAGCATCTATGCCCGCATGACCCAGCGCGCGGAGATCAAGACGCCGACCATCGAGGGCATTCCTGGCGCCGGCGTCGGCATGATCCTCCCACACGTCTCCTCCAACGTTCTCTCGGGCCTGATCGAGACCCTGGCGGGGCCACCGTATAACGGGCATGCCGACCTGCCGGTTCTGGCCAGCCATTTGCAACTCGAGGCCGACGAAATCTTTCATCTCGGCGAGTCGCTGCAACTGTTGAGGTTCGCGCAATTGAGCGAAGGCGACCTGATGCTGACCGAGGCAGGCAAGCGGTTCGCCAATCTCGAGACCGACGCGCGCAAGCGGCTGTTTGCCGAACACCTCATGCTTTATGTACCGGTTATGGGCCTGATCCGGCGCGTGCTCGACGAGCGGCCGTCACATACTGCGCCCGCGGCGCGCTTCCGCAACGAACTCGAGGACTACATGTCCGAAGAATACGCCGACGAAACACTCAAGACCGTCGTGTCTTGGGCGCGCTACGCCGAACTGTTTGCCTATGACGAACAGTCGGAAACCTTCAGCCTGGAAAATCCGCACTAAAGCGCGATGAGATCAGGTTGAACTACACCAGCGATGAAAGTGCGCTCCCTACATCGTCGCCGCGAACGTATCGGCACGCGCCACGGCCCAGGCGTCACGGAAGCGAGGATCGTCGGTGCCATCGATCAGTTCGCCCGGGCGAAGCGACGGATAGAGTTTCGCGAAGGTTTGCACCTCGGTCGTGGCGGTGCGGTGGGAGAAATGGATCGGCCGCAATTCACGGGGATGTTCGAGGCCTGCCGCGGCGAGAAGTTCGGCCAACGCGTGCAAGGTGGCGTGGTGATAATTGTAGACCCGCTCGATCTTGTGCGGCACCACCAGCGCGCGGTTGCGGGTCGGATCCTGCGTCGTTACGCCGGTCGGACACCGGTCGGTGTGGCAGCTCAGCGACTGGATGCAGCCGAGTGCAAACATGAAGCCTCTCGCCGAATTGCACCAGTCGGCGCCAATCGCCATCGCGCGCGCCATATCGAAGGCCGTTGCGATCTTTCCCGAGGCGCCAATCCGAATGCGGTCGCGTGCATTGATGCCCAGTAGCGCGTTGTGGACGAAACTGACGCCCTCGCGCATCGGCATGCCCATATGGTCCATGAATTCGAGCGGTGCCGCGCCCGTGCCGCCTTCGTTGCCATCGACGACGATGAAATCGGGATAGATCCTGCTCTCGAGCATCGCCTTGCAGATCGCGAGAAACTCCCAGGGATGGCCGATGCACAGTTTGAATCCGGCCGGCTTGCCGCCGGAT
>Ga0306926_10008548_pt1 | contig 11203 bp, 10 predicted proteins | sample flu12Cox44000178_FD_203759 | JGI IMG/M metagenome (GOLD analysis project Ga0306926, IMG submission 203759) | Lab enrichment of tropical soil microbial communities from Luquillo Experimental Forest, Puerto Rico - flux8day.12C.oxic.44.000.178 (v2)... | ecosystem: Environmental > Terrestrial >...
TTGATTGTCTTCGCTCCCTGTATTCGGAACTCGAAGACTGTCTCGTTGTCACCATCATGGGAGCGGTTGCCGCAGAATTGCAGTCTCTGGGCCATCGTCCCAATTTCTTCTACCTGCAGCACGCGATGGGACTAGCATCTTCGACGGGCTTGGGACTTGCGATGTGCCTGCCCAACCAGCGCGTCATGGTTTTCGACGGTGACGGCTCCCTCCTAATGAACCTGGGGAGCCTGACCACGATGGCGCGTTATCGCCCAACGAATCTGACTCACGTTGTTTTTGATAATGAGAGCTTGCTATCTGTGGGTGGTTTTCCGACTGCTACGAGCACGGGCACTGACTTGGAAGGTATTGCTCGATCTGCTGGTATCCCGCGAGCCGTCACTGTGCGCGACGTCGAGAGTTTCAGAATTGCGGTTTGTGACTCCCTCGCCCGCAACGAGTTGACTACCATAATCGCCAAGGTTGAGGCGACTGGTCCGTCTGGATACGTCACCGACTTGTCCCTGCTCGAGAATCGCTTTCAATTTCGACGCTACATTCAGTCATTGACCGAGCATTGAACGAGGTCACCGTTAGCTCGATTACACGAAGGTACGCCTGATGTCTAATCTCCTCAGTACGCTGCTCGAAGAACTCAGCACTGGAAAATTGCGGGTCGTTGATCTGACCCAGCCGCTGAGCCCGGAGACGCCCTTGCTGCCGCTGCCGCCGCAGTGGAACAACAGCCCTGCGTTCAAAATCTGGGAACTGTCACGATACGACGATCGCGGCCCCGCCTGGTACTGGAACGGCTTTGAGACCGGCGAGCATACAGGAACGCATTTTGACGCCCCGGTTCATTGGGTCTCGGGCAAGGATCTCCCAGACAATACCGTCGATCGCATTCCTCCCAGGAAGTTTGTGGGGCCGGCATGTGTGATCGACATCAGCGCGGAAGTGGCGAAGAATCCAGACTGCTTGCTAACCCCTGATTACGTCCGCCAGTGGGAGCAACAGCACGGACACATTCCACCAGGAGCCTGGGTCCTGCTCCGCACAAACTGGTCGAAGAAGACCGATCCGAAGGAATACATAAACGCAGGAGAGAACGGACCACACACCCCCGGATTCGCCAAGGAAACATCCGCGTTCCTTGCCAACGAACGCGAGGTCCTGGGCGTGGGAGTAGAGACGGTAGGAACTGACGCCGGACAGGCCGCCACTTTCGATCCGCCATTCCCCAACCACTACCTGATGCACGGCAGTGGAAAGTTTGGTTTGGCGAGTCTATGCAATCTTGACCAGCTTCCGCCCACCGGAGCTATTGTCATTGCGGCGCCGCTGAAAATTGTCGGCGGATCCGGCAGTCCTCTGAGAGTGATTGCGATTACGCCCTGACTGTGCGTTCAGCGTTGTGCAGCAAAACCTTGCTCCCAGCTGGTGGCCGAATCCAGTGCCAGTTCGCCGGATGCTTTGCCATCGTCGGTAGTAAGCTCTCGCTGGGCTTCGAAAACGAGCTGAGCCAGTTGGTTGGCATATGTGAGCAAAACTGAACCTTGCCAAGTCAACGAAATCTTGCCGGCGGAATGGTCAAAGAGCCGTACGCCGAGATCCTTTTCCAGCGCTTTGATTTGCAGCCTTACCGCGGGCTGGGTGAGGAAAAGATCTTCGGCGCCTTGCGAAAATTCAGGTGCTCGGCCACGACACGAAACACCTTCAGGCGAAAGTTCTCCAACTGCGCATCCGGTGATTATCCGCCAGAAAGTGGGGCCCTCGTTGAAGATCTTGACGCCCAGGATCTTGGCCGCGTTATGGCACCGTACTCATTCGCCGCCAGTGAGCGTGACAGTGAACGGCAGCACCAGGTCGCTGTAGATGGGCAGGGCCAGGGCCCATTCGTTGTATCGACTTGCGTACGTCACATGTTCAGGTGTACCTAAGACTGATGGTGTGCACGGAGAAACGTGATGCAATTTGCCTTATTGATCTACGAGTCGCCGCAAGCTTTTGAGAGTCGCAACAACGATCAGATTGAGGCCTACACAGGGGCGTGGCGCACCTACTACAAGGCTCTCGTCGACGCTGGGGTCTACGTAGGCGGTGATCCTTTGGAGGTACCGGAAACTGGGACCACCATCCGAGTTAACGAAGGAAAGCGAGGTGTGCAGGACGGCCCGTACGCTGATACCAAGGAGCAGCTAGGGGGATTCACGGTAGTGGAACTACCCTCGCTTGATGCAGCACTCGATTGGGCGGCGCGCTGTCCCGCTGCTTCGTATGGCGCGGTGGAAGTTCGTCCGCTCGCTCCCGATACCAAGCGACGAATTACGGAATGAATGCAGCCGACGAGAAGGATGTCCATCGGACCATAGAGCGGGTTGCCCGCGAGTCGTATGGTCGTTTGGTAGCGTATCTGTCGTCTCATACACGGGATGTGGCGGGTGCCGAGGATGCGCTCAGCGAGGCCTTGATTGCGGCGCTCACCGTGTGGCCGCGCGACGGTGTGCCGCGAAATCCTGAGGCCTGGCTGCTGACGGCGGCGCGCCACTCACTCATCGATTTTATTCGCCATCAGCAAGTGGTCTTAGCCGGCGAGCCCACTCTCTTGCTTCTCAGGGAAAATTCCATGGAGACCACCCTGGCGACTCAGTTTCCGGATGAGCGCCTCAAATTGCTATTCGTGTGTGCTCACCCAGCGATTGATTCAACGATGCACACACCGCTTATGCTGCAGACAGTCCTTGGCCTAAATGCGGCGCGCATTGCGGGCGCCTTTTTGACTCCTCCGAAGACGATGGGGCAGCGCTTGGTTCGGGCGAAAACCAAGATCCGCGACGGAGGCATCCGCTTTGAAATCCCGCAAATTCATGAATTGCCGCAACGCCTCGACGCCGTGCTTGACGCCATTTACGCCGCCTTCGGCATCGGCTGGGACGACATGGCAGGAGCCGACCAACGTCGACCAGACCTGACAGAGGAAGCAGTCTGGCTCGCACGGGTTCTACTGCAGCTAATGCCGGATGAAGCCGAGGTCTGCGGCCTCTTAGCTCTGATGCTGCATTGCGAAGCGCGACGTTTGGCGCGAAGAGGTCCACAAGGTCAGTACGTTCCTCTCTCCGAGCAGGATCCCAAGCAGTGGTCGTCACCGCTGATAGAAGAGGCGGAACGTCATGTCGCGCAAGCAGCCAGGTTCCGACGCCCGGGCCGCTTTCAACTTGAGGCCGCAATTCAGTCCGTACACTCCGAACGGGCGCGCAGCGGTAGGACTGACTGGGCCGCGATCGTCTTCTTCTATGAACGACTGATCCGGATCTCACCGACGCTAGGCACGCGAACTGGATACGCCGCGGCAATCGCCGAGGCCAATGGACCTCAAGCTGGGCTGGCGATTCTGGATGCGATCGAAATGGATTTGGCCTCCGACTATCAGCCCTACTGGGCAGTGCGCGCTCACCTGCTGCAACGGTTAGAGAGGAGGCCTGAGGCCATACACGCTTACGCCCGGGCGATCCGTCTGGCGAAAGATTCTGCCGTGAGGGAGTTCCTTCTCCAAAAACGACTCTGATTTTTTTAAGGGTTTGTAGAAATCACCCGGACTCATCCGTCAACCCTATAGAGATGGCTTAGCGGTTAAGCTTCGCCACCTAGAAGGTGAACAAACGATGTGTCCATTCTGCATTACGACCATGGGACTAATTGTTGCCAGCGCAGTTTCTACGGGAGGGCTGGCAACGCTTGCCTCGAAAGTGGCTGGCAAAAAGAGCGATTCAACAGAAATCATCCCAAACTCGAGCGAAAGGAGCAGTCAAGATGTCGGCTAACGGCATTGCAATGAAAACACCCCCGGTCGTGTTGCCGCAGGAGTGGGAGGCGGCGCGCGAGCAGCTTCTGGTAAAGGAGAAGGCCTTGACCCGCTCGCGTGACGCGCTGGCCGCCGAGCGCCGACGGATGCCGTGGACGGCCGTGGAGAAGAAATACGAGTTTGACGGACCTAACGGTAAGGCGAGCCTGCTCGACTTGTTCGAAGGCCGCCGTCAGCTGATCGTCTACCGCGCCTTCTTCGAGCCGGGCGTGTTCGGCTGGCCTGAGCATGCCTGTCGCGGCTGCTCCTTCGGTGCCGACCAGGTTGCCCACCTCGCCCATCTGAACGCCCGCGACACCACGCTCGCCTTCGCCTCCCGTGCGCCGCAGGCAGATATCGAACGCCTGAAGGCACGAATGGGCTGGAAGATGCCGTGGTACACCATTACCGACAGCTTCGACACCGACTTTGGCGTGAACGAGTGGCACGGCACCAACGCGTTCATCCACGATGGCGACAAGGTGTTTCGCACCTACTTCATCAATAATCGCGGCGACGAGGCGTTAGGGAGCACCTGGAGCTACCTTGACATGACGGCTCTCGGGCGCCAGGAGGAGTGGGAGGACTCTCCCGATGGCTACCCGCAGACTCCTCCCTACAAGTGGTGGAACTGGCACGACGGATACGCTGCCGCTTCGCCCGACCCGAGATGGGTCAAAGTGTTGGAGAACGCCAAGGAGACGCTGAATCTTTGACGACTAGTCCAGCCAACGCGACGTAATCGGCTCACGTCGGAGGCATGCCGGTGGAGGAGACCCCGCTGCCTTTGGTCAGCGGGGTCCGGGCTTCTTTACGGCGCGGGCAATCTGGAATTGTAAGGCTTCAAGGGGGATGAAATTCTAGTAATCCACGAAGAACACACGGAGGGCCCTCCCGCATTCTTATTCTCGATCTTGGCTATGCGATTGATTTACTTTTGGGGGCCAGTCCGTCAAGCTGCGAATACAAGTTACCTCTGTTGTTTCGAGGAGATTTGTACTCCTTGAGGAAGATTGCTCGAGACATCCACTCCGGTTTCTTCAGCGGTTCCCACTCTATAACTCAAGTACTGAATGCTCAGTTTTGCTGCGCCCCCAAGCCGGACCTTCGTGACGCTGACGTTCCGCTCTGGCAACCAAACTCACCGATTTTCTTATACTCCTGTTCGATTTCCGTGAGGCTGATCCAAAAAGATGGATTCTTTGCGGGTTTGGCGACCATCTGGGACACCGCATGATCCGTCGTATCAACCCACACTTTGCCTTTGTACAAGAACTTGCCTCGGGAACGTGGCTTTACTTGCAGAACGAATGAACGAATTGCGGCGGCCGGAAGTCAAACGTCTGAGCCCACGAACTGAAAATCATAGTTTTCCGGAGTAAGACCGCTACTCCGGTGCTGTTCGTGGGCCGCATGGGCGTAATTGTATAAAGCCGAGGACACCTGTTTTCACCCTTTCGTCGCTCTGAAGTTCCTCTCCGCAAATACAAAAGTCTTCTGGAAAACTGCGGTTGATCTCATTGTTTAGAGCTGCGATTGATAGTGCTACGACTCCTGATCATTCGCTGTCTTCGACCCGGATTGGAAGCTTTTTCCCCCGAGATAGCAATCTTCACTGAACAAACTACAGAGCCTTGAGTATTATCTAATTGCTCGAGCCGGTGATTTTTCTCTTGGCAGCGATGGATCGTCCGTTTAGGGGAAAATATCCGTATCGCCCGAATCTTTTGAACTTGTCTACGAACGACTAACCAAGCCAGATGAAATTGCCCGCTGCAAAATGCTCAAACGCGGTAGGTTGCCGTTGGGCTGGACGGCTCTCTAGGCAAGGCGCCATTGCGCAAACGAATACTTCACCCTTTGCGTCGGATCGTCGATTCCAGGATTCGTAAGAGTGACTTTGACCCACTAATCTGCGCAAACAAGTGAGGCTCCAATGCGTCTTCAAAAACTGACGCCTCCACACTCGTGGGCGCTATTTGGCTGTTTACTATCATCCTTCCGTCCAGAGAGGGGTATGCGCAGAACGCCCTGCCGACTCCCGATCAACTCGATCAATTGCTTGCTCCTATCGCTCTATATCCGGATGCGCTGTTGGCACAAATCTGCGCAGCATCGACTGATCCTCAGCAGATCCTCGATGCAGACAATTGGGTTCGTCAAAACTCCGGGTTGAGCGGACAGGCGCGAACAGATGCGGCGCAGCAGCAAGGTTTCGATCCGGCGTTCATCTCGCTTGTAAATTTTCCGCAAGTCCTCGACATGATGGCCCAGAACATCGACAACTACGCCACGATCGGGCAAGCGTTCGCTGCGAATCAGGGAATGGTTATGGATTCCGTACAACGTCTCCGGCAGCAGGCTTATTCGGTGGGCGCGCTCGAGAGCGATCAATACCAGACCGTGAGTGTGCAGAATCAGGGCACCACCCAGGTTGTCGTCATCCAGCCGGCCAATCCGCAGGTTGTCTACGTGCCGCAGTACAACCCGCAGGTCGTCTTTGTCCAACCCGGTCCCGCCTTCGTGGCACCCGGTCCTTTCCTGACTTTTGGCGCCGGCATCGCTCTCGGCGCCTGGATCACCGGACCCGCTTATCCCTGGGGATGGGGCGGGTGGGGCTGGAACTGGGGCCGACGCTCGCACTTATGTGAATAACAATGTTTGGATAGTGAACAATCGCTATCGCCCGCGTGTCCCCACATACCGCCCTCGCCCCCCAGTCTACCGCCCGATTTACGTTCGTCCGCCGACGAATTGGCGTGATCGACCCAATCGCCCTCCAAGTTCTGGCGGCAGACCGCCGGGAACCAGCCCGGGCAATAGGCCGCCGACCACTCAGCCAGTCCGACCCGGACAACCTTCTAACCAGCGTCCGCCACAGCAGGCAGGACAACGCCCAACGCCCCAACCGGGCCAGCAGCCCGGAACTCAACCAGGCCAGCGTCCGCCACAGCAGGCAGGACAACGCCCAACGCCCCAACCGGGCCAGCAGCCCGGAACTCAACCAGGCCAGCGTCCGCCACAACAGGCAGGTCAACGTCCCCAGCGCCCGCAGAATCCCAATGCCGGTTATTCGCGCCAACCGGGCAATCCGCGTGCCGACTCCGGTGGACGAACCAGCGCTTTTGGAGGTGGCAACAACGCGTCGGCTGATCGCGCCGCAAGTAATCGCGGCAGGTCAGGTGTAGCCTCGCAACAGGGGCAACGCGGAGGAGGAAAACGGCAGTGAAAATCGCTATCGGTAGGTATCGATCTGAAGTCGTTTTTAAGACCGTTCTTCTCCTGTTGACCGCTGCGACCTTCCTTGTCCCCGCGTATTCGCCTGCGCAGAGTGGACAGAAGACATTTGAGAGCCCCCAGCAGGCTGTTGATGCATTGCTCGCCGCAAACAAGGACAACAACGTTGCCGCGCTCAATCAGATTCTGGGCCCGGATGCCTCCACTCTCATTTCATCCGGCGACGATACCCAGGACAACAAAGACCGCGCGCACTTCGTCGACATGTACGAAGAACGCCATCGTCTTGTCCCCACCGGCACAGGACGACAGACTCTGGTGGTTGGAAAATCCGAATGGGCGCTGCCGATCCCGCTTATCAAAAGCAACGGCGCATGGAAGTTTGATTCCGCTGAAGGCGTGAAGGAGCTACTCTATCGGCGCATCGGCTCCAACGAATTAGCCGCCATCAAAGTCTGTCAAGCCCTGCGGCAAGCACAACTGGATTACGCGGCAACCGGCCATGATGGAATTGATCCTGGCATTTTATGCGCAGCGATTTCGAAGCGAGCCCAGTAAACAAAACGGTCTCTATTGGCCGGCTGCCGAAGGCGAGCCCGAAAGTCCCGCAGGTCCTCTCGTAGCCGATGCTTCTGCTGACGGATATGAACAGGGCAAACGCCAACCCTATCATGGCTACTACTTTCGCATTCTGAAAGCGCAAGGGCCGAATGCGCCTGGTGGTGCAAAGGATTATGTGGTCGACGGCAAAATGACGGGCGGTTTCGCCATCTTGGCGTACCCGGCTGAATATGGCGCGAGCGGCGTGATGACATTTCTGGTGAGCCGCCGAGGCACAGTATGCCAGACAGACCTGGGTGACGCCACCGCCGAAACCGCTAAGGCAATGACAGCCTTCGATCCCGATTCGTCCTGGAAGAGGCTGCCCTCGAGCAAATAGCCGAACCGTTCCACAGGGAGCGCAACCGAAAGCCCGGTTGCAATATCCTTCCTATCGCCATCGTGGAGCTTAAGCCTAGCTCTCCAGAAACCTTCAATGGCTGCTTGATTCATGCAGTCTTCGGGATAACCAGTTGAAGGCCAAGCTTTTGCGCTCGTTTTGCCAGCGCTCGGATCTGCTGTTCGCGATATCGGGTCTCGTAGTATTCGGTGCCTTGGTCCACGTACTGTTGGCCGTGCTTGATGAGCCGGTAAAACAGGCAGGCGAGCTTGCGAGCCATGGCCGTGATGGCTTTGGGAGCTCCCAACCGGGTACGCAGACGACGGTATTGGGCGCCCAGATAACTCTGGCTGCGCACTAGAGTCATGGCCGCATTACGGAAAGCCACGGTGGCCCGATTGACTACTTTTCGAGTTCTCCGGTTCAGGATCTTCTTCCCACTTTGCTGGTTGGTGGGGCACAGACCCAACCAGCTGGCGAACTGCTTCTCGCTGGGAAAGGCGCTCAAGTCCGCGCCCGCCTCAGAAATCACGGTCTGCGCTGTGAGCACATCGATGCCGTTGATCTGGGACCAGTCGATGCCGGTAATGCGATACAGCTCCGTGCGGAGATCGAAGGTGGGAGCGTTCCGGCTGAGCTTTTTGCCCTTGGGTCTCGGGCCCAGCGGCTGTGCTTGGAGGTCTAGCTTGGAGCCCAACGACTGTAGGTGTTTCCGCAACTGCAGATCGCAAGCGCGGATCTTCTTCTGATAAATCTGATAGAACTCTACATGCTGCCGTAGCACGAATAACAATTCCTCTCGCCAGTTCCCCTCCAGACTCTTGACGATATCTTCCGGGGTGGCCTTCACTCCGGGCTCGACCAAGGCGGCCAATTCCCAGGGATCCCGCACTCTGTCCAAGATGGCTTTGATGATCTTCATGCCGCTTACTCCGCTGATGTCGCTCAACACATTACTGAGCTGCACGTTCCTCTCCGTCAACACTTTCTGCATGCGTTGCACCACGCTGCTGGCCTCGGCCACCAAATTGCCCCTGTGCCGCCACAGCGTGCGCGCAATCCGGATCTCATCGTTGGGCTGAAAGCTGTTATTCAGCAGGCCGAAGGCGTGGAGCTTCAGCAGCCATTGGCACTCCTGAATGTCGCTCTTGCGCCCCGGCACATTCTTGGTGTGCTGGGCATTCACCAGATAGACCTCCAAGCCCTGCTGTTCGAGGATCTCGAACACAGGCATCCAATAAACGCCAGTGGACTGCATGGCCACACTGCGCACGCCTTTCTCCACTAGCCAGCACGCCATCTCCCGCAGATCGGCGGTAAAACATCCGAAACGCCGCACCGGCTCGGGGTCGCGATCCGGGCTGACGGCCACCCAGTGTTCGCTGCCGCCCACATCGATTCCGGCAGCATCCGGGTGCACCACTTCCAGGGCCTTCCAGTCCACTTTCTTCGGGACAGACTTCTTCTTTGCGCCTGTCGGCTTGTTTGCACTCATGACTTCTCCTATTTCGATCAGGAATTAGTGGACTCGGCCCGGTTCCGATTCGTAAATAAGAAACTCTCCAACGGGGTCAGATCCGCAGCCGCGAAGGGCCACGGACCGCCAAACCAATGCAAGGGATCGGATGAAAACCGGGACCACGCTTAGCTCCGGGTATGGAACACCAGTCTAGTGACGGCCTTAGCTTGCCGAATCCATTTTCATTGTGGCAAACGTGTCAAGTGACGTCGGTTTCTGGTGCTAGGGACGCTCCCGACAGGGACCGCCATCCGCTTAGCTAGCCCTTTGGCTGCGGCACGATGCGCAGGTACGGCCGTGGCGCTTTCCAGCCGTCGGGGTATTTCTGCTTCGCCTCTTCGTCGGACACTGAACCGGCGATGATCACATCCTCACCCTGCTTCCAGTTCACCGGAGTCGCGACCTTGTGCTTGGCGGTGAGCTGAAGCGAGTCGAGCACACGTAGAACTTCGTCGAAATTGCGACCCGTGGTCATGGGATAGACAAGAACCAGCTTGACCTTCTTGTCGGGGCCGACGATGAAGACGTTGCGCACGGTCATATTATCGGCGGCGGTACGGCCCTTAGATGTGCCTTCGGTCGAGGCGGGAAGCATGTCATAGAGCTTGGAGACGTTCAGGTCAGGATCACCGATCAGGGGATAGTTAGGCGCATGACCTTGAGTCTCCTTGATGTCGTTGGCCCAGCGGGAGTGATCGCCGACGGGATCGACGCTGAGGCCGATGATCTTGGTATTACGCTTGTCGAATTCGGGCTTCAGCTTTGCCATGTAGCCGAGCTCGGTGGTGCAGACCGGTGTGAAGTCCTTGGGGTGCGAGAAGAGCACGGCCCAGGAATCGCCGATCCAGTCGTGAAACTTGAGGCGGCCTTCGGTTGTGTCCGCCATGAAGTCAGGCGCAGTATCGCCAATCTTGAGTCCCATAACAACTCCTGTTTTTGAATTGTGAAAACTGTAATGTGGTGAACAAATTGTAACCCGAACAGACCGGGGCGGGGTAATCGGCCGTGCAGGCCTAGGTCAGGGGCAAAGAAGCAAGCCCGCGGTTACAAATTACACGCTATCAGTCACCCGCGATCGATGTGACAGTCTTTTGACTTGTTCGCGTTTTGCGCGAGAGATAAAATTCCTCACCCAGTAATTTGTAAGCTTTTCGTTCTGCGGATCGTGAGCCGACGCCAACGGAAAGCGCACCGCTATCGTCGGCGATTTCCTGCAACTCGTCAACCCTCCCAGTAGCATGTCGCGCGGGCCGGTGGCATGCGGTGCTGCACTATTCCGTAGAGCACAGTTGCGCCGGCGTTGAAAACCACCTCGTTCTGAGGAGTCGAATATGAATTGCGCCATGGCGTCTTTCCCAACTAGAAAGGTTTTGATCGCAGCTATTAGCGTAGCGGTTTTCGCGCTGGTTACTTTCGCAAACGCCCAGGCAAAGTTGGCGGCTAGTTCTGGTAAGGCGCAGACAACGTTAATAACCTGTGGCGCGGGTGGCCCGGAGACCCTGCCGCAAATCCGCGATGCGAAAACCGACCTCAAGGTTGTGGGGATCTGCTATGTGAACGCCACGATCGATACCGGGCGTACTAGCCTGCTGTGGGTCTTCCACAACGTGAGCATCGTGAGCGGCGGCTCCCTTATCTTTCAGGAGCGCGAGCCGATCGACTTCTACGCCGAGTCCATTCTCGT
>Ga0306926_10008552_pt1 | contig 11198 bp, 13 predicted proteins | sample flu12Cox44000178_FD_203759 | JGI IMG/M metagenome (GOLD analysis project Ga0306926, IMG submission 203759) | Lab enrichment of tropical soil microbial communities from Luquillo Experimental Forest, Puerto Rico - flux8day.12C.oxic.44.000.178 (v2)... | ecosystem: Environmental > Terrestrial >...
CGTTGCTGGATGATGGCCGTCCGTCGAACAAACTCGCTCGCGCAAGGTCTTACAGTATTCCGGTGGTCAGCGAGCGCCGTTTTCTGGAATGGACCGGGAAGTTTATTCCCGACGACCCCAACAAGGCGTATTCGGTCGACCAACTGGCCTCGTTAAGCGGGCTGTCCGGCGCCAAGATACAAGAACTCGCACAATTAAGCCTTCTGGACGAACGAGCCGGTCGTTTTGGCTTCCGTGACTTGGCAAGTGCCCGTCAGATCGCGAAGCTGCTCGCCGATGGCGTCCGACTCTCGGAAATCATTCGCAGCGTAACCGAGATCAGAAAATGGCTGCCCGACATTGGGCTAGGCAGTGTGCGGCTCCATCCCGGCCCCTGCGATAGCCTCGAAGTCGAACAGGCTGGAGCGCGTACTGACAAACGCGGCCAGTTCGTGTTTGCGGTCGACGACTGTCGGCACGATCCCGATCATGTGTTTGCCAGCGCTCAGGCGGCTGAGCAAGCCGGAGATATTGCCGAAGCCGAACGGTGTTATAGCTTGCTGATGAAGGGTAATGATCCATCGGCAGCCTTCAATCTGGGAAACATGCTCCGTGCCTGCGGCCGCAATGTTGAGGCCGAGGCAGCACTGCACGCGGCAACCCGGATCGATCCTGCATTTGCGGAGGCTTGGTACAATCTCGGCGATTTGCTCGACGATCAAGGGCGATCCGAAGCCGCCATCGAATGTTTACGCAAAAGCCTGCAGGCAGCGCCTGACTACGCAGACGCTATGTTCAATTTGGCCCTGCTCCTGCAGCGGAGAAACGAATGCGCCGAGGCTGCGATTTATTGGCGCCGCTTTCTAGCTATCGACAACCAATCGGAATGGGCTACTCGCGCACGCCGATCGCTGAAATTCTGTGAAATGCAGCAGCATCTCATTGCCTAACGCGTGTACTCATGTCTGCTATGCCCCGAACACCCGCGAACCGGCCAACTTTCGGGGGGAAGGCATCCGCTCATGCTCAATGGCAGAGTTCCGAATCCCTTTTGTTGGTCTAAGGTTTGGCCGATTTGGTTCAGGTCAAATTGTCTCAAGTCGGCCATCACATGTTCCGACAAGCTTCGCGAATTACGCCCTCCGAGCGCCAACTTTGCCGGTCAGCGCCGCTGGCGCTATGGCAGTCGTATCGATGGCGCGAAAATTCTCATCGTGCGGCCACGGCGTCTTTGGCGCGGGACGTGCGATCGACACATCACTGAACCCGCTCCGCGGTCGAGAGGCAAAAGCGCGCATCATCGACGGTGCCGGAAGATCGAAGACTCCTCGCCGCCATCCTCGCAGCCGACGTAGTTGGTTATCCCAATTGATGGAGGCGCACGAGGAAGACACTCACATTGGTGAAGGGACCAGCTCGAGCGGCCTATTCTAAATGCCGCCTAGCTTGCCTGGCGGGGCGACGTTCAATCCAATTTGCCACACGCGCTCTTGTCGCCCTTAAATATTTGCGAGCGCTTCCGGCGACTGATTCTAAAGTGCGCCACGCCTCTGTTGCCTTTAACCAAGCGATGGACTGGCTGTACCATTGATACAGCCTCGCAAAGGCCGGAATGCGCATCAACTTTTCTCGTGTGAGGTTAAACAATCTCTCGACCAAGACGAGCTTCAGCAGTTCGCCGAGAATGAATGTCACGGCTGCACTCAAGAATTGACCGGTAGCTGCCAGGTAGGCTGCTACGGGCTTGATCGGCTCGAGCACGATCACCGGTATGGAGAACAAAGCGAGAGATGGGTAAGGTGGCAAGGATCTGATCCAGTCCCTTAATCTCCTCAGCGGCACATTCTTGTCAATCCACCTGGCAATCGGCCTAGCGACCGTCATAAAGATCGCATCAACCAGCAAATAGAGCCCGGCCGCAATGTAAGTGAGCGCTTTTAGGATTTGCTTCACCCCGTTCGCCTCTCAAAGAGGGCGCCGTTGCAATCAACGCTCCGAAACGTTAAACATGACCAGCATGCCGGCCCCGGCTTTAGCCTGCGGCAGCGCCCGACTCACTGCGCTGGGGGTGGATAGCGCTTGGAGCCAAAGCGACTCCTGAGGCTCCGCTGAGTCAGGTCACGGCATTCCGCAAATGCGTTGCGCGAGGAAAGTCAGCCACCCGCTCCCATGATAAAGCCTCCGGTCATGAATACCGCGGCTGCGACAAGGAGCGCCGTTTCCAAGCGCGTCAGTATCCGATCGTTACGCATGGTGCGCCTCGTGGCCTTCATGCTGCCTGGCCGCAGTATTGTCACTCGTACTGTCGCAATCCGCTGAGTCAGCGATGGCAAGCTTGTCGTTCTGCGGTGAGCGCAACAGAAGCTGCTTCCGCATTTCGACGAGGCGGGCGCGGCAATATTCTTCATACAAGAAATCGAGTATCCTCATGATCGAGTCCCCGGCTTCGTTCATCACAGGGGTAAATGTTGGCCATACCACTGTTTCCGGCCTACTTCGCCGCCTCAAAAAATGGCTTCTTCGGCAAGAAAAAGTCATTTCTTTGCAAGAAGGGCGAAGAAACCCATCACTGGCCCGTGATGGCAAACCGCCGTTCCTTCATGTCCGACACGAAAGCCCACCACGCACAACGCGCTGCGTTGCGACGAGGTTGCGGAACGTCAAGTCCGGGCACTCAATGAATACCGCCCGCCGCGCGATCCCAAGGTGCGGCTTGCTCATGTCAAAGGAATATTCGAGATGATGGGCGAGTATTGATCAAGGGACGTTCACCGCAGGCAGCGGCCCTAACGTGGCAAACGTCACGACGGCCGCAAGCAGTCAGGCGATCAGCGGAGCGAGGTGGAAGATGTACGGCGATGAGTTTCGCAAGCGAGGCGGAATTGGTGCGTGGTTGGCGCCTGGGGGGTTCATAGGTATATCTTCTGGCTGCCCTGGTAAGTCCGTTCGCTCGCCGCGGACGTATTCTCTCCATCCCGCTACGTTCTTCACCTTGAGCGCATGAACAAATTTCACCGCCTCCTCGTAAGGAAGCCAAATCTTGTACTTCGGATGTACGCTCCCTGTTCCCAACCACGCGCCCAACCCACCTCCCTCACGAAACTCATCGCCATATACCTTCCAAGGTGCATCTGGTATATTTTTTGGTTTCCGTGGCAAGTCCGCCCGCTCACCACGATAGTACGCGAACCATTCCAATTGATCTTTAAGCCCGAGCTTGCGCACAAACGCCGCAGCTTCATCGTAGGGTAGCCAACCTCCCTTGCGATGATCCGTGCCGAACCACGCACCCCACCCACCACGCGCACGAAATTCCTCGCCGTACACATGCGAGGGGGTCTTGGGTATATCCGCTGGTTTCTTTGGTAAGTCCGTTCGCTCACCGCGACAATACGGGTACCATTCCGCCACGCCCTTCAGCCTCAGTGAGTGCACAAACGCGACGGCCTCATCGTACGATCGCCACGAGAGGCGCGCGAGCCGTTCCCAGATCTTTGCCTGGATGGCATCGGCGAACTTGTCAAACTCGATGTTGAGGCCGAGCCGCAAACTGCCGCCGAACTTTATGATGCCATCGCCCGATGGAATTTTGTCGCCGTCATAGATCACGCGAAACTGCTCGACGATCCGCTCGTCGTTCGTGCACAGCGCCGTGACGATACGAGCGACCTCGCGGAAGCCGGACCTCTTGGCGAAAGTCTCGATGCCCTCTGCATCCACGTCGTCATCGACAATCAACGGGATCAGGATGTAGCCCTTTTTCTTGTCCGTGTCAGGTGCGCGGCGCATCGCGCGACCGGCGGCCTGCACAATGTCCACCGTCGAATTCTTGCAGTCCGCGAATACCACGCAGTCAATCGCCGGAATGTCCACGCCCTCAGTGAGGCACCTCGCATTCGTCATCAGTGCTCGCTCATAGGTCGGGAACTCGCGCATCAGCTCCTTGCGCCGTGTCGTCGACAGTTTCGATGAAATGTGCAGATTGACGGCTGACGGACCAAGCCTCTCAACTGTGTTGAGCGCGTCTTGCTGCTCCCGAAACTGCTCGGCCTTGAAGATTGAGGCATGGAAGCTGATCGCGTGCCTCACGTCGCGATCCTGGTACATCTTCTTGAGCGCGATGCCCGTGGCCAGACGCATAGCCTGTGCCTCGTCGAGGCCATCGATGCCAGTGTTAACAAGCTTGTTCCTACGCACCAGCTCCGCGATGTCCGCCAGCGACACGGCCATGATCACGATCTCGTAGTCGCAGATGATTTCTTGCTCGACTGCCGCCTTGCACGTCAGGAGGTGGAACTGCTCGCCGTACATGGCGACATCATCCATGGACAGGATGCGATCGTCCTCGCTCTGTGGTATGCGCTGGGTGGCCGTCATGAACATGCGGCGCGATGCTTTTACGTTCTCGTCGAAAATGAGGTGGGCGTATTTCTTGTGTTTGGCACCAACCGTCTTGTGCGCCTCGTCGAGGATCATGAAGTCGACGGAGAGATCAACCTCCCGTGCCGCCTCGGCAAACTTTAGGCCGCTTTGGTAGGTCACGAAGACGACGCGCCGCCTGCTGTCCTTCGTTCGGCGCAGCCATTCCACAATCGCTTCGACTGAGGTGTCGGTCTCAAGGCCGTGCTCGTAGGTATCGCCGACGTGATCGTCATCAGAAATGTCGCCGACGTCGTCGGCACTGCACACGACGAACCAATCAGGGACCTCGCCGCGCGCCAGGAACTCGCGGGTCCAATCCTTTAGGCTCTGTGCGATCAGCGCGAGGCTGGGGACGGCCACGACGACGGTCTGCGGGTTCAGCCGCTCGGCGATGAAGAACGCAGCCAGAGACTTGCCTGTGCCGCAGGGCATGATCAGGCGGCCACGAGAGGCGCCGTTGTCAAGGAAGTGCGCGGTGGCGTCGGCCAGAGCGACCTGCTGGTGAGGCTTGGGTAGCCGCGCTGCAAATGCCACTTCTCGGCCTTCAATCCGGGCCTGGATGGCAGCCCAATCCTCCGCGTTCAAATCCTCCCACACATCGAGGCCCAGTTCGGCGATGTTGCCGAGAAGGTCACGCTTATTGATGGGAAAACCACAGGTGTGAGCGACGAGGCCGTGCGTGATGCCCTTGCAGTGCACGAACGAGAGATTCGTGAACGTTACGGTCTCAGTCATCGTTAGCGCTTGCAACGGGTTCGAACGAAACTTGGCTTGACCAGAATGGAATTCGCCGTAGTGCGTCTCGGCGATGATATCGATGCCCTCGTCGGTGTCGGGCAGCAAGAGAGCCATTTTCACGTCGCCGGGCACTTCCCTTCGCAACCAAACGTGCTTGTAGTGCGAGACCATGTGCGGCGCCGACTGCATGTAGAGCTGCACCAGGCGTTCAAAACAGTCGCCTTTGTCCGTCTCATCCTCGATGGCCGCGACGCTGGCGTGGAATTCCCCCCAGGCTTTCGATTCGAGGATCAGGTTGTCTATGCTTTGCTTCGACATGCGGGGCGCTGTCGACCGAATGCCAGTTCCCATCGTGGCCGGTTCCACCGTCACATCTCCCGCATGAGGTGCTCTCTGATCCAGCTCGTGGTCATTCGTCCAAACTGTCGGATGTCTCAATGATGGACCAAGCCCACCTACCACAAATTTTGATTCGGCTTCCGTTCATCGCACGTTTGCAACATGCCGACCTCGTCGAGCAATGTCCGTTCTTAGAAGTACACCAGAAGACATCTGCTCAGGCTGAGTTCTTCTGATGTTGAACGATGCCGTCGAAAAATACCTGTTTTGACTGGCTTTTGCTGTTGGGAGAGCGTTTTTCGTCTTATTTCTGGCTAGGCGCCGCTGCCTGGTGGCGAACATCACGCTCGGATTGCCATGCCGCTCACGCTCGCGCTGTGGTATCAATGGTACTACCAAATCGAACGCGGCAGGATAGCGAGCCGTCTGGTCTGAACGAAGACAGTGCGTTTTGTCGCTCGCATGGTGATCGATGTTGTAACCGTTAGCCCAAAAGATTTGACGCGCTTGATCTGATAAACACCAAACAGTTGGCGGAAAGCCTCTCCGGTGGATTCAATCCGTTCCGATCTCTTACTAGCACCGCTTGCCCCGGAAAGAGGCCTCCAACGATGTCCCCTTTTCGCTTTGCGGCTCTTACCGCCGCCAACACCGCGTCACGGATCCGGTTGCCGGCCCTTGCCAAGCCCCACAACGATCTGATCCGAAGGACGATCTCCGACTCGTGGATCGGACCCTCTATTGAGACGACACGAACGACGTGCTTCATCGTTTCGGGAAGCGGCGTTTCGTGCGGTTCGCGCTGATGGTTGACAGAAAACTTGAAGCGCGGAATGCTCGGCCGTTCGCTGGCCACTTCCGTCACCACGACTTCGACATCGCTTTCCTGATGCGACGTGAAGCGGATAGCTACGGATCGGCTCGGCAGCGTGCTCATCGGTCTCGCTCCAGTGCGACTTCGCATCTACGCTTCGCGCGCCTGGTAGCGGCGCTACTCATCGAAGTCGGCCTGTGTGACTTTGGACAACAGCCAATGCCATGCGGTTTCAAAGGCAGCGCGGGCCGCTTCGAAGCTCTTGGCTGTGCCCTTCGCATGCATGCCGCGATGCGAGGCCGGATAAAAGCCGCAGCTCCAGCCCCATCGATCGACGTTGCTCTGCACACCAGCGCGCATGCTGATCGTGCCGATGTGAATGTCGCCGTAATGGATCAGCCAGGTCTCTTGTGCGGCATCAGGGCTGCGGCGACGGGTGAGAGTGGGCACGCGCGCATTTCGCCGAGCATGATCTTTCGCGGGCGGGTGGTCACCCGTTATCAGAATGCATCGCTCTCGGGCAGATTGCTGGAGGTGATCGGCATCGGCAAAACCTCATGGAAACGGTGATCATAGTAGGTCGTGAACATTGGTGTCTTGTTTCGAGCGCTCCCGGAAACCCCGTCGTCGCAGTCCTCATTGGTATTTAACGACAGTTCGATCGCCAGTTCCGACGGCCTTACTATTCTCAACCCCGGACACAGCTCCTCCAGCTGTGCTCGCCTTTCTATGAAGTCCGGATCGGTGGTCACGAACCAGTCGCACGCATTGTCGGCATGGGCTGCGTACATTAGGTGCCGGGCGTCAGCCTTCTTGAGACCAGCAGCGATCAGGCTATCGAATAATGGCCCGTCTACGATTTCGGTAAGCATAGGGGTGTTGCAGATGGTCCCCAAGTGATTCATTTGATTGTGAATGCCGAGCAGGGTGTGATCTTTGGGGACTACCGGGGTGTCACCATGCGACTGAACCAATTGCGCGCGCAGCGTCGGATCATTGGTCCGCTCTTGCTCCCGGTGGGTTTCCCGAGATGTGACAATTTTGATTTTGCCTTCGCGCTCTGCTTTCTCAAGTGCCCGGATAGCATTCATTTCGGCTGGCTTCAAATCAGCCAGACGCCTTCCAGATTGGATGCAAGTGTCGAAATACGCCGTGGTCATACAACCTCCACCTGTCTTGCAATTTACTCAAACGCTTCCATCACCCGCTTCATTGCCGGATGGCTGCGGTTCTTGATCTTGATCCAATGCTTCGACCGGCCAGCCTGATACGGGCGGTCCCGCCGCTTCGAGACCAAACCCTCCAGCCCCATCCGGCAGGCCGCCAGGAACAGATCCGATCTCGCCGGCCTCGAACGGCGCGACGAAGATGCCACCGGGCCGGCGCGCGAGGTTCGTTTTGCGCATCGATAGCGGCAGGCCGCGAAGGTCCTTGCCGTCGAGCGCCAGGATGTCGAAAGCGTAGAGCTGCACCTCGTCATCGTGCTTGCGAGAGTACAGCGCCTCAAAGTCGGATATGCCGTCGACACCGAGGACAACCGCCTCGCCGTCGATGACGAACTGCTTGATCCGGTTCTTGAGCGCGGACTCGACGATCCAGGGATAGCGCTTTGACCAGTCATAGCCCCCGCCCGTGATCAGCCGGACGCGATCGCCGTCGCGGCTGACGATGCGCCGGAATCCGTCGTACTTCACTTCATGGAGCCATTCGGGACCGGCGGGCACCTTGGTCCCGCGGGTCGGGATGGCGGGCTGAAACTGCATTCCTCGAAATATAATATTCCACGCGCCGGATTGCGAGTTGCAGCGCGAACACTCTTTTACTTACCCACTGCTGAACGACACCAGCCTCGAGGAGTGGCAAGAGCCGGTTGATCTCCAAGAGTCGGAGATGAACGACACGGTGATAAACTGGCACCAGGTTTTGTTGCACAACCTGGCGGACGCCCTTGAATCGATCAGCGCGGCGGGGTGACGGCCATTTGCCGAGGAGCGATAGTCCGACACTGTTGCTGCCGCGCTATTCTCACGAGGCCGCATTTTTGCCATCGTTGGATTTGCTGCCGTGGCGCCATCTCGACGATCTTGCCGAGATACATGACCGCGACACGGTGCGTCATGTGCTCGACAATCGCGAGATCATGACTGATGAAGAGCAGCGCCAGGCCAAGTTCCCGCACCTGAAGCAGATTGACGATCTGCGCCTTGACGGAGACGTCGAGCGCCGAGACCGCCTCGTCGCAGACGATCAGGTCCGGCTCCGCCGCGAGCGCCCGTGCGATGCAGATGCGCTGGCGCTGTCCGCCCTAGAATTCGTGAGGCCGTCGGTCCAGCGCATCACGCGGCAGGTGCACGGTGTCCATCAGCGCGGCGACTTTCGAATCAAGCTCCGCGGACGATTTGGCGAGGCCGAAATTGCGGATCGGCTCGGCCAGAATATCGCGCACGCGCAGCCGCGGACTAAGGCTCGAGAAAGGGTCCTGAAATACCACCTGCACGCGTCGGCGGATCGGACGCAGCCTGTCGGCTGACAGATCGTCGATGCGCTGGCCATCCAGCACCACCCGGCCGGCGGTGATGTCGAACAAGCGCAGGATGGCTCGGCCGACTGTTGTTTTGCCGCAGCCGGATTCGCCGACGAGTGATAGGGTCTCGCCACGTTCGATCTCGAAGGACACGCCGTCCACCGCATAGACCCAGCTCGCCTTGCGGCCGAAAAGGTGACCGCGAACCGGAAAATATTTCTTGAGGTCGTTGACCTGCAGCAGCGGGGCATTCATGCCGCAACAGCCTTCTTGGGCGCAAAGTGGCAGGCGGCGAGGTGGTGGTGGGACTTTTCCTCAAGGCCAGGCGCGACCTCGCGGCAAAGATCGGTAGCGAGAAAACAGCGCTCGGCAAAGGCGCAGCCCACGATACGCTGCTTGAGACCGGGCACCTGTCCCGGGATCTCGGCAAGACGTCGTGCCGCACCGGTGAGCGAAGAGCCGAGCTTGGGCACCGCACCGAGCAGCCCCCTTGTATAGGGATGAAGCGGAGCGCGAAAAAGCTCGGCCACCGGGGCCTCTTCAACCTTGCGGCCGGCATACATGACCATGACGCGCTCGGCGACTTCGGCAACCACGCCAAGATCATGGGTAATCAAGATGACCGCCGCACCGACGCGGCGCTTGAGGTCCAGCATCAGTTGCAGGATCTGTGCCTGGATCGTGACATCCAGCGCCGTGGTCGGCTCGTCGGCGATCAGAAGCCTGGGATTGCAGGCAAGTGAAATCGCAATCATAACGCGCTGGCGCATGCCACCCGAAAGCTGATGCGGATATTCGCTCACGCGACGCGCCGGTTCAGGGATGCCAACCAGCGTCAGCATCTCGACGGCGCGCGCCTCGGCGACCTCCTTGTCCAGTCCCTGGTGCAATCGCAGCGTCTCGCGGATCTGGCGGCCGACGGTGCCATGATCCAATCCTCGTTCTAGTCGATCACCTCATCCGCAATAGAGATGAAGCTAGGTGGAAAGACCAGCCCAAGGAGCTTGGCGGTTCGAATATTGATCACGAATTCGAATTTAGTCGGCTGCAAGACCGGAAGAGACCCGGGCTCCTCTCCTTTCAGGATGCGCGCCGCGTAGAGACCGACCGCGAGGATGCTACCGCCCGTCGTATTGCCGTTTGGCCGCGAAAGCGAATTCACGAAGCCGTTCCCAAGCATATCGTCTGCCAGCGCAACGATCGGAATGGTTTTCGTCGCCTGCTGTAAAGCGCGAATTGCGTCTTCCCCTCCGGTTACGATGGCATCTGCACTCATTCTCCTGAGCCTGCTTGGGGCGCTTCCCACGCGGGCTGACCCTGGCGTTTTCGACGACCGCATCGTGTTTGGCCAGTCTGCCGCCCTGAAGGGGGCGGCGTCGGCCCTCGGCGTAGGAATGCGCGAGGGCATATTTCGGCGCCGGCGAGCCTGAGAGCTATCTCGATGGCCGCATGAGGCGGATCACCAATGCGATCGATTAAGGCGCGGGTTGAGGGGCTGCTCGCCTCGTCGGCCGGAGGCGCGCCGTGATGGCCGCCGCGCTCGGCGACGCGCGCCAAACTTGGGACAGCACGGTTACCCCAACAAAATTGTTGCGCCGGTGGAACTTTGAGCATTGAGTTGGAACCGAACTGTTGGAACCAGACAGCGCGGGGGGAATCCCATGCCGGTCTCGCGTCTGAATGCGACAGCCACGTCAGCTGCACTCATCCTCCTGAGCCTGCTTGGGGCGCTTCCCACGCGGGCTGACCCTGGCGTTTTCGATGACCGCATCGTGTTTGGCCAGTCTGCTGCCCTGAAGGGGCCGGCGGCGGCCCTCGGCGTAGGAATGCGCGAAGGCATATTGGCCGCCTTCCATGAGGCTAATACCGCTGGAGGCGTTCACGGCCGCAGGCTCGAGCTGATCTCGTACAACGATGACTACGAACCGGAAGCCGCGATTGCCAACACAAACAAGCTCATCGAAAAGGACGGGGTTTTTGCCCTGATCGGAGAAGTAGGAACTCCCACGTCGAAGGCGGTGCAGCCAATTTCAACGGAACGAGGGGTCCCCTTCATCGGGCCATTCACGGGCGCTGACTTTCTGCGCGATCCGTCTCTGACGAACGTTATCAATGTCCGCGCCTCATACGGCCAAGAAACTGAGGCATGGATCAAACATCTGACGACCGACCTTGGGGTCTCGCTCATAGCCATTCTGTACCAAGACGATTCATTCGGCCGCGCCGGCCTCGACGGGGTGAAACGGGCTCTTGAAAAACGAGGCTTGGCGCTGGTAGCGGAAGGCACGTACATGCGTGGTACGACCGCCGTCAAGCGAGCCTTGCTGGCCATTCGAAGGGGTCATCCGCAGGCGGTAGTTATGGTGGGGGCTTATAAGCCCT
>Ga0306926_10008554_pt1 | contig 11197 bp, 16 predicted proteins | sample flu12Cox44000178_FD_203759 | JGI IMG/M metagenome (GOLD analysis project Ga0306926, IMG submission 203759) | Lab enrichment of tropical soil microbial communities from Luquillo Experimental Forest, Puerto Rico - flux8day.12C.oxic.44.000.178 (v2)... | ecosystem: Environmental > Terrestrial >...
TTCGCCAGGACAGGGGGGTTAGTTCCGATGGCTCATTTGCGGGGGAGAGAAGCTGTGAAGTCTTCGGTTTCGAAGCGCTCGATTGTCATTGCAGGCCACAAGACGAGCGTCAGCCTTGAAGACGAGTTCTGGAACAGCTTGAAGGAGATCGCTGGCGAGCGTGGCATGACCCTTGCGGAGTTGGTCGCCGCAATCGACGCCAAGCGTCAACATGCCAACCTATCATCAGCTATTCGACTGTTTGTGCTTGGCGTCTATCGCGATCAGCGTCGCTGAAGCGAGTGGACGCATCTATCTTTGCCGGAAGGAGTGCGTCCACTCTGGCCATTGGCAGGTGAAGCGAATCGCCAACGGGTAAATCTAGGATAGCTCAGCATCGGCAGTCGAACCAGCGACCATCTTCGAGGCTTAAGAGCGAGCGGAGGCGGCCAAGGGGATTGGGGCGGCCTCCGCTCTAACCACAGGGGGATATCGGGGGGAATGCCTGTGGCTGCACCTAAAATAGCCCACCATCGAATATCAGACCAGCGACCGCTGTGGGAGCGAGCGGAGGCACCGATCAGACCCCCGACGGCCACCTCCGCTCTGACCATTGGCATGTGGCCGATGGCTGCAACGAGAATATCCCTGTACAGGCTGACAAACCACCGGAGCGAGTGGAGGCCGCCTGATCGGTGAAGGAGCTGGCCTCCACCAGCACGCCTCTCAAAGAATGCCAGTGGCCGTCGCACCGCTGTGCGAACGAGTGGACGCACTTTTTGCAGGAGAGAGGGCGTCCACTCTGACCATTGGCAGGTGAAGCGGAGCCAATGGCTAAAGCCCAAAGTACCGGAATATTGGCGAATTGAACCAGCGCTAAATTTTGGATTGCGTAATCGTCCAGGCAGCAAACAGTAATCCGGTCAGACTGCCTACGTCGGCATTAATCCAGTTACGTAGACGGTGCGCTGGTGCGTGAACGCTTCTTCGGCTTCGGTCCCGCTGGCGCATACATCACGGCACCAGAAGCGTACAAGCAATTCATGCACGACAAAACCCGAAAACAGGAAAGCGAAAAAAGCGCCCGCAAACAATTACAAACGCCCACGCCAGCGCTCCCGCCTCGCCCCAGTTCCCCAGCCTATGCACGCGGCGGACCAGTCCTCCAGCAAATCGGTAAACGAGAATTTCACCAGCGCGGCAAGGAAACTCACTTCCCTGTCGGGTTTTCGAGGCCAAGATATTTTTGACCCACGCTTAGAGCGCGCGAGCGAGGGGGGCCTGGGCATCAGGGGGTGGGGGTCGTCCATCCCATAGGCGACAGCGCACTCCCAGCGCGCGGGCGTCATCTTCATCGGCGCAAAACGAAAAAGACGAAAAAAGACCAAGTGCAAAATCGAAACGGCGCACGCGCGCGCTGGCAACGGCGCGAGCTTGCGCCGGTCCCGAGCATGACGGCCGCAGACCATCAAGGCCACCTAGGCCATTAAAGACCGCGCGGCCCGCGCCGCTTCACTGCGGGACGTCGGCCGCGCTTGCCGGCGCGCAGCCCTTTCGAGTCGAGAGCCTAATTGATAGCCTCGCGATAAGAACCAAACTGAGATAATCTTTGCGAAGCAGGCCTTCGGTCCCAACGAACCGCCCGGCAATTCGCGCCGTTTCCAGTCAAGTGCCGACGCACAACCGAGTGGCATGAGCTGCGGCGCGTTTAAGTCGCGATTGGCACAACGAACATGCCTCTAAGCGGTGTTGCGACTTCGTCGCGGTCCTTATCCCCGCTTCACGGAATGTAGGTGGAATAGACGTAGTCCTGGTCTTTTTTCGGCTGGTGACACGCGAAGCATTGTTTGGCGGCGTCGGTCACCTGCGGCTTCTTGGGATCTCCGCCCTCCCAGAGCTGAAACCCCCAGCCGCCAGTCGATGCGTATTTCTTCGAGTCCTTCACCATAACGGCCAACCCCTTGCGGGCGCCTTCGACGTAAGAGCCGTCGGAGATAGTGAACTCGTGCAAGTCGGTTACGAACATGGTCCTGTCGGGATAGGGCCCGCCCTTCTTGAGCGCTGCCTCCCCCACCGGACTGACGTAAACATTATGCATCCCGCCGAGATCCGCGAACAGCGGGCCCGCTTTGTCGATGATCATCGTGTTGACATGGAACCAGTGCCGGTAGCCGGCCGGTGGCGGCTTGATGTCGTCGGCAGGTTGCGCGGGGAACGAGGCAACGGCAACCAGGGCGAGGGTCGCGGACAGCAGGCGCAATTTCTGCATCGCTGTGCACTCCAATAGACCGAGATTCTCCAGATGAATCCCAGGCATCGATGTTCGCGTTTTCCCGGCCCGCTTGCAAGACAGACGCGAGGTGCTGACCGCTACCAGCACCTCGGGTAGCCCGAACGCTTGGCAAAACATAAAAGACCGGAAAAAGATCGCGGAGAAATGCTGAAACTTGCAAACCAGAAACGGCGCGAGCCGGCGCCGGCGCGGGGCATGCTTGTCCACCTTGGCCATTAAAGACCACGGCGCGGACGGCCGAACTTGGTCTCATGTGTAACCAGGGTCGCGCGGTCGGCGCTTTGCCATTAAGACCGTACCGAGAATCAACTTTTTGTCTAAAAAATGCTGGGCCTGCCCGCGGGCCAATTTCTTGCGCCCTCTCGACGCCTGTCCCAAGATGGACTATTTACGAGACAGTTTTGAAACAGGAGCATTGAAAACCATGGCAAAATCACGCCTCGCATTGGTGCCGCCAACCACCGATTATGGGACAGTAGGCCGCAATCCGCCGCCGCGACAACGCAACGCCGATGTCCGCGCGCGCGAGTATCTCACCGACGCCGAGGTCAACCGCCTGATCACGGCCGCGGGCGACAATCGTCATGGTCACCGCGACGCCACCATGATCCTGATCGCCTATCGGCACGGTCTGCGGGCGAGCGAGCTCGTGGCGCTGCGCTGGGATGCCATCGACTTCGGTCACGGTCGGCTGCATGTCAACCGCGCCAAGAACGGCTCTCCGGCTGTGCATCCCGTCGCCGGTCGGGAGCTGCGGGCCTTGCGTCGGCTCAAGCGCGAGCAAGATCCCGCTTCGCCGTTCGTCTTCACCCCGGAGCGGGGCGCGCCATTCAGCCCCGCGGGCTTTCGCAAGCTGGTGGCTCGGCTGGGCGTCGCTGCCAGGTTCAAATTCCCGGTCCATCCCCACATGCTGCGGCACGCCTGTGGATATCAGTTGGCCAACCAGGGCGTCGATACCCGCGCGCTGCAGGCTTACCTCGGGCACCGCAACATCCAGCACACCGTGCGCTACACCGAGCTGGCGTCGACGCGCTTCAAAAATTTCTGGAAGGACTGAGTGGCCCTCGCCGACGCGGGTGATTCGAGCCCTGCGCGATCGCGCGCTCTAGGGCGGCGACGAAGCGATCGTTCATGTCCATGAGCTCCTCGCGCGACCACACACCGTCGTCCGGCTCAATCGGGGGCAAACCCGCGAGCAACAGAGAGCCGCCACCATTCAAGTATTTCGATTTCTGCCCGCGGTTTTCGCCAGGGACGGTAAAGTTTGACATGGGAACGCGAGGAGAAGTGGCCTGTTGGCCGCGAGGCTGCGCGACTCGCCAAACACAATCAAGAGGTCGGCTGTCGTCCGACCCGCACCGCGGTCTTTTGGTCTTTTGACCGCGGCCGACAAAAAGCGGCCACGGACCTGCGTGTACCGGGGCCAAACCAAACCTCAGGAGTGGCGCAAATCTAGTCCCGCCCGCGCCCCAGCGTAAAGCATGATGCCCCCTACAGCCCGTGGGGAGGCCGCCGATTCGTTTTCCACCGACGTCTGGTCTGGAGATTCAAAACGGCCGCACCAGCGCCCTCGGCTGAGTCGTCAACGGGCCAACCGCGCGCGGTGTTAGGAGCAGCGACAGCCGCCCGGCCGCAGGTCTATAGTGCGCCGCCATGACGGCTCGACGCGCGAGGCAATCCATGGGCCAGGCACAATCCCTCCTCGACAACACCGAGTTCATCGTCGACCTCGCCAGATACGCCGAGAAATTGATTTCCGAAGACGCGGTGCGGAAGAAATACAAACTCCCCGAGGATGTGTGGGCCGGGCTAGGCAACGACGAGGAGCTCGTTTCAGCCATCGAAGCCGAGAAAGTCAGACGAATCCGCAACGGGGCCTCCGCCCGCGAGCGCGCCCAGCAGCTCTTTGCGACGGCCCCCGATGTGCTTGGCGAAATTCTCAACGACGAGACCGCGAGCGCCAGGCACCGCATCGAATCAGCTAAGGAACTGCGCGCGGTCGCCGCCAACACGGGACCGGAAGCGGCGCCGACGACGGACGAAAAATTTCACATCACGATTGTGCTCAATGCCGACAAGAAAATTCGCGTAAGCAAGGCGACCGGCCTCGTTCCCAACGACGACGTCGAGGCCATAGAGCACGACGCCGACACCGCGCCGCAGTTGCTTACGGCGATCGCGGCGAAAAAAGACGACGACGACGATTCGAGAGGTGGCGCGTGGTGAACTTATTCGAACGGCTGGGGAAAGGCCGGCCGCCGCCGGCCAAGGCGGTGAGCAAACAATCGCAAGACGAAATTATATCCGCACAAAAATTCCTCGATTTCCTCCAACGGTGGGCAAAAAATACCATCACCGAGCGGGAAATTCGAATTTATGGCCCCCAATCCATCCGGGATAGGAAAAGCGCGGTCCGCTCGGCCGAAATTCTGGTCCACTTCGGATGGCTCACCCCCATCAGATCGGCCTATTACAACGGGCGGATGTGGCAAATCACCCGAAAACCGATCGTCGGCCCGAGCGTAGCCGCAGACTGGCAACTACATCACGGCTTTAGCAGGGAAAATGTAGCGCCGTAGCGTCTAATCGAGACGGCGCCGGCAACCGTACTCTTGAAACGGGTCCCCCGGGGCTGTCACTGCGGGATGTCGACCCGGCCCATGTCGACTTGCGGTCGATTCTGTTGAAAAAGGATTTTGGGGGGTCTTTGAGCAACATTGATTCAAGACCAAGGACAAACGCGCAATCTACTCGATGTAGCCGTTCTCCCAGGGACTGCCCCGCTCGCGTAGGCGGTCTTGGCACTGACAACTGCAATCCATTCCTGCACCGCCTCGGCGACGAATCCCGGTCCGTTGTCGGACCGGATGCGAGCGGGAACGCCCCGCAGGATGAAGACGTCGGACAGTGGGCGGCATATCGATGACGCTGATGATCCCAACGCTCTGACCAAATTGTTCCGCAATATGAGCCCGCCAATCCAGCGACCATTAACGCTGCCCCGCAAAGACGAGGGTGGCTTCTTTCAATTACAAGAGAAGTAAGAAAGAGAGAGAAGATAATAAAGCGACGGGTGTGCGTGAGGCGCACAGGTCACCCGTGCGTGGGGCGCACAGGTTAACCCCGTACCAAGGTCACCCTGGCCGCCCGCCCCGGACGGCGCTCAACCGTGACCAACCCTGCCTCTTCCAGGCGAGCGAGCGCTCGTCCCCAGGTCCAGCGGTTGATGCCCCAGGATCGCAGCAGGGCGGTTGGCAACCTGACGGCGCTGCGTTTCTCCGCCCACTCGCGATAGAGCAACGCGCACCACACCAAGGCGAAGGGACAGTCGAGCGCCGCGAAGCCGGCAATGGCATCCTGGTGGGTGATTTGCACGAACAGGTCGTCTTGACGCCGCCGCCGAATCGCGCCCTTCCGCTTGGCGGCCTCGTCCCGTTGGATCGCCGCGATCTTCGCCTGATCCTCGGGGCTGATTTGAAACGCCGACAAGTCGATGAATTCATCCTCCATTTTCGAGCCTCCGCGCTTCGGCGACGGCGAAAGGCCACGTCTCCAGGTCCCGCTTGTCGGTGTAGCGCTGGCCGTGAGGAATGATCTTGTGATCAGATCGAAAGGTCAGCGCGTTGCCGAACAAGGTAGTGCCGGCCTCGACCATGATGCGCCCGAGCCGGTCGGCGACCGCTCGCGCCTCGGCGCTGGGCGCGACGGCGAGGAATTGATCGTGCACCGGCATGCAAATCTCGATGCCCTCTTCCGTCGCGACGCAGGCTGCAAGCCGCATCAGCTCCGCGCCGTTTGACTGAGCCGCATAATTTGCGATCGCGCGCCTACTGACCGCCACGATGCGCTGCGGCCAGCCCATGACACTGTGCATCTCGCCGCGGATCAGTGCGGTGTCGATGTACTGATCCTGCCATTGCCAGAAGCGCCGGTACGTCCGTCGATGGACCTGCAATAGGGCGGCGGCCTCATGCAGCGTGACGCCGAGCTTGAGGGCGAGCGAGTCCGGCCCCATGCCGTAGTGAATGGCTAGCAGCGCCGATTTCAGCATTTGCCGCTGGATCGCGCCTTGGGGGCTGTTGCGCCACGTGGCGGGATTGGGCTCCTTGACCACTCCTGCCACCAAGCCGAATGCGTGGTAGATGTCGCCAGTTTCGTAGGCTCGGATCAACTCTTGATCGCCGCTCAAGATGGCGACGATGGCAATCTCCTGATTGGACCAATCCTCCGCAATCAAGGAATATCCCGGCGGGGCCATCAGCGCGGAGCGTACCCACACCGCCGACGCGAAGATGCTGTTACGCGGAGCGTTGCGCGACGTTCCGGTCTTGAACGTGAGCATCATGCAGCGATGACGCCGATCGTGGGCGATCTCGATGCTGTTGGATTGCAGTACCGACATTGAGCCGCGCAGTCGGTGTATCCTTTGAATTAGCGGGTTGGGGTGATCCTTAAAATTGTTTTCCTTCATTTCCAGCGCGCCGGAGCGTAGCCGGGGCCAGGGGATGTCTTCTTTGATGAGAAGTCGTGCAAATTGGTCGTCGCCGTGCTTGCCCCAGGTCCATCGGCCCTGTGCCGTGTTGTTCCAGTAGAGCCCGTCGATGATGTTACCGCTCGCATCGAGCTTGAGGGTCGGGTCGTACTTTCTGATGAGCGCTTCGGCGAGGCCCTTCCGTTGCCGGCAGATCGGTAACCATTCTTCAACGTCCATCGGCAGGCCCGCCCACTGAATGCGCGCTGTGGCCGGACCGCTGTATCGAAACCGATATTGCGCGCAAGCCGTGCCCATCGGCTTGAGGCGGCGTCTCACCGCGCCATCAACGAACCTTTGAAGTCGCCCGCCCAGCATCGCCGTGAATAGTTCAGCTAGATGGTGAACGTCGTCGGCGCAGTACTTGAGGATGTCCGCTCGCGACCACTTGCCGCGCCAGCGCGCAGCACCAATGTCGTCTGAAATTTCATCCTTGATCGTGGCCGAGCGGTGCGTGAACCCATATGCCGCTAGCGCATGCTGGAACTTGGCGGGCGGGGCCGGCGCGGTTTGCCCGTTGGGCAGCTTCGGTCGCGTTTCGTTGATCAGCGCGCGATACTCAACCAAGCAGTCGATGCCCCGCGCCGGCATCGGCCAGCCGAGCGCGAGGAAGCACCCCATTTCCGCCGCCGCGTTGTAGCTGACGAACAATGTCTTCGGATCAACGTCGAACGGCGGGAGTAAACCAAAGTCGCCCTCGAACAGCCTCCACTCGCGACCGTCGCCTACCAATTCACGCGCGACCATCGCGATGGGGTGAGGGCGACTGCCGCCTGGGGCCTCGTACTCGAAGTCACAGACGACAATCTGGGTGAAGTAGCTCACGCTCGGCCGAATAAATAGTCTACTAACAGGTGTTGGGCATTAAGGATGACGTGAGTGCTCGGTGAGAATGCCTTGGTCAAGATATCAGCGAACGCCCATGGCATCGCCGCCCAATCGACGGTTGGCAACTTCTCCGGATTCTCGGGAAGTTCTTCTTCATACTGCCGACCCCCATTGATCATCCGCAACCATTGCGTCTTGGCGTGCTGCACGATCAAACGGTGCGTTTGAAAGTGCGGACTAAGCTTGCCGCTCTTGTCATAAGCAGTCGCTGGGACTGGCCAGAGATGAACTGGCCAATGCCCTTGTTCAAAACCCTCGCGGGTGATTGCAACGTGAAGATCGACGGCCACAATCCATTGCGCGAGTGGTTTCACCATGTCCTTCGTGACGAGATGCGGCTCACCACCCTCGCGCGGATCATACACGAGCCCGACACCGGTGAGCTCAAACGTCGGGTGCACACGCACGAGTGAGCCGGCCTTCTGACCACCGCCTTGCGCTTTCATCAGCGGCACGCGATTGAGAACGCGCTTGACTGCCTCGACAGCCGCCGCCGCTGTATCCTTGAATTGGTCGAGGTCGCCAAATACATCGACGTTCTCGATCTGCTCCAAGTCGGCAGTTTTGATTGCTTCGTCTTCGGGCGAGTTGATGACGAGTTGCGGCCCCGAGGACTTTCTTGTAGTAGACATATCTGATGCTCCTATGGTTTGAGGTTGATACTCCCCGCCGCCGCTACTCGGGATGACGGCGGTGGCGGGGTCTTTGGGGAAGGAAGTGTTGCGAGGGGCAAGAACTTGCCGCCGCCGCCCGCGATGTGGTGAAGGCCGGCCGTGATCAAGCGTTCGGCGATTTTGTCGCCATGGCCATAGGCGGGATTCGTCACGAGGCCGTAGAACGGAATCTGCAGTTCCGCGCCGTTGGTGAAGTCGAGCACCGCGTTGAGCGGATAGCCGCGGTCCATGTGTCGCTGCAGAACACGGACGCGCCCGCCCACCTTGAGCGCTTCTGCCATTTGACCGGAACCAGCGCACGGCTCCCAAACCATTTTGCCGGCGATCTCGATGTGCTCGGTTAAGGCGGCGATTGCCCAATCCGGCGTCGGATAGTGATCGAAGGTCACACGCGGGTATGCGCCGTGCTTGCCCATGACGCCGGCGCCCTCAGTTGAGTTTTCGGGATTGTTCGCGCGTTCCTCTCGCTCGCGCTGCCACGCCTGAAAGGCAAAAAAGATTTGATTCAGGAACGCCTGTTCAAATGGCGTGAGGTCGTCCCACATCCCCTTTGGATCATTCGTCAGTGACTGAAGAAACCACTTGCGAATGCTGGCAATGTCATCGCCGTAATGAGGGGCAAAACCGGAAATGGCTGGACGGCGGGCGGGATGAGAGCGTAAAAGCACGGGCGCAAACTCCATTGTCAGCAGCAGTGGACCGCGGGCAAAAAAGCAAGGGCTCGCCTTTGTGGACGGGGGCGGCCCTTTCGCTATTTGGTGGCACCGATGGTCAGTGCGTCGCGCAATGTGATGCCGACACGCCCTGCATAGCTCAACCTGGGCCGCGCCATCATCGACGGCGTAGCAGACACAGAGAACGGAGGTTGTCGGATCGGCGGCATAGCGCCAGGCGCCGCACATTTGCAGACTGGCAGCGGACCGTGCTTCGATGTCCCAGTACAGGTCCGGCATTTGAGCCCCGCAATTTGCACGGCAAGGGATGCTCCCGCCCCTCGGAGGGCGGGTGGTTCACCACGGAATTGAATTGGCTAGGCGCTAGGAAAGAATGCGCTTGGGCAAGACGTTCATGTCACCCTCCTTTGGGGGCCGCTAGCAGCTGCCCCAGGACGTAGCGAACGAGCCGTCGTCCAAACTTGACGTACGGAGGCCATTGGCCTTTTGAGCGCCGCACGGCCAGGGCGGACACTGTCAACCCCGTGACAAGTCCCGCCTCGGGTGGAGTCACCAGCGCGTGGGGTGGCAGCTTATATATTTCGTCGATCGGCCGTGGCGGCAGCCGCGGGCGGGGAGCTATTGCGGCTATGGTGCGAGGATTGTTGTCGCTTTCCATTGTGGAGTACCTTGGTGCAGCACTTCACGATGACTACAGCACAGTCTAGAAATGCGTGATGTTACGCTATTTCTTCGTCAGCGATCCAATGCACAATAATCGGCCCCGCGCCAAATATGGGCACGCGCACGATTAGATCAGGCAATTTAGTTCGATGAACTTTTCCGAGCGTCTTGCGGGCCTTGCTGATACGCGCAGGACGCGCCATCACTCCAACTTGTTCACCACATGCTTGTCGGAAGGCTGTCTGCGCCATAGCCTCAAGCTCGGCAACAGGTCCAACGTATTCTTCGTCGTCGTCGCCGAGCCGGAGCCAGTTCCCCCGCACTCCATGTTCTTTTAGCAGATCGGCGACGTTGACAGATAAAAGGCAAGCAGGCCCAGACACCGGGCGGCCTGGGCCCTCTGCCTCGAGCTTGTATTCGCGTTCGTTGTAAGCCCACGACACTTGGTGGACTAAGGCGCTCACTATCTTATCGATGAGCTCATCAGCAATGCCGTGCCGTTCTAGGACGTGTCTGCTTCGCCGCCTAAGTGCCTTCTGAATTTCGGCAGGGAGGCCCTGCCCGATGGTAAGTTGTTTTCCTTTCCACTTGCGCATTGCCTTGTCCTGGAGAGCGGCCCCCGCCAGCAAAGGACATCATAGCTAAACGTTGCTAGAACTTATCTTGGCGTCAAGGTGCTCTGCAGCGGAGAACCGGGTGGGACACTTGCGGTACAAAACCTAATGATCCCGTGGGAGGGATGGCTGTCCCACTTTCTCGTAACACATTGAAAATGCTTATCCAGTGAAGTCCCCTAGGGAGCGCCAATAAAATCAGCCACTTTCGCGATTTTCCCCGGCGGGGAAATTCCCAAAACCCAAAACGAACCTAAAAGGTTGGAGGTAGCGATGAGCTACAAGCCGCGGATGGAACCTAACATCACAGCCGATAACCCGTTGGTCAAGCTGACCGACCGGATTGAGGCAGTGATTGCGCAGGAGCGGGTCGAACTGGCGATGTCGGCACTACTCTCAGCGATGCTGCGGGCTGAGACCGCTAAGTGCGGCGGCAACACGCGCGAGGCGGCCGAGCATCTAGCCCATGCGTTTCGGCAGATCGCCCGTAACAGTAACAACTGAGATTTGGGGCAAGCCAATGAGTCACGTTGAAGACATGCTGAGCGACGCCACCATCAGAGAGAAGTTGGTCGCATGGGCGGTGGAGGTCGCAGTCACCCGCGCTTATGGCTCAGATCGAGAGCGGGCGTGGAAAGCAGCTTCGCATGTGACTGCGCTATGGCGACAAACGATATTCCCACACGTCCTTGATCAATTGGAGAAGCACAACACCGCGCCCTAAGGGTTTCCGAGTGGGTCCAGGCTCCGCGCAACCAGGGTGGCCCACGGGCGCGCAAATGAGGTCGGGTCGGCTTCCCCACTCGGAAAGTTGTATTGGGTCAACCCGACAAGGCCACCACTCATCCAAGGCCGATTCGATGCAACGAGAGCGCAAAGCC
>Ga0306926_10008558_pt1 | contig 11196 bp, 15 predicted proteins | sample flu12Cox44000178_FD_203759 | JGI IMG/M metagenome (GOLD analysis project Ga0306926, IMG submission 203759) | Lab enrichment of tropical soil microbial communities from Luquillo Experimental Forest, Puerto Rico - flux8day.12C.oxic.44.000.178 (v2)... | ecosystem: Environmental > Terrestrial >...
GGAGTGAAGCTAGGCTGAACGCCTGCATGGCCGCTTTTGGCCGGTGTGGCCTCCCGCCGTGTTGCATAACGCCGGTGATGGACAAGTTGGGTTTTGAGCGTGTGAAAGAAGCTCTCCATTGGGGCGTTGTCGTAGCAGGCGTTCTGGCCGCCGACACAGCCGGCGTATAGGTACCGCCCGCCGCAGCGATCGCATTGCTGCTCTCAGCTGCTAAGACGCTTGCTGTAACCGACCCGCGGTTGGCTAGCGGCTTAGGTCAGCCTATCTCGATTAAGCTCCTCACGCTCGGAACGATTTCTTCGCTGCACTTGGCTTCGGCGTCGTAGACTTTGATCTGAAGCATTGGAAAGCGCTGTTTCAGCTCTCTTGCCTCGTTTTCGGCGCCCTCTTTCGTTTTGAACTCGCTTTTAGCGCGCCCGTCTACGATCAGTGCGTAGCCCGTTTCCGGCAGCCCGGAAGAAACTTTGCGCGTGGGTGCTGCTTGTGGCGAGGACGCGACTGGCGTCGTTCTTTGCCTGCGCTGCTGGCGCATGGGAATGGCTCCGTTGTAGGATGAACATAGTAAACAGATCATCTGCCAAAGTGTTCCCCGGCGCGTCCAATCAAGGGAGTTGGCGCTTCTTATGTCGACCAAATCCTGAAAGGAGCGCGGCCGGGTGATCTCCCGGTCAGGCGCCGACGCCAGCCACAGCTCTGTCAGCCGGTGCCGCGGCCGGTTCGGCCGACGTCCACCACCGCAGGCGTGCCGGCGCCGGCGGCTGCGCATTGACGGCGTAAGCCGCCTCTCTGAGGAGCAAACCGGCCGCTCCCGGAAGTTTTGCCATGCGTAAGGATTTGAACCGGATCCAGGGCTCGAGCACAGCAGCAATGAGTTGCAACGATGGTTGGTGACAACAGGACGATAAAGTCACCTTCGCTCGCCCTGCTCGCCACCGAAGGGCGCGGGCTATTGGATATTGCAGGGCTGCTTGCTGCGGCACCGCTTCTGGCCACTGCTCCGCGTGGAGAGCCGCACCCGGTCGTCGTCCTGCCCGGACTGGGGGCCGACGATCGATCCACAATCGCTATTCGCGGTTTTCTCAAAACCCTTGGTTATCAAGCCTATGGCTGGGGCCGTGGTCGCAATGCGCGTGCACCCGATGCCGACCTCTCGGCCATGGCCACGCAGGTTTCGAAGCTCCGTATGGACTCCGGTTCGAAGGTCAGCCTGATCGGTTGGAGCCGTGATCATCGCGCGTGAGGTCGCACGTCAAATTCCCGATGCCGAGCGGGCCCGTTGAAGTGGCTCATGGCGTCTCGCCTGCTCACGCATCGGGTTGCTCCGCGGCTGATGCGGTCTTGCGCGAAGACACCAAGGGCTTTGCCCCAACGATCCGATAGACCCGGCCGGAGCGGATCTTCTCGGATGCAAGCCTGAGCCCGAGCTTCTTCTTCACGACGCCGGCAAAAAAACGCGCACCGAATGCGGTTGCCAGCCGGTCACCTTCATGATCGCCGCGATCGTTGCGCCGGCTTGGGACCGCAGCAAACTCAGAACACGGTCTTGCTTGGTCGTGCGGCTACGTGAGCTGGATACCCGAGCGGCATTTTGTCTGGTCTTGAAGTTGAGGCGTTTTGAGCCGTTGGAGCGTGGGCGGGACTTTGCCTTCGATCGCGCCATGGGGACCTCCGAGATGGGCGACGACCGCGTTCTTACACAGCCAAGTCCGAAAGCGAACATCGGCAAGGCGGAGGCCTGCGGACCTTGACGCCGCTCCAATTCGCGTCCATATAGCGACAATCGACTGTTGGCCGAACGACCTGGGCCGCTTCGCCTCGTCACTGACAGGCGCGCACGTTTCAGACCTCTTCTCCAAAATCGATCAACCGACGAAGGGTGCCGATCCTCGGCGCCTGAGTATTACGTGCACGTTGTCAATGAAAGGATATCTTCGGTGAATACGGGAATCGTGAAGTGGTTTAACAGCCAAAAGGGCTTTGGCTTCATTCAGCCCACCAATGGCGGCAATGATGTCTTTGTCCATATTAGCGCGGTTGAACGTGCCGGCATGAGCACCCTCAATGAGGGACAAAATGTCAGCTTCGATATCGTCGCAGACCGCCGCACCGGCAAGACTGCCGCCGAAAATCTGCGCGCCGCCTGAGCGACTGCACGAAGGGCCATCCTGCTCTGACCACGGATGTACCGGCAGAGCTTGTGGTTTCAGAGTCCCGCGGCCGATTCGTCGGCACGCGGGATTTCAATCGCACTAAGAAAGTTGGTGACGACATTGCAAGGCAACGAGCCACTAACGACTGCGGCTGCACCGAAAGCGGAACGCTAGCGCGAACAGGCGTAAGCCGTGCGCGCGATGAGACTGAGAGCTCAGTCCACCCGGCGCGCGATCGGCATGCGTCGGATATCATCTTGAGCATTAGACATAACTCGGGTCTGATGGCGCCTGACACCCGGCGTTGGACGCGCGTGCTGGGCAGCTATCGCACGCCAAATCACGTGCGCAGCGTCGCCGAGTTGGTGATCACGACTTTGCCGCTAGTGACGTTATGGACCGCGGCTTGGTTCACGTTCTCCCTTGGCCATGGTTGGGCTTCATTCCTTATCGCGATTCCAGCTGCTGGCTTTCTCTTGCGCCTCTTCATGATTCAGCACGACTGCGGCCATGGCACCTTCTTCGCCGACCGTCTGGCGAACGACTGGGTCGGCCGCGTCATTGGCGTGCTCACGCTGACGCCGTACGACTGGTGGCGCCGCACGCATGCGATCCATCACGCCAGCACCGGTAACCTCGACCGGCGCGGTATCGGCGATGTCGATACCCTGACAGTGTGCGAATACCAGGCTCGTCCGTGGTGGGGCCGTCTGAAATACAGACTTTACCGCCATCCGCTGGTCATGTTCGGGGTTGGACCAGCCTATCTGTTTCTCCTGCAACACCGTCTCCCGGTCGGCCTCATGCGCGACGGGTGGCAGCCTTGGGCCAGCACAATGGCAACCAATCTCGCGATTGTCCTGATCGTCGCTGCTCTCACGTGGTTCATCGGTATTGAGGCGTTCCTGCTCGTGCATCTTCCGATCACGCTGCTCGCCGCCACGACCGGCGTATGGCTGTTCTATGTGCAGCATCAATTTGAGCAAACGACGTGGGAGCGCGACCAGTGCTGGAACCTGCATCACGCCGCTCTGTACGGCAGCTCGCATTACGATCTGCCGATGTTGTTGCGCTGGTTCACAGCCAACATCGGCATCCACCACGTGCACCATCTCTGTAGTCGTATTCCTTATTACCGGCTACCGCGCGTGCTGCGCGACCACCCCGAATTGCGCGAGGTCGGTCGGATAACGCTCCTGCAAAGCTTTCGGTGCGTACGGCTTGTGCTATGGGACGAGGCGCAGCGCCGCCTGGTGTCATTCCGCGAAATCAGAGCCCGGGAGCTCAGGACACGGCGCCAAAACTCGCCGCACTATAGCCATAGAGGTCGCGCTTCCCTCGATCCTGATGTGCCACGGTTAGCGCATCGCCCCGGTCGGGGGCTCTAGGCTCATTTCGTTCGCCGCGCCGTAAGTAGGTCGCTTCTCTAATCGGCCGGTCGAGGTCAAGCACTTTCAGACACGCGGCTGGCGCCCGGTGGCAAATCAGCGAAATAGGCATTCCGAACTGGTTCGGGCGCGCAAGGGCGATGACTTTCAGAGAAGGATGATTTTTCGTCCAAAAATGCCTGAAATGCGCGAGCGACAGAAACCAGACCGGTTGCCTACCGAGCTATGCCTGTAGCGAATTCTTTGCGTCGGACGCTACCCTCACTCAAGCCCCGCCGATCGGAACGCTGCCAAATATCGGTCGCGTTCGGTTTCACATTTGAAGGGCATCTCGCTGGCGAGCCACGCGAGCGACAAATTAGGCTGCACGCGGAGCAGGGCCTTCAGGGATGCGGCCGCCAATTCCCGTTGTTCGGTCATCGCAGCGGCGGCCGTGAGCACACGATGGGCGCCGACGAAGTCGGAACGAAGGCGCAAGGCCTCGCGTGACAAGCCGATTGCCTCTTGATAGTTGCCGCCGACAAACTGGCAATAGGAGGCGACACCATAGTAGATCGCAGCGAAGGGATCGCGCGGGCTCAGGCGTAACGCATGGCGCGCAGCACGGTCTCCTTCCTCCCACCGGCCGCAATAAGCAAGCGCGACGCCGTAATAACCGCGCGCAGACGAGAAACTGGGGTTGAGGCTGAGCGCCAGTTCGAATTCGGCAAGGCAATCATCAAAGCGGCGCGTGTGGAGATACACGCTCGCCAGCCCGAAATGCGCCCAAGCGTCTTCGCTGTTGGCGCGAATGGCCGCAAGCGCTGCACGCTCCGCAACTGGAACCGCCTTTGCCATGTCTTCCCATCCCATATGGGCGCCGAATGTGTGGCTGGCAGCCAGGACGCCGAGCGCCTGCCCATATTGCGGATCGATCTTGATGGCTTTCTCCAGGAGCGCCTGGGCAACGGTGTTGTCCTGCCGTGTGACGCGCCAAAAATGCGACAGCGCGCATCACAAGATCCCATGCATCCATGCTGTCAGGCGCCTTGCGTTGCGCCCTGAAATTTTCTGCCGCATACAGCTGTGGTTCGATTGCGGCGACGATCGACTCCGTAATCTCGTCCTGGACGGCAAAAACGTCGGCTAGGTCGCGGTCATATCGCTCGGCCCAGATATGGCTGCCGGTCGCGACTTCGTTGAGCTGAGCCGTAATCCGCACACGTTCGCCATCTTTCCGCACACTGCCTTCGATGACATAGGCGACGCCGAGCTCGTCGGCAATCTGCTTGAGGTGAACCGACCTGCCCTTGTACACAAATGAGGAATTGCGGGCGATAACATAGAACCATCGCAGCTTCGAAAGTGCGGTGATGATGTCCTCGCTGATACCGTCGGAAAAATATTCCTGTTCGGGCTCACCACTGAGATTGGAAAAGGGCAGAACAGCGATGGCGGCGCGGTCAAGCGCAGGCAACGCCAAGCGTGCTGGCTCGCCGTCTTGACCTGCGGGCTGACCCGGGGACGACGCTGGCGCCGCGGCCGGTTGCTCCACCTGCACTTCGCCGACAAAACGAAAACCCTTGCGTGCGACCGTGCGCAGCAGACGCTGATCCTTGCCGCTGTCGCTGATGGCCCTGCGAACGGCGTTGATCCGGCTTGTCAGCGTCGACTCCGAGACGATGCGGCCGTCCCACACCTTGTCGAACAACTCGTCCTTACCGACGACGCGATCTCGGTGCTCGAGCAAATACAATAGCAAATCGAAAACCTGGGGCTCGAGCGCCACGCTTTCACCGGCGCAGACCAGCTCGCGACGTTCGGCATCAAGTCTCTGGTTTTCAAAAAGAAATCTCACGGGATTACCCCAACCAGCTCAGGAAAAAATCAAGCTCGTCTGAAGGCAAACTCAAGCTCATCTCAGAGTCTTTAGGTCCGTGCAATGCCATTCTGGGTTTACCGCGGCATGACCGCGTTGCAAATCCAGGAGAGACCACATGACGACCACGACCGCTGTGCGACAAACAGCCACGCCCGACCTTGCTGCCCTCAAGAACCGGCAGCAGGTTGCGTGGTCTTCGGGCAACTACGCCGTCATAGGCACCACGCTTCAAATCGTCGGAGAGCAGCTCTGCGAGGCGCTCGATCTTCGCGCGGGCTCGAAGGTTCTGGATGTGGCCGCCGGCAACGGCATGGTCAGCCTCGCGGCGGCTCGCCGATGGTGCAGCGTCACGTCCACCGACTACGTGCCGGCCCTGCTCGAATGCGGGCGGGCGCGCGCGACAGCTGAAGGCTTGTCGATCGAATTCAAGGAGGCCGACGCGGAATCGCTTCCCTTCGATGATGCCTCCTTCGATGCGGTCGTCTCCACCTTTGGCGTGATGTTCACGCCGAACCAGGCACAGGCGGCTTCCGAACTGGCGCGCGTCTGCAAGCGGGGCGGCCGGATCGGTCTGGCGAACTGGACCCCGGAGGGCTTTATCGGGCAAGTTTTCAAGACGCTCGGCAAATACCTGCCGCCGCCGGTGGGCGCCAAGTCGCCCGCGCTCTGGGGCACGCGCGTCGCGCTCGACGAAATGCTGGGCAGCCAGGCGAGTTCGATCAAGGTCGAGCCGCGCGCGTTCAACTTCCGCTACAGGTCGCCGGAGCATTTCCTTGACGTCTTCAAGACGTATTACGGCCCGGTGCTGAAGGCCTTCGGCGCACTCGATGCGACCTCCCAGCAAGATCTCCACAACGACCTGTACGCCCTGATCGTGCGCATGAACAAGTCGGGCGACACCACCATGGTGGTGCCGAGCGAGTATCTCGAGGTCGTTATCACCCGGAGATGATGCCGCTTTCGATCGAGCCGACAAACCTGCTCCGGGCGCCTCAAGGCCCGGAGCTAGAGGAATTGAACCTGGATTGGAAAAACAAGATGTCTGGAAACTCGCAGCAGGCCTGCGCGCGGCCGGCCTGGCTTGTCACTGTCCTTGCAATTGCGGTCGTCTCGTCGGCGACCGTCTTTGCGCGCCTCAATTGCCCGCCGAGCGCCTGGCCCGGTTCGATCGCCTTGCTGCACTTTGCGAATGCCGAAACACAATTGGGAATGATCCGATGACCACTTCGGAGCGGCGGCTGTGCGACGAGGTTCACCTCAATTTGGCATACCGGTGGTTCTGCCGACTTGGTCTGGATGGGGCGGGGCCAGATCACTCCACGTTCTCCAAGAACAGGCATGGTCGCTTCCGGACTCATGCACCGCAGCAATGTGCGCTTTGGAACCGAAGTCGTCGCCGTCTCAGTGTTGAACCTCTTTCAAGTGAATGACGACCCCGGTCGGTTCGGGCTGATGCGTGGTCAGCTTCGTAAAGTCCGCATCGCTCCAATCAGCAAGGCTTACCATCTCTCCGTTCTGAGCTTCCATTCCAGGAACCTCGAGCAGCTCCAACACGTGGAGTCCCCTGGCGTCGAGAAAGAAGGTATGATGCCCAAACATTTCGCAGAATTGCGCGACTGCCGGATGATCCTCGGCAAGCACCTGTGCTCGGAATTGAGCCAGGGCCTTGCTTATCTGGGCTTCGTTCAACTTCATGACCTGCTCCTGATCTTTGGCCTCTAAACGCCCTTTTTCCGCATTCGCCGATGGGCTTTTCGCCGGATCCGTCAAAATCGTTCAAAGAAAAGTTCCTGAGCCGATGAATTGCCCCAAGAGACTTCGCCCGGAAGCGGGCTCGCCACTTAGTGGGATGTCGAACTTTCAGAATCGCGAGAACGCACGATCGGAATCAGCTCTAAAGCATCGTGAGCTGAATCACGCCATCTTCAATCTCGCCACGTGCGAGTCTCGCGCGAGCGGCACGTTCGAACGCGTTCCGATGTTTGTGGAAATAGTTGAAGGCTTGATTCTGTGTTCGAAACGTCGTCTGGAGACAGCACACCTGCCGAACCGCGCCGATCGCCAAAACGAAAGTTATGGCTTGTCCCTTGCACCGCTCGGTCTCGGGCACGATCCGGATATTCTTGGGCATAGGTGCGCTTCTCGGTTCGAGCAGCAGATCAGTGTCCCGCCTTAGCTTTCGCCAAAGGAGCCTCGAGCCGGACGCACTGACCAAAGCTGGATTCAAGCGTTTGGCTTATCCTGGGAGCTCCGCTTTGCGCCTCTTCTTCGCGGCGACCGGGAGGGCGACGTGAGTTGTCACCCCTTCGGCTTCCCGGGCCTCCCTCAAGGCACGAAGACGCTCCATGTTCTTGCGAACCGCGATGGCCTTTTGTTCGACATCCGCCATCGCTCGCACGCCATCTTCTGCGGCCAAACGTTGCCGCTTGGCGCGTGCGATGCTCTCAGGCGAGGGTTCAGCTGATTTCTTGCCGGCCATCTTTTTCCAGTTTTGCAACAAGCAAAGCCCGCTCAATCCTGAGATCGAGCGGGCGCTACCGCCATTTCAGTACATCCGTGAAATGGCGCTAACGGCTCAAGCCAGCGACAGATTTTCCGCGCTCACTTTGCCACGCATCTTGTCGGTCTTGAGCTCAAAGGTGACCTTCTGGCCCTCGGCAAGGCCGGAAAGACCCGCCCGCTCGACCGCGCTGATGTGAACAAATACATCGTTTGTGCCGTCGTTGGGCTGAATAAAGCCAAAGCCCTTCTGGGCGTTGAACCACTTAACAGTACCTGTCGTCATTTTCTTCTCCAAAGCGCACAAGCGCGTACCGCGCGACAATCACGCAGCTAACTTCAATTCGTCGATGTCTTTGGAAAAGGAGCCCGCGGGCGCATTCAACAAGGCACAGCGGCTAATCGAACGAGCTCAATGTACATGACCTTCACGATTTTGCAAGGAGGGAAGCCAATTTGTTTCAGCCAGGCAGCTCTGGTGCTCCGATCGAAAAGCTTCAAGTGAGTCTGTCGACCTGCAAGCAAGAATTATCGATTGACAGGGCTGCACGAGAGTGCTCACGGTGATACGTCAAGCTGCATCGCTGTGACAAGCAGATCGACTCGTCCGAGCCGGCGAGCCATTCGCAGCCACTATCCTCAAAAATCGCAATGAAGTTCCTGCAATTGGCTGCCATGCAGGATGTGTCGCATTCGCAGCCCAAGCGAGGAAAATCAATTGCACGTACTTGTCAGAGACAACAATGTTGAGCAGGCACTCCGTGTTCTCAAGAAAAAGATGCAACGCGAGGGCGTCTTCCGAGAAATGAAGCGGCGGCGCTCCTACGAAAAGCCCTCGGAAAAGAAGACTCGCGAGAAATCCGAGGCCGTTCGCCGAGCTCGCAAGCTCGCTCGTAAGCAGGCGATTAGAGAGGGATTGCTGCCTGCGCCGCCGAAAAAGAAGCCTTTTGAGCGCAAGCCTCCCTTGCCGGAGGTCAAAGTACGTGCGGAGTAGAAAGAACCCTCCTTCGGGAGAATGCCGCACGTCGAGGAATGTTGTGTTCTCGGATCTCGTGCCATGATGGTCTTGCGTCACGTGTGAAGCAGCGAAAAAGGACACAGATCAGGAATCAGAACAGTCCCGGTCGGCCAAAAGTCGGATCGTGACGAACAGCAGCGCCATTAGCTACGATTACGACCGGGCCCTGTGCCGGCTATGCATCTAGCTGTCGCGGTGCTGTCATGCCCTATGGCCTGAAATCGATGCCCCGTAGCACGATGCCTGGCGGCGTGCCTTCGAACTCTGTCGCGCGATATTTGCTCGCCGCGCGTGCTTCGATGCGATCCCGCAGGCGGGTGAACTGGGCTTCCCGCTGCTCGGGTCTAATTTGCGGGCCACCCTCGAGGTAGTCCATCGCAAAGGTTGAGATCGCGCAAGGAATCTCCCTCGCGCCGTCATGCATCGAGAACCGGACGATCATCCGGTCGTATTCGTGGCCGATAAAGCGGCCGCTGGTCAATGTCATAGCTTACTCCGTTACGTGATCGCTTCTTGGCACGATCGCGCGCTCAAATCATCGCCCGCGACCGGCTGCCCGCTTCCCGGTCGCGCCGAGCATGACACGGGTTGAGAATGCAGGCGGCCCTCGTTCGCTTCAGGCCTCCCCCGACAACCGGACGAAATCGTCGAACAGTGCCGCTACCAGCGCGCGGTGGCGCGAGTCCTCGGCGGGCAGGCTTGCAGCATAGAGGTTGAGCAGATGGCGCGCCTTCACCGCCGCCTCCGGCCACGACGCAAATGATGGACCCGACGCCGACGTAACCGCATGCGCCCGCGCTCGAAGGCACAGCGGACACCGGACGCGACCGAATTCAGCATCCTGAATTTATGAGTGACCCGACTTAAGCCCGCGCGCTGTGTCGCAACTCTCATCGACCCCGTCTCGGTCGCGCGGGTGGCGATCGATCGATCGCGTGGTAGCCCTTGTCGATGACCGCTTCCCTAAGCAATCCGATTCCCGTCAAGTCAGATCTGGGAAGCAGATTCTGAGCATGGTTGCGGCCCGCCCACCTCAAAGCTCGACGAATCGTCACCCGCATCGAGGCGGCTTGCGATCTGACGTACGAGCTATTCGGTAAACGTGCAGCGACTCACACAGCGCTCTCGCGCATGAGGGACAACTCAGGACCCTCGTCGACGATCTCGGCAATGCCCGCGCCCAGCTGCGTGATCCCGCGGTGCCGCGCTACCGGTACCGATGGTTAGCCGCTGCCGTAAGGGGCCTACGGCAGCGACCCACCGCTGGGCCTCGGCCTTACGCTCGCCCGCGAATCCGCTGCCCGCTCCGGACTGCGCACTAGGCCGCCACTTTGTGCGGCTCCGGAGGCGTCGCCGTTTCGACTAGGTTCGGGGACGTGTCCAATCCTTCCATATCCTTCGAGAAGACCATCGCCTTGTTGTCGACGAAGGCGCGCGGGTCGAATGAATCATGGGCCATCACGCCATGAATCTTACGACGCTGCATGCCGATGTTGCCGGCGTCGTAAATCGGGAAGCACAGGGCCTCACGCATATATTTCTCAAGCGGATGGCTCCTATCGTAGCTGTTGACGCCCATGATGCGCATGCACGTGTAGACGACCTCGACACAGGTCTCTCCGCCGAAAATCTTCGACCAAGCGCCTGGGACATGGCCCTCGCTGTCATAGAGATCGAGGTATTGGGCCGATTTCCAGGAGAGATAGCGCGCAGCCTCGATTTTCATAGCCACATCCGACAGCAGGTAACCCACATGCTGATGTTGCATGATCGGTTGAGCACCACCTGCCGTGTGACCCTTGGCCCATTCGAGGGTGTATTCGTAGGCGGCTCTGGCGACACCGACTGCGGCGATTGCCGCGACCGGACCGGACCATGTGAACGCCTTGCTGATGACGAGGTCGCCGTTACCTTTCGTGCCGGAAATGATGTTCTCTTCGGGAACACGCACGTTGTCGAACACGAGCGAATTGTTCTGACAGAGGCGATGGCCCATCGTGTCGATGACTTTCTCGACGCGGAAGCCCGGCGCGCCTCTCGGCACCATGATTGCACTCAGACCCTCCTTGCCGCCCTTCGTCTTGTCCGTCCTGACGATGCATACGTTGACGTCGGCGCCCTGTTTGTCCCACCCGCCAGCATTGCACGGCCAGTATTTGCGTCCATTCAGCACGTACTCGCCGTTCATCAGCTCGGCGGTGAGACCGATGCCTACGGGCGACGGCTGCGGTGCATCGAAATTTGCGGTGCCGCCGGGACGGCCCCCTGCCTCGCTTACCA
>Ga0306926_10008559_pt1 | contig 11196 bp, 8 predicted proteins | sample flu12Cox44000178_FD_203759 | JGI IMG/M metagenome (GOLD analysis project Ga0306926, IMG submission 203759) | Lab enrichment of tropical soil microbial communities from Luquillo Experimental Forest, Puerto Rico - flux8day.12C.oxic.44.000.178 (v2)... | ecosystem: Environmental > Terrestrial > Soil...
GCACCGGAACGGCGGCTCCTCCCTGAGTGTTGAGTTTTGTTAGCAGACCTATTCCGACTTTACCGATGCCTTTCGCCTTGACTCCGATCACGACCAGGTTGAAGTTCAATTGATCGTTCGGCGAAACGGTCCCGCTGCCTCGGACCTCACCCATTGCAAGAATCACCGCGTCTATTTTGCCAACCGCTGCACCGGAGTTCGTGACCAGCACATTCATATGCAACTTCTTAAACTCCGTCGTGTTTCCCGTCTCTACGCCGCCCAATGCGGCGATGCCGTGAATTTTGGAACCGACGTCGAAACCCACCAGGCGCGTGTTGTCCACGCTGATCGGACCGGCGATGACAAGCGACTTTTCCTGCCCTGCGACGGTGAGGTCCATCGAAACCGTCCCCCCCTTCAGCAACGACCCGTTGGGTAGTCGAACGGCGGTCGCCGCCATCAACATCTGCAGATCATCAATGGGCAAGTTCTCTCCGCTGATCCTCAAATTCAGCACCGCGTCCTTAACCTCCCCTTCGACAATTTGATAGGTGCCGCTCACATTGATCGCTTCGTCGCCGCTCATTTTGATGGTCGCTTCCTGGATTTCACCGGTATTTTCCTTCAGGTGGTGCACACCTGTGTAAGCAAGGTCCACCAGTTTGGGGGTGGCTATAGCGCTCTTTCGAAGTTTTAGGTTTTGAAGATGGATCGTGCCGCTGGTAGCAAGTTTTTGCCCGTCTGAGGCTGCATGTAGTTCGAAGTCCGCAAGAAAAGATATTCCCGCTTCCGGATTTAGAAGTGCCGCAGCGACCGGGTTCAAGTTCCTGACGATGATCTGTGCGTCGCCCGGGCTGGCGGCGCCATCATTGCGGTTGATCGGGCCGAGGCGCCCGGTGGCGCTGATCGTGCCGCCCGCCGGCAGGTTCGCGGACAACTCGAACCGAAATTGCGAAGCGAACGAAAAATCGTGCGCGGTGAATCGCACGTGATCGTACACGATTGGCTCCCCGTGTGCCGGCAGAGTTTGGATGACCGCCCTTCCATCCTCGATACTGATGCGACCAACGGAAAGGTCCGGTAGCGATGGTAGGGCACTTGTGGGGTTTCCTGCGGCTGCGCCGGAGGCGTGCCCGATGGTCGAGAAATTCCACGTTCCGTTTGATGCGCGCATGATGCTGATTTGCGGTGACTCGATTTGAAGACTGCGCAGTTCTACGCGATGGGACAAAATCAGTGGTGCAAGAGAAACGCCTATTTGAAGTTCTTTGGCCGTCAGAACTGGGAGAGAGCTGAAGCTGGCATCGTCGGCAATCGTGATGTCAGTTGCGACCAGGCGCCGGGAAACGAGTGAAAAGCTCAGGTCGCCGAATCGGATGCTGCGGCCGAGTGCGGCCGTTAATTGTCTTTCGAGGACTGGACGGAGTTTGCGGGCGTTTACGAAAAAAGGAATCAACATCAACGCCACGACGAGGACAATCAGAAATGATCCTAGTATTTTCTGCGGCCGTTTCACGGCAACCTCTCAGGTCTACGGGGCGGAGAACAACGAACTTGGGGAGGAAAAGTATATGACGAAACCGAAAGTGGTTCATAGCGGCTGTTGCGAGCGGTCCTAGCGGTAGGAACGCCGGTTAACTCTGTCTTTCGCCAAAACGCTATCCAAAGTCGAAAGCGCATTGACACTTCAATGTGAACGTAAAGCACGCTAAGTGATTTGCTGGTCTTTGTTTCCTTGTATCTGCGTGGAAGCGAAAAACTGTGCAGCTCGGACGAATTTGCGTAGCGTCGTATCATCGAGCTTGCGCAGGCGTTCCCGGAATGAATGTAGGTCCATGGAAGCTCTGAACCCACCCTATTCAACCAACAGAGACCGAGCAAGTTAAGATAAGGTAAACAATCATCCAATTCTACTTCCACAGAAAGGGTTTTTCGTTCACCTTAGGATCGGCCTAAAATCGGTAGTGATACCTATCCTCGCGAGACGGGGAACTGCAAGGGTCACTTGGATTTGAAGTGGTGTTTGTCAATACGTAGGCATCTGATTTTTGTTTCGAGAGTAGATCTGGGGATTCCCAGCTTGGCGGCCGCCCCGGACGGCCCCGCGACTTGACCTCGGCTCTCTGCCAAGGCGGACTCAATTAGTTCCCTTTCTTGGTTTGCTCCCATGCGACCTAGCCTCTTTGAGGCTTCGCTTGGCCGCGCCGGCTCACCGTGCAACCAGACCTCGTCGACCGAGAACGTCTCGCCATCGCACAGGATCACCGCTCTCTCAATCACGTTTTGCAGCTCGCGAATGTTACCGGGCCAATGGTACGCCTGAAACATTTTCAAGGTTCCTTTGTCGATATTCTTGATCTTTTTTCCGATCTTGCCCGCGTAGCGCTCCGCGAGGTATTCCACCAGCATGGGGATGTCCTCTTTGCGATCTCGCAGTGGTGGCACATCGATGGGAAAAACGTTCAGTCGGTAAAACAGGTCGCTGCGGAAGGCTCCCGTGTCGATGGATTTTTTCAAGTCGCGATTGGTGGCGGCGATAATACGCACGTCAACGGTGATGGACTGATTCCCGCCCATACGCTCAAATTGGCGCTCCTGCAGCACACGCAACAAGGCAATCTGCGTTTCTGAGGGAAGATCTCCGACCTCGTCGAGAAAAAGTGTGCCGCCGTCCGCGAGCTCGAAACGCCCCAAACGCCGTTGTGTCGCTCCGGTGAAAGCACCTTTCTCGTGGCCGAAGAGTTCGGATCCAATCAACGCCGCTGGTATCGCCGCGCAATTGGCACTTACAAAGGCCCGGGAGGACCTTGGAGAGCGTTTGTGAATGGCTCGGGCGATCAGTTCTTTTCCCGTACCGGTTTCTCCGGTGATGAGAACCGTGGAGTCGGTCGGCGCAACCTTGGTCACCTGTGTCAGCACATGCCGTAGCGGTTCGGACGAGCCAACGATTTCCTCAAACAGCGAAGCTTGGTCGATCTCTTCTTTCAGTGCCAGGTTTTCCCTGAAGAGCTTCTCTTTTAGCTTCTCGATCTCCTCGATGGCGTTCTCCAGAGAGGCTCTCGCCTCGTGCTGTTCAGTGACATCGGCGGCCGCCCCGACGAACTCGACGTTACCCGCATCGTCTCGGGTGGCGTGCGCTCGAACGCGAACATGTTTGACCGAACCATCGGGCATTAGGAGTCGAATTTGAAGATCCCAATCCGTCCCGTCGCGTGCCGCGCGACCTCGAGTCTGTCGAACCAGCGGAAGGTCTTCCGGGTGAATTCGCTGGTCGATCAGTTCCTGGGTTGGTTTGGTTCCTGGTTCGTATCCAAGAATTCGATAATTCTCTTCCGACCAAAAAAGCTCTCCGCTGGAGACCTTCCAGGCAAAGCTCCCGATGTGGCTGATTCTTTGCGCTACTGCCAAATACCCTTCGCTGCGCCGCAGCGAGTCTTCCGCTTGCTTTCGTTCCTCGATATCCGTGGCCGTGCCATACCATTTGGCCACCTGACCTTGTACATCCCGGAGCGGGTTAAACCGGAGCAGAAACCACCGGTACTTCCCATCCTTTCGGAGTAATCGAGCTTCCATTTCGAACGGAAACCCGCGGGAGATCCCTTCCTGTCGTTCATGCCAATATCTGTCTAGATCGTCTGGATGGAGGAGCTTTTTCAGACCACTGTAGGACCTGTTTTGAATGGCCTCCGAATCGATTCCAAGGTATTCGAAACTGACTTTGTTGGAGTACAGGGCATTTCCATCTGCTCTCAGCACGAAAATATGCTGAGGTACAACATCTATGATCTGTCGGAGCTCTCGCTCCGCCTGCTTGCGATCCTCGATATCCGTCCCAGCGGCATACCAGCGAACGATATTTCCTTGTTCGTCTCGAAGGGGATTGAAACGGATCAGAAACCAGCGATACTGCCCGTCTTTTCTGAGTATTCGGGCTTCGGATTCCCAACCCACCCCTCGGGATATTGCATCTTCGCGTGCCAGCCGCACTCGATCAAGATCTTCGGGATGAAAGACCCTCGTGCGAAAGTTGTTTGCTTGCGCCTCTTCTAGAGTTAATCCGAAGTAGTCGAGCAAGCGATCATTCGCATAGAGAACGGTGCCATCGGTTCCATCAACGCACATGTACTGAGGAACAACATCGATGAGCTGTCGTAGCTCCCGTTCCGCCGCCTTGCGTTCCTCAATATCCGTTCCCGCCAGGTACCAACGTAAGACGCCTCCCCGTTCATCGCGAAGTGGCTTGGCGCGAATTAGAAACCAGCGAGACTGGCCATCTTTTTTGCGCAGACGAATTTCCGCTTCCCATAGTGCTCCGCTCTGAATCCCGGATTGGCGTAGGTTGAGGTATCTCTCCAGATCCTCCGGATGAACCCATTTCGTGGGAGTGACCTCAGACAGGAACTCCTCGAGGGTCATCCCGTGATAATCGAGCGCAACCTGATTGGCATGAACACGCCGGCCGTCTGCGGCGAGGACCACGATATGTTGCGGAACGGCATCCACAAGCTGTCGAAGTTCGCGGTCTCCTTCCGCCTTTGCCTCCAGCCCCTGGGCTCGTTGATCCGCCGGACTGTTGTACCCAGCACCCATAAGCTTCCAAAAACGCACGCATTTCTCCTTGAATTGTAGGAGAGTCAGCGTAACGCGTCAAAGCTACGAACGTATGGCACCAGCGCATCGCCTCTGCAATTTGAATGCAAATCGAAACTCAATTGACTCATCGCGTAACCCTTATCGGACATCTGTCGGAATCCGCCAATTGTCGGAACGCACCACTTCTGGCTGAGAGAAAACCCGGCGAATTCAATCGCTTATGACTGGTATCCCAGTTGCAATTTGTTCCTCCATCGGGACCAGGAGACCTCGAAGATGGTTCTGAAGATCGATAAAGATTCGGAGAGAGGCCGTGCGATTCTCCGTTTAAGTGGTCGAATTCAATCGGAACAACTGGAGGAATTGAAGAAGCAAATCGAAGGTATCCCAGAAGTTGTAGTTGATCTGAAGGACGTGAAACTTGTTGACCGGGACGTCGTGCGCTTTTTAGCGGATTGCGAAACAAATGGCACAGAACTCCGGCATTGCTCCCCCTATATCCGCGAATGGATTCTCAACGAACGAACCGACCCGTGAGAACCCCGACGGAATGAGCGGACGGATTCGTACAGTCGCTTTGGCATTTATTAGGCTGACGAATCCGGCTCGAGAGCCTTCCGAGCTGGACCGCTACCAGAGCAGCGCAGAAACGCTCGAAGTCGCATTTGAGAAAGGAAAAATATCCGGACAGTATTCCAGAATCGTCAAAAGTTGGGGCAAGGAGGAGAAAGCAGTGAAAGTTACACAAGCAAATCGCGGTCAAACTGCCAGGGCGCCAGAGTATGTGTTTGATTACGCAGACAGAAGTGCGGAGGCACAGCACCGAGAACTATCGAGACTGTACGACGAGAATACGATCCGTCACATCGAAAAGCTCGGCATCGATAGAGGGTGGACTTGCCTGGAAGTTGGTGGAGGTGGAGGCTCAATCGCGTCGTGGCTCTGTGCTCGAGTGGGAGTTCGTGGGCGCGTGCTCGCGACGGATCTAGATCCACTGTTCCTTGAGGAGCTTTCTTACGAGAACCTCGAGGTTCGTCAGCATGATATTCGCACCGAAGACCTACCGAAAGGGGAATTCGATCTCGCACATGCCCGATTGGTGTTAATCCATCTTCCGGACCGCGAAGTCGCCTTGAGACGAATGATTGACGCCCTGAAGTCGGGCGGATGGATCGTCGTTGAGGAGTTTGACGCTTTGACTTTTCTGCCCGATCCGGCGGTCAATCCTGGCGAGGTGAATCTCCGCATTAGACATGCTTTCCGTGAAGCTCTAACCGCTCGGGGAGCCAATCTTCACTGCGGACGCTTGTTAGCACATGAGCTAAAAGCCAATGGACTCGAGCAAGTTGGGGTCGAGGCCACGGTTTCCCTTTGGGGTGGGAAATCCGCGGGAACCACCCTCCTGAAACTCCACTTCGAGGAGATGCGCGAGCCTATGGTCGGTTCTGGCCTGATAACTCCACAGGAATTCGAGGCAGACCTAAAACGTATCGATGAGCAAGATTTCCTCATGCCTTCTCCGATGATGTGGAGCGCATGGGGAAGGAAGGCCGGCGGCCGCGCCAACTCCGCCTACACATAGCAATGTTTTAGATTCGGGAACGCGAATGACGCAAGGTCCGCGCCAATCTCGAGAGCACAGCGGACGCCACGAAATCCGGGGCGCAGAGCAACGCACAAGGCGAAATACAACTGCTGAAAAACACAATGCGAATCGACGTTCACACACACTTTCAGTGCCTCGACTTCGTGAAGCATCTTCAGGGTCGAAGCACGCTGCCCAAAAGCTTCCTCGACGGAGGGAATTACATAATCCAGTGTGCAGCAGGCTTAACCGTGCCTTCACTCCCCGAGGCCTTCGACATGGAAGAAAAGCTCCGGGACATGGAGGAGACGAAGATTGATGCGGCGGTCCTGAGCCACGGCATTCCTTTTGGCCCAGACGTGCTCGGCGGCCGAGAGGCGGACGAGTGGGCCAAAAGAATCAATGACAACCTGGCAGGGATCATTGAGCGCTTTCCCGGGAAGTTCATTGGCCTCGGGACCATAGGTTTTGGAAATAGTCAGCGATCAATCGCCGAGGTGAATCGCTGTATCCTGGAACTTGGCTTTAAGGGCTTCCAGATATTTTCAAACATCTCGAATAGATTGCTCGATTCATCAGACTTCATCCCGGTTCTTAAACATATAGGAATGCTTGGAGTTCCGATCCATCTACATCCCGCTATTCCTCTCAACCGCATCGGTCTGGACGTACCTAGACAGTTCCTACCGCTCGGTTTTCCTTACGATACTAGCTTGAACGCCCTTCGCCTTATCCAGAGCGGAATGTTCGACGCCATACCCAATCTAAAGCTGATCGTAGCGCACATCGGCGGCGTCATCCCATACCTTGCGGGACGGATTGGAACCTACAGCACTCCATCTGCGCTTGTACCCGGCTCATCACATCTGAAATATCCGATCCGCGACTACGTCCGCAAGCTGTATGTGGATACCGTTTGCTACCACGTCGAAGCACTTGAATGTTGCTACAGAGTTTTGGGGTCCAAGCAGATGCTCTATGGCACTGACCATCCCTTTGGCGACTACGATGTGCCGGCGGAACTCATCGAACGCCTCAGCTGTTCGGCAGCTGAACGCGAACTGATCTTTCACGGAAATGCGGAGCTGTTGCTGAATCTCAAACAGGTGTCGGTCGGTGTTTGAAACGCTCAAAGAAATCAAGGAGATCATGTTGTGAGCATGACGTTTGTACTGATTCACGGGACATGGCATGGCGGATGGGCGTGGCAGGACGTAATTCATCACCTTTCCCGAAAGGGTCACGTCGCCCACGCACCGACACTTGCCGGACACGGGCCCGGCGCAGCGCGCCGGGGAATCATGCATCGGCACTGTGTCGATTCCGTCGTCGAGTGCATTCGACACCACGAACTAGAGAACGTCGTTCTGGTCGGCCATAGCTTCGGAGGAACGATCGTTCAAAAGGTAGCGGAGGAAGTGCCGGACCGGATCGCGCAAATGGTTTTTCTGGACGCCCTAGTTCTCAAGGACAATGAGCGCGTTTCCGATGTTCTCCCGGACGTTTTCCTGGAATCTCTAGCACCCAACAACGGCAACGATCCAGTCGCTTCGGGTCCGGAAAATGCGCTTGGAATCTTTCCGACTCCGCCATGGGAGACCTGGCGCGACAATTTCATCCAAGACGCATCGGAATCCTTGGCACGCTCGACCTGGAAGCAATTGGCTCCAGAGCCAAGCCAAGTCAACCTGGATGCGTTAGATCTGAAACGCTTTGGGTCGCTCGGCATCCCCAAGAACTTCGTCTTTTGCCGCCAAGACAGGGCAATGCCTGCGGGATACTTTCACCCGGGAATGTCATCCCGTCTCGGAGCATTCAAGTTGCTTGAAATAGAAGGCAGCCACGAGGTCATGTTTACTCGCCCGGCGGAATTAGCTGAAAAGCTTGTCGAAGCGAGCCATTCGTGACTCTCGATTGAGCGCACCATCGAGAAGAGCATTCGAAGAATGGAGAGTGCAAGTCACCAACAACTGTGCCCTTAACTTGGGCGGCTCCGTCGGACCGCAGTTCGATGAGGTCAAGGAGGTCTTTACCGACCATTTTGCGAACGGGGAGGGACTTGGGGCGGCAGCCTGTTCCAGGTTCGTGGCGCCCGGTGCGTCGGAATCAATGAGATGGTCGCTCATCTCGAAGCGGCAATGAATTCCAACCTGAGCGCCGCCCTAGTCATCTAATAGAAAGAGCTCAGCACGGAGAACTCTATAGATTTTCGGAACTGAGTCGCAAGTTTTTTGAGGTCAGGACTCCCGCGTAGCGAACCCTACTGGCACGTTCCCAGCTGATGGTTCATCCCGCACAGCTCGTTCGCAGCCGTTCTTGTCCAAAAAAAGGCCGCGTAAATCCGTCCGATTTCTTCAAGGAGAGAACGCGATGATTTTGTTGAACCGTGAAACGCGCAAGTTCGTTTCGATGGTTGGCACGAGCGGAGATTTAAACGAAGTAGGGCGAGTCCGACTGACCGGAGAATTGTTCTGCGGACGGTACCGTCCCGGCCAGCGGGTACGCTTGCGAGAGATCGCTGCGAAATACGGCCTGGACAACGATGCGGTCCTGAGGTTGTTTATGGAGTTTCGGTCCCTCGGATTGATTACGCTGTCGGGACAATTCTCCGCAGTCATCCACTCTCCAAACGCGAAAGAAATGTATGAGGCCTATGAGATACGCGCCGGGTTGGAGGAAATCGCGGGCAGAACGGCCGCGGAGGCACTAAAGAAAAACACTGCCGAGTTACAGAAAGAATTGGACGCCATGCGAGTCGCAGTCCGTACCGGCGACCTGGATGATTATGCCGTACATGACGCCGAGTTCCACAGAAGCATCCTCGAAGCTTCGGGAAACAGAGTCGTGTTGAGGGTTTGGGAAGCCCTGGCGTTCGATGTACGAATTCGGATTGCAATCGGCAAAGTGTCGCAGGAGCTTTCCGAAGTTGTGGAGTCTCATCAACCAATCGTTGACGCGCTGCACAACGGCCGGGCACGGGAAGCCAGTCTGTTGTTGCGCAACCACGTCGAAACGTTTGCCGAGTATCTCAAAAAAACAGATTCCGACTCGGGAGTTCACAGAGCCTTTCGAACCGACTTGGAGCGTGCGAAAGACGTGCAGCAAGCTTTTTTCCCTCCGCAAAGCTTTTCAATTCCTTGCCTGTCATGTGAGACGTTTTATCAGCCCGCTCGCGGCATCGGCGGAGACTATTATGACTTTCTCTCCCTGTCTGGCGGCCGTTGGGGTATTGCAATCGGCGACGTGTCCGGAAAAGGAATTGGTGCCGCACTGCTAATGGCCAGCTTGCAGGCTTCCCTTAGAGCACAGGCGCTACACCCACATCTAGACCTTACGGCACTAATTCAGGACGTCAACCGTCTCGTTTACGAATCATCTCCGACAGGTTTCTTTGCGTCCCTCTTCTATGGGGAGTACGAGCCGGCGAGCCGTACGTTGCAATATGTGAATGCTGGCCATGTCCCTCCGATTATCGTGAGACCTCGAATGGGATGTTGCGAACTTTTTCATCTGCGCGCTGAGGCTGTCCCGGTTGGAATGTTTTCAGACGCTCAGTTCGCGGCGGCAAAATTCCAACTGGAAAAGGACGACATTCTAGTGGCATACACAGACGGCATCACTGAGGCGGCAAATTCCTCCGGCGAATTGTGGGGGCTGGAAGGACTCGAGAGACTGCTGCAGTCTTGCAGCCAGATGACGCCAGGCGAAATCGTCGAGCGCGTCCTGGCCGAAGTGTCGGATTTTGCAAATGGCGAGCCACAGCGCGACGACGTGACGCTCGTGGTAATGAAAGTCCAAGAGGGATGCGAGATTTGAGCCTATCGGTCCAAGCCAACTTTGTTAAGTCCAAACCTATACTTAGGGGCTTAGCTGTTGGCCACAAACAGACTAGACAGCGAATCGCTTCTGTCACTTCTCAAGGCCGCCTCGATGCCCCGGAGCGGCCAATTGTCCCTAACGAAAACTCGAAAACTCCATGTGGCGCACGCCAGGCTCGACGCGCCTGGAACGCCGGCGTGGAATAGTTCTTGGAGAAAAGTATTCTGTGAGTCTTGATTTATCCGGCTCCTGCCGTGCAAGTTCAACTGGCTCAATGCGAATGCTGTTTTTAGTATGGACAACACCAATGAGCACGCGGGTGTCGCTGAGTTAACATTTCAGGTTTATGGGCTCACGGAAGATGCAAAAGACAGCCGCAGAAGCATAATCGGGTAGCGAGAAAAAAGTCAATGAACATTCTGACCGTCAATCTTCTGTTCAGTACCTTTGTTTTTTGGATTGCCGCTAGGATTTTTGTCTTCCCAAAACTTGCGGATCTGAGCCCGCAAGCTCTCTTACTGCCGATTCTTCTCCTGCACGCATTCCGGCATCTCGGACTAATGTTTCTAACCCCAGGCGCCACCTACGCCGGAATCCCTCCTCAGTTCGCGTATCCCGCAGCTTTCGGAGACCTGCTCGCCGCCTTGTTGGCTCTGATCGCGATTCTCGCTTTGGTGCGGAACGCTGCGAGCGCTCGATTCTTGGTGTGGGTCTTCAATGTCGAAGGAACACTGGACCTCTTCAATGCTATAACTCTCGCAACAATCTACCAGGCGCAACCCTACATGGGCCCGGCGTACTGGATTCCCGCATTCTGGGTTCCTGCGTTATTGGTCACGCACTACATCACGTTCGTGTTTCTTTGGACGTACTGGAAGAAACGGCCGAATTAGGACGACGTAGCGGATGCCTGTGCCCTTGGCTAGTTGACGAGAAATCGCGATTACACCCGGCAGGTTCTAAGTAATTCCCTCTCGTGACGTGGTGCAACTCAGGGTCTCATCAAAAATCTAAGCGACTGTGGCACCGAGCCTTCGCTTAGAGTGCGCCTAGCCGATACGAGGTAGGACAGGAAAAAGTCTTGCTGGACTCTTCCGAAAGGGCACCATAACCCGAGCTATCAGACCTCTGTGTGCTCGGCGTGAGCGGGTTGAGGAGGGCTGCCTTCGCTTCACGAACCATAGTGTCCGCGAACCAAGTTATTGCGGCGGTGCACT
>Ga0306926_10008560_pt1 | contig 11195 bp, 10 predicted proteins | sample flu12Cox44000178_FD_203759 | JGI IMG/M metagenome (GOLD analysis project Ga0306926, IMG submission 203759) | Lab enrichment of tropical soil microbial communities from Luquillo Experimental Forest, Puerto Rico - flux8day.12C.oxic.44.000.178 (v2)... | ecosystem: Environmental > Terrestrial >...
TCGGAGATGCGATCGGGCTATTCGCGGGCATCGCTTATGCGACCATGGCGGTCGCCGCGTTTCTTCTTCCTGAGACCCGGGGCAAAGTTTTGACAGCGTGAGTTCGATGAGAAACCTGCCGCTTCTACTCTCTCTCGCGTTGCACGCGTGGGCGCAGCCCGAGCGCCTCGAAGATACACTCTACATCTCGCTCAATCATCCGGCGATCCATTACGATCAGCCGTCCGATGATCCCGTGGCACGGCTCGAGAAACGCCTGGAAAGCGGCTCGATCCAGCTCGACTTCGCCCCAAATGGCTGGGGATATCTCCCCGCGGTGCTTCAGCAGCTCGGGATCTCGATTGATTCTCAGCTACTGGTATTTTCGAAAACTAGCATTCAGCTCCCCCGCATCTCGCCGCGCACACCGCGGGCGATCTACTTCAATGACGAGGTAGCGGTGGGATACGTCCAAAACGGGGAAGTACTCGAGCTGACCTCGCTCGACCCCAAGCTCGGCATCCTTCCCTATACGCTGGACGCCCAAAAGTCGGACAAGCCTGAATTCAGCCGCCGCGACGATTGCCTCACGTGCCACCAGGGCCCCGTCACTCTGGGCGTGCCGGGAATTCTGATCAGTTCAGTACACCCGCGATCGGCTGGTGCCGGAGACGGACACGGCAGCGCGTATATGACCGATCACCGCACGCCCTTTAGCGAGCGCTGGGGCGGGTGGTACGTCACCGGAATCCACGGCGCCGAGCTCCATCTCGGCAACAACGTCGGTCTGGTCGATCCGCTCAGCCCCGGAGGGCGGGCGGGGCCAGAGACCCAGAACGTCACCGACCTGAGCGGCTGGTTCAATGCGTCGCGATATCTCGCGCCGACCAGCGACATCGTGGCCTTGATGACGTTCGAGCACCAGACGCGGATGACGAATCTGATTACCCGCATCGGCTGGGACGCGCGCATCGCCGAGCACGATGGCGGCAAGCTGATGAATTCCGAGATCGAGGAGCTGGTGAGCTATATGCTCTTTGTGGATGAGGCGCCATTGAGGGCGCCCGTCGCGGGCGTTTCGACGTTTGCGAAAACCTTCGTTCAGCGAGGCCCGCGGGACAAGCAAGGGCGTTCGCTTCGGGATTTTGATCTGCGTACGCGTCTGTTCCAGTATCCACTGTCTTACATGATTTATAGCGCTGCCTTCGATCACTTGCCCCAGACGGCTCGCGAGCGCATTTACCAGCGTCTCTACGATGTGTTGACTGGCAAAGACCAGAGCCAGCCCTTCGCCCGCCTTTCGGCCGATGGCCGCCGCGCGATGCTCGAAATCGTTCGCGATACGAAGGCCAACCTGCCGTCCTACTGGAGCGTTCGATAAAACTGCCAGCGCTACTGCTTGTAAATGCTTCCGGCCTTCATCACGAACCTCACCCGCCGCAGGGCCGAAAGATCCTGGGTCGGATCGCCGTCGACGGCAATGAGATCGGCGAAGAGTCCCGGCTTGACTTCTCCCAACTCCAAGTGCAGAACCCGGCCGGCGACGCTGGTGGCGGCCTCGAGGGCGCTCCTTGCCGACATTCCATAACTGACCATCAGCTCGAGTTCGCGCACGTTGTCGCCGTGCGGGAATACGCCGACATCGCTGCCGTTAAGGATCGTGACCCCGGCCCGTAGCGCGGCCTGGAAGCTGGCCCGTTTCCGGACGACGCTTTCCGGCTCCGGCTGCTGGCCCTTTCGCCAGCCCGCGTACTGGCTGGTGGCCTCGGTGGCCGCAAGAGTCGGGCAGTAGGCGACGTGGTGCTTGGCCATCAACTCGAAGATCTCCGGGGTCCCCTCGTCGCCGTGCTCGACCGTTTCCGCGCCAGCCAGAATCGCGCGCCGCATGCCTTCGGCCGAAGTCGCGTGCACGGCCACCGGAACACCGGCGCTGCGGGCGGTCTCGACCGCAAGCTTCATTTCTTCGAGAGAGAAGGTGGGGTGCGCTCCGGGCAGCGGGCCCCATCGATAGTCGCCGTAGAGCTTGACCCAATCGGCGCCGTGGCCGATCTGGTCACGCACCGCGCGCGTCAAGCTATCCGCGCCATCGGCCTCTTCGGCGCCCTGCGGCACGCGCCATTCGAGCGCAAAGCCCTTGGGGGCGTAGCTCGCGGTGGCAACGATGGCGCGGGTTGCGGCGAGAACCCGAGGCCCAGGAATAATGCCCTCGTTGACGGCCTGCTTCAACTCTACGTCGGCGTATCCCGCACCTTCGGTGCCCAGGTCGCGCGTGGTGGTGAAGCCGGCCAGCAAGGTGGCTCGCAGATGATTCACCGCGCGCGCAGCCCGCAAAGCCAGCCCCTCGCGCGACACCTGGTCATTCCACGGTGTCTCGTCGTAGGGATGGAGCAGGATATGGGAATGGCCCTCGACCAAGCCCGGCAGCAGCGTCAGGCCTGCCAGGCGGACCACGCTGGCACCGGTTCGGTCGATGCCGGCGGCCGGCCCGGCGGCGGCAATCCGCGCCGCGTGAACGCGCACCGACCAGCCCTCGTGCATCGTTTCGCCGTCGAAGACCCGCGCCGGCTGAAGCACGAGGTCGGATGCCGGCGGTTGCGCAGCAGCCGCCCAGGCTAGCAGGAGAAGCCCGACGAGCGCAGCGCGAGTCATCGCTTGCCATTGTACCGCCCGCCTGAATCCTTCTTCGGCAGGACCCGCCATCGGGGAACCTCGCGGAGGTGCGGCTTCTCGGCACACACGACGGCGAGGTGAAAGTCGGCCCGCACACGACCGCCCTCGATCGCGCAGCGCCGCGATCGGCCTAGGCGCCGCCTCGCCGAACCTACCGCCCAGCCCCGAGGCTAACCTTGTGGGGGTTTGGAGAGGTTGAGCATCCAATGGATGCCGAACTGATCCCTGAGCATTCCGAAACGGGCGGCCCAGGGAGTTTCCGTCAGAGGCATGGTGACGCTGCCGTTTTCGCTGAGCGCGGTAAACATTCTCTCAATTTCGAGAAGACTGTCGCACTGGATGGCGATCGAAAAATTGCTGCCCAGGTTGTAGGGCATGCCGGGCATCAAGTCGGACGCCATCAGAAGCGTGCTTCCGTTGCTCAGCCGCGCGTGCATGATCCGGTCTTGAGCTTCTTTGGGGGTATTGCCCGGCATCTCGCCGAAGGTCGTGAGCTCGAGTTCGGCGCCCAGGCACTTCTCGTAGAATTTCATAGCCTGGCGGCAGTTGCCATCGAAGTTCAAGTACGCGTTGACTTCTTTCATGATTCGTTCCCCTCCAGGGAATTCCCGCCTAGCCGCCAGCGATGGCGCCGATGATCAGCAGTGGCTCGGCGCCCTTTGCGACCGCATCGGCGAGCGGGGTGTCGGGTGAGTCGAGCGACAGATCTTGCTCGCAGGCGAAAAACCGTACGTACGGCCGGCGTTCGAGTGTGATGTGATCGCGAAGGGTACCGCGCAGCACCGGATAGCGGGCCTCGAGCGCGTCAAGCACCGAGCGCAGCGTCGCCCGGCCGTCGACTTCCACGGTGACTTCGCTACCCACGCGCGCCAGCGTCCGCAGATGCGCCGGCAACCACACGCGAATCATGACAGCGTCTGAACCTCGACGGAAAGCACGGCGGGAAGATGCTGCGCAATCGCCGCCCAACTGTCTCCCGCGTCGCGGGAGGCGTAGACCTGCCCGCCCGTAGTTCCGAAATACACGCCGCATTTGTCGAGCGAGTCAATGGCCATCGCGTCCCGCAACACGTTCACGTAGCAATCGCTCTGCGGCAGCCCTTTGGCGAGCGGCTCCCACTCGTTTCCGCCGGTCCGACTGCGGTACACCCGCAGCTTTCCCTCGGGAGGAAAGTGCTGTGAGTCGCTCTTGATCGGGACGACGTAGATCGTCTCCGGCTCGTGCGCATGAACATCGATCACGAACCCGAAGCCCTTTAGGTCAAACTTCTTAGTCGTTCCGTCTTTCTGCGGATAGGCAACCTGCTCGCCCGGCAGGTTCCCGTTCACGTTCCGCCACGAGTCGCCGCTGTCGTCGGTGCGCAGAACGTCCCAGTGCTTCTGCATGAACAGAACGTTCGGGCGCGAGCGGTGCATGGCGATGCGGTGGACGCAGTGGCCAACTTCGGCATCAGGGTCGGGGATGTATTGGGAGTACAGACCACGGTTGATGGGTTTCCAGCTCGTGCCGCCGTCGTCGGTGCGAAACGCGCCCGCCGCCGAGATGGCGATGTAAATCCGCTTGGGATTGGTCGGGTCCAGCAGAATCGTATGTAAGCCCAGGCCTCCGGCCCCGGGTTGCCAGCAGGAGCCCGAGCCATGGTTGCGCAAGCCGGGGAGTTCCTGCCAGTTCTGCCCGCCGTCGGTGGTGCGGAACAGGGCCGCGTCCTCCACCCCGGCGTACACCGTATCCGGATCGGCGAGCGATGGCTCGAGATGCCAGACTCGTTTGAACTCCCAGGGGTGCGGTGTGCCGTCGTACCACTTGTGCGTGCCGGGCGTGCCGTCGTAGGCGAACTTGTTCCCCATCGGTTCCCAGGTTTTGCCGCCGTCGCTCGAACGCTGGATCAACTGCCCAAACCAGCCGCTGGTCTGCGAGGCATACAACCGATTCGGATCCGCCGGCGATCCCTTCATGTGGTAGACTTCCCAGCCTGCAAAATGGGGGCCGCCGATGTCCCACTTTTCACGCTTGCCATCCGACTCCAGCACAAACGCACCTTTGTGAGTGCCAACCAGTACCCGTACTCTGCTCATCCTTCACTCCTCCTGAGTTTTGGTCCATGAGTATGACGATCCGGCGAGCCCGGAATCGACACCGCCGGAGGAAATTTTGGCAGCAGCGGAGTCGTATCCCGCGCTTGCCACCTGCGCCGCGCTTCCGCCAGCACCTGTTCGCGATGGTTTTCCATGTTGTCGATGAGAACGCAAGGCGCGGCGGTCTCCTCGTGCCGCGCCCCCCAAATCAGCAGATCCAGCAGCACCGGCGCCAGATCGATCCCTTTCTCGGTCAGCCGGTAATTCACCCTTCGCGCATCCGTCTCCCCAGCCTCCGCGGTGATGATTCCGGATGCTTCAAGCCTGCGCAAGCGGTTCGCCAGGATGTTGGTGGCGATCCCTTCGCCCGACTGCTGAAACTCCTTGAATGTCCGGAATCCGCGAACCATCAGGTCGCGGACGACGAGCAGCGACCAGCGATCCCCCAGCCTCTCGAGCGAGATACTCACCGGGCAACCGGACCGGCGGTTCGATTTTCCCACGCAGGTTTGATGCTAGCGGTGACACTTGCAAAGTGCAAGTAAGATTTGGCGGCCGCAAGTGCACGGCGTGTGGTTTCTCACGAAAGCCTGCTATTCTAACAAGTGCCCCATGCGGTCGCGCTTGGTCTCGAGGTAGGCCTTGCGCGTGTCAACCACGTCAGCCAGGCAGGGCACCCGTTCGGTTACCTCGACGCCAGCCCGCTCGACCGCCTCGACCTTCTCGGGATTGTTGGAAAGCAAGCGAACCTGTCTCAAGCCGAAATATTGGAGGATGGCCCCCGGCAGCTGGTAGTTGCGCAGGTCAGAACCGAAGCCCAGCCGTTCGTTGGCTTCTACGGTGTCGGCGCCCTGGTCTTGCAGTTCGTAGGCGCGCAGCTTGTTGAGCAGGCCGATGCCCCGCCCTTCCTGGTGCTCGTAGATCAGCAGGCCGCGCCCTTCGCCGGCGACACGGGTAAGCGCGATTTCGAGTTGCGCGCGGCAATCGCAGCGGAGGCTATGAAACACGTCACCGGTCAGGCACTGGGAGTGGATGCGGACCAGCGGAGGGCCGCCGGAGGCGAGATCGCCCATCTTCAGCACCACCGCCTCTTCGGCGCGGTCTCCCCATTTGCCTTCGAATCCGTAGATCCGAAAGGCACCAAATTGCGACGGAAAATCGGCTTCGGCCACCTTGTGCAGGCGAGGCTTTGGGGATTTCTTCATAAGCCGTGCTTGGGAACCTGTAATTCCTTCCATTATAATGGCTTCCGGTGCCGATGCCGGATTTAAACCAGTTCCTCGTTTCGCTGTTGGTCCGGTTGGGCATCATGGCGGCCATCGCCAGCGTGCTTGCCCGCACAAGCCGGTTCAAGTCGATGCTGATGCTCGAAAGCCGCACGCTTAACCAGCGGCTGGCCCTCTCGCTTTGGCTCTCTAGCGTTTTCGCGGCCAGCGTGGCTACCCGCCAGGGGGGCCGCAATTATCAGGCTGCCGACCTCGGGCTGGAAGGGAGCCTGCTGGCCGGTCTGCTGGGCGGGTATGTGACCGGCCTGCTCTCCGGGGTGCTGATTTCTTTGCCGGCGATGTTTGGGGGCGAGCACCTGACACTGCCGCTGCTGGCGGGTGTGGGCGTATTGGGCGGCTTGCTGCGGGACCTGGCGCCGGAGCCCGAGGAAGTCTGGCGGTTCTCGCCGTTTTTCGATCTGAGCATCTACCGGTTCTTCACCGAACGGCGGAATCACCGAAAGACCGCGTTTCACATGACCTTGCTGGCGGCTATTTGTACCGCCGAACTTCTGCGGCAAGGCGTGGGGCAGTTTTCGAACACCTTCCGGCCCCTGCTTCCCGGACCTCACCCTCATCCGCTGGCCTACGTGGCGCTGGGCGCGACCACGTTGTTCGCCGTCGCCATTCCGCTGAAGATCTGGAACAGCGCGCGCACCGAGAAAAAACTGGAAGAGCAGGGCCGGCTGCTGGTCGAGGCGCGGCTGGCGGCTCTCACCAGCCAGATCAACCCACATTTCCTATTCAACACGCTCAACTCGGTTTCTTCGCTGATCCGCACCGACCCCAACCAGGCGCGCCTCATGGTGTTCACGCTCTCCAAAGTGCTGCGCCGGCTGCTGCGCAAGCACGAAAACTTTAGTTCGCTCCGTGACGAACTCAGCTTCATCGAAGACTATCTCTCGATTGAAGTGGCGCGGTTCGGTGACAAGCTGCGATTCCAAAACAACGCTTCGGAGGATACCCTGGACATGCTCGTGCCGAGTATGCTGTTGCAACCTCTGGTTGAGAATTCGATCAAACACGGGCTCAGCAACAAAGTAGAGGGCGGGACGATCCGGATCCGGACCCACCGCAACGAGTCGAAACTGCACTTGGCGGTGGAGGACGACGGCGTAGGCATTCCGGAGGCCAAACTGGCCACCCTGCTCGAGCACGGGATCGGCGTGAGCAATGTAAACGAACGCTTGAAAGTGCTGTTTGGCAACCAGTACCGAATGTGGATCGACAGCCAGCCGGATAAGGGAACGTGTGTGCAGATTGAAATCCCCGAGTTACAGACCGACCTGGCGGCAGCATCATAAGAGTTTCAACTTCAGGAGGGAAGCCCTTGAACAGACTCGAAGAATCGATTGCCGCATGGCCCGTTGCCGGGCTGCCGGCGACGCTGGCCGACCGCACACGCCGCGTGTATGACCGGATGGCCGCGGTGTATCCCGTCTCCACGCTGCTGTTTCATTCACGCGCGCACCGCTGCGCCCTGGAAGCCTCGGGGCTGAGCGACGGCATGCGCGTGCTGGAGGTGGCGACAGGGAGCGGGGAGATGTTCCGCCGCCTGGTTCGAGCCAACCGGGGCGGCGCCACCATCGGCGTCGATCTTTCGCCCAACATGGCGGCCCGCACGCAACGCACGGCGCGGCGAAAATATCCGTCGGCACGGACGCACTGCCAGGCGGTGGACGCGCGGCACATGCCTTTCCGCAGCGAGAGCTTCGATGCGATTTTCTGCTGCTATCTTCTCGAGTTACTGTCGACCGAGGACATCTCGACGACGCTCGGCGAATTTCGCCGGATTCTGAAAGACCGGGGCCGCCTGGCGCTGGTCCTCATTGGACAGAACACGGCTCTGTTCAATGCGGCCTACCGGGTGGCCGGCAAGGTGGCCCCGGCGTTTTGGGGCCGCCAGGTGGAGCACCGCGTGCCCGCGTTGGTCAAAACCGTACCCTTTCAAATTGTGGAGGACCGCACCGTCCGGCAGACCTTTTACCCCTCGCGTGTGCTGGTGATGCGGAAGTAGGCGGGTGTGCGCATCACCATCTCGAAGGAAAACTACCTCAAGGCGATCGCCGAGGCCGAATCGGAAGGAGAAACGGTCAAACCCATCACGCTGGCTCGGTGGCTGCGGGTGTCGGCGCCTGCGGTGACGATGGCGATCCGGCGACTGAAACGGGACCGCCTGATCCGGCAAGGTCCGGAGGGGCAGCTCACCCTGACCGCGCCCGGGCGCGAAATCGCCAACCGCCTGCTCAACCGCCACCACCTGATCGAGCGCATGCTGACCGAGATTTTTGGCCTGGAGTGGTACAAAGTGCATGATGAAGCCGAACAACTGGAGCACGCCGTGTCCGCCGACTTCGAGGGCAGGCTCGTCGAAAAACTGGGCAGCGGCAATGCATGCCCGCACGGCAACATGGTGGGGATGGATTCACCCCGCGAGCGGCGTCAGCGTGGCCTCAAGCCGCTCGATGAGGCCCACGTCCAAGAATTCCTGGTGGTGGCAAGCGTCTTCGAGCGCGACCGGGACTTGCTCGAATTCCTGGACCGCGCCGGAATCCGCCCCGGGGTGCAGATGGAAGTGCTGGGCATCGCCGCCGAAGTCGATCTGCGAGTGGACCACCGCCGCGTGCATTTGGAACGTGGCGTGGCCTCGCGAATTTGGGTCAAGCGTGCGCCGGAGCAAACGCCACCACTCGATTGTAGGTCCTAAAATCCGTCAGACCTCGGCAGGTCGGGAATCCACTTCCGCATAGTGGCAATCTCCCAAAAAGCGAAACCAGGTCGTCCACCACCTTGGAAGTGATAGAAAAAAAGGCTAATCTTAAGAAAGGAGCCATCCACGTCCGCGGCCCCAAACGTGCACATCCGGGGAGCGGAGTATCGTCTCGCGAAGCGGCGGCCGGCCATGTTTCAGGAACTCAAGTTCCAGTTCTCGACTGCAATCCTCACCATTGTGACGCTGGCTGCCGGTGTGGCTGCTTTCATCAATTTTCAACAGCAGGAGCGGTTCCGGCTGCCCGACGACGGCGTAATTTGGGTTGACCGGCAGGGCGGCGTGGAGGCTCTCTCGGTGCCAGCCGGCAGCGAAGGCAACCGCGCCGGCCTGCGCGACGGCGACCGCATTAAGCTCATCCACGGAGTCCCGATCGAGAAGGCCGTCGATGTGGCCCAGGTGCTGGCGGGTCTGGGTTCCTGGAAAAAGGCCACGTACACTGTCGTGCGCGGCGGCGTCGAGTTCCCGATCAACGTGATCGTCGGCGAGGTACCGCTCGACCACGCCGTGGTCTACCAGTATCTGGTCGGGCTCGCGTACCTGATCATCGGCCTATTCGTCTACTTCCGGCGGGCGAGCGCGCACAAGGCGCGCCATTTCTACATCCTGTGCCTGTCGTCATTCATCTTCTTCTGCTTCCACTACACCGGTAAACTCAATAGTTTCGACGAGGTGATCTACTACGGGAACCTAGCGGCGGGATTGCTGGCACCGGCGGTGTTTGTGCATTTCTGCCTCAGCTTCCCGGAGCCGCGCAAGTGGCTTCAAAGCGGCACCCACGCGAGCCTGATCTATCTGCCGGCGCTGGTGCTGTTCGTTCTGTATGTGGCATTTGCAGCTGGCGTCCTGACGGTCTCGATTCCCCTGGTCGAGCTGCGGTGGGTGTTGGACCGGGTCTGGGTAGTGCTCTCGACGGTACCGTATGTGATTGGCGGGATCACCCTCAGCCTGGCATACCGGAAGGCCGAGGACCCGATCGTACGGCAGCAGCTCAAATGGCTGCGCAACGGGACGTTCTGCGGCATTCTGCCGTTCGGTGTGTTCTACATTCTGCCGTACGCGTTGGGCGCGATCCCGAACGAGTACCTGAAGATGTCGGTGCTCTCGCTGCCGCTGATTCCGCTGACTCTCGCCTACGCCATCGTGCGCTACCGCCTGATGGACGTGGACATCCTGTTCCGGCGGGGCTACGCTTACACGCTGGCCACGCTCTGCGTGCTGGCGGCATTCTATGCGATCGTGTTTTCGCTCGGTTCGGAGGTCCAGAAGAACTTCAAAGACCTCGGCAATACTGGGCTCATCACGGTGATGTTGATCACCGCCTTCCTGTTCCAGCCGATCCGCAACTGGATCCAGGAACGCCTGGACAAGTATTTCTATCGCGATCAGTACGACTACCGCCGCACCCTGGTTGAGTTTGCGCGCGAATTGAGTTCGGAAACCGACCTGGACGCGATGCTGGCTTCGGTAGGGGAGCGCCTGCTGCACACGCTGCCCATCAAGCACCTGGCGTTTTTCCTGGCGCAAGAAGGGCCGGCGGGAACGGCCTTCCAACTCCACAAGGCGATGGGGCCGAACGCGCGTATGGCGAGTGCCCGCGGCGAGGAGCTGGACCTGAGCTTCCTGGGCTGGAAGCTGCAGGACTCCTACCTCTTCTTTGACCGCACGCGGCACCAGCTGGATGCGGTGTCGCGTTCCTGGCCCGGGAGCGTGAGGCGGACCATCGCCGACCTCGACTTGACCTACTACTTGCCGTGCACGGTGCGAGGGCGCACCATTGCCTACATGGGCATAAGCCGCACCGTGCATGGCGACTATCTTTCGAGCGTGGATCTGGAACTGCTGGTCACGCTGGCCGGCTACGTCGGCATCGCCATTGAGAACGCGTCGTTGTACCGCTCGCTGCAGCTGAAGATGGAAGAATACGAGCGATTGAAAGAATTCAGCGAGAACATCGTCGAGTCGATCAACGTGGGGATTCTAGCGGCGGACCTGGACGACCGAGTCGAGAGTTGGAATTCCCAGATCGAACAGCTTACCGGGATTTCGCGCGCCGAGGCCGTGGGCATGAAGCTCGCCGAGCTGTTCCCCTCAGACCTGGTGGAGCAGTTCGACCGGGTGCGCGGAGAGACCGGGATCCACAACGTCTACAAGTTCCTGCTGAAGAGCCATGGGGTCAACGGCAATGGTCATTCGAGCGGGGTGAAGCGTCGCGAGACGATCTTGAACCTGGCCATTGCGCCCCTGGTCTCGAAGGACCAGCAGCAGATCGGGCGGCTAGTGATTTTCGACGACGTCACCGACCGCGCCGAGCTCGAGCAAAGGCTGGTGCAGGCCGACAAACTGTCGAGCATCGGGCTGCTGGCGGCAGGCGTGGCGCACGAAGTGAACACGCCGCTAGCAGTGATCTCGACCTACGCGCAGATGCTCGCCAAG
>Ga0306926_10008562_pt1 | contig 11195 bp, 22 predicted proteins | sample flu12Cox44000178_FD_203759 | JGI IMG/M metagenome (GOLD analysis project Ga0306926, IMG submission 203759) | Lab enrichment of tropical soil microbial communities from Luquillo Experimental Forest, Puerto Rico - flux8day.12C.oxic.44.000.178 (v2)... | ecosystem: Environmental > Terrestrial >...
ATGTCGGCGTCTGGGCCGATGATGGCCTATCGTGGCCAGAACCAGGACACGGCCGGACCATCCCGGACAGGAAACCCTTGCGTTGTGCCGGCGCCATCGGCATCTCTGGTGCACTGTCCGGGTTTGTCCGGGACACCCTCGGACATGCGCGGACAGCCAATCTCGTTACCTCGGCGTTACCTGGAGCAGACCCTCATGCGACCGCTTACCGACATCACCATCACGAACCTGCGTCCGCGCGCGGCGCCCTACGAGGTGCCCGATCCAGGCGCCCGCGGGCTGCGCGTCGTCGTCTATCCGACCGGCCGCCGGAGCTTCATCGTGCGCTACCGCAACGCGGCTGGCCGCACTCGCAAGCTGACCCTAGCCGCCGGTGTCACGCTCGCCGCCGCGCGCAAGCTCGCCGCCGACGCGATGCACGAGGTGGCGCAGGACAGGGATCCGGCCACCACCAAGCAGGCGGCACGACGCGGCGCCCGCAGCCGGGCCGATGACACGATCGAGCGCCTGGCCGCCCAGTTCATCGAGCTGCACGCCAAGAAGAAGACGCGGGAGAACTCGTGGCGGGCGACCGACGGCATCTTCCGCAACATCATCGTGCCGGCCTGGGGTAAGCGCAGCGTGCACGACATCCGCCGCCGGGACGTGATCGAACTGCTCGAGGCGGTCGCGGCCGACCGACCGATCATGGCCAACCGGACGAAAGCGGCAGCATCGCGCTTCTTCCGCTGGCTTGCCGATCGCGACGTGATCGAAGCCTCACCCTGCATCGGCATCGCCGCGCCGGCGCAGGAACAGGCGGGCGAGCGGGTGCTCGATGACGCCGAGCTCGCCAAGCTGTGGCGCGCGACCGAGGCCGTCGGCGGGCGGGAAGGCGCTTGCTACCAGCTGCTGATGCTGACCGCGCTCCGGCGCTCCGAGGCAGCGAAATTGCCCCGGGCCGAGGTGGGTGGCAGCGACATGCTCTCGATCGGGGCCGAGCGCATGAAAGGAAAGAAGGCGCACACGCTGCCGCTCTCAACCCAGGCCGCCGCCATCATCGCCGCGCAGCCGCGAGGCGGCGAATACGTGTGGGGCGATTCGCCTGTCGGTCACTTCGATCGGATCAAGCGCGAGCTCGATGTCCACATGGGCGACACGCCGAAATGGAAGACGCACGACATCCGGCGCAGTGTCGCGAGCGGCATGGCGCGCATCGGCATCGCGGTGCCGGTGATCGAGAAGATCATGGCCCATCGCAAGGGCACGTTTGCCGGCGTGGTTGGCATCTATCAGCGGCACGGCTTCTATGACGAGATGGCCGCCGCCCTGCAGAAGTGGGGCGACCACATCGAGCAGCTCGTGACCGGCAAGTCGGCGAAGGTAGTGAAGTTGTCGCGGAGGTAGAACAGCAAACCGGCAGGCGTTGGTCGCGCCCGCCGGTTCTAAACCCAATGCCAAGGTGGACGCCAATGGCCGGGTCTACAAGCAATCCTATTACGCCAGAACCGTTCTGGTTTCTCAACCCTCAGCTAGGCCCTCTTGCTGTCCTCGAGCGTCGGTTCGTTGCGCAGTGGATCCATGACGACGGGGCAGCCGCGGACTGGATACAAAACCTGCTGATATCCGGTTGGCTGCCTTGGCACGCCGGCGTTGAGATTGATTACCTCGACATACGAACTGGTCCCATAACTACTTTGCCTGGGACGGTCTTGCGTTGGTTCTGGCAAATTCGCCACTGTACTCCGATCGAGTGGGATTCGAGCAGCACGATCTATGTCGGCCCCTCGATCCTGACGGGGAAAGACCCGGATGGTTTTGAGTACCCGATAACTGACGGTCGTAGCCGTGTTCGCATCAAGCTAAGCCTGATCCGCTTTTATCACCCCGTCCTGGAGTACAGGCTTCGCTCCGCCGGGCTCATGCCGTGGCCGGCGCCGGAGTCGAAGTTTGTGCCTTCATCGGCGCCGATGGCGCCGCCTGCCGCCCAAGAGGCATCGCCACCACAGTTTTCAACGGCGTCAATACCTGCGTCATCGGAAGCGCCGGAGACAACGCCGGAAGCAACGCCGGAGGAAAGGATAGCGACGTTTCTAGCTTGGGCGCGGGACCAGTACCACCACCACGTGCCTAAGCGAAAGTTCAAATGGATTGAAGCCGTGGCTTATCCGCGGATGCGGAAGGAGCTTGGCGATATTGCGCCCTGGGACAGTGCGGAAAGCCTCAAACGGGCTATGTATCCGTCGAAAGGCGGGAAGTAGTGATTTTGTGCGCGCGGTGCGCAGATTGTGCGCGTAGTGCGCGTGGTGCGGAAATCCAATTACTAATTCTTCAATGACTTACGTGGTGTCGCGGTGCGCGCACGTTGATGGCGGTGCGCGCAGTGTCTGTTGACGCGCACCAAACGCCCAATCATGTTTCCCATCGAGGGATAGACAGACAAAGGAGGACTCGCGCTGACTACTTCGGAGAAGCGGAAGCGCAAGCATCGCGCACCGTGGCGGAAAGTTGCTGAGAAGCACGGCGTATCCACCAAAACTCTCGATCGTTGGGTCGTGCGCGGAATCATCGATCCGCCTGAGCGCATCAACAAGCGGAAGTATGGGGATCTAGCGGCAGAGCCGCGCCTCGACGTCGCTTAAGGCTAACGAACAGAAAGGGCTTTGTATGCGCCGGCGGCAGGCCGTTGCCGGCGAACGAGATGAGTATGCCTCGAGGCGGGAGAAGGCCGGGTCCCGCCAAGTGATGAGGTGTTCGAAGCCCGCAAGACCCGGCCCACGCAGCAGATGGAGATTGTCCATGCTGACAGCCGACCCTACCCGAAAATACAAACGGCGGCGAGTGCGACGTGTCCTGTATCGCAGCGGACTGACGATCGCAGAAATCGACCGCCTGGTTGCCGAGATCGGGGCGGCTCGCATCATCGCGAGCCTCAACCGCTGCCTTTCTGCACGCTGAAACGCCAACGGCGGACCGATCCTCGGACCGATCCGCCGTCTACCCAAGTACTGGAAACCCAAGGCCCTTGCCGGGGCCTAACCAGGAGACCCGGATATGTCCCACCCCACCTCGCAAGTCAACTCCAGAGGATACCGCCGATCACTGCCTCTCGAATTCGAGCAGCGTCGGCTTGAATCCCGCCGCTCTATCAGACGCATGCGAGAGCGTTGTGCGGCGTTGCGGAAGGCGCTGTGCAAGGAGGGCGGAATATGAGCCCCGCTCTCATTCGCGACCACGAACTCCGAAGCCTCATCGAGCGCCTCGACGCGGCGACCGAGGTTCTGGAGCTCATCGGCTTCCCCAGCCCCGACGCTGACTGTCTCGGCATTTCGCTGCACGAATGCTTCGCGGTGAGGGACACGTTGCGGCGGACGGCCGACTTTTTGGCCGAGCTCAGGTTTTGCGGGGGACAGCCGTGACGATGGTGCCCTCGACTGTTCATCCCGAGGCGCCGGCGCCGGCTACTGACGGACTTCGTCACCGTTGCCGCAACCCGCACTGCGGACTCAAGCTTAAGCGCCCGGTCGATAATCCTCGCGACGCGTTCTGTTGCCGAGCGTGTTTCGAGCGCTTCTACCGGTCCCGCTGCCTGGTCTGCGAGCGGCCGATCGAACGCAAAACCAAGCGCCGACAGATCTGCAATCGCTCCAAATGCCGGCATGAATTCCAGCGTCACCGTGAGCGATTTTTCAGCACCAGGTACCAAACATCGGTTTTGGGTCACAACGGTGTCGGAAGTGCCCATTCCACGGGCCTCAAAACTGGAAGCAAAGTCGGTCGACCATTTCGTTTAGTTGCCGGCCCGGCTCTGTCCTCGACCTCGCTCCGGCTAGCCGGCCTTCCGCTCATTCCCGAGCTCGCCGCCCGCCTCGAACGAATCAACGGCAACCTTGCCGATCAGCTCCGCAAGGCGAAGGTCGCGGTAGCTCGCCGGGCGCAGCTCAAGCGTCATCACCCGCCGGTGAATGTCCTGGGCGGCTACCACTTCCTCGACGCGCCCGTGATCGACCTCAGCCCCGCCGAAGACCTGCCGGTCGTGCGGTCGCGATGGGCACCGACCGGCGAAGGCATCGCGCCACCCATTCCCGAGTTTCTGCTCCGGCGCGCTCCAGTGCCGGCCATCTCGCAAAGGAGACGACCATGCCGCCTAACGAATCCGAAGAGCTTTTCCTCTCACACTGCTTCCACTGCGACGCCGTCGTGTCGTCGCCTCCCTCGCTTGAGGTCCTCGTCGACGGCGGCAACGAAGAAGTCGCTTGTTTCTGCAACTGGGCGTGCCTCGCGATCTGGGCCAACGTCCGGGCCGGCGAGCCGCTGATGCCTGACCTCGACAGCAAATATTTTCGCGCGGGAGGCATGTACCATGGCACGTGAGCAGCTGCCCAACCGCCGGCTTGCTGAGACTTTCGACTTCGAGATCTCGGGGCTGCGTTACACATGCACCATCGGTTGCTACGCGGACGGCCGTCTCGCCGAAATTTTCCTGCAGAATACCAAGGCCGGTAGCCAGAGCGACGGCAATGCCCGGGAGTCGGCGATCGCCGCATCGCTGGCTCTGCAGTTCGGCTGCCCAGCTGAAACCTTGCGTGGCGCCGTGCTGCGCAACCCAAATGGCACCGCCTGCACGCCGTTGGGGGCTGCTCTCGACCATATCGCCAAGTTTCAACAGTTGCGCGCGGCGAAGGAGATCTGACATGGCGAAGCTCAACTGGAAACAACAATCCTCTGGCCGATATCGCGCCCTCGCATCGCGCGCGGTCGGTGGTGTCTATTTCATTAAATATCGTGAGGCCTTCTACGGCAATCAGAACACCGGCAAAGGTTTTTGGGTTCGCTCTTTTGGCCTCGACTATCAGTTTGCACGTGGTGGCGCTCGCGGCAATGTTTCGCAAATCGAACACCGCACATTGCAGGACGTGAAAGCGCTCGCCGAATTCCATCACGAGAAGTTGGGCAATTTAATCCGTCAGCACGGTCGTGACGCGGTCCCTTGGCACCAGTTCCAGCAGGAAAAATTAGCATTCGAAAAACAATTGTCGGCGGATATGCGCGCCGAGATCAACGAGAAATGGAGACGGCTCGACGCGGGGTGGGGAGGCGAGCCCGGCTCACTCGACTGCCCCCTATGAGCGATCGCACCAACAGGAGGCGAACATGCCGAGCGACAGACTGAATGCAGCCTTGTGCAGGCTCACGCGGTCGGTGCTGCAGAGATCTCGCGAAGGATTCACACGGTGGACGGTGGTGTCGGCCGTTGACGACGAGATCTACGGCTCTTTTCTCACCCGCGACGAGGCACTCGAGTTCGCGAAGAACGCTGATGGCTCGACATTCCAGTGGAGCGTGACGGAGATCTGACGACCGTGGACGCCGCGATCACCACCACTCCGCTCGAGACGGCTTTAGCTGCGCCTGAGCCCTTCGCCGGGCTGTGGCGCGGCTACTACGGGGCGATCGTGGTCGATCCGGCCTCGAAGTTCAGCAGCTACACAAGCATCCAGTCGCAAAACCCGAGCAGCGTGCGCAGCAACGAGAGGCACTACAAGGTGATGTCGTATGGCGCGCTCGCGGCGCTGCCAATCAGAGACTTGGCGGCGCCTACCGGTTGCCACCTGTTCGTGTGGACCAGCGGGCCCTTCCTTGCCGCAGGCGCTCAAGCTGATCGAGGCATGGGGGTTTAGGTATTCAACGCGCTGCTTCACCTGGTTGAAGACCAAGCGCGGATGGGACGGGATCTCGCCGCTCGTGGAGCGCGACTTTCACATCGGCTTGGGCCTCACGACGAGATCTCAATCCGAATTCGTGCTGCTCGCTCGCCGCGGCAATTGCCGGCGCCAACGCAAAGATATCCGCGAGCTGATCCTCGCTCCGCGACGTGAACACAGCCGCAAGCCGGACGAGTTCTACCGTCGCGTCGAGGCGTATTGCAGCGGGCCTTACCTCGACATTTTTGCGCGCCAGCGGCGACCAGGGTGGGATGCGTACGGCGATGAGGTGGACAAGTTTGGGGGCGACCATGCGTAAGCCTCTCCGTCACGCCCTCTCAGCGCTCGCCGCCGCCGGCATCCAGATTGAGCGGATCCACCAGGGCGGGCGGCATACCGAGATCCACTTGGCGGGCGGCGGGCTCGTGCGTCTGCACCGTGGCAATCATATGAGCCGGGCCTTCGAGCGCAGCTTACGCGAGAGCATTCGCAGGCGGGGATCTCCATGATCAACGCTCGAAAGCATCTCGAACATTTAGTCGAGGAGATCTTCGGACGGCACATGGCAGCCGCGATCGTCGAGCTCGCCGCCGCCATCGATGATGAAATCGAGGAGCGCGTTAGAAATCGCGTTGAGGAGCTACGTCAATACTGGAATGAAGGAGACACCAAATGACGACGATCGATACTGGTCCGTTTAGAGACATGGCAGCGATGTTGCGCCAGCGCGGTGGGTGGAATGTCAACCGTCTGGCTTACGTCAAAGGCGAATGGCAACTCGGCGCCAACAAGTTACTGGTCAACGGTACGCAATGGGCCACGCGTCCTGACTGGTTGATGTACGGTTGGACGAAGCGCTGGGACGGAAAAATTCGCGACTTCCGCTTGGGGTATGCCGCCGATCGCTACGAGCCGCCGGCGCGCGCTGAGCTCGGCGATCTGGACGAAGACGAGTGGGCGGTCTGGAACAAGAAACGAGACCCATGGTCGCTTGCCTGGACGCTGCCCGTCTTCAATCAGGTGAATGGCGAAGAGTGTATTTACCAGACCGATACGATGGGTGGCCGCGACTGCCTGGCGATATTACTGCAAGCCTACGCCGATCGCGTTGATTCCAACCCCGCTGATGGGAAGACCCTGCCCGTCGTCGAGCTCGACACTGACTCGTATCCCCACCCTGAGCGCGGCGAAATAAAATTCCCGGTGTTCAATATCGTCGGCTGGGTTGCGCCGCCGAATAAACCGCGACCGCCGTTGCCAACCGCTGAACCGCAGAACGCGTTGCCGACGCCGGTTGCCAAGCCGCAACAGGTGATCGAAGGGCCGCGCAAGTCGCCGGCGCAAGACCTCAACGATGAAATCGGATTTTAAGCGGAGAGGAAACGCGGCGCCATGACCATCCACGCCCCCGATAGCGTGCGAGCTCGCAACCTCCGCCTTCAAGCCGCGCGCGTGATCACAACGATGACGCGCGGCGCCACCTTGCAGCTGACCTACACCAAGCACGGGAGCGATTTCCACCTATCGGATGGGACCCGTGTCCCGCCTGAAGTCGCCCTAGCCGTTGTTAACGACACACGTATCCGCAGCGTCGACAAGGGCCTGTTTCCAGGAACGCCGCAGACGTGGCGCTGTGCCGAACTATGAACAAACCGAGATGCCCGACAGATAACGAGCTAGCGGCAGCCGTTGAAAAGATAACGGCAGCCGTCAACGAGAGCGTCCCTCGATACAAAGCCGCGCTGCCTGACCTCGTGCGAATGCTCTCAGACGATGAATGGACAAAGCTCAAACGTGACGAGAACCGCCGCCGCCAGAGGATGAAATGACCTTCAATTTTTCAGGCCGTCCAACCTGGCAGTTTCTTCGCGACGAGACCGGCACTGTCATCCGCGAGCGTATCCACACCGCTGGCGCTGGCGCACGCTGCGAAATTCAACGACGGGCGGCGTCCGATATGAGCGCGGCCCATTGACTGTTCAGTGGGAGTACGGCGCCGGGCAGGTCAGGCTTGGACGACTGTTGTTCATACGCTGCGCACCGAAGCATCCGTACCAATGGCTGCTCATTTGGCGGACGAACAACTATCCAGTTTGGCACGGAAGTCTTCAGAACCCGGACAAGTATCCAATGCCTTGGACGATCGTTCGCAGGCGGCGGCGCGGTGCACGATGCCTGTTTTTCTAGTCCGGTTGCGCGCGCTGCCCGGCGTCGACGGCATTCGGGCGTTGCGGAGCGCGTTGAAAGTGCTGCTGCGAAGGTACGGACTAAAGTGCGTATCGATCGAGGAGGAGACTGCAGATGCCAATGACAAAGGTTGAAGCAGATAGGCGCCGCCCGACACTAGGCCTCATGAAGCCCGGCGAGAGCTTCGAGATATCGGCGGACAAGGACGAGTTACGGCACCTCAAAAATGCCGTCGCCCGATTCCGGGAAACTACACGGTTCAGCATTCGCAAGACTGCTACCGGTTATCGCTGCACGTGTGTCGAAGAACTCATCTGAGGAGATGTGAATGACTGACGAGACACTCGATGGCTTTGCAGACCTTCGCTTGGACGAGCAGAAGCCACTGCATCCAACGCCACTCGATGACGGCTGGGACGAGCTCGCTGCCGATCCTGACTTAGCTGAAACCTGGGATATGGGGCCGCCTTCCGATCCACCTGACGTTCGCGGTCTCGACGATAACGATGCCACCACCAAGATGGCCGATTGGTTTCTTGCCAACTTTGAGGATCCAGCTGAGGAGACCCCGTGGGACGAAGGTGAGTACGTGTACATTTGGGGCGGGCCATACGACGCACGGGAGGAGCTCGAGGAGGTGTTCGGGGAGCTGGCAACCGAGGCGGCGATTGAAGCTGCGGTCGAACAAATCGAAGACGGAGAAGACGGTTCTTTAGAGTGGGCTCCCGCTTCGTCACGCATGCAACCCGAAGAGCCTCGGGATGCTCTCGTTGCCGCTAAGCGGCGATTGATGAACGTGCTTCGGACCTGGCGTGTTCGAGCCAGCCACCATGAACAACTCTCACCCATAGCTGAGTTCGACGTGCGTGATGTTGCGACGCTTCTACGCACGCACCGCCAGCTGCAACTACAACTAGCCACCAAGAAGGAGTGACCGCTATGGCCGATGACACCAAGAAGACGGAGCTCAAGCTCGTGTCCGAAGACGGAGAATCCGTATCCATCCTGAAGCCGGAGGGGGAATTCAACCTCGACCGCTTCAAGTCCAAACACGGCGCCGCATTGGCTAACGTCGAGACCTTGCTGACGGCGCTACCGCACTGCACGATTTCGCAGGCGAAGGATTTTGTCCGGCTGCATCCCGACGAGGAGAAATACTGGTCCACCGAACTTTGTTTCGTGAACGTGCCGGTCAAAGGGCAGAAGCGAGACACCCTGCATCTGATCGACGAAGAGCTAGCTATGCGGTTCCTACCGAGCGCCAGGGTGCTTCGGTTTCGATTGGCGCTTGCCAGCAAGCCGAACGACGTCTTCTTTCTCTGCGAAGTTCCAAGCCAGAACCTGGATAACTCTTGGAACGTGAGCAACCTAGAGGCCTGCGAGAAGGCTAAAACACATTGGATCCAAGCGACCAGTCGACGGAACGAAGGTGTTGACGGTTACAAAGTTGACTACGCCCGCGATGCCGATGCCTTCGCGCCACCCAAGTGGCCGAAGCAATCGCTCAATCAAATCATCGGCGCGACCTTTGCCGGCGATCTCATCATCCAAACCGAAACGCATGCAGGGCTGCTGCGCCTCATTGGCGCCAAGCTGACACCGTGAGCAGAAATTTCTCGCAGGTCGTGGTCATCGATTTCGAGTACGAAACCGAGGGCGGCGAGTACGAGCTCAAGCTTGGCGACTTACCGCAACCACTATGCATGGTCGCCTACATCCTCGACGAGCATCTGCATCATCGACAGACCATCAAGCTATGGCGCCACGACCTCTTGGCCACAAAATACCCGCCCTTCGATGTTGGCCCCGATACTGTAGTCGTCGCCTATAGCGCGTGGGCGGAAATGACTTGTCTCGTGCAGCTGGGTTGGCAGTTTCCTCTCCACGTCCTCGACCTGCATACGGCGTATCTCGCCGCCTCCAACATTTTGCTACCGCATAATCCTGACGAGACGCGCAAGAAACCCCGCAAACGCTTGGCCGACGCTTGCCGCGCCTACGGTATCGAAGGCTGGGAGAGTATCGACAAGGGGACGATTGCCGAGGATATCGGACAGGGCCGTTGGCAGAAGTATGGGCGCGACGTCGTTACCGACTATTGTGAAGAAGACGTGCGCAACACCACCAAGCTGCTGCGCGCAATGTTGCAAGGCCATTCCAGATTTTCGCGTATGATATCCCCTGCGTGCTGCACTGGTCGAATTACAGCGCCAAAGCGATCGCATTGGTTCAAGCCCGCGGAATGCCGATCGATATGAAGCTTTGGAACCTGGTTCAGGAAAACAAAGCCGCCATCATCCGTGAACTGGTGCTGCAATTCGATCCCAGTCAGGGCAGCGATTATCCCATCTACACGCTTGAGGGCGAGTGGAGTTATGCGCGTTTCGAACGCTGGCTCGTCAGCTCCGGCGCGCTAGCGTGGCCCCGTCTCGATAGCGGGCGGCTCGACATCGACGGCGACGCCTTCCGCCTCATGTATCACATCCCCGGAATCGAGGGGTTGCACGCGCTGAAGGACAGCCTGCGCGTCATCGCAACGGCCAAGCTTCCCATCGGTCGCGATAGCCGCAATCGTCCAAGCTTATTCCCTTTTGGCACCGCTTCCGGTCGTAATGCGCATTGTCGCAGCCTCTACAATGCCCACGCCGCCATGCGCTCGTTCATGGTGTTCGCACCCGATCGTATCGGCGCTTATCTGGATTTTCGCACCCAGGAAGTTGCCATCGCCGCCGCCCGCTCCGGCGACCAGGCGCTGCTCAAAGCCTATCGCGGAGGCGACGTTTACTACTCATTCGCTCGCGACAGCGGCTTTACCGACGACCCCAATCGAGTGCATTGGGCAAAACACAACCCATCCATGCGGCAGCGTATGAAAACGTTGCAGTTGGGGATCAACTACGGAATGGGCGTTCCCTCGCTAGCAAAGGGACTAAACCGACACCCACTCATTGCCAGCAATCTGATCGAAACGCACCGCCAGATATACGCGACATTCTGGCAGTGGCGTGACACGCAAGTGCAAATCGCCATGCTGGAACGGCGCATGCAAAGTCTCACCGGCTGGCCGCTTCACATCTCCACCAGCCCGAACAAGCGCACGCTTTGTAATTTTCCGATGCAATCCGGCGGGGCCGACATGCTGCGGCTCGCGACCGTGTGGTTGTGCGACGCTGGCATCGTCCCCTGCATGTTGGTTCCCGATGGTATTTTGTTCGAGCTGGAGAGCCGGGAGCAGCTCGCACACGCCATCGAGCTCATGCGTAAGGCAGGCGCCGCAATCTGCGACGGCCTCGAAGTAGGTGTGGATATCGATCAACAATTAGA
>Ga0306926_10008563_pt1 | contig 11195 bp, 10 predicted proteins | sample flu12Cox44000178_FD_203759 | JGI IMG/M metagenome (GOLD analysis project Ga0306926, IMG submission 203759) | Lab enrichment of tropical soil microbial communities from Luquillo Experimental Forest, Puerto Rico - flux8day.12C.oxic.44.000.178 (v2)... | ecosystem: Environmental > Terrestrial >...
CCAGCGCGGGCGGCTCGCCCTCATCGGGCTCGATGGCAAACTCCTGCCGCGGCTCTTCCACTGTCGCAGGACCCTCATCGCCCTTTTTTTTCAGCCGCACGACCGTGATCTTTGCAAACCCTTCCTCAAACTTCGGCGGACGTAGCTTGCTGGCCATGCGCTGCATCACCTCGACCGGAACGTTGCGTTCGCGCCGATGGTTGCGCTCGATGCAGACCGCGTGCGGCACATCGAAGAAGACTGCATGAGCTTCGTAGCCGAAGTCATGTGCCAGCTTAATCCAACTGCGGCGCTCGTGCGGCGACAAGTTGGTCGCATCAACGTAGTTCCAGGGGCGCCTCGCCAGCAAGCGAGCGCGCAGCATCGAACGCAGCGTCGAGAACACCAGGTCCTGGTAGCGCTGCTCGGTCACATCGTCGAAGAGCAAGATGCGGACCATGTCGCTCGAGAGAGGGAGGATGTTGTGCCGCTTGAACCAGGTGCTCTTGCCCGAGCCGGGGAGCCCGATCGAGAGTACCACCGCACCTTTGGTCTTCTTGGCGTGGGACGACACCGGCCGTGCAGGAGCGGCAATAGGTTCGGCAGCGTCGGGGGTCTCTTCAGCCTCCGCGGCTTCTCCAGTGGGGCCTCCGGGAGCCGCCAGACTCGGCACCTGAGTCGGCACCTGAGTCGGCCCCTGAGAACGGCCGCCACGTCCCCTGCGGCCCCGCCTTCGATTGCGGTCGCGCCGCACCTGTTGCGGTGGGGCATCTTCGCCACTCCCGGTCGAGACGACGGAGGCTTCCCCCCGCTCTTCTTGGTCTTGTTCGGGCTGAGTTTGGAAATCGGGTTGCCGCTGATCCATTTCGACCTCCCCGGTTTCGGGATCAGGGAACTTGGGCTGCAAAGGCGGAGGCACCTCCTGAGCCGGCTTCCCTGCTTGTTGCTTGCGCCGCTTGCCGCGGTCGCGCATCCATCTGCGCATGTTGCACTTGTAACACGCTTCCCTAGGCGGGAGCAATTCCTGCCTGCTGCCTTTTCAGCCGTGTGAGCGAGCTGCCGGTTCTGTGACACTCATCATTTGCCTCACCCCACCTCGGATGCTAGGATTTTTGGTTCTTGGTAGGCGCTACGATTGGCTGGCCCAGCCAATTGCCGTCTGAAACTTGCAATTTATAACTGTGAGGCAACATGGCAATCAAAGTAGGCATAAATGGGTTTGGACGAATTGGTCGCAATGTTCTTCGTACTGCTCTGAACGACAAGAACCTGGAGTTCGTTGCGGTCAATGACCTGACCAGCCCCCAGACGTTGGCACACCTTCTGAAGTACGACTCCGTTCTCGGCAATCTTCCCAATAAGGTTTCGGCCGGCGAGGATTTCATCACCGTAGATGGCAAAAAGATTCATGTTTTCTCTGAGAAAGAACCGGCCAAGCTCGACTGGAGCCGCTTCGGCGCCCAGGTCGTCATCGAGTCGACCGGGCGGTTTACCAAGGCCGAACTGGCCAAACCGCACCTCAGGGGTTCCGTCAAGAAGGTGGTCATCTCTGCGCCCGCGACGGGCGAGGACATCACCATCGTAATGGGCGTCAACGACGACAAGTACGATCCATCCAAGCACCACGTCATCTCGAACGCCTCCTGCACCACAAATTGCCTCGCGCCGGTGGCCAAGGTCGTCAACGATAAATTCAGGATCCAGAGCGGCACGATGACCACCATCCACTCCTATACGAATGACCAGGTCATTCTCGACTTCCCGCACAAGGACCTGCGGCGCGCGCGCGCGGCTGCGCTATCGATGATTCCAACGTCGACCGGGGCGGCGAAGGCGATCTATCTCGCCATTCCCGAGCTGAAGGGCAAGCTTGATGGCTTTGCCATGCGCGTGCCCACTCCCAACGTCTCGGTAGTCGACCTGGTGGTATTCGTTGAGAAGAGCACCACTGTTGATGAGGTGAACCATGCTTTGAGGGCGGCTTCGGAGTCCGGCCCGCTAAAGGGGTATCTCGGGTACACGACGGAAGAACTGGTCTCCAGTGACTTCAAGGGCGACTCGCGCTCCTCGATCGTGGACGCGCCGATGACCCGCGTGGTTGGCGGTAACTGCGTTAAGGTCATTGCCTGGTACGACAACGAGTGGGGATACTCTTGCCGGGTACGCGACCTGATTCACTACCTGGCGAAGAAGGGCCTCTAGGACCAGGCTGAGTCTGATTGGCAGCGCTCTGTGTGGGCGACATTGGCACGCTGCCAGGCCTGGGGATCGCCCACGATTTCATGCAGCCCGCGATGGCACTCTCACCCGCGGATCGTCGCTAAGCGGGCGGCAGCTCACTGGCACGCGCCGGCGTGCAAGAGGTTGGTTGCTATGTCGAAGTTATCGATACGTGATCTCCCCGTAAATAACAAGCGCGTCTTCATGCGGGTTGATTTCAACTTGCCGCTCGATGACGGCCGCGTGATGGACGACACTCGTGTTCGGGAAACGCTGCCTACGATCGAATACGCCTTGCGCCATGGCGCGCGACTTATTCTCGCCTCGCACCTCGGACGCCCTAAGGGCAAACCCAATCCGAAGATGAGCTTGAAGCCGGTTGCCGAACGCCTGCGCATCCTGCTGGACCATGTGCTTAAGCGCGGCGAGAACGTTGGGTTCTCTCCCGATTGTATCGGTCTTCAGGCAGAGGAGATGGCGGAGAAGCTCGAGCGCGGCCAGACCCTGCTGTTGGAGAACCTGCGCTTCCATGCGGAAGAGGAAGCGAACGATCCGAAGTTCGCGAGGCAGCTCGCTAAGCTGTGCGACTACTATGTCAACGACGCATTCGGCTCGGCGCACCGCGCGCACGCCTCCACCGAGGGCATCACGCATTTCGTAGAGAAAAGCGCGGCCGGCCTGCTCATGGAAAAGGAGCTGGAGTACCTGGGTAAGGCGCTGTTGCATCCACAGAAGCCGTTCGTGGCGATTCTCGGCGGCGCTAAGGTCAGCGACAAGATCGGCGTCATCAAGCACCTCATGACCAAGGTGAGCACCCTGATCATCGGCGGCGGCATGGCCTATACCTTCCTGAAAGCTCAGGGACACGAGACCGGGAAGTCGCTGCTGGAAGCGGACAAGATCGGCCTTGCCAATCAAATCCTCTCCGAAGCCAAGGCGTACGGCGTAAAGTTCCTGCTGCCCGTCGACCACGTCGTTGCTGACAAAGTTGCGGCCGATGCGCACATCCAGAACATCGGCGAAGGCCAAGTCATTCCGGTGGAGATGATGGCGCTGGACATCGGCCCAAAGTCAGTGGAACTGTTCAGCGACGAGATCAGTGACGCGCGCACCATCGTGTGGAATGGCCCAATGGGCGTCTTCGAAATCGATGCCTTCGGGAAAGGCACGAAGAAGATCGCTCAAGCTGTGGCTGACAACGGAGCCGCGACGTCGATCGTCGGCGGCGGCGATAGTGTCGCGGCGGTGAACGCTGCCGGTGTGGCAGACAAGATTACGCACATCTCGACAGGCGGCGGGGCTTCGCTGGAGTTCCTGGAAGGCAAGAAGCTGCCGGGAGTCGAAGCGCTGACGAACAAATAGCCGGTCTGCACACTGCTCAGGGCGCCCGGGAGAGTTTAATCCTTAATAGAAGGGTCATTCCGAGCGACTCGAAGCCGCGACGCAACTGAGGGTGGCGAGGGACCTGCTTTCGGATATTGTGGGGCAGGCGAGCCCACGTCATTCCGTGGTGCTCACGGCACCGTCTGGTTGATTGTGCAGTTCGCCGACACGAGGTCCTGGTCATGACACACGATGTCCGGTTTTCGACGAGAGCGAAATGGCGCTTTGCTTGGCCCTTCGACTTGTGTGTGCCTCATTCCAAACCTGGCACGGCCAATGTCGTTATAAGAGGGAATGTCGAAAATCGCGAGCGGGACTTTAACGCTACCCTGATACATTTACACGGACGAAAACGGATCGGTCTGTAGACTCATGCTCGCCAACCCCATCGTTTTGCGCATCGCGCTCGGTGACCGTCTCTTGCTGGTTGCAGGCCCGGGAGACATCACGCGGGAAGAGACGGATGCCATCGTGAATGCGGCCAACTCATCGTTGATGGGCGGAGGTGGAGTCGATGGCGCGATTCATCGCTCGGGGGGCCCCGCCATCCTCGAGGCATGCAAACAAATTGTCGAACGCCAGGGTCGCCTCCCGGCCGGCCATGCCGTGGCCACGCCCGCCGGGCGCCTCGCTGCGCAGTACATCATTCACACGGTCGGGCCTTACTGGAACGGCGGAAACCACGGCGAAGCCGAGACGCTGGCCAGCTGCCATCGCGAGTCGATCCGGGTTGCCGACGAGTTGAAGCTGACTTCGATTTCATTCCCTGCAATCTCGACCGGAGTTTATCGCTATCCCATTGATCAAGCCTCACAGGTTGCCGTGAGCAGCGCTGCCGATGCGCTTGCCAAGGCTGCCTATGTCCGCGAAGTTCGATTCGTGCTGTTCGATGCCGGCAGTCTCAAGCATTTTGTCGAAGCTGCCCGGGCGATTGGGAACCGGGTGATGTGAAACCAAATTCATGCAGATTGGACTCATCCCATGCCTCGCAAAAAACTGATCGCTGCCAACTGGAAGATGTACAAGACTCCACAAGAGACCGAGGCATTCTTCCAGGAGTTCCTTCCTCTCGTCGCTGATCATTCGCGTGACGAAATCGTGGTCTGCCCGCCTTTTGTTTGCCTAAATGCCGCGATCGGAGCTGCTCAAGGGTCAAACGTCGCAATCGGCGCGCAGAATATGGGTTGGGCGCAGGAAGGAGCGTTCACCGGCGAGATCTCGCCGGCGATGCTGAACGCCCTTCCGGTGACGCACGTGATCATCGGGCACTCCGAGCGGCGGCAGTATTTCAACGAGACCGACGACACCGTGAACCGCAAGGTAAAACTTGCCCTCGAGAGCGGGCTGACGCCGATCGCGTGCGTTGGCGAGGTGCTGGAAGAGCGCGAAGCAGGCTTGACGGGAGACGTTTGCAGGCGCCAGTGCATGCGCGCCTTCAATGGGATCTCAGCCCGCAAAGCCGCCAAACTGGTCATTGCGTACGAACCGGTATGGGCGATCGGTACAGGTAAGACGGCGACGCCACAGACCGCCTCCGATGCCCACGAACTTATCCGGCGCGAGGCCGAGAAGGCATTCGGCAAAGAATTCGCCGCAGGCTTGCGTATTCTCTACGGCGGCAGCGTCAAGCCGGAGAATGCGTCGGAGTTGATGGCGGAAAGTGAAATCGACGGTGCGCTGGTCGGCGGTGCAAGCCTGGATCCCCAATCGTTCACCAGGATCGTCAAATACTAGAGCGATTTCAGGTGGCTCTGCCTGTCAAGCTGGCCTTTATCTCGACCATGACATTCCGGCCGCATAACCCAACCCCTCAGAATGCGCTGTCCTGGCTCTCTGCTCTCCCCTGCCTTCACGGATACGGCGATCGGCAGCTGTTGTCGAGGACGTAGTAGCGGCAACCCGTTCTACTTCTTAAACGCCACATTGACCAGCAACTTCTCGCCTTCCACATCCACCACATTGCAGAAGGTACGCTCGCCGCGCCGGGTAAAATCCAGACCTACGCGGCTGTTGCCGACGCGCAGATTGTGCAGGTGGAGGTGGTCGAGCCAGTCAGGCAGCAAGGGGTTGATGATGTTCAACTCTTTGCGGGGGGCGCTCGGTCTGATACCCAACACCGAGGTCAGGATGAGAAACATGGCGCCCGACGCCCAGGCCTGCGGCGAACAGGAAACCGGATAGTGTACTGGCTCGTCATGCTCGCGCCGCTGCACCCCACAAAACAGCTCGGGCAACCGGTAGTCGCGGAAGTTCAGCGCCGCCTGGTACAGCGTGGTCAAGACCCGCACGGCGCCATGCCGCATGTCGTTGAGCGCCATGCCATGCGCGATGATGGAGTTGTCGTGCGGCCACACCGAGCCGCGATGATAACTGAGCGGATTGAATACCCGCTCATCCTGCGACAGGGTGCGCCATCCCCATCCGCTGAACATGTCGTCACGCATCAAGCGGTTCGTTACGATACGAGCACGCTCTTTGGTGATGATGCGGCTAAACAGCAAATGGCCGGGGTTTGACGCAATCACCTCCAGCGGCCGCTTGTTGTTGTCCAACGCCATCGCGTAGTAGCCGCGGCTCGGAATCCAGAAGGAGCGCTCGAAGCGTCGCGCCAGCTCGATCGCGTCACGTTTCAGCTTGTCGGCAGTCTTGGTGTCACCGAAGTTGCGTAGCAACGATGACATGCGGAATTTTGCGTCATAGACGTAGCCCTGCACTTCGCAGAGTGCGACAGGCGTCCTCGCCAGGGTACCGTCACGGTGCATGTTGGCGTCCCAGGAATCCTTCCATCCCTGGTTGACCAGCCCTTTCGGGGAGCGTCGCTGGTACTCGACGAAGCCGTCGCCGTCCAGATCGCCATGTTTATCGATCCACTCCAGCGCCGCGTAAGCGTTGGGCAACAGTTCTTCCACCAGGCGCTCGTCGGCTGTCCAGCTGAACGTTTCGCTCAACAGGATGAGAAACAAAGGAGTGGCGTCGATGGAGCCGTAGTACGGGCTGAACGGCATTTCGCCGCTGCGCGTCATCTCGCCGACACGGTACTCATGGAGAATCTTGCCCGGTTCCTCATCGCGCCAGTCGTCGTATTCCTTGCCCTGGTAGCGCGCGAGGACGCGCAGGGTATCGACTGCCAGTTGCGGGTTCAGCGCCAGCGACTGATACGCTGCGATAACCGAGTCGCGTCCGAAGATGGTTGCGAACCATGGAATTCCTGCCGCGATGATGTGTTGGCTCTCGTCCGGGATCTGTAAGGCGTGAAAGTCGCCGATCGCGGTCTGGATCAGTTCGTCAAAGACTTCATTGTTTGAACGAAAGCTGGTGGAACTAACCTCCCAATGCGAGAAGTGGACACGCCTGTGCTGCAGCTGAGCGCTTAGATCATAGTTCCGGGCCCGTGACTCCCGGCCCTCCACAAAAGGCGTGACACTCAGCTCGATCTGAACCTCTTTCAGCTGTTCCAGGCGCAAATCCCACCGCGCTGTACGCTCGTCGATCGCTGTCGGATTGGGCGACAGCTTGATCAGTGTCTGGCGCATAACGCCGTCCAGCCCCCGGTAAAAAATCGAAATCATGTTGGCTTCGACCACGGGCTTGTAGTACTGGCCGTGCCCCGGCCTTGCCACGCCCCGTACCTTGGAACACATCGACGAAATCGGCCTCAAACAGCACTTCTACGACAAAATCCACCGGCGTGAGGTTGAAATTCTCAAATGTCAGGCGATCGAAAAGAATTTCCGAAGCCAACAACTGCTCGCGCCGGATGTGCACCGTGTTTTCGGGGAGGTCGAACGAATCACGCAGCGTGATATTGCCGGTGGTCAGCTCGATCTGCGCCGAAAAAGTCTTCTCGGTACAGGAAGAGAGCACGACAGTGCGATGTCCGCCGATGCGCAATTCGAGGTGACTGAGGAAACGCGTGTCGCCGTGAAAAAATCCGACGTCGGCAGAGCCGGCTGGATAGATATCGCCCGCGACATTGGTGGCGCTGAACGTCTTGCCATCGATCAGGGTGAGACTGTCCACCTTGGGCGGCTCAGTCTGCTGGAGTGCAAGGCGCGGCTCCGGATAAGGAGAGGGAATCTCGACCAGGGGTGCATCTGGTAGTGCGAGGTGCCTGCTCATGGAAACGTCGATTGTTCGATGCCGGCTATCCCTGAGCGTTCTTTGACAAACATCATTGTGGCAACACCGGCGCGTTGGCAGCCACTTTTGTAACAGGACCGCTGCCTTCCACAAGCTCAGTATAGAGGGCCAGGTAGTCTGCCACCATGCGGTCCACAGAGAAATACCGCTGGCAATACTGCCGTATATTGGCGGCTTTGAACGTGCCTAGGTCCTTCCCTGCGCGAGCTGCCATATCGGCCGCGGTTTGGCAGACGAAACCGGAGACGCCGTTGCGAATAACTTCTTCCACCGCGCCTCCCGGCAACGCCAGTACCGGTGTGCCGCAGGCCATCGCCTCAATCATGACCAGCCCAAAGGGCTCATCCCACTGAATAGGGAATAACATGGCAGTCTGAATTGCCGAGTAACTCATTTTTCGCCGCCAGGTCAACCTCGCCGACATACTGGATGAATCTGCCATCGATCTGTGGTCTGATGTGACTATCGAAATAATCCTGAAAGATTGGTTGCACTTCGCCGGCAATCTTCAGCGGGATTCCCGCCTTCTTGGCTACCTCGATTGCAATGTGCGTCCCCTTGATTGGAGCAATGCGTCCGAGAAAGCTGAGGTAATTCTGTTTCTGTTCCTGGAGAATATATTGTTCCAGGTCAATTCCGTGGTGAACAGTTCGCATCCGGGGCATTGATTCCTGCCGCCTCTGGAGCTCGCTGATGGTGACGTAGTCCACCTCGGGGAAAAAATGGTAGATTTCGCTCAATTGCGATTCGTGTACGTGGTGCACGGTATAGATGAACCTGGTGTTCACGTAACGCGTGAACATCAAGGCCGGGACGTTGTGCAGATGAATAACGTCACAGTCGTTGGCTGCATCGCTGATCGCCCACGAAGCGTGGTTGAAGTCCTTGAGACTGTCGTATACATCGCCTTGCAGGGGCCACTGCGGCGCCTTGTACAACCAGCGTGTTTCCACGCCGACGGTCGACTGGCCGTTCGTGTAGACAACCACGTTTACTCCCATGTCCCGAAGCCCTTCCGCTAACTGTGCGATAAACAGCTCGGTACCGCCATACCTCTTGGGAGGAACAGGAAGAAACGGGGGCGCGACTAGAGCAACTCTCACCGGAGTCCTTATGGAGAAAATGAATTGTGGAGATTAGTGCTTACTTACTTAAAGGTAGATGCGGATCGTCAGTGAGGTGTTTGCTCGACCCGTAAGGCAATCAGGAACTATCGTTCGTCCAATTCTCCAGAGTTGATTCTATCGCTCGCGGCTGTGGCAAAAGGACCTGCCGCCGGTACCGTCGAGTCAAGCGGTCGTTGCTGCCAGCATAGCCGTGATTCGACAGCCCGCTCGAACTCACATGCCCTTTCCTGGCTCGTGTGCCCGGTCATCACTCGTGCCTGTGCGGCCTCGCCCACGCGAAGTATTTCCCGGTCGCTGAGGTTGGTCAGCCAGCGGACCACATCATGCGACTCCACCGGCAACAGAATTTCCTCGCCAGGCGTGAAGAAGCTGTCTAGCCCGGGCCAGTTGTCGGAAATCATAGTTGCTCCGCACGCCGCGGCTTCGAAGAGCCGCACCGACGGCGAGTAACCTGCCATCACCATGTCACGACGGGTGACATTCAGCGTGAATCGCGAAGATGAGTAGAGGCTCGGATGCCACCTTGCATTCAGATGGGTAATCCGCCGCACATTGCTCGGCCACAGGAGTGACTTGGGATATTGTGATCCTGCCGCAATGAATCTCTTGTGCGGCAGCTGTTCCGCCGGCCTGCAGAGCAGCTCATCGACCTTTGGCTGTCGATCAGGCGCGTAGGTTCCCATGTAGCTGAGGTCACATGCAAACTTCTTGTTCACGGCACGACGCCGGTATGTCTGCGGATCGATCGAGCAATACAGCGGAACTGCACGTCGCGCACCGAACCGCTGCTCAATTTCCCGCAACGCCGGCCCTCCAGTGAAGCTGAAATACAGGTCGAGTGACGGAATCTGGCGGGGATCGAGGTAGTCGGCGCCGCCATTTTCGCGAAGGGCCGCCATCGTAATCGGTGTGTCGATGTCATAAAACGTTTTCACCTGGGCTTTGGAGCCCAGCATCTCGTCGATGGCGGGAATCCCATCAGGAAAGTATGAGCCCACGATCGCGACGTCGGCGCCGTTCAGCGCGCGACGGACCTCTGGCAACACCGTACTCCATTCCGCGTATATGCGGAGATTGCAGAAGTCCGGCTGCGGCAGGTCGCGATTCGAGCCATACCATTCGACGTCCTTTTCGAAGAACGTGATGTGATGACCGCGCTCATGCAGCGCTCGCAGCAACGCTCGATAGGTAGTTCCATGGCCGTTGCCCCACGTCGACGTTATTGTCAGGCCGAGGATGACGATGTTCATCGGTTTTCATTCCTGCCTGTCCAGGCAGGATCGCGGTTTGAAAAATGCTCTGGACTGATGGTCATAACGTGAAAAGGGAATAGCGCCCTCCCGACCGAGCGGCTTCTCTTGCCGCGCGTGAAGGAACCGGTTTTGGCCTGGCACTTCGCACAATGCAGCCAAGAAGCTTGGCTCCTCCCCTGTTTTCGGGCAGTTTCGTTGTCAGGTCCGCGTATCACGCTGCTTCCCGCTCGAATTCCCGGCTGCGACCGGAGAGCACCTCGGGAGTCGACTGCCGCAGGATTTCGCGCACTTGCAGCGCGCGCAGTGCATACGTGTGTTCGAGCAGGGCACGCTTGCGCATGGCTCTTCCGATCTCGCCCGCCACTCTGTTATCCACCGTGCGCAACAGATCGGCAACCTCACTCGCGCTGCGAGCCACTAAGATCTCCCGGCCTGGAGCAAAGAAAGTCTCGATGCCCTCCCAGTGGTCTGTGATAAGGCAGGCGCCGGCACCTGCGGCCTCGAATACCCGCGTGGGCGGTGAGAAGCCAACCTTCGCCATCAACTCGCGATTAATGTTCAGCACCATGCGTGCCGAGCAGTTAACCCGATTATGGTCACCCGTTCCGACGTGGCCAATGTAGCGCACATTTGCAGGCAAGACCCTGCCCGCCCATCCCTCCCCACCAAGCACAAAGCGAAATTCCGGAGCACGCTCGGCGGCTGCAAGAAAAAATTCTTCCACCCTCCGTTCACGGTCCGGTAAGCGGTTTCCGACAAAGACCAGGTCGCAGGCACGCTCCGGTTGGGGCCGAACGGGATGATGAGTGTCAGGATCAAGTGCGTTGTAAATGGGATGACACGCGCGCGCGCCCAATGCAAGGTAATGCCCTACGACCGGAGGCCCGCCACCGTAGGTGAAGATGTAGTCGTACTCTGGGATGAGAGCGCGAAACGGATCTGTCGCGTTGCCTTCCACTCTTGCCAGCGTGGCGGGGGCATCAACGTCCCAGAAAGCAACCTGCGTATCCGCCGACTTGCATTTCAGCAAACGCTCTTCCAGCCCCGCATCGTCGACACCGAGGCCGCTATGCTTGATAACCAAATCGGCCCG
>Ga0306926_10008567_pt1 | contig 11189 bp, 9 predicted proteins | sample flu12Cox44000178_FD_203759 | JGI IMG/M metagenome (GOLD analysis project Ga0306926, IMG submission 203759) | Lab enrichment of tropical soil microbial communities from Luquillo Experimental Forest, Puerto Rico - flux8day.12C.oxic.44.000.178 (v2)... | ecosystem: Environmental > Terrestrial > Soil...
TGGACAGTCCGTCCGTTCTGCTCGCGCTCGGTGACCGTCGCGCGCAGGCCGGCCAGCGCCAGCTTCGCCCGTTGCTGCTCGGCGTCCTCGGGCTTGGAGTAGGCGCCAACTTGCACGAAATAGATGAAAGGATCGGCGCCTGTGGAAGCCGTCTTCGTGTCGCCGGGGTCGCTGCCGTTGAGGATGGCGGCGGCGTCGCGCGTGCTCCTGGGGGTTTCCACATTTCGCGCCTGGGCGCCGGACGGGGCGCCCGACTGCGCCGTGGCCCGGCCGTTGTCGGCCGGCGGCGGCAGCACCGGCGCGGGCGTGCGCGGCACGATGGCGGTGTCGGAGGCCGGCGCCGACGGCGCCGCGGGCGCGACCGGGCGCACCGGCGGCTTGCCGGCCAGCGCGGCGTTCGGATCCCAGTTCTTGTTGTGTTCGGCCTCGGCGGCGTCCTGCTCCGGTGTGCGCTGCTGGCCCTTGCTCAGCAGCGGCACCTTGGCGTTCGTGACGTACAGCGCGACGCCCAGCGCCACGGCCAGGCCCACGAGCAGGCCGACGATAAAGCCCAGGGCGAAGCCGCCCCGTTGGTTCTTCAAGGAAGGTTTCACGAGGGGTTCCGAAAGATCAGGAGGCGGTCGGGGTGGGGGCTTCGTCGCGGCCCATCTGCTCGGGCGCGCTCACGCCCAGGACGGCCAGCGCGTTGCGCAGCACCTGGGCCGAGGCCTTGAGCAGCGCGAGCCGAGCCAGCGTCAGCGCGGCGTCGTCGACGAGGAAGCGCTCCGCGGCGTAGTACGAGTGGAAGCTCGCCGCCACGGCGCGCGCGTAGTAGGCGATGTCGTGCGGCGCGAGGTCGCGCGCGGCGGCGGCCAGCGTCTCGGGGAACTCGGCCAGCCTGAGCATCAGCGCGGCTTCCGACGGCGCCGTCAGCAGCGACAGGTCGGCGCCGTCCACCTTGGACAAGTCACCGCCCTTGTCCGCGAACTGGCGCAGCACCGAGCAGATGCGGGCGTGGGCGTACTGCACGTAGAACACCGGGTTCTCGTCGTTCTGCTTCAGCGCCAGGTCGATGTCGAACACGAACTCCGAGTCGGCCTTGCGGCTGACCAGGAAGAAGCGCACGGCGTCGCGGCTCGTCCAGTCGATCAGGTCGCGCAGCGTCACGTAGCTGCCGGCGCGCTTGGAGATCTTGACCTCCTCGCCGCCGCGCATCACGGTGATCATCTTGTGCAGCAGGTACTCGGGCCAGCCCGGGGGCACGGCGCCCGCGCTCGCGGCCTGCAGGCCCGCGCGCACGCGGGCGACGGTGCCGTGGTGGTCGCTGCCCTGCACGTTGATGGCCTTGAGGAAGCCGCGCTCCCACTTGTCCAGGTGATAGGCGACGTCGGGCACGAAGTAGGTGTACGTGCCGTCGGACTTGCGCATGACGCGGTCCTTGTCGTCGCCGTACTCGGTCGTGCGCAGCCACAGCGCGTTGTCGGCCTCGTAGGTCTTGCCCGAGGCGACGAGCTTGTCGACCGTCGTCTCGACGGCGTTGTTCTTGTAGAGGCTGGTCTCGAGGAAGTAGTTGTCGAAGTGCACGCCGAAGGCCTGCAGGTCGAGATCCTGCTCGTGGCGCAGGTAGGCGACGGCGAACTGGCGGATCGAGTCGAGGTCGTCCGGGTCGCCCGAGGCGGTGAACTCGCGGTCGTCGGCCTTGACCGTCTTCTTCGCGAGGAAGTCGGCGGCGATGTCGGCGATGTACTCGCCGTTGTAGAACTTCTTGCTCTCCGGGTTCTCCGGATCGGTCGGCCAGCAGGCGTCGCCCGGCTTGAAGCCCTTGATGCGCAGCTGCGTGCTGTGGGCCAGCGTGCCGATCTGGACGCCGGCGTCGTTGTAGTAGAACTCGCGCTGCACCGCCCAGCCCTGGCTGGCGAGCAGGTTGCACACGGTCGACCCGAGCGCCGCCTGGCTGGCGTGGCCCACGTGCAGCGGCCCGGTCGGGTTGGCCGACACGAACTCCACGATCACCTTGTTGCCGTTGGCCGGCTGGATGCCGAAGCGCTCGCCGCCGGCCAGCACCTCGGTGACGACGGCCTGCTTGGCGGCCGGCGACAGGCGCAGGTTGATGAAGCCGGGGCCGGCGATCTCGAGGGCCGAGACCCAGCGCCGCACGGCGGGCTGCTCGTTCAGGGCCGCGACCAGCTTGTCGGCGACGGCGCGCGGCGCCAGGCGCAGCGGCTTGGCCAGCTGCATCGCGACGGTGATGGCCAGGTCGCCGTGGGCGGCCTGCTTGGGGGACTCGAACGCGGGCGTGAACGCGACGTCCGGCGCCACCTGGGCGACCGCGGCCGCCAGGGCTTGCGCCAGCTCGGATTTGGCTTGGATCATGCAGGGATTCTACGGTTCGCGGCTTCGGCGAACCCGCCGACAGTCGGGGCAAAGGAAACTTCGGAAACGTCCGACACGCCCGCTCGTGCCGGACGCGCCCAGGGCTTCCGGACCGAACAACCCGGGAATCGGCAGCTTCTCGCAAGATCGGTTACACCCTGCTGGCATCAATATCGAAGCTGGCGCATGCTGCCTGTCAGGACGCGAGCGTCCCTGATACAAACCCACCGGATGAGCGAACCCGTCTTCAACGCAGACCAGACCGAGCGCGACCAGCCGCCTGGCGAGCTGCCGTCGCAGATCGGCCAGTACACCGTGCTGGGGCGGCTGGGCGACGGCGCCACCAGCGTGGTGTTCCTGGCGCGCGACGAGGCCAACCAGCGCGACGTCGCGATCAAGCGGCTGCGGCTGTCGTCCGAGACGGCGCCCGTCGACGCGCATTTCTGGGCGCGCTTCTTCGCCGCCGAGGCCGCGCTCGTCGGACGCCTGAACCACCCGAACGTCGTCCAGCTGTACGAGGCCTTCAGCGACGCCCAGGTGCCCTACCTGGTGATGGAGTACGTGCCGGGCCTGACGCTGCGCGAGTTCTGCCGGCCCGACCGGCTGCTGCCGCTGGAGCAGGTGGTGGAGATCGGCTTCAAGTGCGCGATGGCGCTCGGCTACGTCTTCCGCCAGGGCCTGATCCACCGCGACGTCAAGCCGGCCAACATCCTCGCCGTGATGCAGGACGACGAGGTGGTGGACGTCAAGCTGAGCGACTTCGGCAGCGTGCTCAACACCAATTCCGAGGCCACGCAGATCCACCGCGTCGGCTCGCTGGCCTACATGTCGCCCGAGCAGATCGAGGGCAACGCGCTCGACTGCCGCACCGACATCTACGCGCTGGCCGCCGTGCTGTACCACCTGATCTCCGGCCGGCCGCCGTTCGACGCGCAGACCCAGGTCGCGCTGATGAACCAGATCTTCCACACCGAGCCGCCGCCGCTGACCAGCCTGCGCGAGGGCGTCACGCCCGCGCTGGAGGGCGTGATCCTGGGCGCCCTGGCCAAGAACAAGGAAGACCGCCCGCAGGACTGGGAGAGCTTCGCCCAGTCGCTGTCGGGCCTGATCGTCAACCACCAGGTGCCGCGCGGGCGGCTGCAGAAGGTGCTCGATTCCGAGCGCTTCAACCTGCTGCGCTCGCTGGACTTCTTCGCCGGCTTCGACGACGTCGAGCTGTGGGAGGTGGTGCACCGCGCGAAGTGGCTGCGGCTGCACTACGGCCACCGCGTCTACCGGCGCGGCCAGGAGGGCGACACCTTCCACATCATCGCGCAGGGCGAGGTCGAGGTCTTCCGCGACGGCCAGCGCGTCGCGCGGCTGGGCGCGGGCACGTCGGTGGGCGAGATGGCCTACCTCGCGCCCAGCCCCGACCTGCGGCGCCACAGCGCGGACATCATCGTCTCCGAGCCCTGCACCACGGTCTCGTTCACGCCGGAGTCGCTGAACCAGCTCAGCGCCGAGACCCGCATGCGCTTCGACAAGGCCTTCATCCAGGTGCTGGTGCGGCGGCTGCATGCCGCGCACGAGACGCTGGCGCATCCCCGGCGCGTCCTGTGACGCCCGCGTGTCGATCTGACCAATAGTTACGGCCCGCGTGGGCTCGCAACCACAGCGGAGTCAACGCGCCGTGAACCTTGTGGTTGACGGGGCAAGTTCTGCTTGTGGTCGCGGGTGGTGTTTGCTTCAATGCGTCCGTGCCGTCGCCGACGGCGCGCACCCACCGCCCGTCGCAGGCGCTAGAGAGGACAAATCCATGAAGCAACTGATCACCGCCATCGCCCTGTCTGTCGCCGTTGCCGGCGTCTTCGCCGCGGACGCGGCCGCCAGCAAGCCGCTGACGGCGCAACAGCAGAAGATGGCCGACTGCTCCGCCGCCAACAAGGGCAAGAAGGGCGCCGAGTACAAGGCCGCCCAGAAGGCCTGCCTGTCCGGCCAGGCCGCCTCCGCCGCCGCGCCCGCCGCCTCGACGCCGATGACGCAGAAGGAAAAGATGGCCTACTGCTCCAAGCAGAACAAGGGCAAGAAGGGCGACGACTACAAGTCGGCGCAGAAGGCCTGCCTGTCGGCGGCCTGATCCTCCCAGCCTCCGCGCTTCCCCGCCTTGCTTCGCGAGGCGGAACCCCTGCAGACCCGGCCGCGTGCCGGGTCTGTCGTTTCCGGCGCGGGCGTCGCGCGCACATCGCCCGGTTTCCGCGCCGATTGGCGCGCCGGGGCGCGCAATGGGGCGTTCGGCGCCCGGGTGCTTCGTGGAACGGCGTGAGGATGACCTGGCGCGCACATCGCGGCCTGCGGGCCCGATGGCGCGCACCCTGTCATCCAACGTCATTCGAGGAAACCCATGAAGCAACTGATCGTCATCCTGTCCTTCGCCGTTGCCGCGAGCACCGGCTTCGCGCGCGCCGCGCGCGCGCTCGACCCTGCCGCGTCCGGCGCGGTCGCCACGGCCGGCGCCACGGAGCCCGGCACGCCGCAGCGCGCGAAGATGAAGACCTGCAACGCCGACGCCAAGGCCAAGGAGCTGCACGGCCCCGACCGCAAGGCGTTCATGAAGCAGTGCCTGTCGGGCAAGGGCAAGCCCGCAGCGGCGTCCTGAGGCGGTGAGGCCGCCATGCGGGCACGTTTCGCGTTTCCGATGCAGAGCACGGGTCGGGGGATCGCTGCGGCGCCCGAGTCGGTGCAGCGCGCGGCGGTGCCGCCGGCGCGGCCTCGCACGCGTGAGGGCCCGCGCGCGCGCCGGCGCTTGCCGTGGCGTGACGCGGCGGCCGACACCGCGGGCGTTCCGGCGCGGCTCGCCCCGCCGGATTGACGGCGCCCCAGGCTGCCGCAACGCGCCGGCCGGCTTGCCGTGCGCGGACGCCTCCAGCCCAAGGCCTGTGCTCAGGCTCAGGCTCAGGCTCAGGCTCAGGCCCCGGGTGTCCGGCTCCAGTACCTGGCGTCGCCGTAGCTGTGCTTGAGAAAGTCGATCCACAGGCGCACCCGCAGCGCAAGGTGGCGGGCGTGCGGGAACACGGCGTAGATGCCGTTGGGCGGGGCGGCGAACTCGTCGAGCACGCTGACCAGCCGGCCCGCGGCCAGGTCGGCGCCGACCTCCCACGCGCTGCGCCAGGCCACGCCGAGCCCGGCCACGCACCAGTCGTGCAGCACCTGGCCGTCGGTGCAGTCCAGCCGGCCGTTCAGGCGCAGGTGGGTGAGCTCGCCGGCGACGGTGAAGGCCCAGCCGCGCGTCTGGCTGGCCTCGGAGCTGAGCGTCAGGCAGGCGTGGCGGGCGAGTTCGGCCGGCGTGCGCGGCGTGCCGGCGCGCTTGAGGTAGGCGGGCGCGGCGACGCACAGGCGGCGGTTGTCGGCCAGGCGCACGCTGACCAGGCTGGAGTCCTGCAGGTCGCCCACGCGCACGGCGCAGTCGACGCCCTCGTTGACGATGTCGACCACGCGGTCGGACAGGTTCAGCGACAGGCTGACATCGGGGTGCTCGGCCAGGAACTGCGGCACCAGCGGCGCCACGTGGCGGCGGCCGAAGCCGGCCGGCGCCGTGATGCGCAGGTGGCCGCTGGCCTTGACGCCGCCCGCCGACACGCTGGCCTCGGCGCTGGCGAAGTCCTGCAGCAGGCGCTGGCAGTCCTCCAGGAAGGCGCTGCCCTCGTGCGTCAGCGAGACGCGCCGCGTCGTGCGCGCCAGCAGCTTGACGCCCAGCCGCGCCTCGAGGCCGTCGAGCCGGCGGCTGATCACGGCCGGCGCCACGCCTTCGGCCTGGGCGGCCGCGGTCAGGCTGCCGCGCTGGGCGACCGCCACGAAGGTCTCCATCTGCTTGAGCTTGTCCACGCGCCGCTCCTCAGTTTTGCTAAAAAGTCATCAATCAATCGCAAATTATGGTGGGAATCATCATTCCGGGATGAAATAGATTGCGGTCATGGCAGCCCATCCCGCTCCCGCCGACCGTCCGCCCGCCCCGCAGGCGGTGCTGTTCGACGTCTACGGCACGCTGCTGGACGTCTACAGCGTGGCGCTGCGCGCCGAGCAGATGTTCCCCGGCGCGGGCGAGCGCCTCGCGCGCGCCTGGCGCGAGCGCCAGATCGAGTATTCGCGCCTGGTGTCGATGGGCGGACGCTACCGGCCGTTCTGGCAGCTGACGCGCGACGCGCTGCAGGTGTCGGCCGCCGCGCTGGGCCTGCCGCTGGACGACGCCGGCGCCGACAGCCTGATGAACGAGTACCGGCACCTGTCCGCCTTCCCCGAGAACCGCGGCGTGCTGCAGGCGCTGGCCGGGCGCGGCATCCGGGCGGGCATCCTGTCCAACGGCGACCCCGAGATGCTGGCCGTGGCGATCCGCAGCGCCGGCCTCACCGAGCTGATCGATCCCATCCTGAGCGTGCACGCCACGCGCCGCTACAAGACCGACCCCGCCGCCTACGCGATCGGCCCGCAGGCGCTGGGCTTGCCGGCGTCCGAGATCCTGTTCGTCTCGTCCAACTGCTGGGACGCGATCGGCGCGACCTGGTACGGCTTCACCACGCTGTGGGTCAACCGCGCCGACGCGCCGATGGAGCAGCTCGGCACCGCGCCAACACGCGTCGGGCACTCGTTGCGCGACGTCCTCGAATTCTTCTGAGCGCGGCCGGTGCGGGTCACCCACCCGCTGAACGGCCCGGCCATACGACGGCCACGCGCTCGCCCCCGACTTCTAACCCATCATCGATTCCAACCTCCAGGAGCCTTCCATGAGCCTCACGCTGCCCCAGGGCATGACCATCTCCGGCGCGATCCAGCCCGGCTTCGAGACCATCCTCACGCCGGAGGCGCTGGCCTTCGTCGCCGACCTGCACCGCACGTTCGAGCCGCGCCGCCAGGAACTGCTGGCCGCGCGCGTCGCGCGCACCGCGCGCCTGGACGCGGGCGAGCGGCCCGACTTCCTCGAGTCGACGCGCGCCGTTCGCGAGGGCGACTGGAAGGTCGCGCCGCTGCCGGCCGCGCTGGCCTGCCGCCGCGTCGAGATCACGGGCCCGGTCGAGGCCAAGATGGTCATCAACGCGTTCAACTCGGGCGCCGACAGCTACATGACCGACTTCGAGGACAGCAACGCCCCGAAGTGGGAGAACCAGATCCAGGGCCAGATCAACCTCGGCCAGGCGATCCGCCGCACGCTGACGCTGGAGCAGAACGGCAAGACCTACAAGCTCAACGACAAGATCGCCACCCTGCAGGTGCGCCCGCGCGGCTGGCACCTGGACGAGAAGCATGTGCTGGTCGACGGCCAGCGCGTCTCGGGCGGCATCTTCGACTTCGGCCTGTTCCTGTTCCACAACGGCAAGGAGCAGATCGCGCGCGGCGCCGGCCCGTTCTTCTACCTGCCCAAGATGGAGAGCCATCTCGAGGCGCGCCTGTGGAACGACATCTTCGTGCGCGCCCAGGACAAGCTGGGCCTGCCGCGCGGCACGATCAAGGCCACCGTGCTGATCGAGACCATCCTCGCCGCGTTCGAGATGGAAGAGATCCTGTACGAGCTGCGCGAGCACAGCGCCGGCCTGAACGCCGGCCGCTGGGACTACATCTTCAGCTGCATCAAGAAGTTCAAGGTCGACACCGACTTCTGCCTGGCCGAGCGCTCCAAGGTCACGATGACCTCGCCGTTCATGCGCGCCTACGCGCTGCTGCTGCTCAAGACCTGCCACAAGCGCGGCGCGCCGGCGATCGGCGGCATGAGCGCGCTGATCCCGATCAAGAACGACCCGGAGAAGAACGCCATCGCGATGGCCGGCATCGTGGGCGACAAGAAGCGCGACGCCACCGACGGCTACGACGGCGGCTGGGTGGCGCACCCGGGCCTGGTCGAGCCCGCGATGAAGGAGTTCCTCGCGGTGCTGGGCGACCGGCCCAACCAGTGGGAGAAGCAGCGCGGCGACGTCGCCGTGACGGCCGCGCAGCTGCTGGACTTCCAGCCCGAGACCCCGATCACCGAGGCCGGCCTGCGCAACAACATCAACGTCGGCATCCACTACCTGGGCGCCTGGCTGGCCGGCAACGGCTGCGTGCCGATCCACAACCTGATGGAGGACGCGGCCACGGCGGAGATCAGCCGCTCGCAGGTCTGGCAATGGATCCGCAGCCCCAAGGGCGTGCTGGACGACGGCCGCAAGGTGACCGCCGAGATGGTGCGACCGCTGGTGGGCGAGGAGCTGGCGCGCATCAAGGCCACCGGCGCCGTCGGCGAGTTCGACCGCGCCGCGCAGATCTTCGAGAAGATGAGCACCGACACAGCCTTTGCGGAGTTCCTGACGCTGCCGCTGTACGAGGAAGCCTCGTTCTGAGCGAGCTTCGCCGCAACGAAGAGGCCGCCCGCGGGCGGCCTTTTCATTGGCGGCGGCGCGGCGTTCAGCCGGCCCAGACGATCTTGCGCCCGCTCGACGTCCACCGGTCGAAGTTCGCCGCGTGGCGCGTCTCCAGCACGTTGCGCTTGACCTTGAACGTCGGCGTGATCAGGCCGTTCTCCACCGTCCACGGCTCGGTCATGAGGATCAGCACCTCGAGCTGCTCGTGCGGGTCGAGGCCGTGGTTGACCGTCAGCAGGTGGTTGGTCATCGCGTCCTCGAGCGCGGCGCGGCCGGCGGGATCGCGCGCCTTCGCCACCGCGTCCTCGTTGAGCATCAGCATCGCGAACGGCTGCGGGTAGTTGGCGCCGACCACGCAGCAGGCCTCGACGGCGGGGTTGGCGACCAGCTTGTCCTCGATCGGCGCGGGGGCCACGTACTTGCCCTTGCTGGTCTTGAACAAGTCCTTCACGCGGCCCGTGATGCGCAGGGTGCCGTCGGCCTCCAGCGAGCCCTTGTCGCCCGTGTGCAGCCAGCCGTCGGCCGTGAAGGCGGCGGCGCTCAGCTCGGGCTCCTTGTAGTAGCCCAGCATGAGGCAGCCGTTCCTGACCTGGATCTCGCCGGTCTGCGGGTCGATCCGGGACTGCACGCCGTCGTAGGGCACGCCCACCGTGCCGGGACGAAGCTCCTGCGGGAGCGTGGCGTGCGAGACGCCGCAGTTCTCCGTCATGCCGTAGACCTCCATGACGTCCAGGCCCAGCGTGGAGTACCAGCGCAGCAGGTCGGGCGGCATCGGCGCGGCGCCGCCGGCGGCGTAGCGGCAGGCGTCCAGGCCCAGCGCCTTCAGGATCTTGCGGCGCAGGAGCCGGCCGGCGAGCGGGATCCTGAGCAGGCGCTCGAGCCGCTGCGGCGGCAGCTTCGCGTGGACGCCCTGCTGGAACTTGACCCACAGCCGCGGCACCGAGAAGAAGGTGGTGGGCCGCGCGCGCTGCAGGTCGCGCGCGAAGGTCTGCAGGCTCTCGGCGAAGAACAGGTGCATGCCGCTGGCCAGCAGCCCGTGCTCCACCAGCGCGCGCTCGGCCACGTGGGCGAGCGGCAGGTAGCTGAGCATGCGGGCGTCGGAGTCCAGCGTGATGCGCCGGAGGCCGGCGTCGATGGCCCAGGCGAAGTTGTCGAAGCTGTGCATCACGCCCTTGGGCATGCCGGTGGTGCCGGACGTGTACATGATCGTCGCGAGCTCGCCGCCCTCGCGCACCGGCTGCCCGGGCAGCGGCGAGGTGCGGCCGACGATCTCGTCCCAGCGCATGTCCACCCGCGCCTGCACGTCTTCCGGCGACAGCGGGTAGCTGACGCAGGGCAGGTCGGCGGGCACGCCGGGGCGCATCGCCTCCCAGTCGTCCAGCTTGCCCAGGAACAGCAGCCTGGCCTCGCTGTGCTGCAGGATCTGCGCGATCGTGCCGGCGGCCAGCGTCGGATACAGCGGCACCGAGACGTAGCCGGCCATCCAGATCGCGAAGTCGCTCATGAGCCACCAGGCGCAGTTCTTCGACAGGATCGCGATGCGCGCGCCCGGCTCGAAGCCCTGCTGCTTCAGGAAGGCGGCCATGCGGCGCGATTCGTCCACCATGTCCTTCCAGGTGAACTCCCTGAGCAGCCCGCCGCCCATGGGCTGGGTGAACACGGTGCGGTCGGGGGTCGCGCGCTCCCAGTGGTAGAGGCGCTGCAACGCGAGGGACGAGGCGGGTGGTCGAGTCATGGCGGGCGTCGGTGCGGCGAGGTCTCGAGCCAGACTAGTGGGGACTCGCTCCGCCCGCCATGGTGAAACCCCGCGACATCCCGGATCGATGGACGCGCGGCCAGCGCGATGGCTTGCAAGGTCAGTCGCCGCGATGGCCCGATGCCTGGTCCCACGGGCGCGCCGCGTACTCGTGGGGCCGGGCGCCAGCCGGGCACGACGCCTGCCTGGGTTCCCGCTTGCCGGCGTTGCCGATGGTCACGCGGGCCCGCGTGTCGACCGGATGACGCCGCCGCCCCAGACTTCCATCGACGATGAACCTGTCCGAATCACTGGCCCTTGCACGACTGCGATGGAACGCCCGGGCCTGGGCACGCGGCGCCGCGGCCCGGCAGCGGCCTTCCACGGCCTTGCGCTTCTCGCCGGGGGCGGCGCGCCGGCTGCTGCTGGTGTCGCGGCCGGACGCCATCTGCCAGAGCCAGATCTACCCCTTCCACTTCTGGCGCGACGTGCTGCACGATCGCTGGGGCTACGAGGTGCTCGAGATCGGCCTGCAGACGCTGCTCGCCGAGCCCGGGCTGGCGCCGCGCGGCGCCGACCTCGTCTGCTTCCAGGCCTGGATCGACCAGACGCCCGAGCAGCAGCGCGCCCTCGTGGCCCTGCTGCGCGAGCACCACCCGAAGGCGCGCGTCGCGCTGCTCGATCCCTGCGCGCCCACCGACCTGCGCTTCGCGGCGGCGGTCGGCGACGCGGTCGAC